>WBZS01002395.1_pt1 | contig 11763 bp, 10 predicted proteins | sample 5204201 | NCBI WGS metagenome assembly WBZS01 (sample SAMN12344357, study PRJNA552823) | activated sludge metagenome | biome: Activated sludge suspended growth; feature: Nitrification reactor; material: Wastewater; isolation source: activated sludge from nitrification reactor of wastewater...
GCCACCAACGGCTGGCGCATGGACGAGGTGCTGCCCTCGGCCGAGGTGGTCAAGCGCCTGCAATCCGAATTCGCGCTGGTGCCGCTGGACGCCACCGCGCCCGGCGAAACCGCCGAGCGCTGGGGCTACGCCGGTGCCGATGGCCGCCACGACCCACAACTGGGCGAAGTGGGCTTCATCAGCAGCGTGACACAGGCCTTCTGCGGCGACTGCAACCGCGCGCGTTTGTCGATGGACGGCAAGCTGTTTCTGTGCCTGTTCGCCGGCCAGGGCTACGACCTGCGCGCGCTGATGCGTGCCGGCGTGGATGACACCCAGCTCGACGCCGCCATCGCCGCCATCTGGCAAGGCCGCAGCGACCGCTACAGCGAACTGCGCGCCAGCCTGCCCGCGGATGTGCAACAGGCGGTGCGGCGGGTGGAGATGAGCTATATAGGAGGGTGACCCCCCTGAGTCGCTGCGCGCCTTCCCCCCCCCTCTGCTGCGCGAGGGGGGACAACGCCAGTGGCCGGCGCAGGTCCGGCCACGGCGTTCGCTGGCATGGCCTGCTCCGCGGCCGTTTGAGGTTTGGGCTGGATGGGCCTTTGCAAAGGCCACCGTCCACTTGCATCAATTAGCCGTAGAATCTTCAAAATCGAAATTTATACGGCCAATTGAGGGTAACTGCCCATGGACTGGATCGCCTTGCCCGACGCCGCCGTGCGCCAGGGCATCGACAGCACCACCGTCTTCACCGAATTCCAGCGCGTGCAGGATGAGGCGCGAAGCGTGGCCGGCGGCATGTACTTCAAACGCCAGGGCGATTACGAATATCTGGTGCGCACCAGCACGGACAATCGCCAGCAGCGCATTGGCCCACGCTCGTCCGAGACCGAAGCCATCCACGCCAGTTTCACCGCCAAGAAGGCACGCATCGAGGGCCGCCTCAGGTCGCTGCGTCAGGCCGTGCGCGAAGCCGAACGCCTGAACAAGGCGCTGAAAGTGGGCCGCGTGCCCGCCATCGTCGTCGCGCTGCTGCAAGCCTTGCACGACGCCGGGTTGGCCGAGCACTTTCGCGTCGTCGGCACGCACGCGCTGTATGCCTACGAAACCGCCGCCGGCGTGCGCATCACGCCAGGTGCGCTGGCCACGCAAGACGTCGATCTGCTGTGGGATGCGCGCAGGCGCGTGCGCTTTTTGACTGACATGGCCAGGCTGGACACCTCGCTGCTCGATGTGCTGCGCCGCGCCGACCCCAGCTTCGAGCGCAAGGAGGGGCAGCTTGAAACCGCCATCAACGCGCGCGGCTTTGAAGTGGACTTTCTGCGCCGGCAGCCGGAGGATGACGATCCGCATCCGTTTCGTTTTTCCAATGACGAAGATGACCTGTGGCCGGTGCAAGCAAGGCGCGCTGCGGTACTGGCCAGTGCGCCGGTTTTCGAGCAAGTGGTGGTGGGCGCTACGGGCGCCATGGCCATCATGCGCACCGTGGAACCGCGCACCTTCATCGACTTCAAGCGCTGGATGGCGCGACAGCCCTCGCGCCCCGCTTCGCGCCGCCAGCGCGATGCGCGCCAGGCGGGCATCGTTCAAGCCCTGCTCGACGATGCCCTGATCACGCCTCTCGAGCAGGTATAACCCCCGCATGACCGACACCAATCTGCCCGACGCCAACGCCATCACCGCCCTCCTCCTCGCTGGCGGCCGCGGCAGCCGCATGGGCGGGGTGGACAAGGGGTTGCAGAACTACCACGGCACGCCGCTCGCGCTGCATGCGCTGATGCGGCTGCAGCAGCAAACGCTGCCGCCCGCCGAGGTGATGATCAACGCCAACCGCAACCTGTCGGCGTACGAATCCTTCGGCGCGGCGGTGTGGCCCGATTCGCTGCCCGACTTCGCGGGGCCGCTGGCGGGCTTTCTGATCGGGTTGGAGCGCTGCGAAACGCCGCTGCTGCTGACCCTGCCATGCGACGTGCCCCACTTTCCGCTATCGCTTTGCGAGCGGCTTGCGCAGGCCCTGCAAGCGCAAGAAGCCGATATCGCCATGGCCGCCGCGCCCGAGGAAGACGGCCACGGCCCATCCAACCTGCGCACGCAGCCGGTGTTCTGCCTGCTGCGTGCCAGTCTGCTGGAGAGCCTGGTGCGCTTCACGCACGAAGGCGGCCGCAAGATCGACGCCTGGACCGCGCAGCACCGCCAGGTCGTGGTGCCGTTCAATCTGCCGGGCGACGACCCGCGCGCCTTTGCCAACGCCAACACGCTGTCCGAGCTGCGTGCGCTCGAGCAGCACCGATAACGAAAGGAGACCCCATGCCCGCTGACGTCACCATCCGCCTGCTGACCGACACCGACTTGCCCGCCTACAAGGCGCTGCGCGACGTCGGCCTGCAGCGCGACCCCGAGGCCTTCACCAGCGACTTCGACAGCGCCAGCGCGCTGCCGCCCGCGACCTACGCCACGCGCCTGGGCCAGCCGCCCGATGACCACTTCATCCTCGGTGCGTTCGACGCCAGCGGCGCCATGCTGGGCGCGGTGGTGTGCGAGCGCCAAGCGCGCCTGAAGAAGCGCCACGAGGCCGAGCTGGTCGGCATGATCATCGCGCCCGAAGTGCGCAGCCGCGGCATCGGCAAGGCGCTGCTGAAAGAGTTCGACACGCTGGTGCGCAAGCTGCCGAAGCTGGAGCAGGTGATCCTGTCGGTCACGGCCAGCAACGCGCACGCCGTCAAGCTGTATGAAAACGCCGGCTTCGTGCGCTACGGCCTGCAGCCGCGCGCCATCAAGATCGGCGATGCATACCACGACAAGGCGCTGATGCTGAAGAAACTATAATTTTGATAGCTTCTGGCGCTTGATGGACAAGCGCTGGCAGCCTGTTTATCGATGCTCTCAAAGACGATCAGACACCCCAACATCCGTTCGGGCTGAGCTTGTCGAAGCCCGTTGCGCCCGAACTTAGTCCTTCGACAGGCTCAGGACGAACGGCATTGGACTATCTTCGAACTTGGCCATTAAAAAATTCCACGCACCATGAAGTCGATCGCCCAGATCGCCGCCGAACTGCAAGGCTACGACCCGCAAGCCCTGCCCGCCGATGCCGTCAATGCTTTTTTGGCTGAACTGGTGGAGCCCGTCGCGCAGACCGAGCGCGTTCCGCTGGTCGACGCGCTGGGCCGCGTGCTGGCCGAAGACATTGTCTCGCCCATCAGCGTGCCGCCGCACGACAACTCGGCCATGGACGGCTTCGCGTTCGACGGCGCGCCACTGGCGGCGGGCCAGTCGCTGTCTCTCAAGATCGTCGGCACCGCGCTGGCGGGGCCGGCCTGGCGCGGCAGCGTGGCGCGCGGCGAATGCGTGAAGATCATGACCGGCGCCGTCATGCCCGACGGGCTGGACACCGTGGTGCCGCAGGAATTCACGCAGGTCGCGGGCGATGTCGTCACCGTGCCGCCGGGTGTGGTGAAGCCGGGCGACAACCGGCGCCAGTTGGGCGAAGACCTGATGGCCGGCCAGCCCGCACTACAAAAAGGCGAGCTGCTCAGGCCCGCGGCGCTGGGGCTGCTGGCCAGCCTGGGCCTGGCCGAGGTGCCCGTGATGCGCCGCCTGCGCGTGGCCTACTTTTCGACCGGTGACGAGATCCTGTCGTTCGGCGAGCCGCCGCGCGAAGGCGCCGTGTACGACAGCAATCGCTACACCGTGTTCGGTCTGCTGACGCGCCTGGGCGTGCAGGTGATCGACATGGGCGTGGTCAAGGACAACCCGGCCCTGCTCGAAGCGGCGTTTCGCAGCGCCGCCGCGCGCGCCGACGCCGTCATCACCAGCGGCGGCGTCAGCGTGGGCGAGGCAGACCACACCAAGGCGATGATGAAGAAGCTGGGCGACGTCGCGTTCTGGCGCATCGCGATGCGGCCCGGGCGCCCGATGGCGGTCGGTCGCATCCCGCCAGAGGCCCGCCAGCCGATTGCCGAATCGGCCGCGGGCGCTCATGCAGAAAGCGCAATCAGCTATTTAAACCATAGCGATGGCGCCGTCTTGTTTGGCCTGCCCGGCAATCCGGTGGCCGTGATGGTGACTTTTTTCGCCTTCGTCCGCCCGGCCCTGCTGCGCATGATGGGCGCGCGGCCTCAGCCCGAGGTGCTGCTGCGCGCCGCCAGCGAGGAGCCCATGCGCAAGAAGCCCGGCCGCACCGAATACCAGCGCGGCATCGTCACCCAGCATGCCGACGGGCGCCTCACAGTGCGCACCACGGGCAACCAGGGCTCGGGCGTGCTGTCCAGCATGGTGCAGGCCAACGGGCTGATCGTGCTCGGGCACGACCAGGGCAACGTGGCGGTGGGCGATCAGCTCAGCGTGATGATGTTCGAGGGTGCAGTTTGACGATGCGCCCCCGGATCGGCGCTCAATCCAGCGTGATCCCGCGCTCCTTGATCAGCTTGTGCCAGCGCACGGTTTCGGACTTGATCAGGTCGGCATAGGCCTGGGTGCTGCTGCCCACGGGCTCGACGCCGAACTCGATCAGTTTTTGCCGCACCTGCGGTTGCTGGATAGCGGCCGCGACCTGCTTTTGCAACGCCGCCTTCACGTCCACGGGCAGCGCCGCCGGCCCCACCAGGCCGACCTGGGCAGAGGCTTCCACGCCCTTCAAGCCCAGTTCGGCAAACGTCGGCACGTCAGGCAACTGCGGCAGGCGCTTGTCGTTGGCCACCGCCAGCGGGCGAATCTTGCCCGACTTGATGAAGCCGGCGCCGGCCGCCATGTCGACCATCATCACCGGAATCTGCCCGCCCGCCAGGTCGCCCAGCGCCGGCGCCGCGCCGCGATACGGAATGTGCACCACGTGCAGGCCGGCCTGCGACTTGAGCAGTTCCATCGCCAGGTGGTGCGGGCTGCCCGCGCCCGCAGAGGCGTAGCTGATCTTGCCCGGCGCGGCCTTGGCCTTGGCGATGAAGTCCTTCGCGTCCTTGGCGTCCGAGCTGGGTCCCACCACCAGGATGAGCGGAAAGCGCCCCATCAACGTGATCGGCGCCAGGTCCTTGTCGGGGTTGTAGCTGAGCTTGCTGTACAGCGCGGGGTTGAAGACCATGGTGCCGTTGTCGGCCGACAGCACGGTGTAGCCGTCGGCCGCGGCGCGCGCGACCTCGGATGCGCCAATGGCAGTGGCTGCGCCGGGCTTGTTCTCGATCACCACCGACTGGCCGATTTGCGTCGACAGTTGCTGGCCGATGGTGCGCGCCAGAAAGTCTGATCCGCCGCCCGGCGGGTAGGGCACCAGCCAGCGGATGGGCTTGGACGGAAAAGCCTGCGCCGAGGCGGCGCTGGCGCCAAAAGCCAGCGGAATCGCGACCAGCGCGGCGGAGAGCAGTGACTTCATGATGAACAATGATGTGCGTCAAAACGCGTAATACTACTTCCCATTGCGCAATCGCTGCTCCGGATTTCTACCCATACGCTTGCTGCCATGACGACCCGAAAACGCCCTGCTCCACCGCCCGCTGAAACTGCCGCCGAACCGCGCCGCCGCCGCGTGCAATCGGCCGAGATGGGCATGGGCATCCTGAAAAGCCTGGCCGCGCTGGGCGGCGCGGCCAGCCTGACGGCCGTGGCGCAGGCGGTGGGCGAAAGCACGGCCAAGGTGCACCGCTACATGGCCAGCCTGGTCGAGCAGGAACTGGTAGCGCAGGATGCCGCCACACAGCGCTACTTTCTCGGCCAGGCGGCGATCCACATCGGCTTGGCCGCGCTGCGCCAGTGCGACCCGATCCGCGCCGGCGAGCCGGCGCTGGCGCGCATTCAGTCTGAACTGGGCGTGACCTGCTTCATTGCGGTGATGGGCAATCAGGGGCCGACCATCCTGCGCATAGACGAGCCGGCGCTGCCGGTGGTGGTGAATGTGCGCGCCGGGTCGGTGCTGCCGCTGTTGTGGTCGGCCACCGGCCAGGCTTTCCTGGCCTTTGCCGACGAGGCCAGCGTGGACGCCAAGGCGCTACAAGAATGGAAGCTGGCCGCGCCCGCCCAGCGTGCGCTGCTGCCCGAAAAGACCCCGATTTCCGCAGTGTGCGAGCGCGTGCGCGCGCAGGGCTGCGCCAGCGTGCGCGATTTGCTGGCGCCGGGCATCAGCGCCGTGGCGGCGCCGATCCGCCGGCACACCGGTCAGGTGGCGGCGGTGCTGACGGCGCTGGGCGCCTCGGGCGGGTTTGATGCGGCGCCTGGAGGGCACATCGCCACGCGGGTGCGTCAGGAGGCGGATGCGATCAGCGCGGCGCTGGGGTTTGTGGGCGGCTGACGGCGGACATTTTTTGAGTCAAAAACGGCGCCAGCGCTTGATAGGCAAGCGCGAGCAGCTATGATTTTTGATGTTCCGCAGGGCGCCTGTCAAAGCTCCAGCACCAGCTTCTCGCCCACCGCGCGCGAGCAGCAGACCATCATGCGGTCTTGCGCGTCGCGCTCGCCGCGCGTCAGCACCAGGTCGCGGTGATCAACGGCGCCGCCCAGCACGCGCACTTCGCACGAGCCGCACAGGCCCTCACAGCAGTCGCTTTGCACGTCGATGTTGGCGCTTTTCAGCGCTGAGAGGATGGTCTGGTCGGCGCGCACCGGCAGGGTGATGCCGGAATCCTTCAGCTCGATCTCGAAGGCATGCTCCTTGGCCGGATCGAGCGTGGGCGGCTCGGTCTGGAAGTGTTCGATGCGCAGCGCGTCGTCGGGCCAGTGCGCGGTGCAGGCTTCGAGTGCGCTCAACATGCGCTCGGGGCCGCAGGCGTACAGGCGCACATCGGGCTGCGGCGTGGCCAGCAGCGCGGTGAGGTCGGCGCGCTGGCCTTCGTCCTTGGCGTAGATGCGCAGGCGCTCACCGTGCTCGGCGATCAGCGCATCCAGCAGCGGCATCAACTGGCGGCTGCGACCGCTGTAGTGGATCTCGTAATCCATGCCCAGCAAGCGCGCGCGGTGCGCCATGGCGGCGATCGGCGTGATGCCGATACCGCCGGCGATGAACACGGCCTTACGGGCGCTTTCGTCAAAGTGAAAGTGGTTGCGCGGGCCACGAATGCGCAGGCGGTCGCCTTCTTTCAACTGGTCGTGCACCCAGGTCGAGCCGCCCCGGCTGGCGGCGTCGCGCAGCACGGCGATCTCGAACGCGCCGGCGTCCGCCGGATCGCCGCACAGCGAATACTGGCGCGACAAGCCGGTGTCCCCGCACTCCACGTCGATGTGCGCGCCAGGCTGCCATTTGGGCAGCGGCTGGCCGTTGGCGGCGGTCAGGCGCAGCAGCACCGTGTCATCGGTGATGCGCGTCACCTGCTCGACCACCATCGGCCGCGTCACCGTCTGCTTGGACGGCTCGCCCAGGCGCACCGGCAGTTGCTGCGCCAGGATTTCAGGGTTCGCGCGCTCAGGGTTGTGCGCCGGGTCCCACTCCACCCACAAATGCTTGGGGCCGCGGAAGGATGTATTGGGCACGTAGTCAAAGCGCTGCTCGGCCAGGCGCATGTGCGGCAGGCGCTTGGTGAACTCCTCCAGAAACACCTGCAGCTCCAGCCGCGCCAGGTTCTTGCCCATGCACTGGTGCGAACCGTAGCCGAAGGTGAGGTGGTCGCTGGCGTTGTCGCGGCGGATGTCGACGCGCGCGGCGTCGGTGAAGTGCTGCTCGTCGTGGTTGGCCGACGACATCACGATCAGCAGCTTGCTGCCTGCGGGGATGTGCACGCCGCCCACTGTGGCATCGCGCGTGGCCAGCCGCCGCCATGCAGCCACCGAGCCGTTGTGGCGGATGCACTCCTCCACCGCGCTGGGGATCAGGCTGGGGTCTTCGCAAAGCTCTTGCCACACGTCAGGTTGTTGCAGCAACGACTTCAGCGCGTTGGCAATGCCGTTGGCCGTGGTCTCGTGCGAGGCGACGATGCCGGCCATCATCATCGAGTGAAGGTAGGAGTCGGTGACGACGTCGGGGTGATCCTTCTGCTTGCGAATGCCGTATTGCATCCAGCCCGGCGCGTCGGGGTTCTGGCGCATCTTGGCCAGAATCTGGCCCGACAGCTGCCAGAAGTTGCCCACGGCGTGCGCCACCGCCACCTGCTCCTCGGGCTTGGGGCGGCCCCAGGTGTTGACGGTGTGGGCGATGGAGTACCGGCGCAGCTGGTCCATGTCCTCCTCGGGCACTCCGAGGAAGTGCAGGCCGATGGTGAGCGGCGCCTCCCACAGCATCTGATCTACCAGGTCGGCACGGCCGTCGTTGATGAACCTGTCCACGTACTCGCGCGCCACGCGGCGCACCATGGGCTCGTGCTCTTGCAGCGCCTCGGGCGTGAAGGGCTGGATCAGCACGCGGCGGCGCGCCATGTGGGCTGGCTCTTCCTCGTTCACCAGCGTGCGGTTCATGGCGTAGTCGTAGCTGGCCAGCACGGCGTTGGCTTCGTCGCCGGTGGGGGTGATTTTTTCGAGCGCGATCGAGGCGCTGAAGGTCTGGTGATCGCGAAACACCGCCTTCACGTCGTCATAGCGCGTGACCACCCAGTAGCCCAGCTTGGGTGAATAAAACACCGGCTCCTGCTCGCGCGACCAGCGCACGTAGTCGGGCGGGTCTTGCTGGTAGCCGTCGGCAAAAGGGTCGAACTCGGCCGCGTGGGCGCTGATGGGGCAGCCGGTGGGGCCCGTGGCCGTGGCGAGGGCGGCGTGGTCGATGGGGCAGCGGGCAGCGTCTTGCATGCGGGTGGGCCGAAGTCAGAAAATCGCAATGCTACTCCGCAAAGCGTAATTGACCAAGCTGCAGCGCGTGCGGCGCAGGGTGGCGTGGCTGGCGTCGGCGGCGTCCGACAGCGCGGCGTCCTCCGTGTGGCCACAATCGCGGCATGCCCTACACCCCTGATTTCATCCCCGAAACCCTGACCCGCGCCGACGTGGACGCGATGCGCGGCCCGCTGGTGCTGGAATTCGGCACGCCCTGGTGCGGCTGGTGCAGCGGCGCGCAACCGCACGTGCGCGCCGCGTTCGAGCAGGCCGGCGGCGCGGTGCCGCACGTCAAGGTCGAGGACGGCCCCGGCCGGCGACTGGGCCGCAGCTTCGGCGTCAAGCTGTGGCCGACGCTGGTGTTCCTGCGCGATGGCGCCGAGGTCGAGCGGCTGGTGCGGCCAAAATCCGCCAGCGACATCTCGGCCGCCTTGCAGCGCATCGCTTAAACAAGAAATCGGCCTTCAGCGCTTGATGGATAAGCGCTTGATGCTATTTAATTTGAAGCATACTGCTCAATCCGTGATGGCCGGGCAGGCCTGAAAACGCACGCACGGCGCGACCTTGCGCAGCGCGATCACGGTGTTGCCCTCGGGTCGCCGCTCGGCGATGAAACCCACCTCATCGCCCAGGGCGATGCCTTGCAGCAGTTGCCGGTCTTGGACACGGAAGGTCAAGGTGCTGAATGGCAGCTTGCCGCGCGGCGCGATCTTCAGGCGCAGCAGCACTGGCTGCGCGCCGTCCGCAGGCAAGTCGCGCACCACGGCACGGGTGTAGACGCGCGGGGCCTTGTCTTGCGCAAACGCGGTCCCCCATGGCCACAGCAACAAGGCCAGCACCGTCACACACGACAGGTGGCGCAACTTGCCGTGGGCGCGGGGGATGCGAGGCGACACGCGGTGGGCCATGGCGGCATTGTGTGTTCAGTCCACGGCCGCAGCCAGGCGCTCCCACGGCGGCACGGGCTCGAACTGCGCGGCCAGTGCGTCCAGCAACACCCGCACCTTGGGCACGCGCACGCGGCTGGGGGTGTAGCAGGCGTAGACGTGGTCGCCAAACGGCGTGTGAGGCTGGTAGCCGGGCAACACGGGGCACAGGCGGCCCGCGGCGACGTGCGGCGCGATCAGGTAGGTCGGCAGGATGGCCAGGCCGTGGCCGGCCAGGGCCATGTCGAGCAGGCCGTCGGTGTTGTTGGTGCGCACGCGGCTGGTGACGGGCACGGTGTGCGCCTGGCCGTCCGGACCGGTCAGACGCCAGCGGTTTCCGTCGGTCAGCAGAAAGCTCAGCGTCTGGTGTGCGGCCAGCTCGGCCACGCTGTGCGGCGTGCCGTGGGCCTGCAGATAGGCCGGCGCGGCGCAGATGCGGCGCTCCAGCGTGACCAGCGGGCGCACCACGGCGTCTTCGGGCGGCGAGCGGGTCATCCGCAGGGCCAGGTCGATCTGCTCGTCGGCCAGGTCCACCAGTTGGTCGGTCAGGATCAGTTCGCAACTCAGGCGCGGGTGCTCGGCCGCCAGGCGCGGCAGCAGTGGCGCCACGTACAGGCGGCCAAAAGTGAGCGTGGCGCTGACGCGCAGCAGGCCGGCGGGTTCGTCGCCCAGGTTGCCCACGGCCAGCTCGGCGGCGGCCACGCTCTCCAGCGCGGCCAGCGCGTGCTGCAGAAACACCTGGCCGGCGGGCGTCAGCGCCACGCGGCGCGTGCTGCGCTCCAGCAGGCGGGCGCCGAAGGCGGCCTCCAGCTCGGCCACCTGCTTGCTGACCTGGGCGCGGCTGCAGTCCAGCAGTCGCGCGGCGCCGGCCATGCTGCCGGCTTCCACCACCTTGGCGAAGGCTTGCCACGACGGCAGCCACGGCATCGCACGCGGCGCCGCCGAGCGCGAGGCCGAGTGCGCGCCGGGCAGGATGAGGGGCGGAACGTGGCGCGACATTGTCAATGATTGGTTGACATAACCAGCCAGATTATGGGCTGTGTGTGTTGGCGGAACGGGCCTATGATGCAGCCCGTCTGTCTTAAAGCCAAATAGGCCTCTGGCGCCCATCCTCCGTGCGGAAGGCGCTATAAAAACGAGAGTTTTCCATGTTCAAGAGCTTGAAGAGCCAGGGCGCGCTGGGCATCACGCTGGCGGCGGCCGGCATCTTGATGATCACCATGGGCGCGCGCCAGTCCATCGGCCTGTTCGTCGGGCCTATCAACACCAGCACGGGGCTGGGCATTGCCACCATCAGCTTCGCGCTGGCGATTGCGCAGTTCACCTGGGGCGCGGTGCAGCCGCTGGCCGGCGCGGCGGCCGACCGCTGGGGGCCACGCGCGGTGCTGATCGGCGGCGTGCTGATGCTGGCGGTGGGCACCGCCCTCACCCCGCTGATGGGCAGCGGCCCGGGCCTGATCTTTGCGCAGGGGCTGCTGGTGGCGGCGGGCGCGGGGGCGGGCAGCTTTTCGGTGCTGATCGGCGCGGCGGCGCAGCGGATGCCGGCGGCCTCGCGCGGCTCGGCGTCGGGCGTCATCAACGCGGGCGGCTCGCTGGGGCAGTTCGTGTTCGCGCCGGTGGCGCAGAAGCTGATTCAAGTCGTGGGCTGGATGGGCGCCATGTACACGCTGGCCGTGATGGCGCTGCTGGCGCTGCCGCTGATTGGCCGCGTCACCCAAGGCGGCAGCGCGCCGCACACCGCCGACGCCGCGACCCCCGACACGGGCTTGCGCCGCGCGCTGAAAGACGCCATGCGCGACCGCAGCTACCTGCTGCTGCATGCGGGCTTCTTCACCTGCGGCTTTCACATCGCCTTTCTGGTCACGCACCTGCCGACCGAGGTCGACCTGTGCGGCCTGCCGCCTTCGGTGGCCAGTTGGTCGCTGGCGCTGATCGGGCTGGCCAACATCGTGGGCAGCCTGGTGACGGGGCATCTGGTGGGCCAGTACCGCAGCAAGATGATCCTGGCGCTGATGTACGCCAGCCGCGCGCTGCTGGTGCTGTGGTACCTGGCCATGCCGCGCGAACCGTGGGTGTTCTACGTGTTCGCGGTCGGCCTGGGGCTGACCTGGCTGGCCACGGTGCCGCCCACGGCAGG
>WBZS01002397.1_pt1 | contig 11754 bp, 11 predicted proteins | sample 5204201 | NCBI WGS metagenome assembly WBZS01 (sample SAMN12344357, study PRJNA552823) | activated sludge metagenome | biome: Activated sludge suspended growth; feature: Nitrification reactor; material: Wastewater; isolation source: activated sludge from nitrification reactor of wastewater...
CGAACGCGACGCAGTGATCGCGGACACCGAACGGCGGGCGGGCGCGGCCCTCAAGGAGCTCGCGTCCAGTGGCCTGAGCCTGGCGCAGGCAGCCCAGTGGTGCGACCTCGTCGACAGGGACGCCGCACGGCTGGTGAAGCTCGCCGCCCAGCCGACCGCTGCCGAAGGCGCCTCCACGGCCAGGGAAACCGTCAGTGGCGACCGGTAGCTTCCCAAGCATCGGGAGGTCGAGGAGGACCATCATGACGACGTCAACGGACTACCCGCTCCAGAACGGCCCACTCCGCCGAGCGGGCGTGCTCATGAAGTTGCCGCAGGTGGTGATCGCCGCGGTGGTGTGGCTGCTGGTCATCGAGGCCCTGCCCGGCCCAGCGGCGTGGGGCGTCCTGGCGGTCGTCGTCGTCGGCACGGTCGCGGGGGTCGTCGCCGAACCAGTGATCGTCCGCGTGGTGTGGTGGGCACGCCGCCCGTCGATCCCACTTGCGGTGCCGGGCGACCCGGGGGTTCGGATCTGGGTCACGGGTCGACAGGCTGCGGGGATCGGGCATGCCGGACGCCGCCACCTCATCGTGCCGGCGGCTTGGATCGGGCGAACCCTCCTACCCGCGCTGCTAACCCGAGCTCGGCAACGGCAGCTGGTGTCGGCGGGAGGGTTCGACGTCGCCTACCAATGGTTCACCTGGCCGTGGCAGCTGCTCGCCGCCATGGTGGGCGGGTTCGCCCACGGCATCACCTGGTTGCCTCTGATCGGGTTCGCCTGGCGGATGCGATTGGTGGTCGCCGGCATCGCCCTTTGGCAGACCGTCGTCGGCGGCCAGCACGCAGCCACCGTAGGGATCGTCGTGGTGATCGGGCTGACGTACCTGCTGCCGTGGACGCATGCCCGCCATGAGCGCCTGGTCTCGCAGGCTCTCGGGGATCTCGAACGGTCATCGGCCACGCCAGCCGCGACGGCGACGCGGCGTCCGGTCGTGCTGCCCGTCCGGCCCACCGCGACCCACGCCGGACGCCGATCCTGCACGTCTGCGCGGCGGCGTGGCCTTGAGCCCTGTGGACAGTGGCGCTCGCCCGCACGCCTGGTGACTTGTACGGGCGAAGGGATTCGTGGGCGCGCCCACGATCCGAGGACAACTGGAAGGAAGGGATCACGATCATGACCGGAGTGCCCATGCCCGCCGAGTCGATCGCCAAGGTCGATCTGCTGCTGGGGCAGGCGACGATGCTGACTGCTGACCGCTGGGACGACGTGGCCGCGATGATCCACGAGGCAATGGGGATCTCGCTGTTGATGGCGGCCACTCACCCGTCGAGCCGGCCCGTGGACGTCCCGGGACTGGCACGACTGACGGCGCTCGAGTGCGTCGAGAACGCTTTGCGCGAGGTTCATACCTGGGACCTGGCCCTCGCCGCAGATCTGCCCGATTTGGCCCGGCTGCGGGTGCTGTTGGCCGACGTCCGCAGGGAGTTGGACAGCACCGTCGGACGGCGAGGGTAACGGCCCATGTGGCAGGCCGTCCGGCGGGAACTCGCCCGCCTCGAGTGGGACGTCGAGCCGCCCCTCACGCTGGATCTGATGGCCGACTGGACCCCGACCGTGTCCAGCCTGGTGACGATCCGCCGAGCGCTCGGCCCGATCTCAACTGCCGACCCCCTCGCCCTGCTGGCTACCGCAACGACCGGCGCAGCCCGAACTGCTGACGTGAGGCCCGTGCTGGCACCGTCGCTCCACGCGGTGACCGCAGCCCTCGCCGACGTCGGCCGGGACATGGCGTCGCGCCCCGACTCCGACCGGCAGCGCGACGGGGCGACGCTCAACCACGTCGCCTACGAACTCGTGCACTGGGTGCGCGTCCGGACGCCAAACGAGAAGGCGAAGGCATGGCTGCTGGCCGGCGAGACCGCCCTCGACGGCGCGATCCACGCCCCGACCAGCCGCGCTGCCGCCGGCGTCGGCCTGGCGGCCTGGCAGGAATCGCTCGCAGCCGTGCAGCCGGTTCACAATGCCCCCATCGTGCGCCGCAGCGTGGCGCTCGGGCACCTGGCGATCCTGCGCGACACCCACGCGCTGGTGGAAGAGGCGGCGAAGGCCGGGGCGCTACCCGGGCCGTACGCCGACGCCCTCCTCGCCAACATCCGCGATCTTGCGCGAGCGCACCAGACCGCGCTGAGTCAGATCGACGGACGCGGTCTCGGCGCCACCCGCGTCGACCAAGCCGTCATGCTTCAGGTCGGGTCGGCCGTGCGCCAACTCGCCGGACGCACCGAGCCCACCGAGCCTTCCCACGTCCGTCTGGACGTGCTGCTGCGCTCAGGCGTCGGCCAAGCAGTCCTTGTCGCCAATCTCACCGGCGAGCCGTCGGCGCAACCAGCTGCTGCGCGGATCAGCCGACTTGCATTGGAGTACCTGACCAACCCCCGGATGCTCCGCGACATCGACCTGTCGGAAGCCCCAACGTCGCCCGCACCGGTGGAGCCCGAAGCCGCAGCCGCGCGGGAACCCCGAGCCTCGGCACGAATCGCACCCATGGAGCCCACGATCACTCCTGGGACCGTGCTGGACGGGCCCTCCATCTTGGCGCTCTGCCGGGCTCGCGACAGGGGCGTCGCCGCCGCGTCGGGAGATCCTGCGAACCCGCCCGAGATCCTCCGGGGGGTCGACTCATCGCGTTGGCCGCAGTTGGTCGCCGAGGGAAGGCAGGCCGTGACCGACTTGGTCGGCTCGGTCATTCCGATGGTGTACGCCCAGACCCGAAGAACCCCCAATGCCGCGGACACGCGCGGCCAGATGTTCGTCGAACTGATGGGCGCGGCTTACCGATTCGACCCCCAGCGGACCAATCCTGAGGGGTGGGCCAGCTATGCCTGGATGACGCTGAAGCACGCCCGCCTGCGCGGGGTCGACGACGCTGGCGTGGTCCGCAAGCGCACCACCGGCCCCCGACCCACCACTGTGGCGCTGGGCGAGAGGGATCTCGCTAACCCCGCTCCTAGTCCGGGCGAGGTTGTCGAAGATCGGCACGCCGTCGCTGCCATCACACAGGCCCTCGGCCAGCTACCACCGTCACTGCGGGAACCGCTGGTGGCGTCGATGCAAGGCCAGCCGCTTCGGGTGATCGCTGAGGATCTCGGGTACTCCGAGAGCACCGCCCACCGACGCATCAGCGCCGCGCGCGAGCTCCTCAAGGACGAACTCGCCGCGCGAGACCACGAAAGCCATTGGGTCCCCTTCGACTCGGGGACTGATCCGGTGCTGCAACGCGCCCAGCGCCGGTTCGAGCAGGCATTTACGCCCTCGCCCGGCGTAGAGCCGGGCAGAGGGCACGCTCGTTGAGCTAGCCGCGCTCGCCTCCTCGCCTCAGCTCAGGCTGACTCAGAGTGGAGCAATCCCACGGACGACCACCCGTTGTCGTCATCATTCCGCCGAGGGACGAGGCGCGGTCACGGGAACAAGGGAGGTTCTGGCTCTCGACCCCGGCAGCAATCGCTCGACCCTTAACCGTCACCTGATGACGAATGAGCCCAATCGCCACTCCGCCGACGGTGGCCCAACCGTGCCCACTACGCTCTCAAGGAGACTCGCGTCTTGAAGGGAGGAAGACATGGCGACGCCAGCGCACGGAGCTGCCGGCCAAGCTTTGGGCTACTTCCACCAATGCATGTGGGCAGTCGTCGAGTTGGGTCGTCGCGCGTCGGCTGAGCCCTCGGTCGAACTCCGCCTCGAAGCTCTCGACGACATCCAATTCGACGAGCACGGCTCACCACGCGAGCTTCTCCAAACCAAGCACCACATTGGCGCCACTGGCGCAATCACTGCGAATAGCACCGACCTTTGGCGCACGCTGAACGTCTGGCTGGACCTCCAGAATGCGAGGAACCTCGTCCTCCGTCTCGTGACGACCCAGAGGATCCCGGACGACTCGCCCCTACAAGGACTCAGGATCGGTGCCGACCGGGACACGCCCGCAGCTCTAGCGGCCCTAGTGTCGGCTGCGACTCAGTCTGGCAACAGCGTGACTGCCCCCTGGCGCCAGAAGTTCTTGGATCTGGGCTCCGCCGCCCAAGAGGAACTCATTGACCAGATCTATGTGGATGATCGGTCAAGTCAAGCGCCAGAGTTCGACCAAGAATTGCGCAAGACTTTCAGATACGCGATCCCAGTGGGCAAGGAGGCCGTCTTCGCTCATTTGATCAAGGGCTGGTGGGCGGGCATCTGTGTACAGCTGCTCGCCCGGAGTCTGACGACAGTTACCGGTTACGACCTACTCGTTCAGGTCAACGACATTGCTGATCAGCTCAAGTCTGACACTCTCCCCATCGACCCGGCTGTGATGCAGGCCTATGACGAGTCCATCCAAGATCTCTATAAAGATCGGCCATTCGTTCAGCAACTACTGTGGATTGCGCTCGACAACACACGACTCTGGAAGGCTATCCGCGACTATCATCGGGCGTACACCCAGCGCTCCTTTTGGCTTCGCCATCAACTCTTAGCCGAACCCGAACTGGACCGCTTTGCTTTTCGTCTTCACGATGAATGGGAGCATATCTTCGACGCGCGCGTCGCGGAGATGGCTCGACTGGGGCGTACCGACGCGGAGTGGGTCGGGCAAGAGATCCTTGAGGCAATGGCAAGGGACTCTCGCGCACGCGTGCGCGAGAGGTTCGACGAGCCCTGGTTCAGCCGAGGGATGTTCCATGCGCTTGCCGATGGAGAACTCGGGCAACAGATCGGTTGGCATCCCGATTTCGAGGCTAAGTTGGAGGCATTGCTCACAAATGTCAGATAGTGCACATGAGCGCATAGGATCGTCGCCTACCCGGGCACCGGAGGCGGTCGCGCTCTTTAACGCGGTTTTCACCTCTGAACTTCTCGTCAATGCCGCCTGGACCAACTCGCAGGCGGGTGGAGCTGGTTTGGAGTGGCCCGCCGCTTTCCTGATCCTTCCTCTGACAATTCATCCTCCAACAAGAGACAGCCTGCCTCGCCAGCGACGAATCACACTCGCCAGGTGGGCTGTTCGGCAACCAGACCTATTGGCAGACATGGAGCATCGAGTCGCGATGATGGCGCAGCCCACAAAGAGAGCCATTAGGCACGGACTGCGGGCGGGACGCCTGCGACTAGACGGATCTATGCTCGTAGCAATGAAACGGCCCAGATCTCCAGCGCATGACTGGCCAGATGAGTTGAAGTCGTCGGTGAGAGCTGCGCGGTTGTGCGGGGAGTGGCTGAATGTCACCGAGACACACATGGCATTCGAACTCCTCGGGATCGGAAACTGACGTGCAACTCGTAGCTCTTGGCGTATACGGTCGAAATGGCGAGCGCCGCGACGTTGTGTTCAGGCTCGGTGCACTCAACATACTGACCGGGAAATCGAAGACGGGCAAGTCCGCGATACTTGATATCGCCGAATACTGCCTTGGTCGCGACACGGTCACTGTTCCCACCGGCGTGATAAGCAACAACGCCTCTTGGTACTACGCCCTTGTGCAGTTCGGGAACGGCCGAGTGCTCGTGTGTCGGCCTAATCCCGAGACTGCTAGCACGAGTCGGGCGATGATTCGCACTGGGGGCCTCGACCTCGTCGTACCCCTGTTCGAGGAACTCGAGGTGAATGCGGATACTGACGTTGTTCGCGACGTGCTGTCCGAGCGACTCGGGGTTGAGACATTCTCGATCGAAGCGGAGGCGGGGTCGCTGAGGGCTTCCTTTGACGTCTCGATCCGGCAGGCACTCTTCTACTGCTTCCAAAGCCAGGGTGAGATCGCTAGCAGGGACGTGCTCTTTCATCGCCAAGTGGACCGCGACGTTTCGACCACCATTCGAGAGACTCTGCCCTACTTCCTTGGAGCGGCGACTCCTGAGCAGGCAGCGATTCGCCGGCAACTTGTGGCGGCCCGCCGGGCACTACATAGGACCCTCAGTACGATTGCTGCAGCCGAGGCCGATCTGGCTCAGCAGGACTCGCGGATCACCCATCTCATCGAGTCGGCGGTGGCGTTAGGGGTGTTGCCAACGGACGCAGCGATCGGAGCCAGTGGAGGAGTGCGCACTCTACTGCAACGAGTTCTTGATTATTCCGAGTCGGATGGATCATCCGTGGAGAACGAAGTATCGATTCGACGACGCGGCCTAATTGAGGAGGAGCGGACCCTCCGAAGTCGCGTTCGGGAGATCGACGACCAAGTCGAACTGCTCGAGAAGCTTGAGAAGGAGGAGACGGAATCACAGCGCGAGACTGGCTACCAAGTAGAGCGTCTCCGTGCACTCGATTTCCTTATGCCGACAGGTGAAGTGCATGCGGGTGACGTGACCGCTTGTCCGCTGTGCGACCAAGCGCTGCCCCGCGCCGACGAGACGATCGATGAACTCCGCGCGACGCTCAGTCGTCTGCAGGAGCGACTGGCGTCAACATCGGGCTTCTCAACGCGTCGCGCGGCGACGATACAGCGCCTGCATGCCGCCCGGACGCCCTTGGTTGACGGGCTTCTTGACACCCTCGTTGAACTCGACGCGCTTGCGCAGCAGGAGAACGCCATCGCCAGCGGCCGGGACCGTCGCGAACGAGTCGCGTTCCTCCAAGGGCGGGTGAGTCAGGAGTTGGAGCGTGGCGTCGACATCATCGGGGATCTCTCCGAGTTGCGCACTACTGAGCGGCGATTGCGGGGTCAGGTGGCCCGACTTGAAGAGCTCGCGGAGCAGGACAACCCTGATGCTCTCATGCGCGACGCCCTTGACTCTGTGTCCGAGTTGATGACTGACTACGCCCGCTTCCTCCAGTTGGAAGGATCGGAGCATCTCATCCGTTTGGACCCGGTGCAACTAACTGTCGCGGTTCAGAGCCCGGGTGGCCGGGTACCACTCGGACGAATGGGCAGTGCCGAGAACTGGGTTGGCTATCACCTTGTCGCTCACCTGGCATTGCACCACTGGTTCTCCAGCAAGGACCGTCCCGTTCCCAACTTCGTGATGTTCGACCAACCCACGCAGGCCTTCTTCCCTGAAGAAGTGGTTGACGCTGCGGACGATGAGAACGCGGACTGGGAGGCAGTTAGGCGTCAGTTCACCCTCATGCGAGATGTAGTTGCCGATCTCAACGGTGGGCTTCAAGTCATTGTGTCGGACCACGCCAACCTTGCCGACGCCTGGTTCCAGGACGCAGTGATCGACAATTGGCGCAATGGAGTCGCCCTTATCCCTGCAGATTGGCTTGATATCGAGGAAGCCTCGAGCTAACTGACAGGCTTGAAGGCTCTATCACTCCCGACCCCCATAAGTCCACGGTAATTCTGATCAGAAGCCGCCACTGCAGGAAGTAGTTCCCTCGCGAAGATCTCTCGCGCCCTGGAGAGGCGTTCTCGCGCGCTGGGTCCAGCTGGGACAGCCGATAGTGCGGGGGTTGTCAAGGCATGACTCCGCAGTTGCGATCCTCGTCCGTGACCGTGCCGACACGCGGGTCCTCGAATCGGCTGGGAACGAGTGATCGTGCGACCCTCCTGCCGATATCGGGCTCATCACATTTGAGGGTGTAGAGGCGGGGTGATCACGGCGGCGCGTCGGTCCGCGGATGAGGGTCGAGGCCTCCCGAAGATGGAAGTTCTCACACTCACCATCCGGAAGACCTCGACGTGCCTCACGCTACCTTCACGCGCCCCAACCTGACCACGTTCACCCGCCTCGACGAGCTCGGCCTGGAGGTCGTCGGCCAACAGATCGAGCCGAAGCGGGCCGTGTTGGCCTGCCGGGTCGTTGAGCCGGACCAGTGGTGCCGGCGGTGCGGCTGCGAGGGAACGCCACGTGGCACCGTGGTGCGTCGTCTGGCGCACGAGCCGTTCGGCTGGCGACCCACCATCTTGCTCGTCACCGTGCGTCGCTACCGCTGCGGCGAGTGCGGGCATGTGTGGCGTCAGGACATGAGCAGAGCCGCCGAGCCGCGGGCGAAGTTGTCCCGACGGGCGTTGCGGTGGGCGTTGGAAGGACTCGTGGTCGCGCATCTGACCGTAGCCCGGATCGCCGAAGGGCTGGCAGTGTCGTGGAACACCGCCAACGACGCCGTCCTGGCCGAGGGCAAGCGGGTCCTGATCAACGATCCGCGGCGTTTCGACGGCGTCCATGTGCTCGGCGTCGATGAGCACGTGTGGCGGCACACCCGCCACGGCGACAAGTACGTCACCGTGATCATCGACCTCACCCCGATCAGGGATGACACCGGCCCGGCCCGCCTACTGGACATGGTCGAAGGCCGCTCCAAGCAAGCGTTCAAGACCTGGCTGGCCAGCCGACCCCAAGCGTGGCGAGCCGGAGTGGAGGTGGTCGCGATGGACGGGTTCACCGGTTTCAAGACCGCCACCTCCGAAGAGTTGCCCGACGCCACCGCCGTCATGGATCCGTTCCACGTGGTCCGGTTGGCTGGTGACGCCCTCGACCAGTGCCGGCGCCGCGTTCAGCAGGAACTCCACGACCACCGCGGCCGCGCCCAGGACCCCCTGTACCGGGCCAGGCGCACCCTGCACACCGGCGCTGACCTGCTCACCCCCCGACAACAAGCCCGAGTCGACGCCTTGTTCGCCGGCGACGACCACGTGCAACTCGAAGCCACCTACGGGGTCTACCAGCAGCTGGTGGCCGCCTACCGCGAACCCGACCGCGCCAAGGGCCGCACGCGCATGGAGGCACTCATCGCCAGCATCAGCAGCGGGGTCCCCGGCGCCCTACGTGAGGTCATCACCCTCGGACGCACCCTGAAGAAACGCGCCACCGACGTGCTGGCCTACTTCGACCGCCCCGGCACGTCGAACGGCCCTACCGAAGCCCTGAACGGCCGCCTCGAACACCTCCGCGGTTCCGCCCTGGGGTTCCGGAACCTCACCCACTACATCGCCAGATCACTGCTCGAGACCGGCGGATTCAGACCCCAACTACACCCTGCATTGTGATGAGCCCTGTTGGTCCCGATGATCAGATCCCCCTCATGGTGGCCTGGGATCGCCCGGTCCTCGGCCTCTGCAGGGCGCTCGCTGATCAAGACTTCCTGGGTTACGTGGGCCCAGGCCACACGTTTCGATCTGGCCCGGGGCATCCGCAGGGCCCGCCCGGTGCGCAGGCAGAGGATGAGTTCCCGGTTCAGCGCGCCCCTGGCCTGGATGAACAAGGCCTGGTAGATCGCCTCGTGGCTGATCCGCATGGACTCATCATCGGGGAAGTCGACCTTGAGCCGGTTGGAGATCTGCTCGGGGCTCCACGCTCTGACCCATCGACGATCTTCACGGTGTGGCTTGTTCAAGCCCTTCCATTCCCGCTCCGTGGGGCCAGCGACGGTCACGCCGCTCGGCAAGCGGATCTGACCGGAGAGCCGATCTTCGACGTAGCGAAGCAGCCGCTGATTGCTCACGAGTTTCGCGGTCTTGGGCCGGCGGGCGTACAGCTCCGCCTTCCACTGAGCCACCGAGGCCCGGTACTCGAGCTTCCCGCTTCTGGTCGCCGCGTTCCGGCGCAACTCCCTTGAGATCGTCGACGGACTCCTCCTGAGCGTGGCGGCGATCTCGCGGACGCCTTTGCCGAGCGCTCTCAGGATCGCGATCTCCTCTCGCTCCGCGAACGACAGGTACCTGCCTGACGGGGCAGGCCAGGAGTACGGCGTCATCCCGCCAGCATGACGGAACCACCGCTGCCCCACGGCCTGAGCCACGCCCACCGCCTCGGCGGCCTCCCGCGGCAACTTCCCCGTGGCCACCTCGTCCCAGAACTTACGCTCCTTCGCGCGGTGGTGACCCGGATGCCCCGGTGACCGCATCGGCCCACGCTTGGCAACCTCCGTCTCCCACATCGACGGTCGACCCACGACACCCTCCTGACCTCAGGTGTTGCGACGACCGGTTGAACCTGCGCAGTACCGAGCTATCCGCTACACCGAACGCCTTGAGGAACTCGGCATCGTCGCTTCCGTCGGATCCAAGGGCGACTGCCCATTAACCGGTTAATTCGAAGCACCGAGGTCCCCCCTGGCGCCCCTACCCGGGCCGTGGGGCCCAACCGGTCCTGCATCTACAGGAGGCGACGATGGGCACCGGATGTCTGCGTGGGCGAGTTCACCACAACAGCGACGCACCCCTAATTAGGGTGCATCATTGGTGTTGAGGCATCCTGCAGACGCACGCCGTAACTGTGGCTGACCCAGGCGATCGCGTCACGGATCGCCGACAGCACCCGTCCGGCGTAACGGACCGGCAGCGATAGATGCCCCTCATCGTGCAATGCGGTGAGCGAACTTATGGGCAGCGCTCCAGCCAGGCTCTCGGCCATGAACACCGGCACCTTGCGATCGGCGGACTCGAAAGAGGTTGAGCGCTGTGTCACCCCCGCCAAAGAACGGCCGACGATACCTCTGCAGGGGTCTTGCCATGACCGGCATACTGAGTATGATCGTTAATGAGTCCACTCAGTAGGAGGCTCGATGGAAGCCCTACGATCGCGTCGGGATCGCAACATGGACGCCAAGCGCGCCCGAATCTTCGCTGCGGCCCACGATCTCCTCCAAACGCATGGCTACGCCGGCATGACCACCCAGCAGGTCTCCGACCGAGCCGATGTGGCCGCAGGCACTCTGTTCCGCTACGCCGCCACCAAGGCCGACCTGTTGCTCATGGTCTATAACGAGCGATTCCGTGAGGCGATCACCGAAGGGCGACGCGCCGCCGCTGGGCTGTCAGATCCGATCGAGGCCGTCTTCGCCCTCGTCATGCCGGTCCTGAAGGGAAGCGCCGAACAGCTGGACACCGCCATCCTGTATCAGCGTGAACTGCTCTTCGGGCACGAGAAGATGCTCCATCGCCAGACCGGCCTGCAACTCGTGGCAGACCTGGAGGACGGCGTTGCGTCCGCACTGCTCGCGGCCAGCCAAGCGGACGGCCCGCAGGCACGGCTTCTGGCTGAGCGCGCCGCCCGGCTCACTTTCGCCTGCCTGCACCTGGCGCTGGCTCAGCCCTCCACTGGCGCCCACCCAGACCGGGCGGCCGCCACCGAACTGCACGCCCAGGTGGCGATCATGGTCGACGGCTTTCTCGTCGGCCTGAACAAGGCCTCATCCGGCGAATCAACCCTCAGCGCGACCAGCCACCTCTGAGACGCACCCATCGACAAGGAGAACACCATGACTCGCAAGGCTTACCTCATCGGCGCCGGGATCGGCAGCCTATCCGCCGCCGTCTACTTGATTCGCGATGGACACTGGGACGGTTCCCAGATCACCATTCTCGGCCTGGAAGACCACGGCGCCAACGACGGCAATCGCGTCGCGGCCTACGAGACCGAGTACGGGCACAAGGCGCTCAGCAACAAGGCCGGCTTCCTGAACCGCGGCGGCCGGATGCTCAACGAGGAGACCTACGAGAATCTGTGGGACGTCTTGGGCTCGATTCCGTCTCTGACCTCGCCGGGAAAGACCCTGACCCAGGAGATCCTCGACTTCGATCACGCCCATCCGACCAAGGACATCGGCCGGCTGATGGACACCCGCGGCCCGCGCACTAGAGGCGATGCCGATGACTACAGCCACATGCAGTTCAGCAAGGCCGATCGCGTGCTGCTGACCAAGCTGATGACGCTGCCAGAATCGCGGGAATCCAGGCTCAGACCTCCGGAAGTAGCTGACTGATCTGCCCTGTGAGCAGGGCGTTTTGTTTGCCGATTCGCGTCGGAAATCCGATAAGATCTGGTAGTGTTGGGGTTGTGGTTCAGGACGCGTTGGAGGG
>WBZS01002402.1_pt1 | contig 11732 bp, 14 predicted proteins | sample 5204201 | NCBI WGS metagenome assembly WBZS01 (sample SAMN12344357, study PRJNA552823) | activated sludge metagenome | biome: Activated sludge suspended growth; feature: Nitrification reactor; material: Wastewater; isolation source: activated sludge from nitrification reactor of wastewater...
TTCAGAACACGATGCCATTCCAGAACCCGGCCGCGCAGGGGGCCTGGGGTTGTGGAATGACACAGCTTCAGCTTCTGAACGTGCCTTGCTCCGGGGTTGAAAAAGACAAAAACGCCTGAGCCGCCACAGGGCTTCAGGCGTTTTTCGTCGGCATGGGCTTACTTGCGCAGACCCAGCTTCTGGATCAGGGCCACGTAGCGGTCGGCGTCCTTGGACTTCAGGTAGTCCAGCAGCTTGCGACGGCGGCTGACCATGCGCAGCAGGCCGCGGCGACCGTGGTGGTCCTTGGCGTGCTCCTTGAAGTGGGGGGTCAGCTCGTTGATACGGGCTGTCAGGATCGCCACCTGCACTTCGGGGCTGCCGGTGTCGGCGGCGCCGCGTGCGTTGTCCTTGACCACGGCGGCCTTGTTCTCTTTGGAGATCATCTCGATTTTCCTTGTTCCAAATAATTTGACTTGCGTGGTGCGCCGGAACTGCACGCCACGTGCGTCTTGCGAAATGCAAAACCTGTGGATTGTATCAGCTTGCCGGTGGCTCATGACCGCCGCCATGGCGTGCGACCGAGCCCGGACGGCGGCGCCCGCCCGTCAGCCCTGGCCGCGCAGCCAGGCGGCCAGCCGCTCGACGCCCTGCCCCAGCCGCGCCACGTCCTTCGACGCAAAGCACCAGCGCAGCCAGCCTTCGGCCTCAGGCGCGAAAGCAATGCCCGGCGCCAGGCCGATGCGCGCCTCGGCCACCAGTCGCTTGGCCAACGCCAGTGAATCGTCGTACCCGGCGACGCGCAAAAACACGTACATGCCGCCTGGCGCACTGCCCGCCTGCACGCCGGGCACCGCCTGCAGCAGCGGCACCAGGGCGTCGCGGCAGCCCTTCAGATGGGCCACGATGCGGGGCGTGATGGCGTCGGTCTGCTGCAGCGCCACCAGCGCCGCGCGCTGCACGAACACCGGCGCGCACGAGGTGTTGAACTCCAGCAGCTTGCCGACCTGCGGCGTCATGTCCGGCGGCATCACCAGGTAGATGGTCCGACAAAAAACCTGCAAAAATTCGTAACTATCGTGGATGACCCCCTCACATGGTGAAGTCATAGTCGACGGTGAGCGGCGCATGATCGCTGAAGCGCTCCGCCTTATAGATCGACGCAGATCGCGCTGTTGCGGCAATTCGTGGTGAAGCGATTTGGTAATCTAGTCTCCATCCGACGTTCTTAGCGTAGGCTTGGCCTCGGTTGCTCCACCATGTGTAGCAGTCATCAGTCGTGTCTGGATGCAGCAAGCGGTAGACATCCACCAAGCCTGTGTCGGCGAAAAGCTTGGTCATCCACGCGCGCTCTTCGGGCAGGAAGCCCGAGTTTTTCTGGTTGCTCTTCCAGTTCTTCAGGTCGGCTTCCTTGTGGGCCACGTTCACGTCACCCATAAGTAACAGGTCTCGTTTGGTGCTTAACTCAACTAGCTTTGGGTGCAGCACATCCAGGAAGCGGTACTTCGCCGCTTGACGCAACTCACCAGATGAGCCGCTGGGAAAGTAGCAACTGACCAAACTTAGTTTTCTGCCGGGGCGGTCAAACCTCATTTCGACCCAACGCCCTTCCACATCGAACTCAGCCGCTCCCAGTCCGTAGACCACGTCGCTAGGCTCGGCGTTCGCGTAGATGCCCACCCCTGAGTAGCCCTTCTTCTCGGCACAATGGAAACGACCGACCAACCGCTCGCTACGACAGAACACGCCATCAATGCTGTCGGATTGGGCCTTCAGTTCTTGGACGCCCAGCACGTCGGCGTTTTGCGACTCCATCCATCTGAAGAAGCCCTTGTTTGCGGCTGAGCGGATGCCGTTGAGATTGGCGGTGATTACCCGGGTCATGAACGAAAAAGCGCCCCGGGTCGATTGCGAAATGCACAGACCAAACGAGGGGTTCGCTTTGCCCACATCATAGCGAACGACGGCATCAAGGCAGCCTACGAACGCGGCTGGTGTTGTTCGGCAGGGTGGCGATTGCAGACGGGCGATCGTCAAGGCGGGACTCACCCTTTCCGCCGCAAACCGGTCATTGACGCCACTTCCCAGTACACGGGTTGCAGCCGACCAAGCGGTCGGTGACTTCAGCTCCCTCCCCGCTTTCTTCGCCCGCCCGCCGCCGCCTCCGTGCCGTCCGCACGGAGCCGATTCAACAACCAACGAGGCCGATCCGCGCACTCGATTTCTTCAGGACGAGTCTTCACGCTTTCAATGGCCAGCAGGAGTTTGGCCTTGTTGTCGGCAAGCCGCTGTTGGAGCAATTCGATTTCACCGACCTTGCGCTGCAGGCTCTCCAGCAGGGCATCGTGCTGCCAGGTCGCTTCCGAATCTGGCAGGAGGCTCCGGATTTCATCGAGCGAGAAGCCCACGCTCTGTGCGCTCGCGATGAGTTCCAGCATCCACAGTGCCTCGTCCCCATACTGGCGGTATCCGTTGTCTTCGCGCTCCACGGCGCTGAGCAAGCCGCTCTTCTCATAGAAGCGGATGCGTGAGGCCGTCAAGCCGCTGCGCGCCGCGAGTTCACCGATCTTCATGTTCAATCCGAAATCTCTTGACTCTAAAGTTAACTTTAACCTTAGACTCACGTGAACGTCAACTTCAGAGAGCGTCCCCGACGCTCCACTTGACCCTGTCGAATTCGGGACGCGACGGCGGTTGGATCAACCTCGCCGCTCTTCACTCAAGGCAAGCAAATGCAAACCATTCTGGGCGCCACCGGCCAGATCGCCGTGGAACTCGCGCGCGAGCTGGCGCGCAGCCACACCTCGGACTTACGCCTCGTCAGCCGAACGCCGCGCAAGGTCAACGACACCGATGTCCTGGCACCCGCCGATCTGCTCAATGCTCAGCAAGCGGCAGACGCGGTCAAGGGCAGCAGCATCGTCTACTTCACGGCCGGCCTGCCGCCGGATACAGAACTGTGGGAGACGCAGTTCCCGGAGATGCTGAAGAACGCGCTGGCAGCCACCCGCGCCGCAGGTGCCAAGTTCGTCTATTTCGACAACACCTACATGTATCCGCAGGACGCCCGCGTTCTCACTGAAGAGGCGCCCTTTGAACCGGTCGGGCGCAAGGGGCGCGTGCGCGCGGAGATGGCGAACATGGTGTTGCAGGAAATGGTACGGGGCGACATTCCCGTGCTCATTGGCCGCGCGCCAGAGTTCTATGGCCCTGGCAAGACGCAGAGCATCACCAACACGCTGATCCTTGACGCCATCAAGGCTGGCAAGACGCCGCGCGTGCCTGTGCGGGACGACACGCGGCGCACGCTGATCTGGACGCCGGATGCCAGCCGCGCGTTGGCGGCCCTGGGCAATGCGCCGGATGCCTTCGGGCAGACCTGGCACTTGCCCTGCGACGATGACCGATTGACCTATAAGCAGTTTGTGGCTCTGGCCTCCCAGGTCATCGGCACCGATCTTCGCTACAAGGTGATCGGCAAGTGGGCGTTGACGGCTGCCGGCCTGGTGTCGAAGCACGTGCGTGAGTTGCGGGAGTTGCTGCCGCGCTATGAGCACGACAACCTGTTTGACTCGACCAAGTTCAAGCAGCGATTTCCAGCGTTCGAGGTGACGTCGTACCGTCAGGGCTTGGAGCAAGTGCTCGGCAAACAGCATCGTGAAGTTGCTTGAAAGAAGGACATCCATGACCCGCCGCATCCTGCTCGTTGTGACCAACGTCGCCCATTTCGCTGACCCCAGTGAGCCCACGGGCCTTTGGCTGTCGGAGCTGACGCATGCCTACGACCTCTTTGCTGCGAAGGGCTATGAGCAGCGGTTGGTGAGTCCGAAGGGTGGCGTTTGTCCGTTGGAGCCGCGCTCACTCAAGTGGCCGAACGCCGATGCATCGGCCAAGCGCTGGCGGGCTGATCCGTCGGCCATGGCGCTGCTGGAAAACACGGCGTCGCCGAATGACGTCGACGCCAAGGAGTTCGACGCGATCTACTTCACGGGTGGTCATGCGGTGATGTACGACTTCCCGGATGACAACGGGCTGCAACGCTTGACACGTGAGATCTATGAGCGCGACGGTGTGGTCGCGTCGGTGTGTCACGGCTACTGCGGTCTGTTGAATACAGAACTGTCAGACGGCTCGCTGCTTGTGAAACACAAGCGCCTGACGGGTTTCTCATGGACCGAGGAGGTTCTTGCGGGGGTGGCGAAGCTGGTGCCCTATGACGCCGAGAAAGAAATGAAACGACGTGGCGCCCGGCATGAAAAGGCATTGCTGCCGTTCTTGCCCAAGGCGGTGGTCGATGGCCGGTTGGTGACGGGGCAGAACCCTCAGTCGGCGAAGGTGACTGCGGAGAAGGTGGTCAGCCTGCTTGGATGACGATGTGTAGACCACGACTGAGGTGGTTACGTAAAAACGATCCCGCCGGGCTGTGGCGTAAGCGGTCCCTCGGCATACAAATGCTGAGGGCTATTCGCCCGCCAGAAAAAGTCATTCAACATCCTGCATCCCGTTTATGCACGTTTCGCTCGCGGCTGGCGAAATGATCAAGTGCGCTCCGCTTCGACCGGCTTCGAGAACTCATGATCGATCTGGTGGGACGCAGTCAACCAAAGTGGCAGTAGTTTCACTTTGATCGTCAAGATACCCGTGAGACCATCGGCCTGCAGGCGGAAACTAGGAGGGCACTTGGAGTGTGTATGCCGGTCAGGCTGTGGGTACACTAGTTCGAGTGAATTGCAGCCATAGCGCACGGCATAGGCGAGCAGTTGGTAAACGTCCGCTTGAGCCACGCCAAAATCAGGAGCATGTGGATCCAATCGCTTCCATTTCGCATCGACGACTCGGTCGATGCCAGTGACTGACCCATCCGGCCCTACTTTCCAAACGCTGATGTCGGGCTTCAACAAAAAAACACTGTTCTGGCCGTTAGTCGCAAGATGCAAGACTGGTCCCTGCGTTTTCACGATGCAATCAGACGCTGCACCTGCTTCCTCTAGCCTGACAGCGTGCGCCTCAAAGAGCTTGTTCATGTCAAAAAGCAGTCCAGGTGCCTGAGATGTGCCGGTGGTCAATGCCGGGCTGGCCATTGCCAGAAGCCATTCACACCAGGTCAGCAACGCGTCGTATCGATTTGTTGTCCGGTCTCTCGGCAAGTCTGCAACGTCGGCCGCTGTCATTCTCCTCGCTGAAATTCCAGCGTAACGCGCGAGTGCTTCAAACCAGAGACGCTGAGTACTCGGACTACTGATCCACGTTCGGCACGCTTCCAGCGTCGCGCGCACTGCTCTGTTATATGCATTGTCGGCCGTGAATTCGTCGTATTCACAGTGCACCAAGTGGGGGCTGGCCTGGTTGCGGCGAAAATGTCTATGGACTTGGAATCGCCCCTTAATGACGGGAAGATCCTCGACGTGCACCACATAGCGGCTCATCAGACCGCGCCTGGCCTGGCGAAGTGCGCAATGGAGAAATGCCTCGATGAATACATCCAGTAGGGGTGCGGTCACTACTTGTTGCGGGACCGGTCCAATCTGTGTGATCGCTACTCTTCGAGCGCTATGCAGCATGGCCAGCAGCGCGCTGCGAGATCGCTCCACTTCATCAGGGACTCTGGCATCAAGCATCCCCATCTTGGGCAGCACTTCGACCACACACGTTGGTAGCCGAACAATCCCGCAGTGCTGTGCGAGCTTTATGCCACCAGACAACCTCTGGCAAAACCCTCGCCTTAGCTCGTTCAGCGCCAGCAGCGCTTGTGCTTCGGCTTCTGAAATCCAAGGAACGCGATCGGGCAATATGCCCAACGAGCTTTGACCGTCGATGATGGGAATAATTTCGTGCTCAAGAACGGTGACGGTGCGCAGCCCTTGCATTGCTTCACGTCGCTCCCTGCACAACGCCATCACTTTGTGCCGGCGCCTCAGCAGCGGAGTCCAGAGGATCAATGTTGACTGGCGCTGCACCATAAAGGCTCATGATGTGGGATTCGCTCCATGTGCTGGGCTTCCCTACCTTGAAGGTCGAGCGTGCTTCAGTGCCCACTGCCTGCTTCGCGCTGGGGAAGAGCTCCGAAGGGGAAAGTGATCCGGTTAGAAAAAACGCGCTCTCCCTGTCATTTCCAGTCAGGACGAGCCGCACCTTTTCCATATCCTCGAAGAAGTACTCCTGAAGCAACGGGATCACCCGCTGTGCCAGCACTTCTTGAAGATCGGTCAGCGATTTGATGCCCATGAAAACCGCATGGCCGATTGCATGATCCCGGTCCAACAGGTATTCAAGTCGGTCGTTCAAACGCTGAAGCAGTGCCGAAAGATCAATGGCTCCGACCATCTGCGGGTCAATTCGTTCCGGCTCCGGTGGGCACTCCTGAAAGCGAAAGCGGCGTCGTAGCGCGATGTCCATCATCGCAATGGAGCGGTCGGCAGTGTTCATGGTGGCCACCACATTCAGATTGTCGGGCACGCCGAAGCGCTGCGCCAAGCCTGGGAGCGTCACCCACGCTCCTGTGTCGTTTGGTTGGCTGCCTGCGATTACCCGCTTACTGGGCTCTATCAGTGTGATCAATTCGCCAAAGACCTTCGCCACATTGGCGCGGTTGATCTCGTCGATGAATAGGGTGAATTGCTCTGTTGGATTGGCATGCGCTTTCTCACAAAGCTCTAGAAATGGCCCCTTCTGAAACTCGACGACTATGCCGACTCCGTCCTTTGTGGAGACGGGCCGCAATCCTCCGATGAAGTCCTCGTACGAATAGCTTGGATGGAACGCCACAAAGGAAAAGTCCTCCCCATTGTCGAAGGCCTCCTGCATCCGCGCTTGCATCTCGTATGTCTTGCCGGTCCCTGGCGGACCATACAGAATCAAGTTGTCCGCTAGGCGCAGCGTTGGCTTGGCGTTTGGAGCGACCTCCGCGTCGTAGCCTGGGTTCGATTCTTGCACCGACAACTGGGACAAATCAGATAGATCTTCGCCGCTCGTTGGGGTGATGCCCTGCTTATCGCCAGCGGGAGCATCCTGTTGTTTGATGAGCGTTCCGACAGGCGGCGCGTAGTAGTCGACCTTCCCGGGGTAAAGACGCTCCAGACGCTTGCGTAGATCCAGCAGTGCTGCGTCCAACTTGGGGCGACTTTCGCCCAGCGCCGAGGTCCAAACCTTGTGGGCTCGTGCTGCCTTGTTTTTGTGACTTTGGCTGAAAACTCTCTCGAAGGCATCGGGAAAAAACACGTGACAGAGCACGTGATAGAACTGCCTCCCCTTTCCCGAGGGGATGCTAGTTAGCCATGCTGCGAAATCCTGGGCGTCGTTCAAGAGCAATTCGCGCTCACTGCGCGGCTTGGCAACAAATTCACCGAATGCCTCGACGGCAAACACTAACTCCAATGGCAGGAAGAGGTTGTAGCCTGGGCCGCCACTTCCAAGACCAGACAGCACATCCTTCGACAGGAACACGGAGTTATCTGGAAATGGCACTGCCGACTGCATATTCCAGATTCTCTTGAGCGAACTCAATTTCACGGGAGCTGTCAGATTGGTAGGACCAAGCTGCACTATCCAGAAAACCTCTGTCATGAGTGCAACATCCAGCGCTTCACAGGCAGCCAGTTGGCTGGTCAGCTTGTCGTAGAACCCGCGGTCGCTCATATCAGGCTGCTTAACGTACGCGTCGATCAACGACTGGAAACGTTCTTCAGTCCACAGATGCTCGTCATCAAGAAATAGCGAACCCTGACCCACTAGACAGCGCTGCTTGAACTTCTCAGCAGCATCGAAAACTTGAGGCGCGTTAGGAAAGTGCGGATTGAATCTGCTCATTGAAGTCTCAGGCTGAACGTTCAGATATGACTGGGCTAAATTGGTCACCAACGTGCCATTCAGCGCAGCCGCTTCGGCGTACATCCACTGGGTGCGTCATGTTAGCCGGGGCCAGCAGGTTGGAAGCATCGAGCATGCCGAGTACTCGGTGGTCTAGTCACGTCAGCCTTCTGCCGACGGTCGCTGCCGAGTTGGAATGTTGTCGTTGACTACGGAATGAGGGGCGTACCCAGCCTGCCGCTGGCGCTGCGCAAATCTATCGATACCCAACTGCCATTCAAAACCCAAACCCCGCCCGCGCCGCGTACAACTGAGCCGGCCGCTGCTGCCCCCGCTCAAACTGGCCTGGCAATTCCACAAGGTCATCCATCCCCTTCAACCGCCGCCTGAACACACTCTTGTCCAGCGGCCGGCCCAGAATCGCCTCGCACGTACGCTGAAGCTCGGTCAGCGTGAATTGCTCTGGCAATAGGTGGAGCGGGAGCGCGTGCCGCTCCACCTTCTCGCGCAACCGGGCTAGCGCGATCTCCAACTGTTGGGCATGGTCAAACGCCATGCGATGCCCTGGCGCTGCAGGATCCACCCACTCCACCGCCTCCACCTTGCTCAACAGCAGTGGTTTCAGCCGATCCTTGGGCAACAAAGCGAAATAAAGCATCGACACCGACCAGTCCCGTGGATCTCGGTCACGCCCGCTGAAGCTACGCACTTCCTCCAGGTGCCCGATCTCTACCCCCACCTTCTCGCGCAGTACGCGCAGCGCCGCAGCCTCCAGGTCATCGTCCACCTCGGGTCGAAGTGCCCCGCCCGGTAAGGCCCAACGTCTGATCTCGGGCTCTTCCGAGCGCCGGACGAGCAGCACCTTCAATGCATCGCCATCCATGGCGAACAGTGCGATGTCCACCACGACGAAAGGATGAAGGAATCTTTCGGGCGTCATAGTTGCATTATGCCACGAAGCAAGTTACAATAGTTGCACTACGCCAATAACAAAGACTGAGAACACATGCAATCCGCTGTCACACACCATCGCGCCTCCATCCGGACGAGCGCCACCCATCCCCTCCAGATCGCCGATGTCTCGACTCCACAAGGCGGCATCATCGGCATCACGTTCTGCCCGGGCAAACAAGGACCCAGCAATTCGGGGTTTCAGTGGCTCCGCAATCTCGAAACTGACCTCGATGCTGTCGCCGCCTGGGGTGCACAGGCCGTGGTGACCCTGATCGAAGCCCACGAGTTCGAGATGCTCAAGGTGTCGGATCTGGGTCGTCAAGTCCTGTCTCGAGGTTTGGCCTGGTACCACTTCCCGATCCAGGACGTGCGCCCTCCTGATCAGCAATTTGAGTCTCTTTGGGCAAACAATCGTGATGCCATCCTGACGCTGCTGAGGAGCGGGGGCCGGGTGCTGGTGCATTGCCGGGGTGGATTGGGCCGCGCCGGAACGGTTGCAGCGCGCATGCTGATTGAGTTGGGCGTGGCGCCCCAGGAGGCTGTGACGCAGGTGCGCGCAGCCCGACCCGGCGCCATCGAAACTTCGGCTCAACTTCGGTACGTGATGAATCTTCCGGCAGGCATGGAGACGCGCGATGGACTGGTTTGAGCGCCTGACAGGCTTCCCAGAAAGGGATTACGAGTCCACCCGTGCCTTGCTGGATTTCAGCAACGGCCGCCTGACGTCCCGCGTCAACGGACAGTCCCACAGGATCGGTCACCTGGAGGTTCCGACGCTGGCGAAACTGCGCGAGCGTGCCAAGGCGGGGGCTGGCGCAACCGGGTCGATGAAAGTCGGGATCGTGACTGGCGATGTTGGTGCTCTGCACCGCCAGCCTGAATTTGCAGGTGCCCTGTTCCAGGTGGCATCCCAGTTCAACCTGCTGGAAATGACGTCGCCACGCGTTACGCCCGAGGACGGGGTAACTCGCTACCGGAACGATCCGACACAAGGGCCGGCCTGCGCCATCGCTGCCGGCGCAGCAACGATCTATCGGAACTACGGTGTGGCCATGAAGGACGGGGTTGGCCAGACTCGGACCCGCCAGATCGATGCCCTCTCCGTTGTCGGGGACTGGATCGTCCGTCGAATCGGCGGCAAGGTCTTTGATCTTTGGTCCATGGAGAACGGCTACGCGATGTGTCGGCGGACCGGATTGAGCGCAATCAACGACCTATTGAGTCAATTGAGCCCGGTTGAGCAGGATGAACTGCGCGGCCAGTTGGCCATCGGCCTGCACTGGGACGTCGAAGTAACCGCGCGCGACTCCCCGCGGCAGGTAGTGTCGCAGGCGTTCTGCTCCGCCCTTCCCGTCGCCTATGGCGCCCATCTGGCACCCGCTCATGACTGGGAGGCATTCGCACGCCTGATCCTTGAAGCAAGCTACGAAGCCACGCTCTGGGCAGCGGTGGAGAACGCCCGCAAGGGGGCATCAAACATCGTCCTCTTGACCCGTGTCGGCGGTGGCGCGTTCGGAAACGCCGACGAATGGATCGATGACTCCATCCTGCGTGCCCTTCGGTTGACGCAAGACTTCGATCTGGATGTCCGCATGGTTTGCTATGGACGACCGGCGGCCAATGTGGTGGCGCTGTGCAAGAAGTTCGGTTGAAGCGGGGGGTGAGGATGTCGGGGAAATTTTGTTTGAGCGATGACGTCGGCACCATAGGTCATGGCCAGATTCACCATGTCCGTCCCCCATTCGCTCGCGACCGATCGGATTGGCGGCCCCCAATCTGGTGGCAAGGCCTGCAGCAAGGTCTTGAGCGGGCTCTGGAGGCCATGCGGGAGGACGAGTTCCTGATCATCCTGGTCAAGGGCAGCAATCGCTGTGTCCAGTTCGCAGCGCAAGGGGCTTCTGGCATGCGCGTGGAGGCGAGCAGCAACCATTTCCTTCATGGGGAAGATCGACTGAGCGACGCGCAGCAAGTTCAGCTCGAAGAACTCGGCTGGAATGCACCCACGGGGACGCCTCAGGAAGCCACGCCGGAACGGCAGCCCATGGGGTCACCGAACCACTTTGTGGATTGTTCGTCCCCGATCCAAGGCCCAGCGATCGCGGAGTTGGCATTGCGGACGCTGATCGAAGTCTTTGAGGTTTTCCATCCGCACGACCTTCGGTATCAGGCGTTCGACCGCGAGGGCGATCATTACCCGCGCCCTGAGTTGCCGATCCTTCATTCGTTGAGGGATGTTTCAGCGCGGATGACCGACGTGGCGCAGAAGCTGCTCAACACCTTTCGCGCGCTGATTGGTGATCCGTCGCTGGAGTTCGACAGTGCGGGGAGGTGCTGGATCGCCTTGAAGGAGGTCCACAAGGAGATTCCCACCCGCATCTGGCTGACTCAACAGCCCATGCTGGTTCATTTCAGCTACCCCATCATGGTGGGTAAGGAAGACCGGGAGTTGATGCTGCGCATCTTCAACGACCTGAACATCAAGCACGAGTTGCTGCGCTTCACGTTGGAAGACGAACTGGGTTGGGTCAGCATGGAGGTGTTTGCGGAGCCCTTCGTGGCGGAACAGGTGGTGACGGGGTTCCGCTACTTCACGTGGATCATCAAGAACTTTCTGGACCTGATGCTTGCAAAGCCGTTGACGGACGCCACGCACTAGCAATTCCGTCGCAGGCTCGACGCTCACTGCACGCTCAGGTTCGCTCCCTGGCTGGCTGTCACTGTGCTGGGCTGCCGGTACACCGAATCGAACACCCAAGAAACCACCGCCTTATCGGAGGTATCCCTCATGCGACCTAAAAAAACACAAGCCGGCACCGACACGCCGACAGGGCCGAATAGCGCCCTTCACGCCAATGACGCGCTCCTGGCTGTCCGCGCCGATTCAAATTTGACCCACCGTGCCGATTCAAATCTGACCCGGGATCGAGAGCCAGTCATCGGGTGACCGGCTGTGCATAACTTTACCTGCGTGGCCTCCTTTGCGGTTGATGTTC
>WBZS01002403.1_pt1 | contig 11731 bp, 6 predicted proteins | sample 5204201 | NCBI WGS metagenome assembly WBZS01 (sample SAMN12344357, study PRJNA552823) | activated sludge metagenome | biome: Activated sludge suspended growth; feature: Nitrification reactor; material: Wastewater; isolation source: activated sludge from nitrification reactor of wastewater treatment...
CAGCTCGGCGCTTCAAGCAATCCCGAGGCAATCGAGCGACTCCAAACCGACGCCACCTTGGCCCAAAACCTTATCGGAATCTCCCCCTTTAAATAATGGAATGGCCCTGGTCCAAGGGGTAATCGCCAACATCAGGAAGATCGTCCACTCGCATCAGACCCGGCACCAAGTACCCTCGAGCGATGCGGCAATTAGCGGCAGCCTATTTCGACGAATCTAAAAAAAGCTGACCGAGAAGCAAAAAGGAATTGGAACGTGATTTGAGGGTCGCAAGATTCAATCAGAAAAAGAAACGAAAAGAGCCGCACCTCAATGCGGCCCTAACCTTCTAAGCGAGGACGACGGGACTCGAACCCGCAACCACCGGATCGACAGTCGATCACCCTTTAGATTAAGGGTACGACGTAAACGTTTTTGGCCTTTAATCTTGCGGCAAGAAGCTTATTCCCGAAGAATGCCGAGACTTTCAATAAATTATCGTGAATTCCTTTCGAATTCAAGCGATTCTGTACCGAATTCTGTATCAGCAGTTCAGAAGTTCCTCGGGATTTTTCGATTGGAAGTCACAAGTTTCGAAGTAAATCAAGGTACGCAGGTCCGGCGTCCGGCAGTTCCTTTCCCAAAATCAAAATACACCGGTAAGCAAGATCGAATGAGCCATAAGCGTGGTGAGCGATCAATCCGAGGTGTTTCCACTGTTCGGCGGTGAACCGATCTGGACTGCGATAATCGCGGACATAGACGACGTCCGCTTCCAGCACCTGATTGAGCGCCTGACGCGGGTTGTTATTGATGACCATCGGCGATAAAATCCAGCGTTTGGTATCGACGAACATGTGCAGGATAAATCCCTGCGCTCGCAATTCGGCGTCCACGTCGGCGAAGGTTGGTTGGCCTTCATAAAGCGGGGTAAACGACATTTCCGTCTGAATCGCGACGGCGTTGGAAAGGGCAGCTCGGCCATTTTGAAAGATGGAGAGTTCCGAGCCTTGAACGTCGATCTTTAGGAAATCGAGGTGCGTTATTTCTTCGACCGAATCGAGTGATCGCGTCGTGATCCGCTCAGTCGATCTGACTTGGCCAAATTCTTCGAAAAGCGGAAAAAGAGCGAGCGATCTTGGATCCGGCCTAAGTAGACCCGACATTCCCGGCTCAGCACAGTGGTGAAACGTGTGTTCACGACCATCGCCAACGGCGTAGGGTAAATAACGTTCCAGCGGACCGCCCTGCCGCTGCAGACACTCAAGTGCTTTCCTTTGAGGCTCAAAGCCAACGACGGTGCAAATTCCTCTTGCCAGCATCCGTTTATACGGGGGATCCCCATCGATTGGGTTAGCGCCAACGTCCACAATGGCGGTACGGCGTTCCGGCCGCAACAAACGAAACAATGGATCCATTGGCAATGGCTCGCCAGGGTGCTCGGGCATCGCTTCCCTCCCCGCCGTTCGTAATGGCGATCCTATCCCGATGGATTGGAAAGCTTCTTTTCGAGGACGGCCAGGTTTTGCAGGGCTTCGGCATGGTTCGGATCAAGCGCCAGCACGTCTCTTAGAGCCCGGGCGGCGGCCTGCCAATCCTGGCCTTCCTGTAATAGGACATGGCTCATCACCAAACGCGGACCCAGGGCGGTTGGAGCAAGGGCAATGGCGTCGTGTGCAAGCCGGCGAGCGATGCCGAATTCTTGCTTTTTCAAATGAAATCGGGACCGAAACAAGAGCACGTCGATCGGAGCTTTGCCCGTGGCTTCAAGATTGGTGAGTGTCGCCTGAAAATCGGTGACGCGGTCGGTTGCGGACAGGAGCAGATCGGCGAGACCCACGTGGGCCGGCACGAAGTTCGGTGCGTCTTCGATGGCCGCTCGCCAATGGCTTTCGGCTTCAGCGGGTCGATGTTGTTTCATGCATAACACGGCCAGGTTGTGGCGAGCCTTGTGGCCGCGTAGTCCGGTGTCCACGCTGGCAAAATGGTTCCCCTCCTTGGTGCTGATGAGCTGCACAAGGGACTGTTCGGCACCGGGAAGATCGCCGAGGTCCTGGCGGACGAGGCTTTCCTGGAATAACAATTCAGCGTCGAGCGGATAATGCCGCCGACCTTCTTCGCAGGTTGTTAAAGCGGCCTCCGGCTGGCCAGATTGCCTTTGACATTGCGCCATCATCGCGTAAAGTTTGCGTACGATCGAATCGGTCGGATTGGATAGCTGCAGGCTTAATCGTAGGCAATCGAGAGTTTTCTGGATCTCGCGCTGTTCCTGATACAAGGATGCCAAGTTGAAAAGCGTGAAGGGATCGTTCGGATTGTCAGCGTCTTCTTTGACGAGCAAGGCCAAGTCCCGTGCCAGCTTTTTCTTGCGAACGCTGGCGTCCTGATAGCCTACGTGTTGGATGGTCACACCAGCCCAGCGAACATCGCCACCAAGTTTGCGGATGCTCGGCAGAATTTGCTCGTGGATGCGGTATTTCCAACGTATCTCCGGATGATTGCGAAAAAGCCGAACATGATCGACCACGGTCGCCGTGCCGGTTTCAGGATCTGGCATGCATAGGCACTTCATCACGAAGCCGAAATTTTGCTCTGGAAGCGTTTGAAATACCTCGCGAAGTTTTGCTTGATTGGCGGCGTCGATGCGGTCGTCGGCGTCCATCCAAAAGATCCAGTCGCCGGTGGCATGGCGAATCGACTCGTTACGGGCCAGGGCGAAGCTATCTTGCCAGGGAAAAAAATGCACCTTGGCCCCATGTTCGTGGGCGATGGCTACGGTGTTATCGCTCGAACCCGTATCGACGATGATCATCTCGTCGACGAGATCTCGCACCGACGCCAAGCACGCGGGCAAATTGTGTTCTTCGTTTTTGACAATCATGCACAAAGACACGCGAGCCCGGCGAGACGGTGCGGTCGCGATGGACGGAAACGTCGAAATCGTTGCCTCAGGCATCGACGTGAGGGCAAAAAGGCGGCTTTCGATGGCGGCGACCGAGTGTTCCCACGTCAAATTCTCGCGAACATACGCTTTGGCCGCCATGCCCTTCACGGCGCGTTCTTCGGCATGTACGACGACTCGGCGGAGCGTGAGCCGGAGCGCGTCCTGGTCGGGCTCCGCGAGCCAAGGACTTCGCACGGTCTTCAGCCCGCCCGCCATCGTGTCAGACTGGTTCACAAGACGGTACGGCAACAGGTAGGCCCTTGATTCATCGCAGTAATCCAGCGATGGCCCATAACCGGTGACGATGACAGCCAAACCATGAGCCATGGCTTCGGCGATCGGCATGCCGAAGCCTTCGCCGCGATACGGATGAGCCAGGCAATGACATGCGGCGTAAAGCTGTGACATTTGCGTGTCATTGAGTTCATCCTGTAAATACTCGATTTCCGGAGCGTTCGGCTGCGATCGCGCTCGGTTGATCATCGCCTCAGCCGTTTGCTCGCGGTAAAAGGTGCCGACGCCCATGTCCTTGACGACCAAACACACATCGTCGCGGTCCGAAAATACCTGGCTGAACGCCTTCAAAAGTAGATCAAAGCCCTTGCGGTGGATGGTGCCGCCAACGAAAAGGAAGCGGAAGGCCTTTTTCGTCTTGAGCGGATGGGGTGTTATTTCTCCGGTCGGCATCACGACGCCATTGGGAATCACATGCACCTTCTCGGGCGGCACGCCATCGTTGACGAAGCACTCACGTACCCATCGGCTCGGCACCCACAGTTCGTCGACGGCGTGGCGAAGCGGCCCGATCCACTCCGCGGGAATACTACCAAATTCCCATGGCTGCATCATCACCCATCGTCCGGCTTTGGGCTTCTCGAACCGAGGCGGCCATTGATGCATCACGTGAACGTCAACCGCACCGCGGAGGGCCGATTCATTCGCATTTAGCCGATTCCGCAATTCGTCGGCCAGAGGGAATCCTGTCGACTTCGGTTCGTACGGGTTACGCTGCAGAAGCTGCACGTCGTGGCCTTTGCGCAACAGGCCAGCCACGATCGATCGGTTGACCAAGGCTAGCGAATGCAACGCTTCCTGGGCTCCTTCCCACACGAGCCGGAATGGGCTCGATGGCTCCACCTTTCTCGGTGACGGAGCGACTGGCTCGAACCAGGGCTCAGCCGACACCAGTTTGGGACCGGCCTTATGAAGTAGGCGGCGTGTGTCGATTAGCTTCGTGAGCGTGGCCGGCTCGCCGAGTTGCCGCAGGCATTCGAACAAAGCCCGGGCCACTTCGCGATCGAACGGGTTAGTCTCCAACGCCCGCTCCAGGTAACGGCGTGCCGTGCGAAACTGTTGGCGGCGGGCCAGGGCAAAACCAAGGGCGATGTCGCTCGAAAGTGAATTGGGCTGTGAGGCGTGGGCTTCGAAAAAGTGCGACAAGGCGGTTTCATTCGAGGTTGCTTCGCGAACCTCCCCCAGGATCGCGTGCAGACGGCCTCGCACCAAGGCACTTTTGGCAACAATCTCGCTGGATGGATCATTCGCGCGCTGCCACGCGGCCTGTTCCCAGCCGACACGAAAGGCATCGAAGGTCACGGGGAATCGGCCACTGTCCCGATAAACCGCAGGGATCGCCTCGGCCACCGCTTCGCGGTCCAGCACGGCCAACGTGCGCTCGGCCTGCTCCGCGGCTTCATGGCGTAGGTTCATCCGCAAGAGCGTTTCAGCCAGATTCAAGCCCGCGACGACATGCCGAGGGTCCGCCTGCCAAGCTCGCTGAAAGGCCTCGGCTAGACTCGATAGCGGCTCGTTGTTCACCGCCAGCGCCAAGCCCAGGCTGTTCCACAAGTCGGCGTTACGTGGCTGTTGTTCCACCTCCAGCCGAAACGCCGACATGAGCGATGAATCCTTGCCGTTCGCCGAACTCAATTCGAACCAAAGCCGAGTTTTCAGTTGATACGGCGCATCGCCCGCCGTTCGCCGTTGGGCCGACTCCTGAATCGCGGGCCACTCCGCCGTCAGAATCTCCTGCTGCTTCCGCCATAGCTCCGCGACCGTGAAAGCCGACATCTTTGCCCGGCCCGCCGCCGCGATGCGCTGGCGTTCCTCCTCGTTTTCCAGGTAATACGTGAGCAGGCTTTCAAGGTCGTCGGTGCCGTAATAGACACATTCGAGCCGGTCCGAAAGGTGAACGGGGGTTTCCCGGTTTTCGCGTTCTTGAAACAGCAAGGCCCCACCGGCCATCGCTTCGAAGACGCGGTGGTTCCACTCACCCCGCACCGCGCGGTTGAATACGATCCGCGACCGACGCAGCAATCGATAGTAATCGTCGCCGAAGACACCGGTTTCGAAAACGACGTTCCACCGCGCCCCCAATCGTGCGACTCGCTCTAGCCAAGCCAAACGATCTGGCTGCACTTGAGCATTGAAATTGCCCACGAAAAGAAGATCGATGTCACGTATCGTCTCGTCCGCGTTTTCGGTCAGCAATGTCGCATCGGCTGGACTCGCGCCGTACAGGATCGCGGGGCGTGCTTGGTCAAAGCCCGCATGGCGAAACGCTTCCACGCCGGCCGTGTCGGTGAAGATCCGATCGCACCACGGTGCCAAACGCCGGTAGCCGTGCCACAGCCAGTTCCAATCGCCGGCCCAGGCCACGATGGGCAACGGGCATTCCCACACCCAGCCTGGAAGCGAGCGGTACTGCGTCACCAAGCCCAGATAATCGGGCTGCCAACCGTCCGAAAACGGCCCGGCCACCTCGGCCCACGATTTCGCGCCGAGAAGGTCAGTTACGCCGTTTTCGCTTGTTCCCAGGGAAAAGAGTCGGCAATCGTCGTCCAGAACATGGCAATAGCGTGGCAATTCGTTCGGCCAAATCGGCCCGATCAATCCACGAAGGGACATGAGCATTTCCCGAGATTGAAGATGTTGGTGCCTGCGTGGATAGCGGTTGAGACAATCAAGCCTCATTCTTATCCAGGGGTCTCACTGCGATGGATGCGATACGTGTAGCTCGCGTAGCGATCGAGGTCCTTGCCGGCCTCTTCCCAACTGAACCCATGCGTACCCAGATGAAAGAGGCGAATTTTCGTGTCGGCCATCACACGAAAACCCGCTTGGCGAGCGCGTTCGCAAAACGCATAATCTTCAGAAAGATACCATTGACCCGAGCCGTCGGGAACCAGCATCGGCATAAACCATGGGAAAAGATCCGGTCCAAACCGCTGATTGCAGGCAGGTAGCTGAAGATACTCGCGCACGATCTCGTAGACGGTTCGCCGGGTGTGCATGAAGCCAAAGCCCGCATAACGGATTTGGAGCAAGCCGCCATTTTGGCCAAACTGAACCTCTTGTGTATCCGCTTGAAATTCGCAGGCAAACTCCCGGCGGCCTTTTTTCGCGTAGATGCCACAGACGATAGGTTGCTGATGTTTCCTGAGTTTTTCGACATCGTCGGGATGGAAGCAAACATCCGAATCGATCCACATCAGCTCGTCAAAGCCAGCCAACAGGGCATCTCGTGCCATCACGCAACGGCCAAAGTCGATCGCGGAAAACCCAGGGACACGGCGGACCTGGTAACCGCGTTTCTCCAGAGCTTGCAGCCCCTCCTCGCAGCCCCATTCAATGGCTCCCGTGAAAGGAACCAGGATCACGCACCGATTGTTCATAAGAAACAGTGAAATGCAGGAAGTGGTGAGAAGATTCCGTAAACCAGCGCGACAATTTTCAATTATCGGCGTCCAAACTCGCCGTTTCCGGCTTTCCCCTCCCCGCTGCTGGGCGCTCCATGAGCAAAGGTTCGCGTACCAAAATGATGAATGAACAGGTCCCGGCACACGGCCAGGCTGAATCCTTCTTGCCGCGTTTTCGACGACACAATGTCCGAATCGAAGAGGCTCAGGTCGGTGAATTTTTCCAGGTTGCCCATGCGTTCAAAAACGACCCGTTTGAGCAAAAGGCAGAACCCGCCCAGCCTTTCGGTTTCGAGCCATTTGCCCTTATTGGTTTCTCGAAACTCGCCAGCAAAGGCATGGACGGCGCTGGTGTCCACGAGGCCTGGCGCCGCCGTGCTTCCCGGGGTACGGTTCTTACGCGGCCCAAACCGGTACGGCACGGTTTCGACCAACTGAGGCGGAGCGGCGTAGTTCGACATGGGCCCCACCGCACCAATCCCAGGACCCATGCCGGACAGGGCGATGAGCTGGTTAAGCCAAGCATCCGTGACAATCGTGTCGTTGTTGAGCAGGACGAGATACTCGCCGCGGGCCAATTGGATAGCTTCCTTGACCGCATCGCCAATGCCGGCATCGGTCACGGTCCGCACGATCTCGACCCGCACCGAAGCCGCATCGCGAATGCCCGCCAAATACTCGGCCGTGCCGTCCAGCGAACCGATGTCGAGAAAGATGATCTCGAACGGCGGCCGGCTATACTTGAGCACGCTCGGCACCGACAGCTTGGTGTATTCAAGCATGCCACAGCACGGCATCAAGATCGACACCAACCCCGCCGGCGTCAACACCGACACCGGAAAATTCGGATTCACCGAAACCTTATCCGCCATGAAAATGCCCCGCCTCGTTTACGTTTCCCGTCCTCGTTTACGTTTCGCGCTCCCCGCATCCCACGCCTTCGCTCGACCCACATACGTCCGCCAGACGCCAAACGGGCGCGAAACGTAAACCTGTCAGTGAACCCTCACCCTAAATTGAATCCGCTCCCGCCGGTTTCGCTTCGTTTTTCTTCCCATACTTGCTTACCAGGTTCACGAGCAACAAATACTCCTGCTGGTGCTTCATCGCGAGTTGGGCCAGGATTTCTTGCTGTTTGTGCAACATACGATCGCGCATTTCGCCGGTGCGGTCCAGGGCCAACGCCTCGGCCACCCTCGTGAGCGCAGCCGGGTAATCCTTCTCACGTTGATGCACGATGGCCAGGTGAAAGCGAGCCCGCATATTGGTATCGTTAATATCGATGGCTTTGAGATAGGCCGATTTCGCTTCTTCGAGTCGGCCAAATTCGAGCAGGCCATCGCCGAGCGTGCACCACAGATCGGCCGAGCACGACGGGTTCAGCGCCAGGGCCGACTTCGCCATGTCGATGCCGGCCTTCAGTTCGCGAAGCTGAAAGATCAGGAACGACGCGACCTCGTTCATCAGCACCCAATTGCGAGGCTGAAGCTCCAGAGCTTGCTCGTAAAAGCTCAGCCCTAGCTCGAACCGCCCAACCTTCAGGCATTCGCGGGCCTTGTCCCAGGGCTCTTGCCGTTTCTTGTACGCCGCCTCGCCGAACAGTTCTTGAAAGCGTTCGCGGGTGGCGTGGGCCAGCTGCCGGCCGAGCAGCCGAGCATGAATCCCGCCCGCCTCGCCAAACGGCTCCACCCACTCGCACCGCTTGCCTTCGTCGAAGTAGGCTTTGAGCAGGGGAAAGTTCAGGCCCACGCTGGTGGCGTACGAAAAGCGTTGATGTTCGAATTCATCCCGAAGGTCGATCTGCGTTTGGCCATAATCGTTGACGAGAATGATGCCGCCGGGATGAACCATGTCAAGAAGCTGTTCCAGGCACTGCATCGCTCCGTAGTTATGCAGTAATTTGTTCGCTCGCTTCTTCAAGAAGTCGGCCACGAAGGAACCGTACGGCACTTTGTTGATGTCAACGGGCCGATAATCATACTCGGAGGCGAGGATGCCATACACTTCCAAGATCTCTTCACGCAGGGCCGGATCCTTCGATTCGGCACGATAGCGAAGGGCCTCGATCGACATATCGGTGAAGTCGGCCAGATTGACATTGCGAGCCACGCAGGTGCGAACGTAGAGTTCCTTGACCTGCTCGCCATCACGTTCAAGCACCGTGGCCGGCAACGAATCGAGCAGGTAGTTGAGAAATACGCCACGGAGCACGGGCCGAGTGTCATCGGTCTTCGACTGGCCCGTACGCACGCGGTTGCTGACGAACATCAGATCGCGTGGCAACCACTCCTTGGGATTGGTCGCATCGACGTGCCGAATCTTGTACCGGCCGGGATGGTTCGCGAGTACGCCATTGCGAACGAGGTCCTTGAGCATCTTCTGGGAGAAGTCGGCCGCGATGTAGGTGAGGCGTTCGTAGTAATCCTTGCGATGCGTGCGGCAGAGTTCCTGGAAATGGTCGAGAAAGTAACGAGCGAAGAGGCCGGTGCCGATGCCGATTTCGAGGACGAAAATGTCGGGATCCAAGGACTTCTCAGTATCCGACGCGACGAGGCTGTGAAAAAAAACCTCCGCGACATTCCGAGACAGGCTACCGTCGTTGTTGACGACGAAAGGAATAGGAGATGAATCGCCGATAAACGCCTTGTTGCCGCGAGTAGAATAATATCTCTGCCCGAGATCCCATTCCAACGAAGTCTGAAGCGGAACGCTTTCCAGAATTACAGCTTGGGTAACAAACTTTCCTGAGAAACGACCTAACATATTTACCTTCGTGTTCCCGATAGACGAAATCTTATCAAATTGAAAAAAGTTTAGACACTTCAACCAGGAGTTCGCCAACATCATCGAGATCGGAATACCAGCTCACCCTCAGTGCTCAATGAACGAAACTTCAATAACCTCTCTAACCCCGGATGATTTGCAGTAGGAAAGAAACCCATGGTTTGCATGTGCCGAGAGTTCAAACTTGAGTTCAAGGTCATCTCCAAGACCTCGTTCGTTGACGCCATTCTCGCCGATTGACCAAATTCGAACTACTTTTTGGCCGGCAAGATCAGTCAAATATTCGAGTTTTATCGAATGTCCCCAAGAGTCGATCTTTAAGGTAGAGAACTCTAGATCGACCTTGCCAAGCGCCTCAACTGCCCAACCAAAGACTTCCGTATCCAAAATCGATTTTTCAAATTTGTCAGGATGACGCGAAAAAACTTCCCGAACGAGACCGCCCCACATTGTGAGGCGTCTTGCGCTCTCGCTCTCGGCCGGCTCAAGCCTGACAATTGGCTTTAGGCAAAAGGCAACAGTAACAGATGCAAATAGGAGGCAAAATGCGCCGATCCAAAATAAGAGTCGGTTGTTAACCATGGTGGAAACTCTACGTTGGCCAACGTAAGCGATAGCATCGACGCCCGGTCGTTACTATTAATTCCCAGACGAAATAGAGTAGTGCAAGTCGACGAGGTAATCTCTCAATTCGTCAAACTTGTAAACATCATCGTCTCGCCCGGTGAGATCGGGCCCTACATATCCTCCAAAATATCTTCCAATTTCGTGAGCCAAAGTACTGGCCATCGCCTTTTCGTCTAATTTCTCCCAGAAATTTGGCGTGATTTGGATGAAAGTGCTTATATAGACAAACAGCCCCCAATTCCAGGTGTTTACAAAGGCATAGGTGTCGTTCTTTTCTCCCCGATGCTTCGTTGCGTTGACGTAAATAATGCCACCGTTTGTTGATAATTCGTGAATTCTCCTAAATTTCTCCTTGTGAATGTGAATTCGCCGGCGCTCCATTAGCCAGTTTACAATGACCCGGTCCATCACTCGTTCAGACCTGGTTTCCGTGATATATTGTGGGAGAGACTCAATAGCACCACACATTCCGTTGACGGTATTCATTCCGATCAGCCGGGTAACAGTCGAGGTCCGAAGCGTGCTTCGCGTGAACTCAAACGAACCTTTCCGGCTATAGTTGATAACCTTAGTCCAATTGTTTTGGGTTTCGATCATCAAATACGCTTTTGATATTTGCCCTAAGGCAGTTGAAAATGCTTGAAGGAGGGAATCAATCTGCTGTTTTGAATACCCAGAACCCTGCAAGATTGCAAGCCTCATCTTGGTTCCGGGAATCGTGTAATAGTCATAAGTGCCATTAATTAATCCATACCAATCTGGCTCGTCGCCGACGATTTGCAATCCGCTTGGATCAATCCGATTAGTTGGCGTGTTTTTCACATACCGATACAAATTCCCATCACCCGCATCGAAGCCGAGCGGATCTTGGCTGATCCAGCGGCCGGTCGAGGCATCGTAGTATCGCGCCCGGTTGTATTGCAGGTCGATTTCGGTGTCGAGTTCGCGGCCGGTCCAGGCGTAGCGGCCTCGGTAGGTGCTGTTCGTTTCCGATGCGATCTTGCCGAAGCCGTCGTAGGTGATGGCGTCCAGCACGGTGCCGGACGCGGCGGCGGCCACTTCGCGGATTGAGCCCAGTCGGTCCGTCAGGTAGTAGTAGCCCGCGCCGGTGCCGCCGGATTGATCGATGCGGGCGAACAACGCATCGACCGCGTCGTCGTGAAGGTACCGCGTTGTCAAAGAACCATTGCCAGCCAGGTCGGCCCAAACATCGAAGTTTTCGGTGCCGATCGGCGAGGGTTTCGCCGGATTCCAGCCATCGTAGGCGAACTTGGCGACGACAGCCGTGGAAACCGGCGCGCAAAATGGGCCCAGGCCTGCTCGAAAATCGGCGTGTAAAATGGACCCACCGTAGCGGGCTCCGCAAGCTGAACCTCCAATAGGAGTTTTCAGGTAAAGGAGCCAAGGATGCTTACGGTGGACGACTATGCCGAGATCAGGCGAGCCCATCGCGATGGGCTTAGCATTCGGGCCATCGCTCGCCAGTTTCATCATTCGCGCCGCAAGGTGCGGGAAGTTTTGTCTGAGCCGGAGCCAAAGCCCTATCAGCGGCGCCAAGAACGGGCCGCTCCCAAACTGGGCGACTTTCATCGCATCATCGAGCAGGTGTTGGCCGACGACGAGCAGGCGCCTGCGAAGCAACGACACAGCAGCCAGCGTCTTTTTGAGCGTCTCCGCGACGAACACCAGTATGTCGGCG
>WBZS01002404.1_pt1 | contig 11731 bp, 8 predicted proteins | sample 5204201 | NCBI WGS metagenome assembly WBZS01 (sample SAMN12344357, study PRJNA552823) | activated sludge metagenome | biome: Activated sludge suspended growth; feature: Nitrification reactor; material: Wastewater; isolation source: activated sludge from nitrification reactor of wastewater treatment...
GCGTTGTCCAGACTAAATTTTGGGGTTGTGGAGACCCACGGGCCTCTCGGCCCGCGGCTTTCTTTGCTAATTACAAAGCCGTGGGCCGAAAGGCCCACGGGTGAGTTCTCCATAACCTGTAACCCCAAAATTTAGCCTGGACAAAGCACTAGGCTTTTTCCACATCCTCCTCAGTGACGTCGCCTCTACGAACTTTTTGCCCTCGCCCTACTTTTTCTCCTCCACGTTTTCGAAGCGAATGACGTTTTGGCGGTTGGCTTGGGTTTGCAGGACGCGGAGGACTTGGTTGTCGAAGCTGTCGCGAGCGCGGTTTGTGGAATCTTCCGCTTGTTTCTTCGTGATGAAGGCGTTGCGTTTCTTGTCGAGATCGAGGGCCTTTCTCGACAGGTCATTTCGTTTCGTTTCCAGATCTTTCAGGTACTCGCGTTGCTTTTCAAGGGTGAGGCCTCGGAGTTGTTCGGGCAACTCGGCTTTGTCGAGCTTTTCGAGTTGGACCTTGCCGTCGCGAATGTTGGTGAGCAGGTCGTAGCTGGTGCTGCCTTTATTGCGTGCGAGAAAGCCTGCTCGGTCCGCCGCCGCCGCGGGTGCAAGTGCCGCACCGCCCGCCGCCGACGCCTTGGCCTCTTCCTGCCGACTTTCCGAACCAAACCCTAACGTGGTGGCCGAAAGTTCGCGGTTGATCTTCGCCAAATCCGCGTCGAACGGCGTGGCAATGGCAACCACCGGGCCCCCTTGCGAATCCAACTGTACGTAGGAACCTTCCGCGAGTCGGCAGATCTCTTGCCAATATTTTCGCGTTTCAGCGTGGCTACCGCATTGGACGGTGTTAATCACGATGTCCTTCGTCACCGCCAACTTGCACGTGTCGGCGTATTTCACATCGTCCGCGTAATCCATGTGCGGCGGAGCATCACCCACCAAAAAGATGATGCGAAGCGTCTTCTTGTCGGTGCTCCACGTGATTTTCGTGACGGCCTCATGCAGGGCTTGATTGACGCTCTCAGGAAAATCACCACCTCCCCCCGCTTGGAATTTCATGAGTTTGGCATGGATACTATCCAGATCCTCAGAAAGATCATGGACCTGAGTGACATAAGCATCTCGGCGGTCCCGATAACCAACCAAACCAACTTTCACGATCGGCGTGGGTTTCGCGGTCGAAATCTGGCTGCAAATCGCCCACACCTTTTGTTTGGCGGCATTGATTAGGCCGCCCATGCTTCCCGTGGTATCCAGGCAAAAGACGACTTCCACCTTCGGCGTTTCCGCGGGTTTCGGTGCCTCCACGGGCTTTTCTTGTGCGACTGCGGAACGTGTACAAATCGACATGAACAGGAACACGGCGGTGCAAAAGATTCTCTTCATCGGATTTTCCCTCGCGGAACGGCAATAAGGCTCCATTGTTTCCGACGAAGCTGGCACCGCCGCGGATTGCCTCGCGTTTGCCGATTCTTCGCTGCCTCGTTGAACGTTTCGCGCTTGCACGATCGGGTCGAAACCTTCATACCAAACGCAGGCGAGGGAAACGGTAAGCGCGAAACGATAAACGAGGCTTGCTTTGTGGTTTCGCGGGCAGATTCGATCCTCGACGATTCCGACTCGACGATGTCGAACAGGTCGACTCTTCCACGGGCCCGGCGGAAGCGGTATTCTGATAGGAATCACGGTTTCACACTATTCACTCAGGAGATTCTCGCATGGCAACCCTTTCGCTTTCGGAAGTCGCGGTCCATCTGCGTCCGGAAGATAACATCGCAGTGGCGTGCAAACCGATCGCGGAAGGTTCCACGTTGGAGTTCTCGGGCGAGAAACTCAATATCGCTCGGCGTGTCGGCATGGGACATAAATTTGCTATGAAGCCGATCCGCAAAGGAGAATCGATCTACAAGTATGGCCAAATCATCGGCTTCGCGGGATCGGACATCGCGCCGGGCGACTGGGTCCACGTGCACAATGTGAAAGCCGACTTGTTCGATCGTGATTACGCCTTCGCTTCAGAGGTACCGGTTCGCCCTGTCGCCAAGGAAATCCGCACGTTCATGGGATACGATCGCGGACCAAGTCGGCCGGAACCGTACCGATACGGGACTCGAAATTATATCGCGGTGATCAGCACGGTGAATTGTTCCGCCCACACCAGCAAGTACATCACCCAACGTTTCCAGCAGTCCGATTTACTCAAAAAATATCCCAACGTGGATGGCGTCATCGCGATCACGCACAAAGCGGGCTGCGCGATGCAATACGGCGGTCCCGATCACCAACAACTCGATCGCACGCTGGCCGGCTTCGCCAAGCATGCGAATGTGGTGGCGTATATCATTGTTGGGCTTGGCTGCGAAACTGGCCAAGCGATGCACCTGGTCGAACACGAGGGCTTGCTGCAACTGACGACACCGTCGCAAGCCGCCAATCGAACTGGACCCCTCGTGCTCAATATCCAAGACTGCGGTGGCATCTCCAAAACCGTGGAAGCGGGCGTGAAAGCGGTCGCGGAACTATTACCCCGCGTCAGCGATTGGAAGCGCGTGGAATTGCCCGCCAAGCACCTTATCTTGGGCACCAACTGTGGTGGTTCGGATGGAAACTCCGGCGTCACCGCGAACCCAGCTCTGGGCGTTGCGTCCGATTTGCTCGTCGCCCAAGGTGGCACGAGCGTGCTCGCGGAAACAACCGAAATTTATGGGGCCGAGCATTTGCTAACGCGCCGTGCCATCACCAAGGAAGTCGGCGAAAAGTTGATCGAACGCATCAAGTGGTGGCAATGGTACACGGGCATCTTTGGAGCCGAGATCAACAACAACCCCTCGCCTGGTAATAAAGAAGGCGGGCTCACCACCATTTACGAAAAATCCCTTGGTGCGATCGCCAAGGCAGGTTCTACCGCGATGGTGGACGTGGTGCATTACGCAGAGCCGATTTTGGCGAAGGGATTCGTCGTCATGGACACGCCCGGTTACGATCCCGTGAGCATGACCGGACTTGTCGCCGGCGGATCGAACGTGTGCGTGTTCACGACCGGGCGAGGCAGCGTGTTCGGATGTAAACCCTCGCCCTCGATCAAAATTGCCACCAATTCGCCGCTTTATTATCACATGGTCGACGATATGGACATCAACGCCGGCGTGATTCTCGAAGGCACGCCCGTTGAAGTCGTGGGCAAACAGATTTTCGAAGAGATTCTCGACGTGGCGTCGGGAAAGAAAACCAAGAGCGAAGTCAACGGCGTCGGCGAAGAAGAATTCGCGCCATGGGCGATCGGGCCGACGCTTTAGGAATGTCGCTTATCATGCAAAAAAGGACGTGAAAACGATGAGTACTTCCGTCGTACCAGCCTCCGAACGTTCGCCCCATCGTTCCGAGAATCCTGACGCCATCTACGAGATCGTGGACGGAGTCGAAGTGGAGATTCCTAAGATGGGGTTCTATGCCGCGAAATTAGGTCGGGCACTTTTCTTGCTCCTAAATGAATTCCTTAACGAGAAGGATTTGGGAGAAGCATACCACGAGTTTTTCTTTATTTTGGACGGAAAAGGCCTATACAAGCGTCGCCCTGACGTGGCATTTCTTTCTGCCGAACGTTGGGCGCTGGACCAGCCAACACCGGAAGAAGGAGACTGCCCTGCAGTTCCCGACCTTGCCGCCGAGATCGTCAGCCCAAACGATTCAGTTTATAGCCTCTTCGAGAAGATCGACGAATATTTTCGCTTTGGCGTCCGTGAAGTATGGGTAGTGATCCCGCGTGGAAAAAAAATCCATGTCTACACCTCGCCCACACACGTTACGGTCTTGACGGAAAACGACCTGCTGATCAGTGACAAAGTCCTGCCCGGCTTTACGTTGAAGGTGGCGGATCTTTTCGCAAGGGTAAAGTGATAGCCGAGACGCCTTTTCAAAATCTCAGGGAAATGACGCGAGATTTCGATCGGCAATTCGAATAACTCTTCGGAACCGTTTCCCAATAAGGATCATCCTTCCATGACCCAGATCAAAAAACCCATGGAACCGTTTGGCGAAGTGAACGTTTATCCACAAGCTGGTGGCAAGGTGCGCGTGGTGGCGACCATCCTGATGGAACCGGTCCGCGAAGGCACGCAGACAGGCATCGCGCTCGACGGTTCCGGATCGATGGCGGAACTCTATGGCGTGGGTGGGGAATCGCCTGGTTTTTTCGCGAGTCTGTTTGGCGGCAAAAAGAAAGAAACGAACAATCAGATTACCCCGGTTGCCCAAAAGGTTTGTGCGCACCTTGCCCGCAAGCTCGATGCGGACGGTGGCACCACCTGCATCTACTGGGCCACGGGCCCCGCGGGAAGTCGCACGGAGGTGATCGGCGACCTGACTGCGGATCAAGCCGAAAAACACGTCTTCGGTCCACCCAAAGATTTTGGCACGGGTACCCAACTTCTCCCCGCCGTCCGATACTTCGTCGAACGATTCAAGGATGCTCCGTGGGGATTTTACATCTTCATCACCGACGGCGAACTCCACGACCTTGACGACGTCAAATCCTACACACGCCAGCTTGCTCGGGAAATCGCTGCTGGCCGAAGAAGGCCGGTGAAATTCGTGTTGATCGGCATCGGTCCGAACGTCAATGAAGGCCAAATGGAAGAACTCGACGATCTCGACACAGGCACCAATGTGGACCTCTGGGATCACAAGCTCGCGGCCGAGATGCGAGTCCTCCAAGACATCTTCGCCGAAGTGGTCGATCGCAACGCCCGCATTGCCGACGCGGGAAAAATCCTCGACGCGGACGGAAAACTCGTGAAAAATTTTTCCGACACGGGATTACCCGGTTACCTGGAATTCGAACTTCCCGCCAACTCGGCAAATGCCTTCACGCTAGAAGTGAACGGGCAGCAAATTCGCCAACCTTTGAGTTGATGCCTTCGCCTCGGAGTATCAAAGAAGCCTTGGATTTTTTCGATACGTGGTCCGATTCAATCCGCGAACGTAACAAAAAATCGCTCTCAGGAGATTTTGGTCATGACCCAGCTCAAACATGTCGTCGAACCGTTCGGCGAAGTGAACGTTTTGCCCGGCCCCGGCGGCGCGGTCCAGGTGCGTGCGACGATCTTGATGGAACCGCAGAAAGAAGGCGCTCAAACGGGCATCGCCTTCGATGGTTCGGGCTCGATGCGAAAGATGTATGGCGTGGCGGGTGGCGGCGGGAAAGTCCTGTCGCCCATTTTCGCGCCGCCAAAGATGGAAAATCTCGTAGCTCCCGTTGGACAAAAGCTGTGCAGCTACCTCGCCCGAAAGATCGACGCCGACGGCGGCACGACTTGCATCTATTGGTCTACGGGAAACAACGGCGGCCAAGTCGAAGTGATTGGTGATCTCACCGCGAAGCAAGCGGAGGAGTATCCCTTCCCGGGACCCAAAGATTTCGGTACCGGCACACAGCTCCTTCCCGCGGTTCGCTATTTTGTGGAACGTTTTAAGGAAGCTCCGTGGGGGTTCTATGTTTTCATCACCGATGGAGAACTCTTCGATCTTGAGGAAGTGAAGGCGTACACCGTGCGTTTGGCACGGGAGATCGCTGCTGGCCGGCGCCGACCAGTCAAGTTCGTACTCATCGGTTTGGGAACGGAAGTCAATGAGCGGCAACTCGAAGAACTCGATGACCTCGACACGGGAACGGATTTCGACCTGTGGGATCACAAGATGGCCTCCGAGATGCGACAGCTCGAAGAGATTTTTGCCGAGGTCGTCGATCGTAATGCTCGCATCGCTGATCATGGGCGGATTTTGGATCCTTCCGGAAATGTGATTCGCGATTATCGCGACACGGGGTTGCCCATGCTGCTGCAATTTATCGCACCAGCGAACGCGATGTATTTCACACTCGAGGTCAACGGACAGCAGATCCATCAGCCTTTATCAGACAGCGTCGCCACCGCGGCGGGTATGGGGAGCCAGGCTGTCGAAGAGATCCCGACGGTCGTGCCCGTGGAAGAAGTGCCGACTCGAGCGCCGACGGTAGTTGCTCCGTCACCTCAAGGCATCCGAAGCTCCTCGCTGCCACCGGTGATTCCCGTGCCACCGACTTCGGTCACGCCAGCGCCAATCGCTCCAGCCCCCGTCGCACCAGCGCCCGTGGCGCCCGCCCCCGTGGCCAAGGAAGAGGAAGGGCCGAAGGAACTCGACCTTGACGATGAGTTCATCAAGTCGCTCGACCTCCGTTTCGAAGACCCAAGTCGCAATGATACAGACCCCGATGTCGCGATTGAAAAGAGCAAAGACGAGGAGCATTCGTGACGCCGATTGGAATCCGTTGCGGCATGTACGCTCGAGACGGAATCATTGCACCCACGAATGGTTCACAAAAACAGAATGGTATCGAATGCTGCGAGCCATGGGATCTTGGCGAGTTGGATTGACGCTTCTTCTTGGCGTCGCTTCGGTTTCCTCGGTCGACGCCCAAGATGCCTCATTGCGCGACGAAGTTCGCTCGGCTTTGAAAAAGGCCGGCGAGTATTTCCATGCGAAGGTCGCGAGCCATGGAGGGTACGTCTACTATTACAGCCTCGACTTGGAGCAGCGATGGGGAGAAGGAAAAGCGGACCGCGAGACGCTTTTCGTGCAACCGCCTGGCACCCCCACCGTGGGCATGGCGTTTCTCAAGGCGTATGACGCAACACGTGATCCATTCTATTTGAAGGCCGCTCAGGACGCTGCCCATGCCTTGGTGTACGGACAACTCCAATCTGGAGGGTGGACGCAAACGATTCACTTCGCACGCGCCAAACGCATGGGCAAGTATCGCCATGGCAACGGAGGCGGATGGAACGTTTCCTCGTTGGACGACGGCCAAACTCAGGCGGCTCTTCAGTGTTTGGTACTCACAGACCACGCCCTTGAATTTCGCGATGCGAAGATTCATGAGGCGGCCGAGTATGGATTGCGAGCCCTCTTGAATGCTCAATTCCCAAACGGGGGATTCCCGCAAGTCTGGATCAAACCTGTCGAGGCGAAACCGGTCCTACGGGCCAAGTTTCCGGATTACGATTGGCGAACCGAAGGAAAAATCCGCAATTATTACGATGCCTACACCCTCAACGACGGCTTGGCGGGCACGGTGGCGGAAACCCTCATCGTGGCCCATCGGGTGTATCAGGAAGCAAAGTACTTGCATGCCCTGGAAAAGCTCGGCGATTTTTTGATTTTGGCGCAGATGCCCGAACCTCAACCGGCATGGGGTCAACAATACAACGACGCGATGGTTCCGATCTGGGCTCGGAAATTCGAACCGCCGGCCATCACGGCCTGGGAATCGCAAGACGTGATGGAAACGCTCCTCACGATTGCCGACGATACGGGGAAGAAGAAATATCTCGAGCCTTTGCCCGCCGCATTGGCGTATCTCAAAAAGTCACGCCTGCCCGAAGGAAATTTTGCCCGCTTTTACGAACTGAAGACCAATCGTCCGCTGTACATGGATTCCCGGTATCAACTCACGTACGACAGTTCCTCCGCACCGGCCCACTATGGCTGGAAACAGCCTTCCCGCCTCGATCGTATTCAGAAGGCCTACGAAACCGTCCGCCTGGGAAAAACCCTGCATGTCAAGAAACCTACCGTGCACGAAAAGCAAGTGCGAAGAATTTTGGACTCGCTCGATGCGGACGGAAGATGGGTTTTGACGTATTCGAACGAAAAACTCGTGGGCCAACCGAAATTTTCTCCGGGCTTTCGTTATCTTTCTAGCGCGGAGTTTAGTCGCAACGTCGAATCCTTGAGCGCCTTCCTTCAGGCAAAAAAATAATTCCCTGTGTTCCTCCTCGCCCTTCGAACCGCGTCCCATCTTTTAACCGCTCGCATGGCGGGCCGAACTGCCGGCCACGTTCGTTTTTGTTTTGCGTTCGGTTCATTCCGCGAGTAGGGTGGCGCGGAGGAGTCAAAAGGAATTGCCCGATTCGAAATCAGGAGGAACGGCGATGAAAATCGCTTTCAATTTGAAAAACTCCGCGTGTCTCATCGCGGGAGCTTTAGTGTTGGTTGCCTGGGCGGAAGCGCAGGAGGATAACCCCGTCAAGCTCGGGGCAAATGCGAGTTTGGGCGGCAAATTATTACTCCCCGAAGACAGCCCGTGGAACCAAGACATTTCGAAAGAGCCGGTCGATCCGCTCTCTGAACGGATCTTGAGTCGCGTGGGCTTGAAGAAACCTTTGCATCCCGATTTTGGTACCGTGTACCAAGGTGCGCCGAGTGGGATTCAATACGTGGTGGTGGCCGGTGATCAAGCGAAAGTGCCCGTGAAATTCGAATACGCCGACGAAAGCGATCCCGGCCCCTACCCCATTCCACCCGACGCGCCGATCGAAGGAGGGCCCAATTCCAAAGGGGATCGGCATATCTTGGTTTTCGATCGCGATCACTGGAAGTTGTGGGAAATCTTCAGCGCCTACCGTGATGGTGATGGCTGGAAAGCGGGAAGCGGCGCCATCTGGGATTTGAAAAAGAACCAAGTTCGGCCGGCAGGCTGGACCTCCGCGGATGCGGCTGGCCTTCCAATCCTGCCTGGCTTGGTACGCTACGACGAAATCATCGAGAAGAAATCACTCGACCATGCCGTGCGCTTCACGCTGGTGAAATCACGCCGGGCGTACGTTCCCCCCGCCAGTCACTGGGCCAGCCGGTCCTTCGACGAGGACTTGGCCCCGATGGGCATGCGCGTCCGTTTGAAGGCCGACTTCGACATGTCGATATATCCAGCCGAGGTTCAGGTGATTTTGAAAGGCCTTCAAAAGTACGGCATGATCATGGCCGACAACGGTGGTGATTTTTTCATCAGCGGCGCTCCGGATCCTCGTTGGAACGTCGACAACCTGCGAGCGCTAAAAAAGGTCAAAGGCAGCGACCTGGAGGTCGTGCAAATGAAAAACCTGGTCGCGGATAAAAAACGCCCATGATGTTTTCACCTAAATGATCTTGATTCCTCGTCCATCACAAAGCCCGTGGCCAAAAGGCCACGGGGTTACCGCGCGGCTACACCCCACCGCCTTTCGGCGGTGGGCTTGGGATCAGCTCAGGGAGAATGGATATGCGTCGGTTCGTGATCATCGGCTTCCTCTTGATCGCGGCCTCGCCCGTCCGGGCCGAGGTCACTTCCCTCGAAATCCTTCAACGTCAGCCTTTTGCGGGCGGTAAATCGTTTGGTTCGGCAGGTGAATATGAACTCCTCACGGGCATCGTTCGCTTTGCGGTCGACCCAGCCCGTGCCCCTAACCGCATGATCGTCGATCTCGAATTGGCACCTCGCAACAAAGACGGCAATGTCGAGTTCGAAGCCGACCTACAAATCCTTACTCCAAAAAATCGTACCAAGGGAAATGGAGCGATTCTTTACGACGTCAACAACCGAGGCAACAAGCTCGCCCTGGGAATGTTCAATCGCCCGCCTCTACCCACCAAGGAAGAACTCGCCGCTCCGGAGGGCGATGGTTTCTTGCTGAAGCATGGTTTCACCATCGTCTGGTCAGGCTGGATCGGTGAACTCCTACCAGGCGGTGGAAGGTTATTGCTCAAAGCTCCCCAGGCACTCGAGAAAGGCCAACTCGTGCAGGGCCGAGTTCGCTTCGAAATGAGTAGCGACACGCACGTGAAATCCCTCCCGTTATCGCGCCGGGATGGGCATGGCAGCTACCCGCCCACTTCGGATGGCGAGGCCAAAGCAACGATGACCATGCGAAAGCTCGAAAGCGATACTCGTGTGATGATTCCACGCGAAAAATTCAAACTCGTTCGCATGCCCATGGTGAACACGGAAAAGGGAGTCGCCGGCACGCTCCCGCAAGTTCGTTGCGAACTCGAGGGCGGTTTCGAACCAGGCGTCTTGTACGAAGTCGTCTACGAAGCAGAGGGTTCGATCGTCCAAGGTTTGGGACTTGCAGGCGTTCGCGATTTGATCAGTTTCCTTAAGCACGATACCTCCGCGAAGAATCCGCTCCACCGAGGCGACGGCCAGGTCACGATCAATCGCGCCCATGGATTCGGCGTCTCCCAGAGCGGCCGATTCCTTCGCCATTTTTTGTGGCAAGGTTTCAACCTCGATGAACGGGGCCGACTCATCTTCGACGGGTTGATCCCGCACGTCGCGGGTGGCGGATTGGGTTTTTTCAATCACCGTTTCGCTCAACCGACGCGCCATAACGGCCAACATGAAGATCATGCTTACCCAGCCGACATGTTTCCCTTCACCTACGGCCTAAGCACGGACCCGGTAACCGGGAAGAAAGACGGTATCCTGGCCGTCTACGGGAAAAGCCAACTTCAGCCGAAAGTGATGCACACGCAGTCGGCGGCGGAATATTGGCATCGCGCCGGCTCATTGGTGCACACCACGCCCGACGGCAAAGGAGACGCGAAGATACCCTCAAATGTTCGCATTTACGCGTTTGGAGGTACCCAACATGGCCCAGCGAACGACCCGCCCACGCTGGGAACGGGTCAAAACCTCCCTAACCCTGCCGATTTTAGGCCGATCATGCGATCACTGCTTTTGTCACTCGATGATTGGGTCCGCATTGGCAAGTCGCCGCCGGCGAGCGTTTACCCCACGGTTTCCCCGAATGCCAAGAACAATGCGACGCTTGGTTTGCCGACTGACTGGATTCCCTTGGTATCGCTGAAACATTACTCGGAAAACCAGTTCCCACCAATCTCGGGAATGAAAATCGCCAAGCTCGCCCAGGCACCCGCGATTGTCAAGAATCGCCCGGCGAAACTGGATCTTTCTCACGATCAAGAAACTGTCGAAGTCATCGGCCATTATCCCGTTTTGGTCCCGTCGGCCGGGCCCGATGGCAACGACCGGGGCACGCTCAATCTTCCAGACGTCGCGGTGCCACTCGCGACCTACACGGGCTGGAATCTGCGTCGCAAGGAAATCGGAGCCACGGATCAACTCGCAAACCTCCAGGGTTCCTATATTCCCTTCACCCGAACCAAAGCCGAGCGGGATGCGAAAAACGATCCACGTCTTTCGATCGAGGAACGCTACGAAAGTTTTGCCGCATATGTGAAAACGTTTTCTGAAGCCGCAAACGATCTGACAAAAAGGGGATACCTGCGTGCCACCGATCGAGACCGCCTGATCGGAGGGCGAGAACGTTATCGCCTTCTCTTTTCGCGATAGAATGAGGTTTTTGGCGTATCGCGAGCCTCATTTACGTCTCGCGCACCGCATGTTGTCTCGCGCTCGTCGGTGGGTCGAATTGGTGGTATGGACCCTGCGAGCGCGAAACGTAAACGAGGCGCGAAAAACCTCGTACGCAAGATGCCATGGAAGCCGAGTGTGAAAGGCAAACGCGCAACACGAACGATATAGCGAAGCGTAAACGACACGAATTTCATCGAGCGAATAGGATTACCGGTGCCTCAGTATTTCGCCACGTGTGCGCGCGGGTTGGAAGTGATCTTGGCCGACGAATTGCGATCCCTCCGCGCCGACAAGGTCGAACCTGGCCGAGGTGGCGTTTCCTTTCACGGCGACCAGGCCACGCTCTATCGGGCCAATCTTTGGCTTCGCACCGCCGTTCGCGTTCTTCAGACCGTGATCGAAGGGGAAGTCCATTCTCCCGAAGCGTTGTATGAATGGGTGCGGAGCGTTGATTGGTCCAGGTATCTTACGCCCGATCACACCTTGGCGGTCGACTGCAATGTCCGCGATTCGAATATCACGCATTCGCAATACGCCGCCCGCAAGGTAAAGGATGCCATC
>WBZS01002405.1_pt1 | contig 11730 bp, 12 predicted proteins | sample 5204201 | NCBI WGS metagenome assembly WBZS01 (sample SAMN12344357, study PRJNA552823) | activated sludge metagenome | biome: Activated sludge suspended growth; feature: Nitrification reactor; material: Wastewater; isolation source: activated sludge from nitrification reactor of wastewater...
ACCACGAAGGCCGAGATCAGCAGCCCTGTGTCGCTCGACACTTCCAGGAAACGCGCGAACGCCACGCCGGCGCCGGTCATCTGGCCGATCACGTAGGTGAGCGAAATGACGACCAGGCACAACACCGCCACCACGCGCGCGCTCTTGCTGTCATAGCGTTTGCCCACGAAGTCCGGCACCGTGTAGGCACCAAAGCGGCGCAGGTAGGGCGCGAGCAGCGTGGCCAGCAGCACGTAGCCGCCGGTCCAGCCCATGATGAACGACGAGTTGACGTAACCGACCGAAATCAGACCGGCTACCGAGATGAAGGACGCGGCCGAAAGCCAGTCGGCCGCCGTCGCCATGCCGTTGACCACCGGGTTGACCTCTCCGCCCGCGATGTAGAACTCGCGGGTGGTCCGAGCGCGCGCCCAAATCGCGATCCAGGTGTAGATAACGAACGAGCCGATGACGAAGATGAAGTTGATCCAGAACTGGCTCATGGTCACTCCTCCAGTCCGAACTCTTGATCCAGCCGGTTCATGCGCCAGGAGTAGAAGAACACCAGCGCCAGGAAGGTCAGGATCGAGCCCTGCTGGGCAAACCAGAAGCCCAGATCGGCGCCGCCGAACGAGATGCCCGACAGCCAGGGGCGAAGCAGGATACCGAAGCCATAGGACACCAGCGCCCAGATGGCGAGGCAGAAGGTGATCAGGCGCACGTTGGCGCGCCAGTAGGAACGGTCGCGGTCAGTCAATTCTTTGGGCATGTGGCTCTCCTCATTTGTGTGCCGTTGCATCGTCAGGCGAATGGCCTGAAAACAATCCCGTGTTGGAAACGCTGCGATCCAGTCAATCCTCCTTTCGATGGGGTGTGGTCAAGGCGGGGGCCCAACGGCGCATGGCCGTCCGCGCCATGGCTGCGCACCGAGGAGCAGGCCGATGGATGAACCGGTCTGTCCACGGCAAAGCTGCCGCGAGCCGTGGGCGCAATGCCCGGTCGGCTGAGCTCAGGTGTTTCGGGGAAGGTCGCCGAGGCCTGCGGTGGTCAGAAGACCGCTTAGGCTTGGCGCAAGAGACGTGGTGGCTGTCGAGTCCACCGCTGGCCCGCCCGGCGGATTGTCCTGCGGGACGACGCTGGGGCGCGGATAGCCAGCCTTGCGGGTGCGAGGCGCCGTCCGGAGGATGAACGTGCGGATCGATCAACGGACCGCGAGCCGAAAGCCCGGCGGATCACCGCCCGGCTTGCCGAACTTCGGCGCATCGGCAGGCCAGCGGCCGCCGGAGATCGAGGTGGACAGGGTTGGATTTGACGCGGAATGCAACAGCCGAAGCGTGGCGCACCAATATCCGCTGACTTGGCTTTGATGGCGTTCGGTCATGATACTGTCTCCTGTATCTCGTCGTGATGGGGTCACTCTAGAAAGTCGTCTTGCGCCAAACTTACAAGCCGCCCAAACAACCCGAGAACCAAGGGCTTACACCTACGGAATGCATCGATTGCGACCCGGGTCACCGACCGCCGCGCGCAGATCGTCCAGATCACGCCCGATCTGTGCGTGGGTTAGGTCGATGGAATCGCCATGTCGTGTGGCAATGCGCGCGTGTTTCGACAGCAATTGAAAAGCCCGCACGAAGCGGGCTTTGGAGCAGGGCATATCAGTCCGGATGCTCGGGCGCGTCAGCCCTTCATGGCCATGGTGGCAGGTTGGCTGGGCAGCGACGCCGCGCTGCCGTGCTTCTCGCCACTCATGTCAATGTCGCCGCCCTTGGACAGCACATAGATGGCTATGGCTGCCAGGACGATGAAGCCGATCACAAGCTTCCACATGGCGGCGCTCCCTTCAGTCTGTGGCGTAGATGTCCACGTCCTTGGTTTCCCGGAAGAACAGCATGCCGATGATGAAGGTCATCGCCGCGATCACGATGGGATACCACAGCCCGTAGTACATGTTGCCGTTGGCCGCGACCATGGCGAACGAGATGGTGGGCAGCATACCCCCGAACCAACCGTTGCCGATGTGGTAGGGCAGGCTCATCGACGTGTAGCGGATGCGGGTGGGGAACATCTCCACCAGCGCCGCCGCGATGGGCCCGTAAACCATGGTCACGTAGATCACCAGCACCACCAGGATGGCAATCATCAGCGGCTTGTTCATCTTGGCCGGGTCGGCCTTGGCCGGGTAGCCATCGGCCTTGAGCGTGTCGCCCACCTCCTTCTTGAAGGCAGCGATGGCCTTGGCGCTGGCCTCGTCGAACTTGCTGTTCACCACGTTGCCGGCGGGTGCGATGATCTCCTTCGGGCCGATCTTGACCACGGCAGGCCCGGTGCCGACGGCGTTGTCGTAGCTCACCGAGTTCTGCGCCAAAAAGCGCTTGGCGATGTCGCACGAGGTCTTGAAGTCGATCTCGCGCGCCACCGGGTTGCCACCGAACGAGCACTCGGCCGGGTTGGCCGTCACCGTCACCTGGTTGGCCACTTGCGCGGCGGCCAGGTCGGGGTTGGCGGCGTTGGTCAGCGCCTTGAACAGCGGGAAGTAGGTCAGCACTGCCAACAACAGGCCGGCCATGATGATGGGCTTGCGGCCGATCTTGTCGGACAGCGTGCCGAAGATGACGAAGAAGGGCGTGCCGATGAGCAGCGCGATGGCGATCATGATGTTGGCGGTACTGGGATCAACCTTCAGCACGCTCTGCAGGAAGAACAGCGCGTAGAACTGGCCCGTGTACCAGACCACGGCTTGCCCCGCGACCAGGCCGAACAACGCCAGCAGCACGATCTTCAGATTCTTCCACTGGCCGAACGATTCGGTCAGCGGCGCTTTCGACGTCTTGCCTTCCGACTTCATCTTCTGGAACGCGGGCGATTCATTCATCGACAGCCGGATCCACACCGAAATGGCCAGCAGCGCGATGGAGATCAGAAACGGCACGCGCCAGCCCCATTCGGCAAAAGCTGCCTCGCCCACCACGTTGCGCGTGACCAGGATGATGATCAGCGAAAGGAACAGGCCCAGCGTGGCGGTGGTCTGGATCCATGAGGTGTACGCCCCGCGCTTGCCGTGCGGCGCGTGCTCGGCCACATAGGTGGCCGCACCGCCGTACTCGCCACCCAGCGCCAGGCCTTGCAGCATGCGCAGCACGATGAGGATGACCGGCGCCATCACGCCGATGGAGGCGTAGTTGGGCAACAGGCCGACCACGAAGGTCGACAGACCCATGATCAGGATGGTGACCAGGAAGGTGTACTTGCGCCCGATCATGTCGCCCAGGCGGCCGAAGAACAAGGCGCCGAAGGGCCGCACGATGAAGCCGGCCGCAAATGCGAACAGCGCGAAGATGAAGGCCGACGTCGGGTCGAGGCCCGCGAAGAACTGTTTGGCGATGATGGCCGCCAGCGAGCCGTACAGGTAGAAGTCGTACCACTCGAACACGGTGCCGAGTGAGGAAGCGAAGATGACCTTCTTCTCTTCCGCCGTCATGGGCCGTGCGGCCGTTGCTGTTGCCATACGTTTGTCTCCTCGTGTCGGTTATCTGCAAAAGGTCTTGGACACGAAACCACAGGTGTCCTGCGGCGCACTTTCTGACTGCTACCTGACCAATTTCTGACAACTTTGCACTGCATGAAAACCTGAAACTGAACGCAGCCTGACAATTTACGCAATAACCCTGACGCTATGTTTTTTGATATGAAATTTGAAGGGCTTTGCACGCGTTCATGGCGCGCAAAAGAAGGCGCTCCGGTACGCGTAAACCCCTAGGAGTTTTTTTTGACGGGGCGCTCGCGCCGCAGTGTCAGCGGGCGATAACCATGATGCGCGTAAGCACTTGGTCAGTGCGTCTACCCAGAATCCGCTCCCACCGCAGGCATCCCCCTGCTGGCGCGCATTTCACATCACGAGGAGACACCCATGACCGATCCAGTGGTCGAGCGGATTCAGCGAGATCCCAAGTACCAGAAACTCACCAGCACGCGCAACCGATTCGGGTGGACGCTGGCCATCCTGATGCTGGTCGTCTATTACGGCTACATCGCGCTGATTGCCTTCGACAAAGAGTTCCTCGCCAAGCCCATGGGTGCGGGCGTCACCACCATCGGCATCCCGATCGGCATGGCCGTGATCGTCTTCACGGTCGTCATCACCGGCATCTATGTGCGACGCGCCAACAGCGAGTACGACGCGCTGACCCGCGAAATCCTGAAGGACGCGACGAAATGAAAGCTCTCACCAAGATTCTCCTGGCCAGCGCAGCGCTGACCGCCGGTGCCGCCTACGCCGCTGGTGGCGACGTGGGCGTGGCCGCCAAGCAGGCCACCAACTGGACGGCCATCATCATGTTCACCGCCTTCGTGGTGCTAACGCTGTTCATCACCAAGTGGGCCGCGGGCCGCACCAAGTCGGCAGCCGACTTCTACACCGCTGGCGGCGGCATCACCGGCTTCCAGAACGGGTTGGCGATCGCGGGTGACTACATGTCGGCCGCGTCCTTCCTGGGCATTTCTGCCGCGGTCATGGCCAACGGCTACGACGGCCTGATCTACTCCATCGGCTTCCTGGTCGGCTGGCCCATCCTGACGTTCTTGCTGGCCGAGCGCCTGCGCAACCTGGGCAAGTTCACCTTTGCCGACGTGGCCGGCTACCGCTTCCAGCAGACGCCGATCCGCGCCTTTGCCGCCAGCGGCACGTTGGTGGTGGTGGCGTTCTACCTGATCGCGCAGATGGTCGGCGCCGGCCAGCTCATCAAGCTGCTGTTCGGCCTGGACTACTGGGTCGCGGTGGTGCTGGTGGGCGCGCTGATGATGATTTACGTGCTGTTCGGCGGCATGACGGCCACCACCTGGGTGCAGATCATCAAGGCCGTGATGCTGCTGTCGGGCGTGACCTTCATGGGCTTCATGGTGATGGCCAAGTACGGCTTCAGCCCTGAGGCGCTGTTCGCCGAAGGCGTGAAGGTGCGCACGCAGATTGCCGCCAACAGCGGCAAGACGCCGGAAGAAGCCGCCAAACTGGGACTGTCGATCATGGGACCGGGTGGTTTCATCAAGGACCCAATCTCCGCCATCTCGTTCGGTATGGCGCTAATGTTCGGCACGCTCGGCCTGCCGCACATCCTGATGCGCTTCTTCACCGTGCCCGACGCGAAAGAAGCACGCAAGAGTGTGTTCTGGGCCACCACCTGGATCGGCTACTTCTACGTGCTGATCTTCATCATCGGCTTCGGCGCCATCACGCTGGTGCTGACCAACCCCGAGTTCGCCGACACGACCAAGGGCATCATCCACGGCGGTGCCGGCACGGCCAACATGGCGGCGGTGCTGGTGGCCAAGGCCGTGGGGGGCAACGTGTTCTACGGCTTCATCTCGGCGGTGGCCTTCGCCACCATCCTGGCGGTGGTGGCGGGCCTGACGCTGTCGGGCGCCTCGGCCGTGTCGCACGACTTGTACGCCACGGTGTTCAAGCACGGCAACGCCGACAGCGCGTCCGAACTGAAGGTGTCGCGCATCACCACACTGGCGCTGGGCGTGATCGCGGTCGTGCTGGGCATCCTGTTCGAGAAGCAGAACATCGCCTTCATGGTGTCGCTGGCCTTCGCCATCGCGGCCTCGGCCAACTTCCCGGTGCTGCTGCTGTCGGTGCTGTGGAAGGATTGCACGACCAAGGGTGCGGTGATCGGCGGCTTCCTGGGCCTGATCTCGTCGGTGGTGCTCACCATCGTGTCGCCGTCGGTGTGGGAAGCCACGTTCGGCAACCCGAAGGGCTCGGCGCTGTTCCCGTACACGTCGCCGGCGCTGTTCTCCATGACCATCGGCTTCGTCGGCATCTGGCTGTTCTCGATCCTCGACAAGACCAAGAATGCCGAGGCTGAGCGCGCCGCCTATCCGGCGCAGCGCGTGCGTTCTGAAACCGGCTTCGGCGCCGCCAAGGCCTCGTCGCACTGATTTCGCTGAGAAAACAAGAAGAACGCCAAGAAGAAGACAGACGCGAAGCCTTCGGGCTTCGCCTTACCAAGAACCGGGCCGTGTGCCCGGTTTTTTCATGGCTGAGCCGCTGGAACAGTCGCGTTCTCTCCGCGCATCACGCAGCGGCGAGAAGCGTCAAATAGGGTGCGATAGGGGCATGCGCCGGCCCGCATGGCCGACATGACGCTACCGAACCCGTAGCGCCAGAGAAAGCCGTCAGGCCTGAAGCTGCTTCAGCTTGATGAAGGCCAGCGCCGCCATCACCGCGTCGTTCACGGCATCGTGCGCGTCGCGCGTGGGCAGGCCCAGGTCGGCCATGATGGTGGCAAAGCGCAGGTCGATGTCCACGTTGCCCTGCTGGTGCGAGGGCGGCAGCTGCTTGAACTTGTAGTCGTGGTAGAGCGCCGAGACCTCGATCTTGGGCTGCGGCAGCCCGATGCCGATGAGCGGCTTGATGGCGCGGTTCAGCATGGCCACGTCAAACTCGAGGTAGTAGCCCACCAGCGGCCGCGACCCGATGAACTGCAGCACGCGGCGCATGGCTTCGGCGGCGGGCAGGCCGCCTTGCACGTCCTGCGCGCGCAGACGGTGCACGCGAATGCTCTCCGCCGACACGCCCTTCTCGGGCCGCACCAGCACCTCCAGCCGCTCGCTGCTCATGATGCGCTGGCCACGGATCCTCACCGCGCCGACCGAGATGATCTCGTCGGTGCGTGTGTTCAGGCCCGTGGTCTCGCAGTCCAGCGACACCCATTCGTCCTTGGGCGGCGGCTCGAACAGAAAGCTCCACTGGGGGTCTTTCAGCAGGCGCTGTTGCCAGCCGCGCTTGAGCGAGTCGATCAGGCTCATGATGGTGTATCCCGCGCCGCCAATGTCACAGCACGCCGAGCTTGAAGCGGTTGCGCAACTGTGCCTTGAAGCGCTTGACCACGCCCAGGGCATCTTTCAGCAAATCGCGGTCGAACGTCGACAGGCCCGGCACATCCACCGCACCCGACACCGGCTGGCCCTTGTCCATTTCCGACAGCGCCGCCTTGAGCTTGAGACCCATGAAGAAGTGCAGCGTGTCGGTCAGCTCCTGCCCCATCTCGGCCGACAGGGCACGCTCGCCGACCAGCGCGGTGATGCGCTCGGCCGTGCCGGTGTTGGGCAGGCGGTGCGCCAGCGCCAGGCTGCGCACGCCGTGCACCAGCGGAAAGATGCCCTCTTTCTTGAGGTTCATGCGGTTGTCGGCATCGCCCAGCAGGCGGTTCCACCAGCCGGTGGTGTTGCCGAAGGCGTCGATGGCGGCGGCAAAGCGCGCCAGCATGCCGTCGTTGTCGGTGGCCAGTTGCATCAGGCTGGCGCGCACGGCGTCCAGCAGGTGCGCGTCGCCGCTCACGGCGTGGGCGTCCATGAAGATGGCCAGGTTCATCAGGCTGTCGCCATCGGGCTGCAGCAGCCACTGGCGCGCGGTCTGGCTGAATTCGCTGGCCGTCTTGCACCAGTCCGGGTTGCTGACCATGATGCGGCCCGGGCATTCGGGGTAGCCAAAGCGCGTCAGCGCGTCGGAAAAGCGCTGGCAGATCGCCGCCAGATCGTCCGGCGGCGCGTAGCCATCGCGCAGGATCAGGCCGTTGTCCTGGTCGGTCTTGAGCAATTGCTCGCCACGCCCTTCGCTGCCCATGACGAACAGGCAGCTGTTGGCCACCAGTTCCTCCGGCGCGATGAGGTGCCAGGCGCGGTCGAACAGGCGCGCGTTCAGGTCGCGCACCAGTTGCGCGATCAGCGGCACGCGGGTGCCGGCGCGGTACTGGCGCGCGATCATGCCGGTGGTCTGCTTGGCGGCCTTTTCCAGCTCGTCGATGTGCGTGGCGCCGTTGATCTGCATGGTGATCAGCAGCGAGTGGTTGGACAGGAAGCTGAACACGTCCAGCGCCTCCAGCACGCCCAGCACCTGGTCGCCCTCGGCCACCACCACGCGGTGGATGTGGTGCCGCAGCATGGTGGCCAGCGCATCACCCACCTGGTCGGACGGCCGCACGCTGATGAGCGACCACGCAGCCAGATCGCCCACCGGAAGCTGGTCCAGCGGGCGGCCGGACAGGATGGCGCGCTGCAGCGCGTTGGTGGTGAAGATGCCCATGCGCGGCGGTTGATGGCGCGTGTCGCGCACCAGCACGTTGGTGGTGTGCTCCTTCTGGAACAGCTTGACGACGGAGATGATGTCGAGCCCCGCATCCACGATGTGCGCCTGCCGCACGAAGGCTTCGTCCACGCGCGAGAGGTTGAGCGACTGCAGCTCGTTGCCGGTCTGCAGGTCGCTCATGGCGCTCAGCTTGGCGCCCAGGTCGGAAAACAGCAGCGCGCCAAACGTCGCATTGGCCGCGATCAGGTCGTTCACGGCCTGTCGGGCCAGCTCATAAGTGACCACTTCCTCGCTGGCGACAAAGCGGCTGGACGTCTTGCCGGCCACCAGGCCGCGGCCATCGAAGCAGTCGTCCGGTCCGTAGGTAGCGACCACTTCGTCGCCATCCAGCTGCGTGACCAAGCCCTTGATCAGCACGAACAGGTCGGTCGGCGCGTCGCCCACCTCCAGGATGACGGCGTTGCGCGGGAAGTAGGCGACGTCCACACTGTCACGAACCAGGCGCTGCTGCTCCTGGGTCAGGCAATCAAACGGCGAGGCGGAAAAATTGAAGGCGTTGGGCATGCCACAAAGGTGCCGGCGCGGGCACTAAATATTGAATCAAATCGGGCGCGGGCGCTCAATCCACAAACGTTTACCGCTCATAAAAAGAGAGCAAAAAAATAACTGCTGGGTCGCCGCCCTGCGCAGCCACCATTCAGCGCCGCACGCCTTGCGCCACCCTTGCAGCGCCGGCCCACACCGCGTCCAGGCGCGTATCGCCCTCCAGTTGCGCGCGCAGCATGGGCAGAGCGTCCAGGCCCCAGAAGGCGCGGCCATCGACCACGGCGGTGGGCACGCCAAACACGCCCGCGGCCAGAGCGGCGTCGGTCGCGGCTTTGAGCTCGGCCTTCACCGCATCGCTGGCGGGGTCGCGCGCCGGCGCGAGTTGCTCGGTGAGCGTGGCCAGCCGCCCCGCATCGTCGGCCGGCGCGCCGCCGCGCCAGACGTGGTGGAAGATCGCTTCGCACACCCACCGGTTCGGCGCACCCTGGCGGGCACAGGCCCACGCCAGGCGCAGCAGCGCAAGGGGGTTGAACGGGTGCGCGGCGGGCAGGTCGAGCGGCACGTCCAGCGTCTGCGCCTGCCAAAGCACCTGGCGATAGGTCCAGTCGCGCTTGGGCGCGATTTCGGCCGGCCCCAACTGGCCGTGGTGCTTGAGCAATCCGGCGAACAGGATCGGGCGGTACGTCACCTGGTAGCTCAAACCCTCCAGCGCGCGCGGCAGTTGCTCGAACGCCAGGTAGGCGTAGGGCGAGATGAAGTCCAGATAGAAGTCGATGCGTTTCATGCGGGCGTCTCCGGGCCGGCGCGGCGTTGGTAGATGCGCCGCCACACCGCGCGACGGGCCTCGTCGGTGGCGCTGCCCCAGCCGCCGATTTCCTCCAGCCGCCGTTGGCAGCCATCACACCAGCCTGTCACGTCGCTGATGCGGCAGATATTGATGCACGGCGACGGCACAGGGCCGGCGCCCGATTCAGGATCGAAATCGACCCAGGCGCTCTTCAAATCTGCGTCTTCAGCCATCATTTTGATAGCAATGAGACGGCTTGTCCGCGCTGCCGTGACCGGATTGGCCCCGTCGCTGGCATCGACGTCCGGGCGGGGAAAAGCAACCCACAGGCTGCATCACGCCACCACATCGGCCACCGGCGCGCCGGTCAGGTGTTCCAGGTCGGCGGGGGTCAGCTTGAACACGCCGTGCGGATGGCCCGCCGCTGCCCAGATCTCAGTGAAGCGGAACAGTTCGCGGTCGATCAGCGTCACGGGCGGTTCGGCATGCGCCAACGGCGACACGCCGCCGATCGAGAATCCGGTTTTCGCCTTCACAAAATCGGCGTCCGCACGGCCCAGCCTGCCGCCGCAGTCGGCGCACACCAGCGCCTCGACCTTTTTCTCGTCCACCCGCCGGTCACCGCTGGTGATGACCAGCACCGCCGCGTCGTCGGCCTTGCGGCGAAAGATGATGCTCTTGGCGATCTGGCCGACGTCGATGCCGAGCGCATCGGCCGCCTGTTGCGCGGTGCGTGCCGCGTCGTCCAGCATAACCGGCATGTGGGCGTGGCCGGCCTCGCGCAGCGCGTCGGCCACGCGCAGCACACCGTCGGGCAGCGGCTTGTCGGAAGGGTTCATGTCATTCACCGGAAATCAGGCCGTGCGGGCCACTCGGCCCACCATCAGCAGGCTGGCGCCCATGCCCATCAGCACGCCGCCAAACACGCGGTTCTGCACCCGGCGCGCGCTGGCCGAACGCAGCAGCGCCCGCAGGCGCGCGGCGATCAACGCATAGCCGTGCATCACCACGGTGTCCACCGCCAGCGTGGTGACCAGAAGAATGGCCAATTGCAGCGCCAGTGGGCGCTTGGGGTCGATGAACTGCGGTAGCACCGCCACCATGAAGACGATGCCCTTCGGGTTGGTGGCGTTGGTCAGCGCGCCCATCGTCACGCGCTGGCGCAGCGTGAGCGTGGGCGCGGCGGCCGCCACGCCGTCCAGCGCCTGGCCGCCATGCACCGGCGCGCGCCATTGCTTGATGCCCAGCCACACCAGATAGCCGGCGCCCAGCACCTTGACCACCGTGAACGCCGTGGCCGAGGCGACCAGCAGCGCCCCCACGCCCGCCCCCGCCACAATCAGGATGAAGGCCAGGCCGATCTGCAGGCCGGCAATCGTGGCGCTGGCTTGGCGCACGCCGTATTGCAGCCCATGGCTCATCGACAGCACCGCACCCGAGCCGGGCGACAGTGCAATCAGCCACGACGCGACGAAATACGCCAGCCAGACATGCCAGGCCACGTTGCACCCTTCCGGTCAGCCCGCGCGCTTGTTCAGCACGGCGGTCGCCACGCGCGAATTCGACTTGCGGCCGAGGAAGTCGCTGATGTACTGGCCGGCGTCGATCAGCTTGTCGAGGTCGATGCCGGTGTCGATGCCCATGCCGTGCAGCATGTAGACCACGTCTTCGGTTGCTACGTTTCCGGTAGCACCCTTGGCATACGGGCAGCCACCCAGGCCGGCCACCGACGTGTCGTACTGCCACACGCCCAGCTCCAGCGCGGCCAGCGTGTTGGACAGCGCCTGCCCATAGGTGTCGTGGAAGTGGCCGCTGACATCGTTCACGTCGTAATGCGCCAGCGTGGCCGCTATCGCCGCCTGCACCTTGCGCGGCGTGCCAACGCCGATGGTGTCGGCCACCCCCACGTGCTGCACGCCGATGCCCTTCATCAGGCCGGCCAAGTAGCCCACGCGTTCGGGGGCGATGTCACCCTCGTACGGGCAGCCCACGGTGCAGCTCATGGCGCCGCGCACGTAGATGCCCTGGTCGCGCGCGGCCTGTGCCACGGGTGCGAAACGCTCGATGCTTTCGGCGATGCTGCAGTTGATGTTTTTCTGGCTGAAGGCTTCGCTGGCAGCGCCGAAGACGACGATCTCGTCCGGCCAGGTGGCGCGCGGGCCGGCAATGGCGGCCTCGAAGCCTTTCAGGTTCGGCGTCAGCACGCTGTAGCGCACGCCGGCCATGCGCCGGATGCCGGCCATCACCTCGGCATTGTCGCCCATCTGCGGCACCCACTTGGGGCTGACGTAGCTGGTGACTTCGATCTCTTTCAAGCCAGCGTCTTGCA
>WBZS01002406.1_pt1 | contig 11730 bp, 10 predicted proteins | sample 5204201 | NCBI WGS metagenome assembly WBZS01 (sample SAMN12344357, study PRJNA552823) | activated sludge metagenome | biome: Activated sludge suspended growth; feature: Nitrification reactor; material: Wastewater; isolation source: activated sludge from nitrification reactor of wastewater...
CGACGTCGGGATAGCCGAAGCCGTTGATGACCAGCCCCCGGACGATGCTGCCGCTGCCCGTGAAGACCAGGCCGCTTTCTCCTTTCGTGAGCAGACCGCCGTTCAACTCGACTTTCAAACTGGCGTTGGTGCCGAAGCCGGGTCCGAGCGTGTTCACCATGGCGGTTGGCTGCGTGTAGCCATTGATGATCACCGCCTCAGTAACGGTCGGCAAAGCGGTTCGTGGCTTGATCGAATGAACGCCCAGGCCCGCGAGGTTGAAGCGGATTTCATCGCGGATCGCGTCTGGGTTGAGGCTGTTCGGGTGCGTGTTGGCGAGCGTGATCACCTCGCGCAGCGTGGTGACGCTGGGGCTAGGGTGGATGACGTCGGCGACGCTGTTGACGTAGTAAATCGTAGGGACCTGGCGGTCCTCGAGGGTTTCGAGAACCAATGACGGTCGTGGCTTGCGTGCGGCGGGCCGCACAGGGCGCTCGCTCGGCGCGCGCGACGGGAATGAAAACATGGCTTGCGTTCCTCATTGCGAGAGTGGTCTTCCGCGTGGGGCAACTCGACGTGAGTTGCTCGAGGGAAGCAGACTCCCATGTGACGTCGAACGGAGTCGCTGTCGAAAAAAATGGAGGCGTTTTCGAAATGAGGAAAAATTACCGATCGTCGCTCAGCGCCTGCCGCAGCCAGGCGCGGGCGTAGGTCCATTTTTGCCGGGCCTGATAGACCGTGATTTGCAACGTGGCGGCCACGCCTTCATGGCCAAGGCCGGCGAAATGCCGCAGGTTGACAATCTGAGCCGCGACGGCGTCCTCGTCGGCGAGACGCGTCAGGGCTTCATCCAGGGCGAGCAATTCATCGTCCACGGCGGTCGCCGCCAGATCGTACTCGGGCATGTCCACCCGCCGCCGGTCTCCACCATGGCGTAGGCGCTTTTTGCGTCGGGCGTTCTCCATCAGGATGCGGCGCATGGCATCGGCTGCGGCGCCGAAAAAGTGGCCGCGATGATCGAATCGCGGTGAGCGCGGTTGCGTCGCTGGACCTTGTTCGTCGGCCGCGCTGGCCTTTGGGCTTGCGACCAGCCGCAGATAGGCTTCGTGAACCAGACCGGTGGCGTCGAGCGTCTGCCCGGGTCTCTCGTGCGCCAACCGTGCCGCCGCCAACTTTCGCAGCTCGTCATAGACCAGCGGCAAGAGTTCGGCGGCGGCGTTCGGATCGCCCGCCCCGATACGCTCCAGAATGGTCGAGACATCAGTCATCGCCGTCTGCCCCTCCCGCAAAGTAGGGTTGCCGAGGCCTTTCGCCCGCGCGAGTTCTTCGGTTGAGATTTCTGCGAAATGCGGTCTGCACGAACGCCCGTGCGGTTATTTTCCAACGTTACGAACAGTCCTTGCGAAAAACAAGGTCGGCTCCGCCGCAACACTGACAGCAGGATTGCGGAGCTTGCTTCTTGATGCCAGGGCTTGCCGGTGCATGCCGGACGTTTCAAGGTCTTTGACCGAGGGCCTCTGGGCGCGAAGGCCAAGTCGAGTTTTCTTGAATTCGTCCCTGGACCGGTTACGATGAACGCATTCGACTTCAAGAACTCGCCTTTCATGTTCAGGAATGGGCGCCACAAGATGCCTCCGCCGTTGGACCCGCTTCTTTGCGCGGGATTTGTGCTCCTGGCCTTCGCGCTCGCAGGACTGGTTCATTCGCTGTGGATGGGTAGTCGTTGGGCAGCACGTTGGCGCATACCGGTCGACGGCGGACGCACGTGGCGAGGTCGGCCGTTGCTAGGAAAAAATAAAACCTGGGCCGGTTTCATGGTCTTGCCGGCCGCCGCGGGACTGTTCTTTGCCCTGCTTCGAATCACCACGGAAATCCTGCCGTATTCGTTCCGAGAAGGCCTCTGGCCGTTGTCCGTGGGCGGCTATGGCTTGCTGGGCTTTTGGCTGGGTCTGGGATTCATGGCAGGTGAACTTCCCAATTCGTTCATTAAACGGCAACTCGACTTGCCTCCAGGCGCGCCGCCCAAGGGACGCTTTGTCGCGGCCCTGGGTTTTGTGATCGACCGAGTCGATTCCATCGCCGGCGCCTTCATCGTACAGTCCTTCGTGGTTCCCGTTGGCTTCCTATATGCCATGGATCTATTGCTGGTCGGACCAGGATTGCACTGGCTGTTCAGCGCCCTGCTGTTCCACCTCGGCGTGAAAGGCCGTCGCTCATGAATGTCGGCTTTGCGTGTGCGTTGGACCAGGCGGATCAGGTCGACGGCTGTGGTCAAAAGGCGTCCCAGTTGGCGCGACTTCTGCGGATTGGCTTGGCCGTGCCGTCCGGCTTCGTTCTCACCGCAAAGGCTCTTGAGACCTTCCTCGATCACAATCGGCTGACACACCGTGCCCAGAGAGTCCGTTCACTCCTCGACGAGAGCCGCGACACCAATTCGGACGCGACGGAACTGCGCCAACTCGTGATGTCTGGAAGCTTCCCACCGCCCCTTGTGGAGTCCTTGACGGCCATGCAGGCCTTGATGGCAGGCGACGGACCATGGATCGTTCGAAGTTCCGCCCTGGGCGAAGACGGTATGGCGGCGTCGTTCGCCGGGCAACTGGATTCGATTCTCGATGTTGAATGCAGTCGCCTCGACATCGCCATTGGGCAGTGTTGGGCCTCGTACTGGTCGGAGCGCGTGTTGTTTTACCAGCAGTCGCGCGGTATTCGCCTCATGGGGATGGCGGTGATCGTGCAACAGCAAATTCAGCCCGTGCATGCCGGCGTGCTGTTCACGGCGGCGCCGACAGGGGCGGACCGTGGGGGCGACGAGATGCTGATTGAGTATTGTCCGGGGCACGCGGAAGCACTGGTGCAGGGACGCGTTGATCCTGGCCGTGTCGCGCTGTCGCGAAGTCGCTGGGAAATCGCGAGACTCGCCGATCCCGGCGGCGCCAATCCTCTTGAAGACGGTTTTTTCATCGAGCTGGGCAGGGCGGGGCTGGCCGCCGAAAAGCTGTTCGGCGCCCCCCAGGATGTCGAGTGGGCGCGCGACGAACAACGTCGGCTTTGGCTTGTGCAGTCGAGGCCGGTGACGACCCGGACCGCGGCGGAAAAGCAAGACGACGCGGGAGAGTCCGTTGAGTGGTCCAACGCCAACGTCAATGAAAATTATCCGGAACCCATTTCCCCCTTTCTGTACTCGGTCGCCCTCAGGTCGTATTACCATTACTTCCGCGGTCTGGGCGAAGCCTTCGGCATCGCTTCCAAACGGATCGCCGCGATGGAACAACCGTTGCGCCAGATCATCGGCGCGCATGGGGCCCGGATGTACTACAACCTCACGAACATCTACGCCGTGTTGCGAGCGGCGCCCTTCGGGGAACGCTTGCAAGAATACTTCAGCGCCTTCACCGGCGCCGAACCGGCGAGTTCCAGACGGCCCAAGGCTCTGGCCAGGGGATCGTGGTTCGAGGCGATCACCATCGGCGCGAACGCAATACGGCTCTTTCGCAGTCTCGATTCGCGAGTCACAGCATTTGAACGTACGGTGGACGCCTACGCTTTCAGGACCAGGCCGGAGGCCCTTAAAGAAGCGTCGCGGACGGATCTACTCCAGTTCCTTCGCGGCTTTCTGGACATCCGCTTTCACCGGTGGACCAGCGCCGGCCTGGCGGACGCCGCCGCCATGATCAGTTACGGGCTGCTCAAGCATGTTCTCCGACAGGAGTTCGCCGATTCCGAGCAATCGAGCCTGCACAACACGTTGCTCAAGGGTTTGACGGATCTTGTCAGCAGCGAACCGACCGTCGAGCTTTGGCGCCTGTCTCGGATGGTGCGCGCCGACCCCGCGCTCAGCGCCGCGTTCGCCCGCCTGGACAACCACGCCCTCCTCGCCGACGACGGAAAAACCGAACTGGCAGGATTTCGAGCCGCGCTGCGTCATTATTTGTCGCGGTGGGGCTTTCGCCGGTCGGGGGAGCTGATGCTAACAGTCCCGGATTACCAGGAGCGGCCGGGCCCAGTCGTCGACCTCATTCGCGCCTACGCCGCCCTGGACGCCGACTCCCCGCAGGATCGCTTGCGCCGGCTCCAGGTCGAACGGCAGGAGGAAACAAAACGGATCCTGAGCGTTCTGGCCGCCAGGCGGTTCTCGTGGTGGCTGCGCTGGCCGACGAAGGCTTCCGTGGCCGGATTTCTCTTGCGATGGTGCCAGCAAGCCATCGGTCTGCGCGAACGCTCGCGGATGCGGCAAGCTTTGCTCTATACGCGATGCCGGAGCGTCGCCCTGGCGATTGGCCAAAGGCTGACAACATCCGGCGACTTTGACGCTCCCGAGGACGTCTTCTTTCTGACCTATCAGGAGCTGGAGGACTTTCTTTCCGGCGCCGCCATGTTGCCGCATCACCATCGGGATCTGGTGCGATTGCGCCGGCAGGCACATGCCCATGAGAGCGCCAAAAAACCGGCGGATCGCCTGACGTTGGCGGCGGGACGCTACCTGGCCCCTGATCGACGAACGGAAGTGGACCCTGCCTTCGCCAAACAAGCCATGGCGGGAGTCGGCGCCTGTGGTGGATCCGCAACGGGTCCGGCCGCCGTCCTCGCCGATGTCGCGGCGTGTTGTCAGTTGGCGCCTGGCGACATCTTGGTGACGCGCCAAACCGATCCTGGGTGGGGCCCGGCCTTTCTCCTCATTCGCGGTTTGGTGCTGGAGCGGGGAGGAATGCTGTCGCACGGCGCCATCTTGGCGCGAGAGTATGGCATACCCACCGTCGTCGGCGTGGCAGGCGCTGTCGCCAACATCCAAACTGGCCAATCGCTTCACGTGGACGGAGACCGCGGTGTCGTTCGCATCCTCCCTAGCTGATGTCGCCGAATACGCGCGAACCCGGCTTTGCCAGGTCCGTTTCCTCCCCCTGGCGCTCTTTCTCTCCCTGGCGGCGTCCATGAGAAGCGTCAACCTCGACCTGACACAATGGGGGCTGGACGCCCTGGTGACGCTTCCTTGGATTTTTCAGTTTCGCCTCATGGACGACCTGGCCGACCGAGAACGCGACCGCGTCGACCACCCGGACCGGCTCTTGCCTCGTGTCCGCGTTTCGCCATTCGTCGCACTCGTCGCGATGATGGCCCTTGGAAACATCCTGCTCGCGCTCGGCGCGCGCGGGCCTCGAGCGGGCCTCGTCTTTCTCGGCTTGTCAGCCGCCTTTTCGGCTCGGCGCCTCGTACCAAAGCGGGTTCGTCCGCCCATGTTGCCCGCCAGTCTCGTCGTCCTGCTCAAGTACCCCGCCTTCGTCTACTTTCTTTCCGGCAGCGTGGAACTGGAACTTTTGCTTGTCTACGCGTCCTTCGTCGTTTATGAACTCTTGCATGACCAGCGTTGTTGGGCGGAGCCTCTGAACCGATCTTGCCTGTCATTGGCCATGGCGGCGATGGTTGTCGCCGCGACATTGCTCGTTCCCGTGCCCGACTGGGAAGAACTGGGCGCAGTCAAAAGCGGGGGAATCGCAGGCGGGTGTGCCGTGCTGATCTGGCTATGCGGCCGGCGCCTCTTGCATTATCATCCGGGAGCGTGGCCGTATTCGGTCTTTTTGGTCTCGAGCTTCTGGATGTTGCAGGCACTTCCCCTTCATCGATGACCGCAGCGCCTTCACGCCATGTCCGATCGCCCAAGAGACTTCAACCTATGGAAACATGCACAGCGACGATTGATCGAATGCGAGCCGATGCGGTGTTGCCCGACGACATACGACCGGCGCTCGAGTGCGGCCGTCCGCTCGGCGGCGAGGTGCTGCTCACTGGCGCAACTGGATTTGTGGGCGCCTACGTGTTGGCCACGCTGATGCGCGAGACTACGGCTCGCGTGGTGTGCATGGTCAGGCCTCGCCATCGACGCGACGACAGCTTTTCAAGAATTCGCAAAAACCTCGCATCGTACGGGCTGTGGAACGCCGAGTGGGCTCAGCGGATTCTTCCCCTGGCCGGGGACCTGTGCCAACCGAAGCTCGGACTTGCCTGTTGGGACGAGATCGCGGAGCGAGTGGACGCCATTTTTCATGTTGGCGCCTCCGTCAATTGGGTGCTTCCGTACTCGGGCCTTCGAGGCGCGAACGTGCTCGGGACCCTGGAGTTGCTGCGCCTTGCGTGTTGGAAGCGGGCCACGCCCTTTCACTTCCTTTCGACCCTCAGCGTATGTTACGCGACTGGTGGAAATGATTGCGCGATAGGCGAACAACAGGACACCTGGCCGCTCCTGGACCGGCTCCATCTGGGTTACGCGCAGAGCAAGTGCGTGGCCGAACGCTTGGTCAATCAGGCGCGGGACCATGGACTCCCCACGGTGATCTATCGCCCAACGCTGATCACCGGAGAAAGCGAATCCGGCGCCTCCAACCCGGGAGATATTCTGGCTCGCGCCATCGCCGCCTGCGTGCTCATGAAGTGCGCCCCCGACATCGACTGGACCATCGACGCTTGCCCGGTGGACCACGTCGCCCACGCCGTGGTCCGGCACGCATTTTCGGCATCCGCAAGCGAAACAGGCCATCTGCACCTCAGGCACCGCGACGCCCGCCACTGGCGCGAACTTGTCTTGTGGATGCGGCTGCGGGGCTATCAGCTTCGGTTGTTGCCCTTCCGAGAGTGGGTCGCCCTGTTGGAAACCCATGCGATTCATCGCACGCATCCGCTCTATCCACTGATGGGATTTTTTCGCGCGTCCGTAGGCGACCTTACTTTGCCAGAGACCTACCTTTGCCATCGGCGATCAAGAATCTGCGACCATCGGACACGCTCGACCCTGACTCGACTGGGCATTGCCGACGCCACGCTCGACGCCCTCTGGCTCGAAAGATTCTTCGCGTCGCTGACGGCGCGTGGAGCGTTTCCCGCCCTTCGCACCAGGAACGAACAACGCCATCCGCCCGTTGGCAAAGCCGACCTGACACAAGAACTGTTTCGGAGGCATTTCGACGACCCCCATTTGGAGTCGATCCCCGTTGGGCCCGCCCGCAGGCTTTCCCGGCAAAGCATCCTGTCCGAACTGACATCCTGGAAATGCGGTTCCGCCGTCGGGGTGTTTCGCCAGTCGCTCGCCCTGATTTCCCGCCAAAAGAATGTGCCGGCCCAATTGGACATCGTCGCCAAGGTCGGAGGCGACGAACGGAGCGTGCTGGATGTCGCAGACGTCACAGCGGAGATATGCCACCCGCGACTTGGAGTGGCATTCGCGAAGTGGCGCGATCATTTGGGGCTGCGCGGCGGACATGCACGCGAAGTCCAACTGTACAACCAGACCGACAGCCGATGGCGGCGGTTGACGCCCGCCTGTTTCGGCGCCGCACGGGACGAATTGGGTGGGGGCGTGATCCTTATGGAGGACTTGTCGGGGAACGTTTGGATGGACTCTTGCGAACCCCCTAATGCCTGGCGTCCGAGCCAACTTGCCGCGGCGGTCCGCGGCCTGGCGGAGTTGCATTCCCTTTGGTTAATGCGGCGTCCTTCTTCGGAGTTGCCCTCGATCATTCCGCTTGCTAACGCAGCACGGATGGAAGAGATGACCGATCTTTGGGCCGCTCTGGCAAGCCATGCCGAGCAATACTTCCTGCCCTGGCTCGGTCCGAACGTTCGTCGGATTCAACAACGCCTGCTTTGTGCGATCGGACGCTGGCGGCTGCCGCTGGAACAAATGCCGGCGACCCTAATTCACAACGACTTCAATCCTCGCAATATCGCGATTCGCAGCACAGGGGAAGACGACACCCTGTGCGCCTTCGACTGGGAGCTTGCGGCGTGGGGAGCGCCACAACATGACCTGGCACAGTTGTTGTGCTTCACGCTTTCGCCCGAGTGTCCGCGTTCGACGGTGGATCATTACTTGGAGATGCATCGCCATCTGCTTGAGGCCGAAACAGGCGTGCGGATCTCTGCCAACGACTGGAGACAGGGTTTCGGACTCGCTTTGGCGGAACTGTTCCTCAACCGCCTGCCGATGTACACGCTCATGCACGCCATCCGGCGCCAGCCGTTTCTTGAACCGGCGCTCCGGACATGGCGAACGTTGTTCAGGCACTACGATGGAGGGCTGGGAATCGGCGCTGTGTTGGATTGAGACGCCTCTTGCATTTCGCACGCCCAGTCGGCGTAAAACTCTCGGAAATCGTCGCGATGCTTCGGGATGTCTTCGATGCGCCATTGGCTGGTGTCCACCGGGGAGCGGTAGTGGATGTGGACGGCGCCTGGCCGTACTTCGAACGCGGTCAGGTTCGAGTACGGGCCGGGATCGCAGTCCGAGGGAATGGCGATGAAGAACGGCTGCAGCGGCGCCTTGAGGCTGGCGGCGAGGTGAAACGCCCCTTTGTTGAACACGCCGCAGACTTGCCCCTCGGGTGTGAGATAAACGGAATCGCCAGTCCTGCGAAGCACTTCCGCGGCATGGGCGAACAGTTGACGCCGTTTCTGCGTGTATTTCTGCAATGGAGTCCAGAACGTGCCGACCATCCACGCATAAATCGCGAAAGGTGCGAACCAGCGAACAAAGCCACTCATGAAGTACCTCGCCCGCGGCAGGTCCAAGGCGGGAATGATGAAAAGGTCGAGCATCGAAGTATGGTTGGAAATGTAGACCGTCTGACCCGCGGGAATCAAATGCCTATCGTGCTCGATGATGCGAATGCCGCAGAGCCAAAGACCCAGCCTCGCCCACCTCGCAGCGAGCCAAGCGTACAAGCTCTTCGCCTGGAAGAACGTCCCAATGCCCAAGAGCACCAGAACCGTCGCGCCCGTAAAGAGCAGGAGCAGGTTCAGCCAAAACGCCCATGCGATCCGCATGCGAGAAAGCCAAGAAACGGCTGGTCGAGCGCGTGGCATCATTGGATCCTCTGGCAAACGACGGTTTGCATCGCCAAATTCAGGCGTCGCTGAAAAAGCAAAACCGGACTGAGAAACAGTTGTCCAAGGAAATACGGGAGTATCGCGGCGGACAGGTCGATTCCTTTACCCTTGCGGATTTTGAAGGCCACTCCAGCGAAAAGGTAAAAGTACGGAGGAAACGCTCCATACGGAAGGTAATCGACGACCTCGAAGCCCCGTTTTTGGATGAAGGGGACGAGCGTTTGTTTGGAAAAGAGCATTGTGTGCTGCGGCGCCTGCAACCCGGCCCACCGCTCCCTGAACAGCCAGTGCGACACGGAGTCGAGCCGAGGGACCTCGATGATGAGCCGTCCGTTGGGCGCCAGCAGACGGTGCGCGGCCGCGAGCGACAAAGACGGTTCGTAGTCGTGTTCCAGAAAATGCCACATCGTGATCAAGTCGAAGCCGCGTTCTGGGAGATCCTGTTCATGAAGCACTCCGCAACGGAATTCGATGCCGCTCATGCTCGGGAGTGCGGAGAGATCCTTGAAATCAATCCCCACAACGGAGCATCCGTAGGCGTCGCGGAGCTTTGCCAGGAAAGTGCCGGCGCCGCAACCCACGTCCAGGGCTCGCGTGTTCGGGCCGGGAGACAGATATCGCTTCACCAGGCTCATTTTTTCGTTGTCGTGTTTCTGCATCGCCCGGTTGTAAAACGGAGTCAGCATACCCCAGTCCGTCTTTTTCCGATGGGCAATGTACTCCTCATCGTAGTAGTCCTTGATGCGTTCGAACCGCAGGCGAGGGGACTGGTAAGACAGGCCACAACCGCGGCAGGTGACGAAATGAAAACTCCCCGGCTTGCCCGTAAGGTCGTCCTGGGCGACGACAAAGGGGACGGCCTGCGCCGAGCCGCAGGCGTAGCACGAAACGTCTTCGAAGTCCGCAGGCTCCGGCGCTTGGCGAATGTTTGGATGATTCATCGCACCCTCCTACGTGGGTCACACCCTGTAACCCGTTTGGTCCCAGTTTTGGAAAAGCAGCACATCGGCCCTTCGAGTCTTGGCATGCAGAATCCAGCGCCACCAGGGGACGGCGTGCTCCGTGTCGCAGAGAATGCTGGAGAGGCAATAGCCCGGAACCTGTGGGTGCATGTGGTGCAATTCGTGAGCGTTCATGTTCAGGAGAATGAGGTGCGCGAACCACGTTGGGAGGATCAGCGAGCGTGTGAAAACCACTTGCTCCTGCGGACTGTAAGACCGGACCGCCAGGCCTTCGCTGACGCGCATCGGAATGTGGGTGTGCTGGCTCAGGATGAGCAGGTCTTGCAGGACGAAAGACAAGTAGATTCCCAAACCGATTCTGCCGAGTAGTTCCAGGGGCCCGATCCAGGCGAGGATGCTGGCGTAGCCGAGGGAGCACAGGGCGATGCCGAGCGCGAAACGACGACGGCGCCAGGGCTCGGTGAAGTTCTTCCACAGCCTGGGCAAATTCCAGTAATTGCCGAGTCGGTAAAGGAGAGCGAACACGGGAATGCACAGCCACCAGCAAAAGTTGAGGGCGAAGATCTCAACATGCGAAAGCTTGCGAGGGACGAGCGACGCGGTGGTCATATCCAGATCTTGCCAGCCGGTCCATTGATGATGTTTCGCGTGGACCGGTTTCCAACAGTCGAATGGGATGAATGCAAGAAAACCGGCGATGTGCCCGGCCAAAGAGTTCCATAGATTCCTGTGAAACAGCGTGCGATGTCCCGCCTCATGAAGGGCGGCGAACCAGAAAAGACCTGCCAACGCCAGCAACGCCTGGCCGATCCCCCATAGAATCCAGGATTCGAAGAAGCTCAGCGCAAGCGCTGCGTGCGTTATCGCTGCTCCGAACCCCAAATGCCAGACGCCCTGGATGTCCGTTGGCTTGAGATGCGCCATTTTGGCGGCCACCGGCGGTTCACAGAACTCGGATTCCGGGCTCATCACATTCGCCACTGGCCGACTCCCAGAATAAGCAAGAATAGGATCGCGCCTATTCCCAGAAAGGAAAAGCAGACGTATCCAATCGCGTTCGGCTTTGGAACTCGGACCGGCCACACCATCGCCACCGCTAGCCCGGCGGCGACAGCGAGTGCCGTCTGGCGGAAAGCGGCGGGCATCCAAAGACCCGCCATTAACCCGAGCGGTAGGAATAGAGCCACGTAGGTGGTCGGAAGCCCTACGTAGTAGGTGGTTGGTTGCTCGTTGGAGGTGACGGCGTCGAAATAGGCAAGGCGCCAGACCGCGCATCCAGCGAAGGAAAAGACGACGGGCAATTCCACCCACGATGTCAGCCCAACGGCAAGCAGAAGGACTGCCGGAGTGAAGCCGAATGCGCACGCGTCCACGAGCGAGTCGAGCCGCATGCCAAAGCGGCGTTGTTCCTCCGTTCGCGGAAGGCGTCGCGCCACAACGCCATCGAAGAGATCGCAAATTCCGGACACAATGAGCGCGACGAGCGCGAACTCCACGCGCTGCTGGATGGCCAGCAGGCAACACGCAAGTCCACCCCCCAGCGACACCATGGTGAGAGCGTTTGCAGGATCAAGAAATCGCAACATACGATGAGACTATCCTGACTCGAATGGTTTGCCCACAAAAAACTCGCTCGATCCGTTTCCATTTCTTTGACTTCCCCTGTCCGTGTTGGCCGAAAGCGGAGGACGAGAGATGACCCATTCGTCGGCCGCGCAGGTTCCAAAAGACGGAAGTCGGACCAAAGGGTGGTTTCATGCCTGTTTCACGCGTTCGCAGGAAAAAAAAATCCAGATCGCTATTGCACTAGCGAAAGCTTTCGCTAGAGCGGTTTACGATTGCTTAGCATAAGGAAATCGGTCGTTAAACCAACCTACGATGTCGCTTTTACGGACGGTGTTGAGGACTTCTC
>WBZS01002407.1_pt1 | contig 11728 bp, 7 predicted proteins | sample 5204201 | NCBI WGS metagenome assembly WBZS01 (sample SAMN12344357, study PRJNA552823) | activated sludge metagenome | biome: Activated sludge suspended growth; feature: Nitrification reactor; material: Wastewater; isolation source: activated sludge from nitrification reactor of wastewater treatment...
GTCTCGTCCTACGTCGTCACCGGCCAGGACGCCGAGAAGGCCTCCGTCCAGTACATCATCGACGGCAAGCAGTCGATGACCGTCTTCAAGGACGTCCGCACCCTCGTGGCCGACGCCATCACCATGGCCGTCGCGCTGCTCAAGGGCGAGAAGCCCACGACGACCGGCTCGTACAACAACGGCAAGATCGACGTCCCGGCCAAGCAGTCCGAGGTCATCTCGGTCGACGCCGCGAACGTTCAATCGGCCCTGATCGACTCCGGCTACTACGCGCCGAGCGATTTCACCGGCCTGACGGGCGGCAGCGAAGCCCCCGTGGCGGGCAAACTCGCGGTCGGCATCGTGCTTCCGACCAAGGACGAGCCCCGCTGGGTGCAGGACGAGACCCGTTTCAAGGACGCTCTGACCAGCGCCGGTTACGAAGTCGAGATCCTGTTCAGCCAGGGCGATAGCGCCAAAGAGATGGCCAACGTCGAGGCCCTGATCACCAAGGGCATCCAGGTTCTGATCATCTGCCCGCAGGACGGCGCTGCCGCTGCGGCCGCCGCTGCAGCCGCCCGCGCCGCCGGCGTCAAGGTCATCTCGTATGACCGCCTGATCACCGACACCGACGCCGTCGACTACTACGTCACCTTCGACAGCGTCGCCGTGGGCGCCGCCCAGGCTCAGTACCTGGTCGACAAGACCACCGGCACCGGCAACCCGCTCTATCTCTATGCCGGCGCCTCCTCCGACAACAACGCCTTCCTGTTCTTCCAGGGCGCGTGGTCGGTCCTCCAGCCCAAGATCGCCGATGGCACCTACGTCATCAAGAACTCCAGCGAAGCCGTCGCCCTGCAAAGCAAGGCCGAGCTCTCGCGCGATGAGATGGCCAAGATCATCGGCCAGGTCACGACCAACTGGGACTTCAACACCGCCAAGAACCTCGCCGAGGCCAACCTGACCTCCGCCGCGACCGCCGACAAGGGCAACGTCTTCATCCTCGCCCCCAACGACGGCACCGCCCGCGCCATCGCCGACGCCTTCGCCACCGACAAGGACGTCTCGTCCTACGTCGTCACCGGCCAGGACGCCGAGAAGGCCTCCGTCCAGTACATCATCGACGGCAAGCAGTCGATGACCGTCTTCAAGGACGTCCGCACCCTCGTGGCCGATGCCATCACTATGGCCGTCGCGCTGCTCAAGGGTGAGAAGCCCACGACGACCGGCGCGTACAACAACGGCAAGATCGACGTCCCGGCCAAGCAGTCCGAGGTCATCTCGGTCGACGCCGCGAACGTTCAGTCGGCCCTGATCGACTCCGGTTACTACCCGGCCAGCGAATTCACCGGCCTGCCGTAAATCTGCTGTAGTATGAAACCAGAGGCGGCGTGCCGAAACCCGGCACGCCGCCTCCCCCACATCAAGTTCAGGGAGCTGCCGTCTATGAAACCGCCGATCCTGGAGATGGCGAACATCACCAAGGAGTTCCCGGGCGTCAAAGCCCTGAACAACGTCAGCTTCAAGGTCGCCGAAGGCGAGATCCACTGCCTTGTCGGCGAGAACGGCGCCGGAAAATCCACCTTGATGAAGGTACTCAGCGGCGTCTACCCGCATGGGTCCTACACCGGCGAGATCTTGTTCGCCGGCACGCCTCAGCGTTTCATGGGCATCGCCGATAGCGAGCGCGCCGGCATCGCCATCATTTATCAAGAGCTGGCGCTGGTGCCCGATCTCACAGTCTACGAAAACATCTTCCTCGGCCACGAGATCCGCAAGGGTTTCCTGGTCGACTGGAACGAGACCATCAAACGCTCGGTCGAGATGCTGAAGAAGGTGCGCCTGAACGTCAACCCGGCGGCCCTGATCCGCGAGTTGGGCGTCGGCAAGCAGCAGCTGGTCGAGATCGCCAAGGCGCTGAGCAAGGACGTCAAACTCCTGATCCTCGACGAACCGACCGCGGCCCTCAACGAGGACGACAGCGACAACCTGCTCGAATTGCTGCGCGAGCTGCGGACTCACGGCGTAACCTGCATCATGATCTCGCACAAGCTGAAAGAGGTGATGGCGATCGCCGACACCATCACGGTCCTGCGCGACGGTCAGACGATCTGCACCCTCGACGTCAAGGCCGACGGCGTGACCGAGGGCATGCTGATCAAGCATATGGTCGGCCGCGAGATCGACAATGTGTACCCGCCGCGCGAGGTGCGAGCGGTGGGCGAGCCCGTGCTCGAACTGCGGGGCTGGAACGCCGCCGAGCCGCGGAGCGGCCGCCAGATTCTGCGCGACGTCAACCTGACCGTGCGCAAGGGCGAGATCGTCGGGCTGGCCGGGCTGATGGGCTCCGGCCGCACCGAGCTGGCGCTCAGCGTGTTCGGCAACCCCGACGGCTACCGCCTGAGCGGCGAGTTGTATCTCAAGGGCTCGCTTTGCACGCTGCCCACCCCCGAAAGCGCGATCCGGTCGGGCGTCGCCTACGTCACCGAGGATCGCAAAGGCGACGGTCTGATCCTCATCCAGGACGTCAAACAAAACATCAGCCTGGCGAACCTGCGCGAACTCGCCGAACGGGGCGTGGTGAACGGCAACCGGGAGATCAAAGTCGCCAACGAATACCGGACGTCGCTCAACATCAAGACGCCGAGCGTCGAGCAACGGGTCGGCAACCTGAGCGGCGGCAACCAGCAGAAGGTGTCGCTCGGCAAGTGGCTGTTCGTCCATCCGAACCTGCTCATCCTCGACGAACCGACGCGCGGGATCGACGTGGGCGCGAAGTACGAGATCTACACCATCATGACCCGACTGGTCCAGCAGGGCATGAGTATCCTGATGATTTCGTCGGAGTTGCCCGAGATCCTGGGCATGAGCGACCGGATTTATATCGTCGCCTCCGGACGGATCGCCGGCGAGATGCCGATCGCCGAAGCGTCGCAAGAAAAGATCATGCACCTGGCCACGAACTAGGGGGAGTGAAAGATGTCCTTTACCAGCAACCTTGGCAAAGTCCTGCGCCAGAACATCCGCGACTATGGGATGTTGATCGCGTTGTTCGTGATCATGGCGGTCTTTGGCGTGCTGACCAACGGCGTGTTCCTGTCGTCGCGCAATCTCAGCAACCTCTTCAATCAGACGGGGTATATCGCGGTCCTGGCCGTCGGCATGACGCTCGTGATCGTCATCCGTCAGATCGACCTCTCGGTCGGCTTTCTGGCGGGTTTTATCGGCGCGCTGGCCGCGATCGCGCTGACCGCCTGGTCGCTGCCGGTGGCCGTGTCGATCCCGCTGGTGCTCGTCCTGGGCATCGTCGGCGGGTTGATCACGGGGTTCCTGGTCGCGCAGATGAAGATCCCGGCCTTCGTCGCCTCGCTGGCGGGCTGGCTGATCTACCGGGGCGCGCTGCTCCTCGTCACCGAGGGCACCGGCACGATCATCGTGCCTGACGCGATCTTCAACGCGATCGGCAACGGTTATATCCCGGACATCGTGCAGGGCATGGGCGTGCACGTCCTCACCCTGATCCTCGGCGCGATCGCGATCGTGCTCTACATTCTGAGCGAAATCAACAGTCGGCGCCAGAAGCAGCAGTACGACTTCGAGGTGCTGCCGAACGAGATCTTCCTCCTCAAGCTTGTGGTGGTCTCGGTGCTGCTCGCCGGCGTCACCTGGGTCCTGGCCGGCTATAACGGCCTGTCCTGGACCGTCGTGGTCGTGCTCGTGGTGGTCGCGATCTACCACTTCGTCACGTCCGAGACCGTGCTCGGCCGGCACATCTACGCCATGGGCGGCAACCCTGAGGCGGCCGAGTTGAGCGGCATCAGCTTCAACCGGATCACGTACGTGGTCTTCGGCTCGATGGGTTTGCTTTCGGCGCTCTCCGGCATCCTGTTCACGTCGCGGCTGCAGTCGGCGACGACGACGGCCGGCACGCTGTTCGAGCTCGACGCGATCGCCGCGGCCTATGTAGGCGGTGTGTCGGCGGCCGGCGGCGTCGGCAAGGTGACGGGGTCGCTCATCGGCGCGCTCGTGATGGGCTCGCTCATCAGCGGCATGAACCTGATGGGCGTCGGCATCGCCTACCAGTACATCGTGCGCGGCGCCGTGCTCGTCGCGGCCGTGATCTTCGACGTAGCCACGCGCAACCCAAGCAAATAGCGAAGGGCGAGGAGCGAGGGGCGATACGCTGCCGCGTTCGCCCTTCGCTCCTCGCCCTTCGCTTCTGTCGCGGTCCGCTCAGCGCGCCAGATTGGTGCGGCGCTTGCGGGGCGGCGGCGGCGCGTCCTGCGGCCCGGGTTGAGTCGGGTTGGCGACGATACCCCAGACCAGCGACATCGCGCCATAAGCGATCAGACTGACCAGAACGGTGACGGCCAGGCTGGTGACCTCCACCCTGACCGGCCCGATCTGGTACAGGGGCTTATCCAGCGTGAACGGTCCGTAGCCGGGCACCGGCCACTGCGTCACAGGGCGCGGGAACTTGTAGGTGCCAAGCTCGACATCCAGCGCCGGTATCCCCTGCGCGCCGAACGGCGCCGGCAGGAACACTTTTTCGCGGTTTGCCGCGTTGATCAACTTGATCCCGCCGCTGACGGCGAAATAACTGCCGAGCGTCAGGGCCGCGATAATGACGAAGCCCACGCCTCGCCAGACCGGATTCAGGCCGCGTTCCCTCGGCTTCTGAGGCATTTTATAACTGCGCATCTCACCCTCCGCGCGTCTGTCGGGCGCCACGCGTTGACGCCGTCCTGGCGGAGCATGCAGCTATCGTGCCATGATCTCCACCACCTGCAGCTCGGTTCGGTCGGCGCTTTGGCCGCTGGGGAGGGTATCGGCCGTCTCGACGGTTACTCGAGCGCCCGTGAGCGGGTCATACAGGCCGACGGTGAGCACGTAGGGCCCGGGCGCCAGACCGACCGGCAGTGCGATGACGTGTCGATCGTCGATGACCTCGGGCGGCAGCCAGCCGGTGGTCGGGCGCCGCCCGCCCTGCGGCACGGAGTCCGATTGCGCAGCAGGAAAACCGTCGGCGCCGATCAGATGCACGAAGACTTTGAGGGACTGGGTCGTCACCGCGCTCGACCGCCAGACGAGGTCGATCGTCAGCTCGCCGCCGGGAACGAAGTTGCCGCTCAGCCGATAGCCTGCCAGATCCGCCACCTGAGCGAAGACGACGGGGGAGCCAACGAGATCCGTCGGCAGCGCGTTGTTTCGCTCAGGCACCGAAATCGTGACAGCGCCCAGGGTGATCGACTCGCCGCCGATGCGCACCACCCAGGCCCCGCGCCCGGGGGCGGCGTCCGGCGGGACGATCACGGGCGTCGTCAATCGCCACAGGTCGTTCGGTCGCCAATCGCTCTCGGCAAAACCCGGCGCCGAAAGACGCGCGAGACCCAGATCGTGTTGCGTGCCGATCGCATCGCGGAGGATGAGACGCGGTCGAATATCGCCCAACGGCGAGCGCATCTGCCAAAACAGGTTGAGGTCGACGAAGTCGCCGGCCTTGGCGCGGTCTGGAAGGCCGGCCGCCGCGACAGCCGAGAACGGCCCTTCTCTGAATGTAATCCATTCCGCACCGGGCACATCCTGCGGCGCCGGCGGCGAAGCTCCGCGAGCGACCTCGACTTCCCCGACAGGGACATACGATTCGCGAGGGCCGTCGTCGACGCGTCCAAGCACCGTGGAACCACCGCCTACGTCGCTCGTATAGACGGTGACCATCAATCGATACCGGCCCGGGGAGGTCGTGGGATCGAGGTTGAGCATCAACGTGTCGACGGCGTATTCGCCGGGGAACCAACGGCGCGTCGGCCAACCGCCCGGGCTTTGTCGATCGCCCTGTCCGACGATGTGACCGAGGTCATCCCAAAGTTGAAAGCTGAAGCTGAGGTCGCGCGACGTCGGCGCAGCCAGCGCCCAGTAGGAGGTCAGCGTGGACTTCGTGTCCGCGGTCAGAACGCCGGGTGGATCGTAGCCCAACAGGATCAACTCATCGCCAAAGACGACGCGCAACGGCTGACCGACGTCACGAATCCGCTGTCCATCGTAGCGTGTGCTCTCGAACGGGCTGGCCGTCAGTGAGAGCCCGATGCGGACCACGGCCAGCAGCGCCGCGACGACGATCATGAGTCGAGAGGCCAGCCAGGGTTGCGCCTCCGGCGACGCGGGGGCGCGCCAGGCGACCGAGCGACGCCACGCCGCAATGATCAACGCGAGCCCCGACACCATCGCAAGGTCCGACACGACGCTGGCGGCAGCGCGCAGAGGCGTCAGCCCGAGCCAGACAGCGATCTCGTGGGCGCCTGCCGGGACCTGAGTCTCCACCCAACCGGTGCCGGCGGCTGCGGTCACCGGAAGTGGCGCACCATCCAGCGTGGCCTGCCAGCCCGGCCAATAGAGCCACCGAAAGCGGAGCGTCGTGCCGCTCGGGCTGGCAAGGCCAAGGGTGGCGCTGGTGTGCCCCTGCGCGATCACGGTCACTTCGGCGTCGGCCGCCAGTCCGGGCCGATCGACACGGTCCGCCGTACCGGCATATACGGCGCCGGCCCAATCCGGATCCGGCGTCGGGCGCGCGGCCCCAAGCGGCAGGAATTCGCCCGTAGACGTCAGGCCGATCGTTCCCAGATCGACTTCGGCGTTGTAAAGCTCCTCGATCGGCGGGGAGACGGGAAGAGTCGGATCGGGTTTGGCAAATGTCCAGGGCCACGCCAGCACGATCAGGATCGCCGCGAACGCAAGTGGGAGCCAGGCAGTCGCGCGCTCTAACGGACGCCAGGTCAACAGACGCTCCTGAGCCCAGGCCGCACCGTGCCCGCCGAGGACCGCCAGGAACAGCGCTGACGGGCCGAGCCAGCGATACGGAAACTGGATGAGTTGCGCCATCGGAAGTGCCGTCCACACGGGTTCCGAGATCGACAGCGTCATCCCGATACAGCCCAGCGCCAGGACCACGAGCAACGTCGTGCGCATCCGCAGCGCGCGTCCGGCAGGTGAGGGATCCGTTCGTAGGGCACGCCCGAGCAGCGAGAGGACACCCAGCCCGGCGAAAGCGATCGCGCCCCAGCCGAGCGTGGGCGGGACCGGCGTCAGCACGCGGTGTGGATCATAGGTGAAGGCGCCCGTCAGAAGGGTCACGGCGCGGAGGAAGTTGTCGCGAAAGTCGTAGCCGGCCGGGCCGGTGGCTGCGCTCATCTGGACGTAGCGTGTCTCGAGCAAGGCAGGCACCCAGAAGAAGGCCGAGGCGGCGAGCCCCAACCCGCCGGCCACGGCGGTCCAGAGCAGGCGCCGCGCCAACCCGCGCTTCTCGCCAAGGCGCCAGGCGATCGTCAGTTCGACCGCGCCGATGCACGTCACCAGGGCGAACCCGAGCAGCGCGGTGAGATTGTGGGTAAGCATCAAGCCGGCGGCACTGCCACCCAGGATCAGGCGGCTACGGAGCGAGCCGTGATGGAGGCTTTCGCTAAGGGACCAGGCGAGCCAGGGCAGCCAGGCCAGACCGAAGACCTCCGGTCCGGCGCCGCGGGTATAGACGTTATAGAGCACGTAAGGGGCGGCGGCCCAAAGCACGCCGGCGATCAAGCGAGCCCGACGACCATACCACGCCCCGGCCCAGGTTGCCGCGCCGAAGCCGCCGAACGCCAGCGACAGGGCCAACACCGCCTGAAAGGCGTAGCTGAGGCCGAGGCCGAGGCCGTTGATCAGGGCGATGGCATAGTAGGTCAGCGGCGCATAGTAGCTCAGCAACGGTGCGCCGTAGCCGTAAACGAGTTCGGGGAAATAGCGCGCGAACCAATCGCCGCCGGCCAGGGCGCGCTCGAGCAAAAGCGTGCGCAGGATGTGGTTGCGCCCGTCGGCCGTGAACGGCAACGGGTTCAGGGCCAGTGGAACGGTCAGAGCGGCCAGGAGGCCCAAGAGGACCAGCCGCACCCGCCAACGATCCGGTGCGCCGGGCACTGCGATGTCGGACATAGGACTACTCTACCCGGTCTCGCTGAGATGTGAGAGAAAGTTCCCAGACCCACCAGGCCGGGCGGATGATGCGGCCGAGCTTGAGGCGATACGAGAGACTCAGCCGCCGAACCTGTGAAAAAACAATCCTGATTGTGACAGCCCTCAGGCCCGATCACGTCGTCAAGTCAGGATAGACGCGCCACCCTAACACATCGACCTGATCGAGGTGGAGCCTGCCCGGGGGCAGATCGGCCACAAGGACCGACGCCTCGGTCAAGATCCGGCCCTCGAGGGTCTGGATCGCGGCCTCGGCGGTCACCAGCCGCCCGCGATCCTTCACCAGGCGACCGATGGCCTTGAGCGGCACGCCCTGCGGCACCGGCTCGCGATAGCGGAGCTCGAGCTTGGCGGTCATGCCGAACCGGTCGGGTGCGCCGATCATCATGGTGCGGCAGCCGACCTCATCGAGGATCGCGGCGCAAATGCCGCCGTGCACCACACCCGGAAAGCCTTGATGCTGTTCGGCGATCACGAATTGCGACCAGACCGTCTCGTGCCCGTCATCATAGAAATGCAGCCCGAGGCCGCCGGCGTTTTCGAGCCCGCAGACGAAACACATCCGCGAATTTCTTTGCTTGAAGCCCATAGACTGCAACTATACCGCAGCGATCACACGTCAGTCATCGCCAACGTCACCACGTAATCAGGCACAAAAGCCGCCATGAATCTTGGCGAGATGACCCAGGATACAAATGGCCGCCAAGTTCAAACGTTACGACCGTGCATTAGCCAGAGCAGAACCAAACGCGTATGCTTGATGGCGTACCTTATGGCTCCCTTCAGCTACGGGCGAGGGAACCGAGGCCGAATTGCCTCAGGCGAATGGGCGAACCGAAGCTGCGATATTCAGAAAACACGCAAACAACGTGCGGCGAGCGGCCATGACTTCTAGCTAGTCTTTCGATGAGCGTGAGATGCGCAGCATCTGGTTGCCCCCGCGTTGAAACTCATATGGCACCCGTTCGATTGAAACCCTATAGCCTGTCTGCAAAAAGTGCTCTGTGATCGAGGCGACATAGGGGCACGGCTCGGCATTGTAGGTCAGCAAGGGGAATATCCGCACGTCATGCGCGACCCGGCATAAGGCGTCAATCGCCTGGACGTGAAATTGGAGGGAAAGGGTGTCAGAGTAAAGGCACAAAAAATGGGAACAGACCGCAATCTCAAATGAACCCGCTACGAATGGCAATTCCGGCAATTGCCCGGCGATGTAGCGCCCGTCGCGTCTTCCTTGATCGTAGTCCTTCAGAAAATCATACATGGCCGCGAGACGTACGCGCCCAAGTTCGCTCGGTGACGTGATCGTATCCCAGACGAATTGATCTTGATTGTGACGTGTTTGTCCGATCACCGTTTCATACGTGGCTTCTATACGCTCTCGGATCTGTCTCGACGTCAATTGGTAAAGGGGATCGCATGAGACAATGCGATAGCCGTTACGTAGCATCTGAGCGTTGAAATTAGCAGGGCCGTCGGCACATCCAAGGATCGGACGAGCCAAATCCGTATCACTCAACTGAAACATGCGACGGTATTCGTCAAACGATCGGCCCCAAGGAACGGCTTCTTGATAAGTGAAAGGCATAATCGCTCCGCATTGTGCAGCGGCAACCTCCGAAGACACGCACGTCTATTTTACGGCAACGATCGCGCTCCAGGCGGCCAGCGGCCAGGGTTGGATCCTGCGTAAACAGGCGGGTATGAACGCCGACGGCGGATGGCGTCTTCGCTTTCACAAGGGTGCCAGCGCTCATCCAGCCTCCCCCTGTTCTGTAATCGTGGCCTCTTGGGCCAGCCAACTCAGAAATAGCGCCACGCACCTGCATCGGCCAGGGAATCCGCCTGTGTTGGGCCCCGATCAATAAGACCAAAATCGCCGTAGTGCGCCTTGTGGTCGTGTCAGCGATCTTCAGAAACCACCGGAGGGTTGATCGGATCGTCAACGGCCAGCGAGGAGGATAGGTCCCGGTAAGCGCCGGCCTGCTCGAGCAATTGCCGGGCCTTCTGTTCCAGGGCGCCGACGGCGTCGGCGCCGGCGACCCAGCGCAGGGGCGGCTCCGCCTGGCCCGCGAGCTCGATCAAAGCCTTGGCCAGCTTGGCCGGATCGCCGCCTTGTTTGCCATTCATGCCGTTCCAGGCCGTGATCGTCTGCCGGGTCTTTTCGGCGTAGTCATCGATCGAGGGCTGAGCGTAGCGCGTCGACTCCGGCGTGAGGAGCTCGGTGCGAAAGAAGCCCGGCTCGACAAGCAGCGTGCGAATACCGAATGGCGCAACCTCGGGCGTGAGGGACTCGATCCATCCCTCGACGGCAAACTTCGACGCCGCATAGGCGGAGACAAACTCGCCGCCATGGAAGCCCGCGGTCGACGAGATCTGGATGACCAGTCCGGCACGCTGAGCGCGCATGACGGGCAGCACGGCCCGCGTGACGTTAACCGAGCCGAAGAAGTTCGTCTCGATTTGCGCCCGGAAGTCCTCGGGCGTCATCTCCTCGAAGAAGCCGGCGTAGAAATTGGCGGCGTTGTTGACCAACACGTCAATCCGGCCAAACCGTTCGACAGCCGCGTGTGTCACGGCCTCGGCATCGGCCGGGCGAGTGACATCGAGCGGGGCGACCAGCAAAGCGTCCGACGCGCCAATGGCTTTCGTCACGGCATCGACCTGACGTCCCGTAGCGACCATGTTGTATCCGGCGGCCAGCGCGGCCCGGGCGATGTCGACGCCCAGCCCGCGACCGGCGCCTGTGACTAACCAAACCTGGCTCATGGCTTTCCCTTTCGGTGTTCGTCAAGCAGGTCTGATCTTTTCCACCGAATGGTGAAATGATCCTACCCGCGCCTTGTCTTGTATAAAAATCCATCGCGGCAAAGGCGTCATGATGGATGGTGGCGTACATGGTGTTGATTTTATGGGGTTTGCGTCAGGATAAGTAGCAGAATCATCCAGGCAAATTGTATAATCCTACCGAACCCAGCTCCATCCATCTAAACAGGCCCGGGGCACCCTCGTGAGCAAGACCACCCAACAACAGACAGACCGTGAGACACAGCGAGTGAAAGCTAACCGCGAGGAACTGGTGGAGAGGATCGATGCCGCCACCCGCGCGGACGGCGACATCCAACCGCTCCCGGGGCTCTATCTGAGCCGCCAGTCCGCTCCGCGCCAGAATCTCCATGGCGCGCTCGAGCCGTCGCTGTGCGTCATCGCGCAGGGGAGCAAAGAGATCATCCTGGGTGACAGCCGGTATCGGTACGACCCGTGGCACTATCTCCTCGCCACGATCGATGTACCCAGTGTTGGCCGCATCATCGATGCCTCAAGAGCGCGACCGTATCTGGGTCTTCGGGTGCAACTGCCGGCCACGTTGGTAAGTTCCGTGATGGTTGAGGCGGGCCAGGCCAGGTCCCCTGCCCCAGCCGTCGATGTGCGAGCCATCGATGTGTGCCGCTTGGATGCGGACCTCCTGGATGCTGTGATCCGACTGGTTCGACTGGTGGAGCACCCGACTCGGGCGCCGATCCTCATGCCCATGATCACGCGCGAGATCGTCTATCGTTTGCTGATGAGCCATCAGGGCGACCGGCTGCGCCAGCAGACTGTCTCCGGGGGCTACACCCCGGCCATCGCCCGAGCGGTCCAGCGGCTCAGGCAGGATTTTGACAAGCCGCTGCGCGTGAAGCAGATCGCGCGCGACCTGGGCATGAGCGTCTCGGGCTTTCATCAACACTTCAAGGCCGTGACC
>WBZS01002408.1_pt1 | contig 11713 bp, 8 predicted proteins | sample 5204201 | NCBI WGS metagenome assembly WBZS01 (sample SAMN12344357, study PRJNA552823) | activated sludge metagenome | biome: Activated sludge suspended growth; feature: Nitrification reactor; material: Wastewater; isolation source: activated sludge from nitrification reactor of wastewater treatment...
GAGAGGACTCGGCCGGACCGAAAGCGGCTTCATCGCCAAACCGCAGCTGCCGGAGCTCAAAAGCGCCTTGTCCGACCCGGTCAAGTACGACCCTCTCTCGATCCATGTCGAAGAGACTGTGGGACTACTGGCCGGTGACGAGAACATCGTGGCGCTCTTGCCTGATTCGCTCTTCCTGACTTCCGTTCGGACGCTCTCGCGCAATCCCACCGTGTCGCAGCTCCGGGAGGCGTTCGAGCACCAATGGGGGCTCGTGGTCGGCCGTTCAGGCGGGTTCTTCACGGTCTCCCCTCAACAGCACTTTGAAGCCCGCGAGTCGCGGGTCGACCGGAAGGCCCTGGCAAGACTGATCGAAAGGGCCAAGGACGTTTCGGGCCTTCGCCTTGACGACGTCGCCGCCTATTCGCTGCATTCGTCGCGGATCGACGATGGGTTGGCGGACAACATGTTGGCCGTGCTGAGCTACCCGCGTGCGCTTGCGACCGTGAAATCGACCGCTCAGGAAGTCGAAGGGGGCGAACGTCGGCATCTCGTCGTGTGTGGCACCGAAGGCACGTTTCACATTCAACCCTTGGACAATCCCGCCGCGCGCGTCAGCCTTTCTCGGCAGCGGGGCGAATATTCGCAGGGAACCCAGAACGTTCGTTTTCCACGCTATGTGCGTTACGTCGACGATGCCGCCGACATGGCGAGGATTCTTCGTGGCGAAAAGGCGAGCGATTTCCCACCCGATCACGACTTGGCCGTGCAAGAAGCATTGCTCCGAGCGTGCCGCATGCCGTTGACGTAATCCATGTCCGAGCTTGAGCGCCAGCGAGAGTAAACGTCGACTCTCGCTGGCGCTCAAGCTCGGACTGCGACTTCTCTCCTTAAAGCGCCCAAGCCGCGAAGAACCAAGATTCGAGAAGCCAAGTTCCAAACAAGGACCAAACCAAAAGATGCCAAGGGTCCCTGTCGGATTTTCTTGTTGGACCTTGGTACTTGTTTGGAATTTGGCATCTTGATTCTTGGAACTTCGCCGCAGACGCGAAGGAGAGCTAGCAGAAAGCCACTATCGAGGTGACATCATGTTCGTTAGCCGATTTCTTTTCTTCCTATTTTTCGCTGCAACGGCGACCACCGCCCAGGCTCAAGAGGTTTTTTGGAAAGCCGGGCTCGCCACGCGGGTGATCACGCCCGAGAAGGCGGTTTGGCTCGCGGGCTACGGATCCAAACGCGTGCCCGACGGCAAGCTGCACGACCTCTGGATGAAAGCCCTGGCCCTCGAAGATCCCTCGGGAAATCGTTTCGTGCTCGTGACCAGCGATTTTCAAGGGGTGCCGAAGGACATGAGCGATCGTGTCTTCGCGGAGTTGGCAAAGAAGCACAAGCTCGCTCGCCATCAGGTCATGTTCACGTTCTCGCACAACCACTGTGGCCCTCGGCTCGGTCTGGATCTCGTCGATTATTACCCCGTGGAAGCGGAGCAGGAAAAGCTCGTCGACGAATACACCGACCACATGGTGGTTCGCACGGTCGAGATGATTGCGGAAGCGTTGTCGAAGCTCGCCCCGGCCAGTTTGGCGCAAGGGGAGGAGAGAGCGACGTTCGCGGTCAATCGTCGTAATAACCGCGAAGCCGACGTTCCGATGTTGATGGAGAAGGGCATTCCGCTCAAGGGCCCGGTCGACCATGCGGTGCCGGTGCTGACCGTGCGCAGACCGGACGGAACCTTGGCGGCGATCCTGTTCGGATATGCCTGCCATCCGACCACGCTCAGCTTCACGAAGTGGTGTGGCGATTACCCGGGCTACGCGCAGATCGCCCTGGAAAAGAACCATCCGGGTGCCGTCGCGATGTTCGTCAACACCTGTGGCGGCGACCAAAACCCGTTGCCTCGGCGAAAAGTCGAGCTGTGCGAAAAGTACGGCCTAATGCTCGCGGAAGGCGTGGAAGAAGCACTCAAACGCCCGATGACGAAGGTCTCACCTGGACTGCAAACCACATTCGAACTTCTCGACTTGGCGTATGAGAAAACCATTTCGCGCGACGAATTGAAGGCCGAGATGAGTAGTTCGAACGCGATACGCAAACGTTGGTCAGAGCGTCTTCTTAAAAAGCTCGACGCAGGGGAAACGTTTGGGCCCACGTACCCCTATCCGCTACATGCCGTGCGTCTGGGCAAGGAAATGTTGTGGATCGGCATGGGTGCGGAAACGGTCGTCGACTACGCCCTTCGTTTCAAAACGGAGTTCGGCAAAGGGACGTGGGTGATGGGATACGCCGACGACATGATTTCGTACATTCCCTCGCGGCGCGTATGGGCCGAGGGGGGCTACGAAGGCGGCCCCAACCTCTACGAATACGGCCGACCCGCTTTAAGATGGGCCGGCGACATCGAAGACCGCATCGCGGGCGCGGTTCGCAAACAGGTCCATAAGGTCGAATGGAAGCGTTGATCGGTCGCGTTTTGACGCACCCCGACGGGGTGGAACTTCGTAGCCCAGGGTCGCGAAGCGCACCCTGGGTTAAAGGTCATCAACTAGCGATGAACCCCGACGGGGTTCTACAGTCGTTAAAATAGCTATCCCTCACGTAGAACCCCTTCGGGGTTCGGTACTTCAGTCTTTACTACACCCAGGGTGCGCTCCGCGACCCTGGGCTATGAAGTTCGACGCCTTCAGCGTCGCCGATCTAACCACGTTCACTGCGTGCGAATCCATACCCCGGGGCATCGTACCGATGTCGGCGAAGCTCAGAGAAATTTGGATGGCGTTGGTCTTTCACGAGGGGATCGAAATGTCGCAGTCGCTGGCGCAAATTTATGCCCATCTCATTTTTTCGACGAAACACCGCCAGCCATTTCTAAGCGATTCAGTTTTTCGAAATCAGCTCCATGCCTATTTGGCTGGCATATGCAAAAACCTTCAATGTCCGCCTATCCAGATCGGTGGCGTCGCGGATCACGTGCATGTTCTTTGTCGGCTTTCGAAAACCACCTGCACGTCGGACTTGGTGCGTGACCTGAAACGTGATTCGACGAAATGGATCCACCTAGAGAGGCCGACGCTTTTCGAATTTGCCTGGCAAGCTGGATTCGGAGCTTTCTCCATAAGTCCAGGACACGTGTCCCTTCTGACGGAATACATTAAGAACCAGGACGAGCATCACCGAAAGGAATCGTTTCAGGATGAACTCAGGCGGGTCTGCGAAAAATACAGCGTCGATCTGGATGATCGGTACGCATGGGATTGAAACTCGCCGAGCCGCTTCGTTCGAGGCAGGCGTGCTGTATCCGTGAGCAGATTAGAGAATAACGAGAATTGGCCGTTGGGTATTCCTAATGAACCGCACAAAACGATTGGTAATGTTCTCGACCTTGGTCCTCGCGGGAGTTGGAATCGTTTCGACGATTCATCTGCATGGTACCGCGCAGGAAGCCGGCAAGGTTTCCATGGCCGATCGGTTCGAGAAGGACGTTCGCCCTTTGCTTCAGAAGCATTGCTTCAAGTGCCACGATGCGAAAACGCAAGAAGGTGAAATCGATCTCGAGCCGTTCACCAAGCTGGCGGACATTCGCAAATCGCTTCGCACTTGGCAGAAAGTGCTCGACATGCTCGAGTCTGCCCAGATGCCTCCGAAGAATGCACCCCAGCCCACGCCGGACGAGCGAGCCGTGCTGCGGAATTGGACGCGTGCCTTTTTGACGGAGGAAGCCAGGGCGAAGGCGGGGGATCCCGGTCCCGTCGTGTTGCGGCGGCTCAGTAATGCGGAGTACACCTATACCCTCAGGGACTTGACCGGGCTTGCGAAGCTCGACCCGGCGAAGGAATTTCCCACCGACGGAGCCGCTGGCGAGGGCTTCACCAACACGGGCAACGCACTCGTCATGTCGCCGGCGTTGTTTCCGAAATATTTGGACGCCGCCAAAGCCGTGGCCGCCCATGCGGTGGTGTTGCCCGATGGAATCCGCTTTTCGCCGCACACGACGCGTCCGGATTGGTCGGAGGAAATCCTGACGAAAATCCGCGACTTTTACAATCAGTTCACCGATCCACGCGGAGGCGACAAGGTCAACTTGCAAGGGATCGTTTTCGCCACCAACGAAGGTGGTCGGCTGCCGATCGAGAAATACTTGGCCGCCACGGTGATCGAACGGGAGGCTTTGCTGAAAAAGATGAAAACGCTCGACGCTGTCGCCGCCGAGCGAAAGCTGAGTCCGAAATACTTGGGCATACTTTGGAAGGCACTCACGGACGAACCGTCTGCATCGATCCATCTGAATCGGCTGCGCGTGCAATGGCGAGCCGCCAAGGCGGAGCAGATTCCCGCGCTCACGCAGCAGGTGGCGAACCTGCAAAAAATTCTGTGGAAATTCACGACCGTGGGCCACATTGGCAAAGTCGGCGGACCCAAAGCCTGGCTGGAACCGGTCGAGCCGATTGTCGATCGGCATGAGATCAAGATGAAATTGCCACCGCCCAACGCTTCAGGCGAGGTGGTGCTTTCCTTGGTAGCCAGCGATGCGGGTGCCAGCGAAGAGACGGCTTCGGTGGTTTGGCAGCGGCCTCGCCTGGTCGCACCGGGACGGCCGGACTTGCTACTACGCGATGTCGCCGGCATCGTGAGCGAACTTGCGGAACGCCGAAAGCAGGTCTTTTCGAAGACGGCCAAGTACCTCGAAGCCGCCGACGAAATGGCCGACTCTCAAGGAAAGCTTACGATTCCCCCGCTGGCTGCGAAACACGCCTTGGAGGAATCCGTATTGGCCGCTTGGCTCGATTATCTGGGTATCGGTGCGACCGGTCCCACCGTGGTCAAGAATCACCTTAAGACGAAGCTTCCGCCGAACAAGGCTTACGAATTTATCAAGGGTTGGGGCGTCGACGCGACGCCGGTAGTGGTCGCCAATTCATCGAAGCAACACGTTCGTGTGCCGGGCAACATGTTCCCAGGGAACGTGGCCGTGCATCCGTCGCCAACCTTGCAGATCGCGGTTGGTTGGCAGGCGCCCGTGACCGACACGTTTCGCATCGCCGGCCTGGTCACGCACGCGCACCCTGAATGTGGTAACGGCGTGACATGGGCGCTCGAGCTTCGGCGCGGCGGAGTGCGCCAACGCCTCGCTGCAGGAACCGCCCAGGGAAGTAAAGGCGTCGCCTTCGGTCCGCTCGAAAACATTGCCATTCAGAAGGGCGATCTCGTCTCCCTGTTCGTGGGACCCAGAGACGGCAACCATTCCTGCGATCTCACCGCCGTTGAACTGAAATTGGTCGGCACGGCATCGAACAAATCCTGGGATCTCTCTAAGGAACTTTCACCCGATATTCTCGCCGCCAATCCGCATGCCGACGGCTTTGGAAATGCGGAGGTTTGGCACCTCTACACCGAGCCTGACACCGGCAAATCCGACGGCGGCTCGGTTATCCCGGCCAATTCAATTCTCGCTCGTTGGCGAACGACCAATGACAAAGCCGAGAAACAAAAACTTGCGGAAGCCTTTCAAGCTTTGCTGACCTTATCGTCCAAAGCCGTACCCGACGTGAAATCCGTCGATGGCCAACTGTACCAGCAAATCACTTCTTGGAATGGCCCTTTGTTTCGCGGCTCCCTTACGCCACGGAAGGATTCAGGAAAATCGACCAAACTCGATTCCAAAACCCTAGCATGGGGATTGTCGCCCAGCCTGTTCGGAAGTGCCACGAAGGAAATTGACGAGGCGAGTATTCGCGTCAACGCACCCTCGGTTCTCGAAGTGCGACTGCCGGGCGATTTGGTCGCGGGCTGCGAACTCGTCACTACCGGCGTGCTCGATGCGAAATCCAATGCGAAGGGCGGCGTACAGTTTGGCGTCGTTCCGGGCAAGGTTGTCGATGCGAGCCTCGCTGTCGCGGGTTCACCCATCGTTGCCAACCCTGGCAGCGAAGCGAGGAAACGTTTACAAGCATCGTTCGAGCAGATTCGCAGCCTTTTCCCGGCCGCATTGTGCTACACGAAGATCGTGCCCGTCGATGAAGTCGTCACGCTGACCCTGTATTACCGCGAAGATGACCAACTCGCCCGTTTAATGCTAACCGCCGAGCAGAAGGCCACGCTCGATCGCCTCTGGGACGAACTTCATTTCGTCAGCGGCGATGCGTTGAAGATGGTGGACGCGTACATCCAACTGATGGAGTATGCCACGCAAGACAGCAACCCGAAGATGTTCGAACCGATGCGAAAGCCCATCATGGCCGCGGCCGACTCGTACCGGAAACGTCTGATCGATACCGAACCCAAACATCTGGAAGCTGTGTTGAAGTTCGCGGATCAAGCTTACCGTCGGCCAATCACGAAGGCGGAGTCGGAATCGTTGCGTAAGCTATACGCCAAGCTGCGTGACGAGAAGATTTCACACGAGGAAGCGATTCGCCTGACACTTTCACGGATTTTGGTGTCACCAGCGTTTCTCTATCGCGCCGATCGGCCGAGCACGGAAGTGGGGCAGGGGCCGGTTTCCAATCATGAGTTAGCGACTCGGCTCAGCTATTTCCTGTGGTCCTCCGCGCCGGACGCCGAGCTTCGCCATCTCGCCGACGCGGGAAAGCTGACCGATCCGGCCGTGCTCAAAGCCCAAACCCAGCGGATGCTTAAAGACGCCAAGGTACGTCGGCTCGCCACCGAGTTTGCTTGCCAATGGCTCCACATTTATGACTTCGATCCGCTGGAAGAAAAGACTGAGCGATTTTTTCCCACGTTCATCGCGATGCGAAAGCCAATTTACGAGGAGTCGATTCAATTCTTCACGGATTTCTTTCAGAACGATCGATCCGTGCTGGAAATTCTCGGTGCCGACTACACGTTCCTCAACGAAGACTTGGCGAAGCATTACGGCATACCTGGCGTGAAGGGCCCGGATTGGCGGAAGGTGGATGGCGTCACGCCCTATGCACGTGGCGGGGTGTTGGCGCAGGCTTCGACCTTGGCCAAGCAATCCGGAGCGTCGCGGACGAGCCCGATTTTGCGGGGAAATTGGATTAGCGAAGTCCTTTTAGGGGAAAAGCTTCCAAGACCGCCTAAGGGGGTTCCGCCACTCCCGGCCGAGGAAACGGAATCGAAGGAGTTGAACGTTCGCCAACTCGTGGAACGCCACTCGAGCGATCCCAAGTGTGCGATATGCCATGCCAAGATTGATCCGTTCGGCTTTTCGCTGGAAGGGTTCGATGCGATCGGCCGCCGCCGCGATAAGGACCTAGCTGGTCGACCGATCGATACCAAGGTGAAGACTCCCGACGGAGCCGAGTTCGAGGGACTGGAGGGGTTGCGGAAATATCTTCTGACCCAGCGTCGCGACGTGTTCGTTCGCCAATTCTGCAAGAAGCTACTCGGCTACTCGCTGGGCCGAGCCGTGCAACTTTCGGATGAACCGCTCCTGGAATCCATGCAGGCGAATTTAAAGTCGAACGGCTACCGCATTCGTGGGATGGTGGAGCTGATCGTGGAGAGCCGACAATTCCGTGAAATCCGTGGCCGACAGGTGGCAACCGAGGAGTGACCCCACAAACCGTGCGAAAACCCGCCGCCGAAAGGCGGCGCGGGTTCTAGTTGGGGGTAGTAAGGTGCGATCCGATCACTGGTTCTTCCGCGTCTTCCTCGACCGCGCTCGGCTCATCCTCACTTTGGCGAAGATGCCGAACCCGGACCCCGAGGCGTACGAGTTCCGCGCGGAGGAACTCAAAGACGTGTCCGCCCGATTAGATGGCCTGTACGCTCCAAAGCAACCAGGCGAGCTTTGGCTTTTCGTCGAGGCTCAGTTCTACCTGGCTTCGGACTTTTACTTGAAGTGGATTCGCAAGGTCTTTTCTTATCTGCTCAAGTATTCGGTCCGCGACGATTGGCGGCTCCTCGTCCTTTTCGGTTCGCGGGTTCACGAGCCGAGCGCCACGCATGGAATAAGTGAGTGGGTTTCGTCCGGTCGCCTTCAAGTCATCTATTTGGACGAGCTTCCTGAATATCCGGATATTCCTCTGGAATTGGCCGTGGTAAAATTAGTCGTATCGAAAAAGGAAGACTTGATCGAAAAGGCCAAGTATTGGGTTTCGGAGACGAAAAAGAAGTTGGCGGAGTTCGATGCCCAGCAGCGCGTGCTATCGCTGATTCAGGCCATCGTCGTATCCAACTTTCAGAATTTTTCGATTCAGGAGATCGAAACGATGTTGCAGCTCAACGACATTCGGGAAAGCCGATTCTTCAAGGAAGTTGAGGCGATCGCCACGGCTCAACGCGACCGAGAGATCATTGCGAGAATGAAAAGCCAAGGAAGAACGGCCCAGGAAATTGCGGAAGCTTTGGGCCTCAGCGATGAACAGGTTCGAACGGCGCTCGAAAGAAGTGTGCCGAGAAATTAGGCAATGCGCGGCAACGTTTTTCGTCAATCATCCAAGCCATCGTGGTTTCAAGTTTTCGGAACTTCTCGATTTAGGAGATCGAAACCATGTTGCAGCTCAATGACATTCGGGAAAGCCGATTCTTCAAGGAGGCGGCAGCGATTGGCAGGGCGGAGGGCGAAGCCCAAGGCCGGGCCGAGGGAAGGGCTGAAATGTTGACCGAGATCATTCGGAAATTGGCGGCACAGGGACGATCCAAGACGGAGATCGCTGATACCCTCGACCTTACGGAGGATCGCGTGCACGAAGTACTTGGTATGGACACGAGGAAAGACTAGACCTTCGTCTCTTCGCGAGGCAGGGAGTTACCGGGTCGAACACCCGTCGGCCTTTCGGCCGTCGGCTTTCACATGGCAGGGGGCGATTCTGATGACGCATCCAATTTCTCGACGAACCATGTTGCGTGGGCTGGGCGTTACGATGGCCCTGCCTTGGCTCGAATCGTTGCCGTTCCACGCCGACGAACCACGAGCCGGCTCGGCCGCACAACAGGCGCCGGTGCGGTTCGCGTGCCTCTTTGCTGGCAATGGCTTTCATGGTCGCGAATGGCGCGCGTCCGGCGAAGGTCGAACCATGGAACTGGGCCAGGTGCTCACGCCGCTCGCGGACTTCCGCGAGAAGATGCTCTTCATCCGTGGTTTGTATAACGCGGAAGCGCTTAGGGGGAATATCCATAGCTCCCAGACCGGAAACTTGCTGTCCGGCGCTCCGCTGGCCTCGGGAGGCGAAATTCGCTCCGGCACCAGCGTCGATCAGTTCATCGCGCAAAGGCTTGGCCGGGCGACGAAAGTCCCCAGCTTGGTTTTGGGCTGCGAACGGTCGAATCCGTCCGTGCACAAAAACTATTCCATGCTTTACAGCTCGCACATCTCCTGGACCTCGCCGACCGCACCGACCCCGCTCGAACTTTTCCCCGCGCTTGCGTTTGATCGCCTCTTTCGCGATGAAGTGCATCGGGGCGACCGCAGCATCCTCGATGCCGTGCTCGCCGACGCGACGGACCTTCGCCGCCAAATCAGCAATAGCGACCAGCACAAGCTCGATGAGTATCTCGATTCCGTACGGGAAGTGGAACAACGCATCAGCCAAGCCGGCCAACAGGGTCGCTTGCAAGGTTGGAGGCCCACGCTCGAACGCCCGAACATGGCTCGGCCCGCCGACGGCATCCCGCAGGACATCGATCAGCATATGAGGCTCATGTGCGACATCCTCGTCCTCGCTTTCCAGACCGACACCACCCGCGTGTGCACGCTGAAGCTGAACAACGATCACTCGTCGCTGCGCTTTCCACACCTGGGTGTCGATTACATGATCCACCACTTGTTGTCGCATTCCGATACGAACGATTGGCTGCGAGTGAATCAATTCTTCGTCGAGCAGTTGGCCTACATCGCGCGTCGCCTCGATCGCATTCAGGAGGGTGAACGAACCTGCCTCGACAATTCAATGCTCATGTTCTGCTCCAGCATGATGACCGGCGGCCACGATGCGACGCAGCTTCCCGTCGTCATGGTCGGCAAGGGTGGCGGTCGCATCCAGACCGGGCGCGTGCTCAACTACCGCGACAACCCGAACCGCCAAATGAGTCGGCTGTTCCTATCGATCATGGACAAGATGGGCGTCCACGAACGCCGCTTCGGCGACGCAACGGAACCGCTTAACGAGGTGTAAGTGTGCAAGGTAGTTGCGATGCTTTTCGTTTCGCGTTCGCAGGATCGCACGCGATGGAAGAATCCCACTGGCGCTGACATTGTGCCATGCTCACGGCCTTGCGTGAGCATGGTTACGGCGGAATCCGAGGTTCTTAGTCCGCATATCCTGGAAAAAATGCCGTGCAGGCGAGTGAACCAGGGCGAATGTGATGAAACGACATTCATCGTATACGTGGCTTTATCTCCTGTCGGTCCAGTTTCTAGCCGTTGCCATTTCGGCCGGGGCCGATGAGCCGACTTCCAAGAAATCCTACGTGATTTTTCCTGTGACCACGGAATTGCAAAAGCGAGAGTTTTTTCGCCCAGAGACGCTTTTTTTTTGTGGTGGTGAATGGGGATGAAGTGGTCGACGATCAAGGCCGAATCGATCCCAGCGGGCTTTCGCCTCGGGATATTTGGAAGGACATTGACCGGGAGAGGAGCTGGCAAGAAATTGGGCGCATCGCGATTCATGTGCATTTTTCGGAGAAAACGCTCAACGAAGTTTCCGATCAGTTTTTGCGGGCTTCTTTGGAAGGAATCGGAATGAGACGTGGAATTAAGGTAGACGACCTAGTCATCATAAGCCCGAAGGAAGAATCCAGGTGGGCGGAATTGATGAAGGTCACGAAAAACGAACGAGGCCTAATTCTCGACTCCGAGAAAGAAAACGCGATTCAAGACGAGCACACGCGTGCCTACCGGATCAGAACGAAGCTGAGTCGATTTCACAGAAGTGAACGCGTTTGCGAAATCTACTTACTTCGTCCGTTGCCGAACGACTACAAGGAACTGATGGACGATTCCACAAAGAAATCGGTGATTGCCTCTATGAAAAAACTCGGAGTTTCCCCACAGAACGACAAAATATCGGTGACATTCTTAGTTCCGTCCGCTAGCAAGTTTTTTCGGGAAACAAGGGAAAAAATCAGAAGATTATCCGATGACCTCGGAATCAACAACATGTCGATCGGGGTTCGCCACAAATAAGGGTGGCGGGTGTAAAACCGCCGCTTCGGCAACACGACGGAATGCAGTGATGACGAAGGCCTCGCAAGGAACTGCACATGCCGATTCACGACTGGAAACGAATGACCGCTGGGGATTTTCATCATTTCCATCAGCGTTGGCTGATGGCGATTGCGGATGCGCTCAACGGCGGCATCCTTCCCTCCGACTACATGGCCATGGCGGAACAGGTGACGGGCCGACCCATTCCCGATGTCGTCACGTTGCATACCGGGAAAACTCGCGAGCGGGAAGATCGGGGCGGAGTCACCACGGCGCCAGCGTCGGCTCGGTTCATTCAAAAAATCGAACGCGTCAATTACGCCAAACGCAAGAATCGAATCGCCATTCGCCACGGTCGCGGTGAAGTCGTGGCCATCCTCGAACTGGTGTCGCCGGGCAACAAAGAAAGCCGAAACGCCATCCGCTCCTTCATCGAGAAGGCGGCGGACATCCTGAACCAAGGCGTGCACCTCATGGTGGTCGATCTTTTTCCTCCAACGCCTCGCGACCCGCAGGGAATCCACAAGGCCTTGTGGGATGAGTTTACCGACGAACCGTTCGCGTTCGATCCCGATAAACCCTTCACGGTCGCGTCGTACCTTGCGG
>WBZS01002409.1_pt1 | contig 11706 bp, 12 predicted proteins | sample 5204201 | NCBI WGS metagenome assembly WBZS01 (sample SAMN12344357, study PRJNA552823) | activated sludge metagenome | biome: Activated sludge suspended growth; feature: Nitrification reactor; material: Wastewater; isolation source: activated sludge from nitrification reactor of wastewater...
GGCGCGAGTTCATTGCACCCGAGGCCTTGGGGTCGCAGGCCGGGCCGGGCCAGCTGGCGCCGACCGGCCAGCCCGCGTCGGCGACCCCGTGACGCGCGTGGCGGTTGACCGCACCGGCCACAGGCGAGGCCGGGTGAGGCCGCGCGCAGCACGGCCTCAAGCCACGGCGCGAATGCCTTGCGCCGCCTCCTGCAACACCGGCAGCAGCTTGGTCAGAAAGCTCTGCTTCGGATAGGCCTGCGCCTGGAAGGTCATGCTCAGCGCGCCGACGCACTTGCCCTTACGGTCCAACACCGCCACCGCCAGGCCGCCCAGGCCGACGTTGATGTACTGCTGCACGGCCCAGTAGCCCAGGTCGCGGGCGCGCGCCACGTCGTCGCGGAACTGCGCGGTTTCGGTGACGGTTTGCGGCGTGAACTTGCCGAAGACGTGGCTGGACATCCATTCATCCAGCCGCTCGGCCGGGAAGGTCGACAAGATGGCGTAGCCTGGCGACACCGCGTGCGCCGGCACGCGCGCGCCGACGTGAAAGCCGATCGACAGCACGCGCGGCGAGTTGCTGCGCGCCAGATAGACGATGTCGTGGCCGTCGAGCACGCTTAAGTTGGCGGTCTCGCCGGTGTGCATCGACATGCGCTGCAAAAACGGCTGGGCCTGGCGCGGCAGGCGCGCCGATTCCAGGTAGCTCTGTCCCAGACGCAGCACCGCGGGCACCAGCCAGTACAGCTTGCCGTCGGTGTCGGCATAGCCGAAGTGCACCAGGCTCATCAGGTAGCGCCGCGCCGCGGTGCGCGTCAGCCCGGTGCGTGCGGCGGCTTCGCTGGCCGTCATGCGCGGATGCTCGTCGCTGAACGACTCGATCACGCGCAGGCCCTTGCCCAGGCCTTCGATCAGCAGCGAACGGTCGAACTCAGGCAGCGTGGGCATGGCGTGGCATCGGTAGGAACCCTGGTTGCGATCGATGGTTGATCGCAACCGATCGGTGATCGATCACTTTAGGCCAGATTGTGCTGGGCCGAATTTGTCGCGCTGCATACATTGACCGCAGCCGATCCCGCAGGTCAGCGCCCTCCAGCCACGCACCGTCAAACCGCACGCCAGCGTGCCGCCGATGCGCCATGCAAACAGGCAGCGCGGCCCTGGCAGGCGACGGCGCTGGCCGGCGCGGGGCGGCCAATCGTGTGCGCGGCGCTCCGCCCGGCCCTGCACGCCCCCCGGCTGCTGACCCACCCGACATGAACGGAGACCAAACATGGCAAGTTCGATTGAACACGAGCCGCCCGGCAAGCACCAGGCCAACAAGGCCACGGCCAGTGGCTGGATCGGCTCGGCGCTGGAGTACTACGACTTTTTCATCTACGCCACCGCGGCGTCGCTGATCTTTCCGCAGATCTTCTTCCCCAAGGGCGACCCCAAGACGGCGATCGTGGCCTCGCTCGCCACCTATGGCGTGGGCTACGTGGCGCGCCCGATCGGCGCCTTTTTTCTCGGCCACTGGGGCGACACGCATGGACGCAAGGTGGTGCTGATCACCTGCATGTTTTTGATGGGCTTTTCAACCATCGCTGTCGGCCTGCTGCCGACCTACGAACAGGTCGGCCTGCTGGCGCCGACGCTGCTGGTCATCCTGCGCCTGATCCAGGGCTTTGCGGTGGCCGGTGAAATCTCGGGCGCCAGCTCGATGATCCTGGAGCACGCGCCGTTCGGCCGGCGCGGCTTTTACTCCAGCTTCACGTTGCAAGGTGTGCAGGCCGGGCAAATTCTGGCCGCCGCCGTGTTCCTGCCGCTGGCGCACTACATGAACAAGGACGACTTCAACAGCTGGGGCTGGCGCATCCCGTTTCTGCTGAGCTTCTTTGTCATCGTTGCCGGCTACATCATCCGCCGTGAAGTCGATGAAACGCCCGCCTTTGCCGAGGAAGGCCAGCACGGCGCCGTGCCCAAGGCGCCTATCGTCGAAGCCGTCAGCCAAAGCTGGCGCGACATGCTGCGCGTGGTCAGTTGCTCGCTGATGAACGTCATCCCGGTGGTGACCACGGTCTTTGGCGCCGCCTACGCGGTGCAGCCGGGCTACGGCATCGGCTTCGAGAAGGACGTGTACCTGTGGATACCGGTGCTGGGCAACATCGTCGCGGTGCTGGTCATCCCGTTCGTCGGCAACCACTCCGACAAGATCGGCCGCCGCCCGCTCATGATCTGGGGCTCGCTGATCTCAGGGCTGCTGTCGTTCGCCTACCTGTACGCCATCAGCATCCACAGCGTGCCGCTGGCGGTGGCCATGTCGCTGCTGATGTGGGGCGTGGTGTATCAAGGCTACAACGCGGTCTTTCCAAGCTTCTACCCCGAGATGTTCCCGACCCGCACCCGCGTTTCCGGCATGGCCATCTCGCAAAACCTGGGCACCGCGGCCACCGCCATGCTGCCGGCGCTGTTTGTCAGCGTGGCGCCTCCGGGGGCGGTCGGCATTCCACTGACCGTCGGCGCGATCACGCTGGGCATTTGCTGCATCGCCGCGTTCTCGGCCTGGACGGCGCGTGAAACCTACCGCATCCACCTGAACGACCTCGGCAATCCGCAGGCCAGGCCGGTCGACAAGGCGACCTACGACCGCCTGCGCGCCGAGGCCATCAGCGGCGGTGGCGGCAGCCGGACCTTTACCTGAGCCGGCGGCCGGCTACCCCGGGCAACCGACCCTGTACACGCGAAATCCAGAGGCGAAGACCATGATCCGAGGCACCACCGCGCTGCTGGCGCACATCGGCTGGCCGACACTGACCTTCAAGTCGCCGATGATCTACAACCCCTACTTCGAGCAGGCCGGCATAGACGCCGTGGTCGTGCCCATGGGTTGCAAGGCCGAGCACTACGCTGGCCTGCTGCGGGCGGTGTTCACGCTTGAAAACATCCGCGGCGCGCTGATCACCATGCCGCACAAGGTCAGCACGGTGGGCCTGCTCGACGAGGCCAGCGCCACGGTCAGGATTGCCGGGTCGTGCAACGCCGTGCGGCGCAGCGCCGATGGTCGATTGCAAGGCGAGCTGTTCGACGGCGAGGGCTTTGTGCGCGGGCTGCGCCGCAAAGGCTGCCAGCTGCAAGGCGCGCGCGCCTTGGTGGTCGGTTGCGGCGGCGTCGGCTCGGCGATTGCGGCGTCGCTGGCCGCGGCCGGTGTCGGTGCCATTGCGCTGTTTGACGCCAAGGCCGAGTCGGCGCAGGCGCTCGGCCAACGGCTGTCGGCGCACTACCCGGCGCTGGAGGTCAGCACCGACCACAACGACCCGCAGGCTTGCGCCATCGTGGTCAACGCCACCCCGCTGGGCATGAACGACGGCGATGCGATGCCGATGGACGTGTCGCGCATTGCCAGCGACGCATTTGTCGGCGAGGTGGTGATGAAGGCCGAGATGACCGCCTTTCTCAGGGCGGCGCAACAACGCGGCTGCCGCTTTCAGGTGGGCACCGACATGCTGTTCGAGCAGATTCCGGCCTATCTGGAGTTTTTCGGCTTTGCCACCACCACGCCCGAGCACCTGCGCCAGGTGGCCAGGCTGAGCTATTGATTGGCCGGACGGTGCGCCGGCCCAGCCCCCAAGTCCCCACCCCCAAGCCCGATGGAGCCCCTCAGATGATCATCGACTGCCACGGCCACTACACCACGGCGCCCAAGGCGCTGGAAGACTGGCGCAAACGCCAGATCGCCGGCATCCAGGACGCGGCGCTCATGCCCGCCGCGAGCGACTTGAAGATCAGCGACGACGAGCTGCGCGAGTCGATCGAGAACAACCAATTGCGCCTGATGAAAGAGCGCGGCAGCGACCTGACCATCTTCAGCCCGCGCGCCAGCTTCATGGCCCACCACATCGGTGACTTTGCAGTCTCCAGCACCTGGGCGGCGATCTGCAACGAGCTGTGCTTTCGCGTCTCGCAGCTCTTTCCGGCGCACTTCATTCCGGCGGCGATGCTGCCGCAAAGCCCCGGCGTGGCGCCGGCCACCTGCATCCCGGAACTGGTCAAGTGCGTCGAGCAATACGGCAACGTCGGCATCAACCTCAACCCCGACCCCTCGGGCGGGCACTGGAACTCGCCACCGCTGTCTGACCGCAGCTGGTACCCGTTGTACGAAAAAATGGTCGAGTACGACATTCCGGCGATGGTGCATGTCAGCACCAGTTGCAACGACTGCTTCCACACCACCGGCGCGCACTATCTGAATGCCGACACCACCGCCTTCATGCAGTGCCTGACCAGTGATTTGTTCAAGGACTTTCCGAACCTGCGCTTCATCATTCCGCATGGCGGCGGCGCGGTGCCCTACCACTGGGGCCGCTTTCGCGGCCTGGCGCAGGAGCTGAAGAAACCACTGCTCGCCGACCACCTGCTCAACAACATCTTCTTCGACACCTGCGTCTACCACCAGCCGGGCATAGACCTGCTGACCAAAGTGATCCCGCTGAAGAACATCCTGTTTGCCAGCGAGATGATCGGCGCGGTGCGCGGCATCGACCCCGAGACCGGCCACCACTACGACGACACCAAGCGCTACATCGAGGCCAGCACCATCGTCGTCGGCGACGCCCGCCACCAAATCTACGAAGCCAACGCGCGGCGCGTGTTCCCGCGGCTGGATGCCGCACTCAAACGCAAGGGGCTGTGACCATGTACGAACTGGGTGTCGTCAAACGCCACATCGTCCGCGCCGACCGCGCGGCGACCGACCAACTGGCCCGCTACGGCGCGTCCACGGTGCATGAGGCGATGGGCCGTGTCGGCCTGATGAAGCCCTACATGCGGCCGATCTACGCCGGCGCGCGGATCTCGGGCAGCGCGGTCACCGTGCTGCTGCATCCGGGCGACAACTGGATGATGCACGTCGTGGCCGAGCAGATTCAGCCCGGCGACATCGTCGTCGCGGCGGTCACCGCCGAGTGCAGCGACGGCTACTTTGGCGACTTGCTGGCGACCTCGTTCATGGCCCGCGGCGCGCGCGGGCTGGTGATAGACGCCGGTTGCCGTGACGTGCGCGACTTGACCGAGATGGGCTTTCCGGTGTGGAGCCGGGCCATCAGCAGCAAGGGCACGATCAAGGCCACGCTCGGCTCGGTCAACATTCCGGTGGTCTGCGCAGGCGCGTTGGTCCATCCGGGCGACGTGGTGGTCGCCGACGACGATGGCGTGGTGGTGGTGCCGGCGGCAGCGGCGGTGGCCACCGCCGACGCCGCGGCAAAGCGCGAGGCCAACGAAGGCGCGAAACGCGCCAAGCTGGCCGCCGGCGTGCTGGGGCTGGACATGTACCAGATGCGTGAGCCGCTGGCCCAGGCCGGCCTGCGCTACATCGACTAAAAGGCGGCAGCACATGGTGGAGTTTCAAAAAACCGCCGGCTGGCTGGACTGGTGCGCCAGCCCGAGCACGCCGCGCTTCAAGCTGCCGCCGGGCAGCGTCGACGCGCATTGCCATGTGTTTGGCCCGGGCGCCGAATTTCCGTATGCGCCCGAGCGCAAGTACACGCCGTGCGACGCGTCCAGGCAGCAACTGTTTGCGCTGCGCGACCGGCTGGGCTTTGCCCGCAACGTCATCGTGCAGGCCACCTGCCATGGCGCCGACAACCGGGCCCTGGTCGACGCCTGCCTGGCCAGCGGCGGCAAGGCGCGTGGTGTGGCCACCGTCAAGCGCTCGGTCAGCGACGACGAATTGCAGCGCCTGCATGATGCCGGCGTGCGCGGCGTGCGCTTCAATTTCGTCAAGCGGCTGGTCGACTTCACGCCCAAGGACGAGCTGATGGCGATTGCCGCGCGCATTGCCGCGCTGGGCTGGCATGTGGTGATTTACTTCGAGGCGGTGGACCTGCCCGAGCTGTGGGACTTCTTCACCGCGCTGCCGACCACCGTGGTGGTCGACCACATGGGCCGGCCGGACGTGTCGCAGCCGGTCGACGGGCCCGAATTCACGCGCTTCCTGCAGTTCATGCGCCAGCACCGCAACGTCTGGAGCAAGGTCAGTTGCCCCGAGCGGCTGAGCCTGACCGGCCCGAAGGCCCTGCACGGCGAACAGTCGGCCTACCGCGACGTGGTGCCGTTTGCGCGCCGGGTGGTCGAGGAGTTTCCCGACCGCGTGCTGTGGGGCACCGACTGGCCGCACCCCAACCTGAAAGACCACATGCCCGACGACGGGCTGCTGGTCGACTTCATCCCGCACATCGCACCGACGCCCGAACTGCAGCGCAAGCTGCTGGTCGACAACCCGATGCGGCTGTATTGGCCCGACGAGCGCTAGCCCGCGCTTGGATCTTTTCACCCACCTTGGAGCCGCACGATGGCCCTGCACAAACCGTACACCGACATCCCGGGCACGACGATCTTCGACGCCGAACAGTCGCGCAAGGGCTACCACCTGAACCAGTTCTGCATGTCGCTGATGAAGGCCGACAATCGCGCCCGCTTCAAGGCCGACGAGCGCGCCTACCTCGACGAGTGGCCGATGACCGAGGAGCAAAAGCAGGTGGTGCTGGCGCGTGACCTGAACCGCGCGATGGCCGCCGGCGGCAACATCTACTTTCTGGCCAAGATCGGCGCCACCGACGGCCTGAGCTTCCAGCAAATGGCCGGCAGCATGACCGGCATGACCGAGGCCGAGTACCGCGCGATGATGGTCTCGGGCGGCCGCTCGCCCGACGGCAACCGCTACCTGGGCGAGGATGGCGACGCCCAGCCGCAGCACCAGCCGCAGGGCGCGGCCGGCCGCGCCAAGGCGCAGGCGCGGGGGGCTTGAGATGGCACGCATCACCGCATCGGTCTACACCTCGCACGTGCCGGCGATCGGCGCCGCGATTGACCTCGGCAAGACCGCCGAGCCCTACTGGGTGCCGCTCTTCAAGGGCTACGACTATTCCAAACAATGGCTGGCCGAGAACCGTCCCGACGTCATCTTTCTGGTCTACAACGACCACGCCACCGCGTTCAGCCTGGAGATGATTCCCACCTTCGCGCTCGGCACCGCGGCGCAGTACAACCCGGCCGACGAAGGCTGGGGGCCGCGGCCGGTGCCGCAGGTCATCGGTCACCCCGAGCTGGCCTCGCACATCGCGCAAAGCGTGATCCAGGACGACTTCGACCTGACCATCGTCAACCGCATGGACGTCGACCACGGCCTGACCGTGCCGCTGTCGCTGATGTGCGGCCAGCCGCAGGCTTGGCCGTGCCCGGTGATTCCGTTCGCGGTCAACGTCGTGCAGTACCCGGTGCCGTCGGGGCGGCGCTGCTTTCAGCTCGGGCAGGCGATACGCCGCGCGGTCGAGTCCTACGACGAGCCGCTGCGGGTGCAGATCTGGGGCACCGGCGGCATGAGCCACCAGTTGCAGGGGCCGCGCGCCGGGCTGATCAACGCGCCGTGGGACAACCGCTTTCTTGACCGCCTGATCGCCGATCCGGCCGATCTGGCGCAGATGCCGCATATCGAATACGTGCGCGAGGCCGGCAGCGAAGGCATCGAGCTGGTGATGTGGTTGATCGCCCGCGGCGCGATGGCCGATGTTGCCGGCGGCCCGCCGCCGCTGGTCAAGCACCGCTTCTTCCACGTGCCGGCCTCGAACACCGCGGTCGGTCACCTGATTCTGGAGAACCCATGAGCGACGGAATCATCCGTGTCGCGCTGGCCGGTGCCGGCGCATTCGGTATCAAGCACCTGGACGGCATGCGCCAGATCGACGGCGTGCAAGTGGTCTCGCTGGTCAGCCGCGAGCTGGCGGCGACGCGAGAGGTCGCCGCCAAATACGGCATCGGCCACGTCAGCACCGAGCTGGCCGACGCCCTGGCGCTGCCCGAGGTCGACGCCGTGATCCTGTGCACGCCCACGCAGTTGCATGCCGAGCAGACGCTGGCCTGCCTGCGCGCGGGCAAGCATGTGCAGGTCGAGATTCCACTGTGCGACGTGCTGCGCGCCGGCGAGGAGGTCGCCGCGCTGGCGCGCCAGACCGGCAAGGTGGCGATGGTTGGCCACACGCGGCGCTTCAACCCCAGCCACCAGTGGGTCAGGCAGCGCATCGCCGCCGGCGAATTCCACATCCAGCAGATGGACGTGCAGACCTACTTCTTCCGCCGCAGCAACATCAACGCGCTGGGCCAGCCGCGCAGTTGGACCGACCACCTGCTGTGGCACCACGCGGCGCACACGGTCGACCTGTTTGCCTACCAGGCCGGCTCGCCCATCGTCCAGGCGCACGCGCTGCAAGGGCCGATTCACCCGACGCTGGGCATTGCGATGGACATGAGCATCCAGCTCAAGGCCGCCAACGGCGCGATCTGCACGCTCAGCCTGAGCTTTAACAACGACGGGCCGCTGGGCACCTTCTTCCGCTACATCGGCGACACGGGCACCTACCTGGCGCGCTACGACGACTTGTTCACCGGCAAGGACGAAAAAATCGACGTCTCCCAGGTCGCGCTGTCGATGAACGGCATTGAGCTGCAGGACCGCGAGTTTTTTGCCGCCATCCGCGAAGGCCGCGAAGCCAACGCCAGCGTGGCCCAGGTGCTGCCGTGCTACCAGGTGCTGCACCAGTTGGAGCAGCAGCTCAACGCCGGCGCTTGAGTGGCCGGCGCGGCGGCGGTTTCAGCCGCCGTCGGCAACCCAGTGGCCGGACTTGCCGCCGCGCTTTTCGAGCAGGCGCACGCCGGCTATGACCATGCCGCGGTCGACCGCCTTGCACATGTCGTAGACCGTCAGCAGGCCGATCTGCACCGCGGTCAAGGCCTCCATCTCGACCCCGGTGCGGCCGACGGTCTCGGCCTGCGCGGTCAGGGTCAGCGTGCAGCGCGCCGTATCGAGCGCGATGTCGACCGCCACATGGGTCAGCGGCAGCGGGTGGCACAGAGGAATCAAGTCGGCGGTGCGCTTGGCGGCCTGGATCGCCGCCAGGCGGGCAATGCCGATGACGTCGCCCTTCTTCGCGTCGCCCGCGGCAATCAGCGCCAGCGTGGCCGGCTGCATGCGGATGTGGCCGCTGGCGCGAGCCACGCGCCGGCTGTCGGGCTTGTCGGCCACGTCGACCATGTGCGCCTGGCCGTGGGCGTTGAAGTGGCTCAACGCTGCGCTCGGGTCAGGCGGGTCGGTCGGGGCAGCGGATGTAGGCATGAGGCAATGGCGGCGACAAAGCGGCGGAAACCCGCGCGAAACCTGACGCTGGCATGATAAGTCGCCACCCCCCGCCCGACTGCGCGGCCTGCCCAGGCCAACGCCCATGACCCCACTTCGAACGCTTTGCCGACGCCCGGCGCGATCTGCCGTCAGCACCGCCCGGCCGGCCCGGCGCGACCAGGGCGCGCGCCTCGGAGCGCTGCTGCTGGCGCTGGCGCTGGCCTGGCCGCCGGGCCCTGGCACTGCGCTGGCGGCGCTGCCGTCGACCGATGCCGTGCGGCTGCCGGCGATGGGCGAGTCGGCCTCCGATGAGTTCAACATCGGCAAAGAAAAGCGGCTCGGCGAGCAAATCATGCGCGAGATCCGCGTCGACCCCGACTACTTCGACGACCCGCCGCTGCTGGACTACCTGCAGTCGGTCTGGCAGCCGCTGGTGGCCGCGGCGCGGCAGCGTGGCGACATTGGCCCGGACATCGGCGCGCTGTACCCGTTCGAACCCTTCCTGGTCCGCGATCGTTCGGTCAACGCCTTTGCGCTGCCCGGCGGCTATATCGGCGTGCATCTGGCGCTGATCGCGATGACCACCAGCCGCGACGAGCTGGCCTCGGTGCTGGCCCACGAGTTGTCGCACATCACCCAGCGCCACATCGCGCGCAGCATCAGCGCCTCGCAGCGCAGTTCGACGCTGGGCATGGCGGCGATGCTGCTGGCCTTGATCGCCGCCGGTCGCGCCGGCAGCGCCGATGCGGCCAACGCCGCCATCGTCGGCGGCCAGGCGGCGATGGTTCAGCAGCAGTTGAACTTCTCGCGCGACATGGAACGCGAGGCCGACCGCAACGGCATCGGCCTGCTGTCGGCGGCCGGGTTTGCGCCGGGCGGCATGGCGGCGATGTTTGAAAAGCTCGATCAGGCCAACCACTTCAATGACAACGGCAGCTACCCCTATTTGCGCAGCCACCCGTTGACGGTCGAACGCATTGGCGAGGCCAAGGCGCGGCTGGACAGCCTGCCCGCGGGAGCCGCGCAAGCGCCCGCGCTTGGGCACACGCTGATGCGTGAGCGCGCCCGCGTGCTGATGGACCGCTCGACGCAGGCCATGCAGCGCTTGCAGGCGCAGGGCCAGGAGGCGCTGGCCGGCAACGGCAGCCGGCCAGATGCCGAGCGGCTGGCCGCGCTGTACGCCGGCGCGCTGGCCGCGCTGCAGTTGCGCGACTGGGCGGGTGCGGAGCGCGCCGCCAGCGCGGCGCAGGCGCTTAACGCCGCGGCCCATCCGGCTGAAGACCGTGACGGTGCCGGCCGTCGCGCCCTGGCGCAGTTGCAAGCGGAAGTGGCGTTGGCGCGCGGCGATGCCGCGCGCGCCACGCAGTGGCTAAGCGCTGCGCCGGCCGACCGCACGCGCGCCGGGCTGATGCTGCGCGGCCAGGTCGCGCTGGTCGACGCCCGGCCCGAGGTCTTGCGTGCCAGCGCCGATGCGCTGCAGGTCTGGCTGGCCGACCACCGCCAGGACGCCGGTGTCTGGCAATTGCTGGCGCAGACTGCCGAGCGCCAGGGCCAACTGCTGCGCGCAGTGCGTGCGCAAGGCGAGGCGCGTGCCGCACTGGGCGATTTGCGCGGCGCGATCGACCGCATGCGCGCCGGCCAGTTGCTGGCCCAACGCGGCGCTGCGGGCACCGACTTCATCGAGGCCTCGGTGATCGACGCCCGGCTGCGCGACTTGAACGCCGAGCGCCGCGCGCAATGGCGCGACGAACAGGGCGCACGCCGCGGCGGCGCGGCAGGCGAGGGCGATTGATCGCGGTGCCCGCTGCCGGCGCGGCAAGCCGCGCAGTCAGGACTCGCCGAACAGGCGCTCGATGGCCACGTCGATCACCATGCCGCACAGGCTATAGATGATCGAGCCAACCAGCGCGGCGGCAAAGCCGCGCACCTCGAAGCCGCCGAGCAGCCGTGCCGCCGACCAGAACATCAGCGCGTTGATCACGAACAAAAACAGCCCCAGCGTGACCAGCGTGACCGGAAAGGTCAGCGCCACCAGCAGCGGCCGGACCAGGGTGTTGAGCAGCCCGAGCACCAGCGCGGCCACCATCGCGGCGCCGAAACTGGTCACAGTAACACCGGAATAAAGGTGCGCCACCAGGAGCAAGGCGGCGGCCAGCAGCAGCCAGCGGACGATCAGCTTCATGGCCGTTGAGCATAGCGCGGGCAGGTACTTTGTGTCGGCCCGGGCCACAGTGATGCATGGCGGCGACAGAACCCGCGTTTTCCCTGCGCGGATAACGCATTTCACGAGGGAAAACAGCTTCTCAGCGCAGCACCCCAGCATTACCATTGCGGCCACGGTGGTCCCAACAAGAAGCGGGGGAGAAAGCAGTCCCTGCCCCGGCCCCGAAATACCAACCACGCACGCGATGGAGTGAATCAACATGGCAACTGCAAAGAAGGCTGCGGCGAAAAAAGCCCCGGCAAAAAAGGCCGCGGCAAAGAAAGCGCCGGCCAAGACCGCGGCCACCAAGAAGGCGGCGCCGGTGGCTGCGGCCCCGGCCAAGAAGGCACCGGCGAAGAAGGCACCGGCGAAGAAT
>WBZS01002411.1_pt1 | contig 11699 bp, 15 predicted proteins | sample 5204201 | NCBI WGS metagenome assembly WBZS01 (sample SAMN12344357, study PRJNA552823) | activated sludge metagenome | biome: Activated sludge suspended growth; feature: Nitrification reactor; material: Wastewater; isolation source: activated sludge from nitrification reactor of wastewater...
TGGGGGCGGCTTTCTTCACCGCCGGTTTGGCTGCGGCTTTCTTCGCAACGGGCTTGGCAGCGGCCTTGGGGGCGGCTTTCTTCACCGCCGGTTTGGCTGCGGCCTTCTTCGCAACGGGCTTGGCAGCGGCTTTGGGGGCGGCTTTCTTCACCGCCGGTTTGGCTGCGGCCTTCTTCGCAACGGGCTTGGCAGCGGCTTTGGGGGCAGCCTTCTTTACCACTGGTTTGGCCGCGACTTTCTTTGCCGCGGGCTTCGCAGCAGCTTTTGGCGCTGCCTTCTTGGCGGCTGGCTTCGCAGCCGCCGCGGGTTTCTTCGCACTTGTTGCCATGTCAACCTCCTTCGTCGATTTCAAGGAAAAATTCAAGCTAGAGCATTGCAAAAAAACGACCCGGAAAAATGATCGGGCCATTCAATAGGCGCATGGAAGATGCACTGATTGAATCCGAGAGCGGCAATTTGCACCGTGAAATAATGTAAGCTATTTGGCATGCCCGAGCTGCGCGCTGCATGGTGATCGCGGCGATTACTGAATCCATCGATCGGAATGCGCGTTCGACAATCCGCGCCAACCGGAGAGGAACGTCCACCAACAGGAATGCGGTTACCGAAAATCCAGAATGGGTACCGGAGAATTTGGCAGCTGAATAAATTTCGGGATAGAAGGAAGAGGCACAGCAGCGGGAAGCAACGATACGAGTAAGACCGGCGGAAACCGGTACGCGCGATGAGTAGATGAGATTTCTTTGATCCTGCAATCCGTTTACATCCATCATAATCCGCTGTCAGGGATCACGGGACAGACGATCCGTCCCGAAACCATACAAGGCTGAAAGCAAGCTCGCCGCAAGGTGCAACTCTGTATCGCCCCACTCTCGCCATTTGCAACGGATTCTAGTAGTGCGTCAAACTTGACGCAAGAATTTTTTTATGATTGACGAAAACGAGAAGGCAAGTTGTACCAATTCGACAACGCAATTTTTTTGTCGATGCATCACCCGCGTAAATTATTGCCGGAGCATGAACGCATCGGCGGTCCTGAAAGTGGGCCAAATGACATCCAGGAAGTTGTGGCAGTGAACTGAACCCTGATTCTTATACCAATAACGAATCGAAAATTTCCAGTCTATGCCAATCAAAACATGGTCCCGGGTCGGTCTTCCGCACTGGCGAAATCTGTGAATGGCCGACGACTGCTTCTATTGGAAAGGCCGCGCGCAATTCCCCGATCAGATCAACCAGCTGTTCGTACTGCGCATGCTCGAAGGGCAAGTCATCACACCCTTCCAATTCAATTCCAATCGAGAAATCATTGCAGCGGTCACGCCCCTTGTAAGCCGATACGCCGGCATGCCAAGCGCGTTGCAGGCAGGAAACGAATTGAAGCAATTCGCCTGAACGCCGCACGAGGAAATGTGCCGATACCCGCATCTTGCTGATAGGCAAGAAATAGGGATGCGCATGCGGATCCAGCGTATTGGTGAATAAGCGCACAATATCGTCACTGCCGAACTTCCCGGGTGGCAGACTGATCGAGTGCACGACGATTAGAGAGATGCGCTCGCTATCGGGCCGGTCATCCGCATTGGGCGAATCGATGCGCCGCGCCGCACTGATCCACCCATCAATCATGCGTCCTGAAGCGGTGCTCGCACCCACGTCTTGCATCGCGATTACTCTTCAATACCGAGCCGTTCGATGCGATAGCGCAAGGACCGGAAAGTCACCCCAAGCAAACGTGCCGCGGCCGTGCGATTAAAACCGGTCTTCGCCAAGGCATCGAGAATCACCTGCTTCTCGATGCGATTCATGTGATCGTCCAGGGTTTCACCTTCGCGTTCGACTTCTCCCTCAACGGTCGGCTCGGCGGCAAGCTGCAAATCATCCAGCATGACTTGTTCGTCGAGGCACAAGGCGGTCGCTCGCTCGAGAATGTTTTCAAGCTCCCGCACATTGCCTGGGTAAGTGTAGGAACACAGGGCCTGCATCGCCTCGGGTATCAATTTGGGCGGCTGAGCACCGCAAATTCGCTTGAGTACAGCTTCGACGAGCAGCGGGACATCCTCCAGACGTTCGCGTAACGATGGCATTTTCAGCTCGATCACATTCAGCCGGTAATACAAATCCTGGCGAAACGTTTGCGCGTCGACGCACTCCTTGAGCTTACGATGCGTTGCCGAAATGATGCGCACATCGACTGTCTCCTCCGAGGTACTCCCGACTTGGCGTACCTTCTTTTCCTGAATCGCTCGCAGAAGCTTGACCTGCATTGCCAAAGGCAGATCAGCCACCTCATCTAAAAATAGCGTTCCGCCGTTGGCTGCTTGAAAGAAACCCTCGCGGTCACTTTCCGCTCCGGTGAACGCGCCATTGCGGTAACCAAAGAATTCGCTTTCCATCAGATTCTCGGGAATGGCGCCACAATTGACAGGCACGAAGGGCGCGGCATGACGCGCACCCTGGCTGTGAACAAGGCGGGCGGCGAGTTCCTTGCCGCTCCCCGACTCGCCGGAGATATAAACGGGCGCCTGACTGCGCGCCAGCTTGCCGATCATTTCACGAACATAGAGGATCGCCGGGGACTCCCCGATGAGTTGACCGGCCGTAGCTGACGCCGCCGATGTACTTTCCTGCAGCTCACCGACTTTGGGGACATTGAGCGCCGACTTGATCAGCGTTCGCAGCTGGTCCAGCGCTACGGGTTTGGCCAGATAGTCGAATGCACCGGCTTTCAACGCCGCTACCGCATTGTCGGCGCTGCCGAAAGCCGTAATGACGGCCACCGGCGTCTGACCATACTGGGCGCCAATCAAACGTACGATGTCCAGCCCATCGCCGTCGGGCAGACGCATATCGGTCAGGCACAGCTTGTAATTCTCGCGCTCAAGAAAGGCTTTGGCTTCGGCAACCGTTCCTGCACAATCCGCTGACAAACCCATGCGCGCCAGTGTCAGATCGAGAAGTTCACGAATGTCCGCTTCGTCATCAACCACCAGCACCCTGATCATCTCGCCGCGCGACCGCCGATCCACCTTGCTCACTGTCACTCGAGAACCCTCCCCGTCAGACAAAAATCCGCGCCCACCTCGCTGTTTAGCAACTCGAGGCGAGCGCCGTTGGCTTCGCATAGCTCGCGAGCAATGTACAAGCCCAGACCGGTGCCACGACTGTGCGTCGTGAAAAAAGGCTCGAACACCTGTTCGCGAAAACTTTCGTCCACGCCGCTTCCATCGTCGATGACATGCAGATTAGCCCAGCCTTCCCCGCCGTCGCTCACCCGAATGCAAACGCTTCCCGGTTTTCCCTGCGAATGGCGCAAAGCGTTGCCGAGAAGGTTCCACAATACTTGATGGAAATGAGAGCGATCGAAAAACAGCATGGCCAGACCCAGGAACTCGGTCTCAACGATGCCGGTCGCTATCTTTTCTTTCAGTGTAAATTCTTCGACCAGATTGGGCAGCGTCCGGCGCAAATCGATCTGCTCCCGGTAGGCACGGTCACGCCGTCCCAGTTCGAGCACATCGCTCACGATCCGCTCGACGCGTTGCGTGTTGTCAAGCACGATGCGCAACAGCCGCTTGCTAATTAGATCGGTACACTCCTCGCTCAACAATTCCCCGGCATGATTAATGGCTGAAAGCGGGTTCCGGATTTCATGGGCGATGTTGGCCGTCAACCGCCCCAGCGCGGCCAATTTGAGCTGGCGTGCCTGTTCCTGCAGCCTCCCCATGTCTTCCAGAAAGATCAGAACATCGCGGTCGGAACTTTCCGTTGACACAAACCGTGCGCGCAATTGCATGCCGCTGGCCGGCGCTCGCACCAACACCGATTCTCTGGCGGCATGCTCGCACCAATCCGAAAAGCCGCGAGCCAGTTCGGTTGAGTAGTTGACCAGCTTGCGTTCGGCAGGGTCGCCCAAGCCGAGCAGTTGCTCGGCACGCGGGTTATGCTGCTTGACCCATCCGTTACGATCAAGCACGAGCACGCCATCCTGCATTTCCTCAATGACGCGCTGACCGACCAATGTCTGGTTTCTGAGATCGATGCCGCGCTGTCGAGCCAGTTCTTCGTTGGTGATAATCCGTTGAGCCAGCAGGCGCGCCGTAATCGCCACAGCGAAGAACCCCGCGCTGAACAAGCCGGCCTGAAAAAAATCGACCATTTCAAAATCGAACACGATCGCTCGATAGGATTGCTCGGCAAGCACCGTGAGTGTCGCCAGTGCCGCGTAGAGCAACACCAGACGTCCCTGGCCGACCAGGCCGGCGCCGGCCAGGGTAACCAGCATCATGACGCCCAGGCCGCTGCGCAGCCCCCCTCCCGTATGCATCAACAAGGTCAAAACCAATACGTCGACCAGCACGTTCAAGCTCAATTGCATATTGAAGCGGCGGCGATAGTAAAGCAGACCGACCAAGGAAACAGTTGTCGCCAACAGATAAAAGGTGGTCACTACGAGATGCAGTGATTCACTTTCCGGGCTGAGTATCGAGATTGACGAGGGCCGATAAACCGAAGAGGAGAACAGCAAGAAGGCGATGCAGAAACGGTAGAGATTGAAATACCGCAGCGACTTCCAGTGCATCTCGGAAAACGGCCCGGTACTCGAGTCATTGCCGATCGCCATAGACAATCAGTCGTCCCGCGAGTCGGCTTCAAGCCGATGGGCGTTGCAGCAGTAATAACGCCCCTGGGTCAGTATGCTTTCACTGATCGGCTGGTTAACGCCGCAGTACGCGCACTTGACCATCATCTCCGGAGTCGGAACGGTGGAGGAGCGTTGTCCCCCAGTGCGTGAACGCAAAGCCCTGCGCAATATCCACAAGACGACAAAAAACAACACGATCAGAAACAAATTTCTCATGATGCCCAGGCCATTTTATATGGTCGCCAAAGCATAGCAGAAGCGCGTTCCAACAGCGACTTTCAGCAGAGACACGGGGAAAGCGGGCTGGCGTACTGCCAAGCCAATGGTCATTTTCGGGGAATGTGGTCGGGGCGAGAGGATTCGAACCTCCGACTCCTGCGTCCCGAACGCAGTACTCTACCAGGCTGAGCTACGCCCCGACCGAAACCACGCCGGCGCTAGAAGGATCTGGCTACAGCGAAGGAGCATAATTCTAGCAAAGAATCCTTGTAGGTGGAAGCGGGCAACGCCTCAAGCGCGGCGCGAGCCCGATTTGCTTCCGCCAGCGCGCATTGCCGGGAATGCTCCAGCGCGCCGGTGGCGCGTATCGCCGCCAAGACGGCAGGGAATTCCTCGCCGCCGCCGTTCTTGATGGCCTCTCGTACGCAGGCAGCCTGTTCAGGAGAACCATACTGCATGACATAAATCAGCGGCAGTGTCGGTTTGCCCTCGGCCAGGTCGTCGCCGAGGTGTTTGCCGGTTTCCATCTCAGCGCCCGAATAATCGAGCACATCGTCGATCAACTGGAAAGCTGTTCCAAGATGCATGCCGTATTCCGACAAGCCTCGTTCAATATCGCGTGAACTGCGGCCGATAATCGCACCGAGTTGCGCCGCCGCTTCGAAAAGCTTCGCCGTCTTGTAGCGAATCACCTGAAGATAGCGCTCCTCATCGACGTCGGCATCGTGGCAGTTCATCAGTTGCAGGACTTCGCCCTCGGCGATGATGTTTGTCGCATCCGAAAGCACGCGCATAATGCGCATGTCATTAATCTCAACCATCATCTGGAATGCACGGGAATACAGGAAGTCACCCACAAGCACGCTCGCGGCGTTGCCAAACAGCGCATTGGCCGTTTCACGCCCGCGCCGCAGATTGGATTCATCTACCACATCGTCGTGCAACAGCGTCGCGGTATGAATGAACTCGATGATCGCCGCGAGTTCATGCTGCTGCGTTCCACGATACCCCAGGGCGCCGGCAGAAAGCAGGACGAGCGCCGGACGCAGGCGCTTACCGCCACTTTGGATAATGTACTCAGCCACCTGGCGAACCAGTACCACTTCGGAATGAAGGCGCGTACGAATCACCGCATCGACGGCATGCATGTCCGATCCGATCAGATTGAAGAGCTGCTTCAGTTTCACGGCGTTCCGCCTTGGCAAAAAACCCGTGAATCTTAGGCGCCGCCCCCTAGCGCGTCAAGCCGCGCCCTCCATCTCAGCCGGTGCGAACCCTTTGACTTGGCAAGAATAATACGTATAATGCGCGGTTCTTCGTTTCACTTTTCCTAGTTCTTTGGAGTCCAACATGTACGCGGTCATTAAAACCGGGGGCAAGCAGTATCGCGTTGTCGCCGGCGAAAAATTGAAAATAGAACAGATACCGGCAGACGTTGGCGCAGAAATTACGCTTGACCAGATTCTCATGCTTGGCGAAGGCGAGGCCGTGAAAATTGGCGCCCCTCTTCTCGTCGGTGCTGCGGTCAAGGCCACTGTGCTGGCACACGGCCGCCATGACAAAATCAGGATCTTCAAAATGCGCCGGCGCAAGCATTACCAGAAGCATCAGGGTCATCGCCAGAATTACACCGAGATCCGGATCGACGCCATCACGGCGAGCAACGCGGCCTGACCGAAAGGAAATTGACTCATGGCACACAAAAAAGCAGGCGGCAGTTCCCGTAACGGTCGCGACTCCGAATCGCAGCGACTGGGCATCAAACGCTACGGCGGGCAACTAGTTCTCGCCGGGAACATTCTCGTTCGCCAGCGCGGCACCGAATTCCACCCGGGTGAAAACGTTGGGCTGGGCAAGGATCACACCCTGTTCGCTCTCGTTGAAGGTCACGTTCAATTCGCCATCAAGGGCGAGCGGCGGCGGCGGACGGTCAGCATCGTTCCCGCAGCCTGATCGAGTAACGGCCCCACCTGAAAGCCCTATCCTGGTGGTAGGGCTTTTTTAATTGTTCGAACCGAAATCCGCATCGGACGCGCATCATGAAATTTATCGACGAAGCGAAAATATTCGTTGCTGCTGGAAACGGCGGCAACGGCATCGCCACGTTCCGTCGCGAGAAATATGAGCCGGAAGGTGGACCAAATGGCGGCGATGGCGGACGCGGAGGAAGCGTCTATTTCGTTGCCGATCGCAATCTGAACACGCTGATCGAATTCCGCTATATGCGTAAATTTGTCGCTCAAAGCGGCGAAAAAGGCGCGTCCAGCGATTGCTACGGCCGGGGCGGCAATGACATCTGCCTGCATGTGCCCGTCGGCACGGTTATCACCGACATCAACAGCAACGAGGTCATCGCCGACCTTGATGTCGACGAGAAAAAGGTTCTGATCGCCAAGGGTGGGCGCGGCGGTCTGGGCAACATCCATTTCAAATCCAGCGTCAATCGGGCACCGCGGCAATTCACGCTGGGCGAGCCGGGCGAAGAGCGTGAGCTGCGACTCGAACTACGCGTGCTCGCCGACGTGGGGCTGCTCGGGCTACCCAATGCCGGGAAAAGCACCTTGATTCGCGCGGTATCGGCGGCGCGTCCCAAGGTCGCCGATTATCCGTTCACGACGATGCACCCGAATCTCGGCGTGGTGCGCGTCAACGAGAACAAGAGCTTTGTCATCGCCGATATTCCGGGGCTGATCGAAGGCGCCGCCGAGGGGGCCGGGCTCGGTATCCGCTTTCTCAAGCATCTGGCACGCACGCGCATCCTGCTGCACATCGTCGATCTCGCGCCCCCCGACCCGGCGTCCGATCCGGCGCATGACGCCCGGGCCATTGTGCGCGAACTTGAAAAGTACAGCCCTGAACTGGCGGCCAAGCCGCGCTGGCTGGTGCTCAACAAGCTGGATCTCATTCCCGATGAGGACCGCGAACGACGCGTCGCCGACTTCTTGCAGAATTATGACGACGAATCTTCGGAAGACCACTGTTTCAAGATCAGCGCCATCAATGGCGACGGCTGTCGCCCCCTGGTTTATCGGTTGCAAGCGGCGCTTGAGGAAATGGGCAAGACAAAGCAAGATACACCTCTCGCCAACAGCCATGAGTTCATCGATGACGATAATGACGCTGGGTACGCTACGCGCGAAGCGTAAGGAGATCATTGCTCTTGCCGATCAACACAACGCGGAGCAAGTACGGGTCTTTGGCTCAGTTGCACGCGGTGATGCCAACGCAGAGAGCGACGTCGACCTTCTGGTCCATTTCCGTTCAGGTGCCTCTTTGCTCGACCTTATCGGACTGCAGCAAGACACTTCAGACTTAATTCACAGGCACGTCGATATCGTTTCTGACGATGTCATTTCCCCGTATCTTGCCAGTCGCATTTTGGGCGAAGCTATTCCGCTATGAGCAAGAAAGATCCCAACGTCTTTCTTGCGCACGTCATCGCGTTCCTTGTTCGTAATTGCATTCTGGAAAATTGGCAACCATGAACCGCATTGCCGAAGCAACACGTTTTGTCATCAAAGTTGGCTCCGCCCTGGTCACCAACAATGGCGCAGGCCTCGATCTGATGGCCATTAACGAATGGGCGCGGCAGATTGCATTGTTGCGCGAAAACAACAAGGAAGTGCTGCTGGTCTCGTCCGGCGCCATCGCCTGCGGCATGCAGCGTTTGGGGATACGCAAGCGACCCAGTGCGGTGCATGCCCTGCAGGCCTGCGCCGCCGTCGGCCAGATGGGCCTGGTGCAGGTTTATGAACGCGCTTTTTCCAGCCACGGACTGCACACGGCGCAGGTTCTGCTGACTCACGACGACCTGGCCGATCGTAAACGCTACCTCAACGCGCGCTCGACCTTGACGACATTGCTTGAGTTCGGCGTCGTGCCGATCATCAATGAAAACGACACCGTCGTCACCGATGAAATCAAGTTCGGCGACAACGATACGCTGGGGGCGCTGGTTGCCAACCTCGTCGATGCCGACTGTCTGATCATTCTGACCGATCAACAGGGGCTATACACGGCCGACCCGCGCCGCGATGCACAAGCCACGCTGATTTCCCAGGCCCGTGCCGGCGATCCGGCACTCGAAGCCATGGCCGGCGGAAGCGGAACGCAATTCGGCAAGGGCGGGATGATCACCAAGGTGATCGCCGCCAAACGCGCGGCGCGTAGCGGAACGCACACGATCATTGCCAGTGGTCATGAGCGGAACGTCGTTCCCCGGCTGGCCAGCGGCGAATCGATCGGAACCTTGCTGTCGTCGGAAATGCCGCCGCTCAATGCCCGTAAACAATGGCTGGCCGACCATCTGCAGCTTATCGGAAAACTGGTGCTGGATGGTGGCGCCGTCAAGGCACTGCGCGACGGTAAAAGTCTGTTGCCGATCGGCGTGGTGGCTGTCCAGGGCGAATTCGAGCGCGGTGCTGCGGTCGCCTGCCTCTCAGCGGAAGGCGACGAGGTGGCTCGCGGCCTGATCAACTACGGCAGCAGCGATGCGCGCCGAATCGCCCGCCACGCCAGTCAGGAGATCGAAGGTCTCCTGGGCTATGTCGACGAGCCGGAGATCGTCCATCGCGACAATCTGATCCTGAGTTGAGAAGAAGAAACGGCCGCTCAAGTGTTGGGTTGATGAAGCGAAGGAGGCAACTTGGGCACGTCCAGCTCAGATTATGAGGCAATGCCGTAGCGTCAGCATCCTCAAGAACAAGTGCGTGACGAGATTGACGCTGAGACAGTGGAGATGAAGGATTAACCATGGAAATTCGCCCGATCAAAACCGAAGAGGATTACAAGGCGGCACTGCGCGAAGTTTCGCCATGTTTTGAAAAAGGAACCTGTCCCGGGTTCAACAGAAGGCGATCGATTTGAAGCGCTTCTTACGCTTGTTCACTCCTACGAGGCAAAGCGCTTCCCGATTGATCTGCCAGACCCGGTTGAGTCCATCAGATTCCATATGGATCAAGCAGGGATGATGCCCAAAGACTTGGTGCCATGTATCGGACGCCTGAAATCATTTATTTCAAAGCCGAAATCCGTGATTGACGAGCCTAGCTTTCCGGATTAACTTCCAAGCAAAGGGAATGTTGTGAGGGATTATTGGATTGTGTGGGATACGACGGATGGTCTTCCAAGCACGGGTTCAGTGGAACTGCTTGCGCGAGTTTGCGAGCTTCCGACCTGGAAAATGAACTGACCTTTCGTGGATTCAGTATTCAGGCCGAGGGGAATGCCGTTGGCTGCCTTCAGCCGAGGATGTGGCACGACGATGGATTGGAGAGTCTTGTGAAGCGTATTGACCCCGATACCGAGGAAGCCGTCCGGCTCTTTCTCTCGCTAATTGCCCACCACTACGACATGGCGGGCGCTCTCGTCTATGGCAGCCGCGCGCGCGGGACTCATCGCCCCGATAGCGATGCCGACGTTGCGGTACTTCTAAAGGGCGAGCACCAGAGGGTTCTGAAGACTACGCTGGCGATGGCAGATCTCGCCTACGACGTGCTGCTCGAAACCGGTATCAATATCTCTCCACTGCCCGTATGGATCGACGAATGGGAGCACCCTGAGAATTTCTCGAATCCAGCCCTGCTCCACAACATCGCGAGGGAAGGAGTCAGACTTTGAAGGCGGAAGGCCTGATGAAAAAGGCCGGGCAGGCCGCTGCTTCGGCGAAACTGCTGCTCGATTCCGGCGATGCGGATGGTGCATGCAACCGCGCCTACTACGCCGTGTTCGACGCTGCCCGTGCCGCTCTGCTGGTCACGGGGCACGATGTCGGCAAGACACACAAGGGTGTTCTCAACGCTTCAGTGATCGCCTGGTCAAGAATGGCCCTCTTCCGAAGGAAATGGGCCGTCTCCTGAAATATGCCGAGACGTTCCGCTACGTGGCCGACTACGAGGGCGATCCCGTGCAACTTGGCGATGCGCGGGAAATGGTCGCAAAGGCCGAATCTTTTGTGCTTGCCATGCAGGCCGAGTTCATGCCAAATGCTTCTGACGATGATGATTATCCTAAAAGCCGCAGTTGACCGCTGCCAATTGCCTGGTGTGTCAGCAGTCTGGCCTGCGCCAACACCGCCCCCGAACTGCAAGTCAAATCTTGATGACAGTATCACTATAAAGTGCCACTTGCGCGTCGTGAGTCATCAAGCGCATTGGCTCCAAGAGCGCTTGCGCGACAAGAATGCGGTCAAATGGGTCACTATGATGCGCTGGCAAGTCCTCAACGGCAATCGCATGCTCCGCCTCAATGGGTAATCGCCGATATCCGGATTCCGAGAAATAGCGCAGCGCATCTTGACCGGAAACAGGCATGTCACCCCGACCCAAGGAGTGTTTGATGGCAATTTCCCAAATGCTTGCGCTGCTCACCCAGACATTTGTTCTCGGCGAGGCAATCAATTCACGCGCCGTTTTCGGCAGTTTCGGACTATCCGTGATGGCCCACAGGGCCACATGAGTATCGAGAAGTAGGTTCAACGCTGCACTCCACCCAGGAACAACTGGGCAACTTCGGCGTTTTGCGAATCAATATTATCAGGCACCGTGAATAGTCCCTTTGCTATGCCGATTCGCTTGCCGGGCGGCGCAACATCCATCGCTACCAACTTGGCGGCTGGGCGCCCGTTCCGGGCGATGACGATTTCTCTCTCTTGTCCTTGCTCGATAGCCTCTACCAAGCGGGACAAAGTGGTTTTGGCTTGCAGCATATTGACGGCTTGCATGGCGACCTCCATGATTTATGTGGTTAGTCTAGTCTAGCTAATTCTTAGCGTCAAGTATCTGTATCTGCATCGGATATACCATTTGTGTTCATCGCAGTGCAATTGGCCTTTTGC
>WBZS01002412.1_pt1 | contig 11697 bp, 6 predicted proteins | sample 5204201 | NCBI WGS metagenome assembly WBZS01 (sample SAMN12344357, study PRJNA552823) | activated sludge metagenome | biome: Activated sludge suspended growth; feature: Nitrification reactor; material: Wastewater; isolation source: activated sludge from nitrification reactor of wastewater treatment...
ACCAGCAACGGGACACTGCTACCCGGCAACTCAATTTCCCAGCCATCCGGACTGCGCAGGCGCACGACGCTACCCGTTTGCGCATTGCCCACGCTCACCGGCACCAGGGTCAGCGATGACTTGGCCACCGCGATAGTTTGCTTCTCCCGGCTCCGCCAGCGATGGAACGCTCGCTCGCTCAATCCATTGTTCGCGCAGTATTCGCGCTGCGTCAGATCACTTCGAACCCAGTTCTGAATGTGCTCTCGCCAGTACGCCGGTCCGTATCTCTTCGCCATTTGTCGCGCCTCAAAAACAGGCGACAACATCGCACGAATTCAACCGATGAGTACAGGTGGTGGGGGTGGACGCTTACTCCGCGCTGGCAGCTCGCGACCCATAAGAGTCACATGACATTCGGAAGTCGATTGGCGGATTTCTGCCACAAAGGAGGCACTCCAGTTCTTACCGTCTCGCCTCGTAAGCCAGCAATCCATCCACATCCTTGAACTTGTCGTAGATCGCCGGATTCTTCCCTACGCCTAGCGCCGTGAAGTGCGCGCGTCCGCATTCGATCTTGCCGCCTTCGCGGTCGCGCAGGTCTTCGGTGAATAGGCTGCTCTTGGTTTCCACCACGAAGTAAAGCCGCTCGTGTCCGTCGCGCTCGACAAGTACGGCCCAGTCGGGGTTGTACGTGCCTAACGGGGTCGGCACCTTGAACCAGCCGGGGAGCTTCGCGTATACCTTGATGGCGTCGTTCTTTTCTAGCTGGTCAGCAAAGTCGCACTCAACCTCGGAGTCGTACACCACATGCGTATAAACCGACTTCTCGGTGTCCATCAACATGTTCTTGAGGTAGCCAGTCAGTTCCTCGGTTTCAAACAATTCCTGCGCGTAGTACTGCTCATCCCCGAGGCGCTGGTACTTGATGCCATCGACCAGAGCAAAGCGCTTGCAACGATTGACCGCGTCTGACGCCAGTTCGATGAACTGCTGGGGATTACGCTTGAAGTCGTTCAGCCGCCCACTTTCCGTGAGGATACGCGCGATGGTCCGGCGGGTCAGTTGCGTACGGTCCTGCAACTCAGTCAACACGTCGGGCAACTCAATGTCGGTCTCGTTCAGCGTGACGGTGTCCGCCCCCGCCTTTTCGGTCGCTTCAACACCCGCCTTGCCAATCGCCAGACCGGCCTTGCGCCATTGCAGCCGGGACTTGGTAATGGGCGGTGCATCGCGTAGCGCCGCAATGCAGCCAGTAATCAGCTTCTCGTTGTCAAACAGAACACGGTAGGTCGTCTTGTGTTTGATGCGGTCCCACAGCGCCTTGAACTCCGGGCTGACCAGCACCGATTTGCGGACCGGCACCGTCCTGCGGTCGTCGGAATTCTTGATTTCCAGCTTACCGGACAACTTGCGCAGCACGGCCGCGATCTGCGCCCGTTGCGCCTCATATTCGGCGGGCAGCGCCAGCGTTCCATCCTTCAAGGCCACTTTCAGAGCGTCCTGCACTTTGCCCTTGTCGTTGATGTAGCCCTGCGCCTTGAGGTGGCTCCATAGGGTTTTCGACTGCTCGAAGCCCAAGGGGGCAAGCTCGCCGTTGTCTTGCTTCACGGCAATGGCGGCGAACTCATGATCCTGCACCACCCCGAACTGGATGCCGGTATCGCGCTCGATGTCCTTTTGCAGATTTTCGGCGAACTGCTGATAGCTCTCGGTCGCAATCACCGTCAGCGTATTGACCTCGAAACCGCGCAAGCGCTCGCCGTTCTGATTGACGCACAGGCGCAGGCCACGGCCGATGGTCTGCCGACGCCAGCGTTCGGTCTCGCGCGTCGAGAAGTTGCAAATCTGGAAGACGTTGGGGTTGTCCCAGCCTTCCTTGAGCGCCGAGTGCGAGAAGATGAATTTCAGCGGCGACTCGAAGCCCAGCAGCTTTTCCTTGTCGCGCATGATGAGGTTGTAGGTATCGTCGTCGGCCTTGGTTTCGCCGCTGGTGTCCTTGAACACCTCCACCGACTTGCCGCCGACTTTCTTCTTGTCGATGGAGAAGTACCCGTTGTGCACTTCGTCCGCAGCCGTGTTCAGGTCGATTTCGCCGAACAAGCTCAGATAGTCGGGATGCCGCGCCCAGCGTTTGTACTCTTCCTCGAAAATCACTGCATACTCGCCCTTCACCGGGTTGCCTTCGGCGTCGTACTGGCGGTACTTTTCGACGGCGTCGATGAAGAACAGGCTCAATACCTTGACGCCCAAGGGCTGCAGGCGCATTTCCTTGTCCAGATGTTCCTTGATCGTGCGCCGGATCATTTCGCGCTGGATCGCCGTCGCATCCACATTGCCCCAAGCATCGCCGGGGCGCAAGAAAACCTCGCTGCCGGGCACTTTCAGTTCCATGAACTGGTCACCCTTGGCCGTGCGGATTTCCCCGATGCGGACATTGGCGTACAGGGCGCGGCCGGTTTCCTGTTCCAGATCGAAACCATCCTGAACGGTAATGGAATCGCGGCGAACCACGCCGGCGCTGTTCTCCCGATCTACTTCAATCACTGCCGAGATTACGCCGCGCTTGCTGCTGACCGAGAGCAATTTCACATAGGCCTTGTTGTTGGCCCCTTGCACCGTCGCCGCCGCTACCTCGATCTGTTTGACCAGCTTTTGCTCGTAGGCATCCACCGCGTCCAGTCGATAAACCATGTTGTGCTTTTCGGCATGGGTTGCGGAGTAGCGCAACGTGCACAGCGGGTCCATGCGATCCAGCGCTTTCTTGCCGCGCCCGTCGATACCGCCATCCACGCTCTGCGGTTCATCGACGATGATGATCGGCTTGGTTGCCCGCACAAGGTCAATCGGCTTTTCGCCGCCGGTCTTCTCGCTGGCGCGGTACATCACGTTCTTGGATTTCTCGCGGCGCTTCGACTCGTCGGACTCCTCGACGGCGGCCTCGGATTCGTCGCCGAACTTGTTGATCGCACCCACGGTAATGACCATGATCTGAATGTTCGGGCTGGTCGCATAGTTGCGCACCTGCCCCAGCTTGGCCGAGTCGTACTGGAAAAACTCGTAGCCCTTGGCGCTCGGGTACAGCGCCTCGAAGTGCTCACGGGTAATTTCCAGCGTTTTGTTCACACCCTCCTTGATCGCCACCGAAGGCACGACGACGACGAACTTGGTGAATCCGAAGCGCCGGTTCAGCTCAAATACCGTGCGCAGATAAACATAGGTTTTGCCGGTGCCGGTCTCCATTTCCACCGTAAAGTCAGCGGACAGCTTGCCCGATGGCGGCAGACCGTTGCGCACCTGAATAGAACCGAGGTTGTCGGCGATCTCGTCGTCGAGCAGGGTCAGCCGGTTGCCGATACCGCCCTGGTCGGTTTCCTGCACGCCTTCCAGCGTCATTTGTTGCGGGACCGTGCCGGGGAACAATTCGGCGCTCTCCACTTCGGGTACCAGCGGGCTGGTCGACAGTGCCCGCATCGTCACCGTGAACTCGGAGCGGCAAACCTCCTGCCCCCGGAACAAGTCGCAGACCGCCTCAATCGCCGCTGCCTGATACGGTAAGTCGGATTCAAAATGCAGCTTCATTTCAGTCCCCAGTCCACGCCAGCAGCGTTCTGGATTGCGTTCAGCACCTTCAACTTCAGCGTTTCGTCGTCAGACTCTTCGGCCAGGTGAGCGGTGATCAAGTCATGCAACAACACCTTGTCGATATTTCCCGCCGCAACGTGGTAGCTGATGTTTTCCATTTCGCGCAGGAAGCTGCTGGCGCAATAGAGGTAGCCATTTAACAGCAGCATTTGCGCGCAAAGCGTGATCGCGATCCGCTTGTTGCCGTCCTGAAAACAATGGAACTTGCAGGCGCTGAAAAACAGGTGAGTCAGCTTCTCCTCGAAGGTAGGGTAGTAATCGTCATTCTGGATATGCGCCAGAACGCCTTCCAAAGTACCCAGTTCGAGATGCCCAAGTGCGCCGCCACCGCTGACCTCCACCGTCTTGCGGTGTACTTCGAGGGCCTGCTCCAAAGTGAGATAGGTCAGCGCCATCAGCCACGATCCTTCAGCCGCTTCATCACATCCTTGGCTTCTTCAAGACGTTCAGACAACTCCTTGCTCTTCTCACCCAAGAACCGCTCATAGTCTTCGCGCTGAACGGGCGCCACGTATTCCTTCAGTTGCAAATGCAGTGCATCCCGAAAGGCCAGATCACGACTCGCCATCTTGAGGCGCGCCTTTTCGATCAGCGGTTTCCAATGTGCCTGCGCTTCAAAGCGCTTGAACACAGCATCGACTTCGAAGGCACTGAGCTTTCGCCCCATGCGATCAAATTCCTGGCGAATGACATCGCCCAACCCGCACTCGTAAGACGAAATCAAGTCGAGCACTTCAGAGTAAAAGGTCGAGCGCACACAATCCTTCTGCTCAAGGCGCAAGACCTTGCGGTACTCCTGCGCCTTTTCGCGAAAGATGCTGAGGTAAATCTTGTCGGTGTATACGGCGTACTTGAAGTTGCCCATCGCCACACAGTCGCGTAGCGCGTCGGTAAACTGCTTGCGGTAGTTTTCCTCGATGAAGGCAGATGCCAGATATTCTTCATCGCGCTGGTTGATGTACTTGGTGCCACCGCCGGTACGCTGGTTGATCGTGTCGATGACGATATCGAGAATCGCCTGCCGCAGCAGCCTGGCGCGATCACTCTCCCGAATCAGCATCGCCAGGTTCAAGAAGGCACGGAAGTCGAAAACGGCGAGTTGCGGGGTCTTGGCGATGTTCCCGAAATCGGTTTCGGGAACATCCAGTGACTGGATCGCGGACTTCAATGTTTTCAGGCGGTTACCCTTCACCACCTCATAGCCATTTTTGGCTAGTTCGTCGGTGAACTCCTCCAGGTAGTTCTCGACCGTTCGCACGGTAACTTCAAAAAACGCCGCCACCTGCTCCTTGAGGACAACACTTTTGCCCTCGAACGGAATCCCCTGTATCCCGGCCGCCTTCTCGATTTCGGCCAGTGCGTAGGGGTTGTTCAGTACGTTCTGTCGGTCAGTTGCCGACGTTGTCAGGTCTTTGCTCATCGAAACTCCTTACCCTCGGTTTGAACTGTTCGACATAGCCGAACAGTTGCCGCTGGCGTCTGTTCTCCATCTTCAAATACGTGCTTGATATGCTCGCGCATCACAGGCTCCGCACTTGGCCGATGCCGTGCTGTTGCAGAATCGCGGCGAGGTTGCTCTTGGCCACGTCGTTCTCGAAAGCGCTATCACGGAACACAGCCGTCGTGTCGCCAGCCGGCGCTTGTTCCTTGCCCCAAGCGGCCATGCCCAGCGCTAGCGCTTCGGCTTCACTGACGGCGATACGCGGCTCAAGACACGCCATCAGCACACCGCCACCGATGCTGTGCACGGTCTTGCCGGCAATCGGCCGCGCTTCAATCGGCACGCAGAGATCGAGACCAAGCTTTAGCAGCAGTTCGTAGAGAACGTCGGTATCGGAACGGCCGGGTTGAATGTGCTCGATGTTGGCGAGCAGCGTCCCGGCAAGGTCGTTGCGGTTCGGGTTCCATGCACGAATGTTGGATGTATCAAGTTTGAATACCCGAAATCCAGTATCGCCAGCGAACAGCGGGTTCTCAGCTTTGATCTTGTTGCCAGCGCGACGCACTCGTTCCTTGGTCAATTCCGCAACGTTTCGCGGCACACCCAGTGAATCGCAAAATGCGGCAGATGCCTTCTGCTCTTTCTCTAATGGGTTCAACGGCTCAGGCAATTGCACTACGACAAAGCGCCGTGTCCCGCCGTCAATCGCGTTCTGCGTCATAACCGCCTGCGCGGTAGTTGCTGATCCAGCAAAGAAGTCGAGGACCAAGTCATTCTTTGCAGACGCCAGCAGAACGCAAGTGCGGATTAACTCCACGGACTTCGGAAAATCGAAAGTGGTCCCCGGAAGCAGTTCCTTCAACGCACGCTTTCCACTGTCACTGGAGAACTCGCCTCCGATCCAAATCGACTTTGGCTTCGACGTCCGCTCAATTGAGCCCTCATCGTCTTCGTCGTCCTCGTCAGATTCGTCATCTACGGAAACACTTGGGTCAAGGTACAAGCGATGCTCAACATCGAGCCGTCCGGATCGGTCGGAGCGTTTGGCTTTCAGCCAATCGAGGTGTTTTGCAACCTTTTCCATGCCCCAACGCCAGCGCCCCTCAGCACCGTCGCCACGAAACGGAAGAATTTCAATGTCACTTGGAGTTGATCGTTCTAAAGAACATTTACCGGTCGCCTCGTCCCAGAAAATGGGAAAGAACATCTTTGGGCGGTCTTCCCGGCGATCTGGCCCGCCACGCTTCCGAAGATCCCTGAGCGCATATTTATTGCCGTTTTCATCGACAAATTTGAATGCCGCCTTTTGCTCGTCTGTGAGCGGGAGTCCATTCGAGATGAATGAGGGAGCGGCATAAATAACCAAATACTCGTGACAAGCGGCGATATGTTTTTTATCGTTTCGCCCCTTCATGTTGGCTACTACGTTGACGGAAGCAACAAAAGTTTCTTCCCCAAAGATTTCATTAGCCACTGCCCGTAGATGGTTCAGCTCCTTGTCATCTATAGAGATCATCACCACGCCATCCTGCCTCAACAGGCTTCTCGCCAGCTTCAGCCGTGGATAGAGCATGTTTAACCAATCGGTATGGAACCGCCCACTGGCCTCGGTATTGCTGCTGACCTTACGCCCACTTTCGACCTGCCCCGTCAGTTCCAGATAGTTCTTGATGTTGTCCTGAAAATTATCGGGATAAACGAAGTCCTTGCCGGTGTTATACGGCGGGTCGATGTAGATCAGCTTGACCTTTCCGGCGTAGCTCTTTTGCAGCAGCTTGAGCACTTCAAGGTTGTCACCCTCAATCATCAAATTCTGCGTCGTGTCCCATTCGACGCTTTCGTCGGGGCAAGGACGTAGCGTGCCGGTGCTGGGCGTCAAGGCGATTTGGCGGGCGCGGCGCTTGCCGTGCCAGTTGAGGCCGTATTTTTCGTCCGCATCGCTGGCCGTCGTGTCGCCCACCAGCTGCTTGAGGACATCCACGTTGATTGCGGTTTCCGGCTTGCCATCGACGATGCGTTCGCTCAGCAACTCGGGAAACAACACCTTGAGCGTGGCGATGTTCTCGGCCTTGAGGTCGGCACTCTGCGACTCGGGGCTGCCAGCGGCCAGTAGTTGCATACCCGGTTCAATTTTTTGCATGTTGTTCGTTCGCTTCTTCAAAGATTCGTGGCGGCCCGCTCGCGTTCGGCAAGCAGGGCCTTGATTTCCATATTGACGGCCACTTGCCGGGCCATCTGCTTTTCCTTGGCGGCGGCAAGGCGCAAGCGCGCCACTTCGCCGTCGATCTCGCGGCAGCGGTGCAGGGCAACGCGGCGCGCGCCGGCCTGTTCGGCATTTTCGCTTTTTGCGAAGCGCCCGGTAATCGCCGCCGCCTGCAAGGCCGTCAGCGTGTCGATCCAGCCCTGATACAGTGCGCGCAGATCGGCACGCGGCTGGTTGCGCAGGGAAAGCGCTTGCAGAAAGTCGTGCTGGCCAATCAGGACACCGCTGCCTTCGCCAGACAGTCGCGCCATGCTCGGTTCGCCATCCAGCACTGTCTTGTCGGCGCCCGATTGCGCCCACCGGATATGCGCCAGTGAAAGCATCAAGCCGTCACTGTCCGCGAGGATCAACAGCACCGGATAAGGAATCGCCCGGTGGATCAATTCGGCAAGGCGGCTGACCTTACCTGCTTCACGCAGATCGACCAACAGCACCGCCAATTCCAGATAGGCACGTTGCTCGTCGCGGTACTCGGGCACGCCAATGCTGGCGGGCTTGAGTGCGGCAACCCAGGTGACTTCTTCGATGCCGTCCTGTATCAGCTTGCGGTCGGAAGTCGTCGGCGCACCTTTTTCGACCAGCAGTTTCTTGGGCACACGTTGATTGACCAACGCCGCTGCCGGTAGATCGAACGCGGCAATCAAGTCGGCACTGGCGAGACGGCGCGAATCGCTATCCGCTACGCCGTCAATCACGCAACTTGCCCCGTGCCGGTTTCGCCATCTTTGCCGGGCAGTACGACGAGATAGGCGACGACCTCAAAATCATTGGACCCGGCGAACTCGCCCTTCATGGCGTGCGTGCCGCCCGGTGAAAACAGGCTGGCGACGGCGCGCTCTTCGCTCTTGCCGACAACGGAGCTGACGGCCGCAGCCAGCAGACGCTGTGCATGCCGCATGTCCTCGCCCTGCTTGGTGGCCTTGTCATGGCGGGCACACGCCGACGCATCCGGCAGCTCGCGCCCAAGGCTGAGGCGTTTCAGGCGGTCGAGAATCCGTTTGCCTTGCGTGTAAGGCAGCAGCACCGCACCGTCGTCGCCCACGTGCACCAGGTAGTGCGGCGCCAGCGGGTACGTCGGGTCGATGGGCTTCTCGGCTGCTGTCCCTTCGGCGCGCAGGCAAAACACCACGCCCGGCGGAATATCGGCGTCGATGCTGCTGGTGACTGCGCAGGCGCCCAAGGGCATGCCTTCGAGCTTGCCGGGGTGTGCCTTGAGGAATTGCGCGAGGTCGATGCGGAAGTCGGTCAGCGTCAGGTCGGTAATGGCGACGCCGGTCGACAGGTCTTCGAGGTCAATCACGGCGTCTTGCAGCTTGAGCAACTGCTTGCGGCGGTACTCCAGATCGTTCATCTGGTTGCCGGATTGCTGCTCGATCAGGTTTTCCTCGCCGGTCGCGGAAATATCCAGCAGTACCATGCGGCCGCTGACGCGCTGCTCTAGGTTGATGTATTCCTCTAGCTCCATGTTGGGCCAGAAGTTCACCAGCTGAATCTGGCTGTTGGGCGAGCCGATGCGATCGATCCGGCCGAAGCGTTGGATGATGCGCACCGGGTTCCAGTGAATGTCGTAGTTGATGAGCCAGTCGCAATCTTGCAGGTTCTGGCCTTCGCTGATGCAATCGGTCGCAATCAGCAGGTCGATTTCACCTTCGTCGGCGAGTTCGGCCGGACGCTCCTTCGAGCGTGGCGAAAACGCGGTGAGGATGCTGCTCAGGTCTTTGCGCAAATGCGGCAGGGTCAGTTGATTGCGCCCGGAGCCCGTGACCAGCGCCGATTCGATGCCGAGATCGGATTTGGCCCACCCGGCCAGCTGCTCGTAGAGGTACATCGCCGTATCCGCAAAGGCGGTGAAGACTATGACTTTGCGGTTGCCGGGGCTGCTCGGGTTTTGGCACTTCTTGGCGATGATCTCGCGCAGTTTACATAGCTTGTCGTCGCGGGCCGCCGTGACTTGGTGGGCGGCGGCATGCAGCGTAGCGAGCCGGTTTCGGTCTTCGATCAGGTCTTGCTTCCAGCGGATCAGGTCGACGTCGCCAAGCAGGGCTTTGACCTTGCGGCCCACCAGCAGGGCTTCAAACGCCGGGTCGTCGATATCCACGTCGGCAATGTCGAGTTCTTCAAATTCCTGCTCGTGCGCCTCGATGCGCGCCAAGGTGGCTTCCACATCCTTGAGCTGACGATGCACCGTCAGGGCGAACGAGGGTACGGCGCTCTCCATGCGTTTGAGGACATTGACCCGCAGTAAGTGAATCAGGCTTTCCTCGCGGTCGACTTGGCGGAAGAAGCTTTCGCCACCGCGAATCTGCGTGCTGTATTTGTCGTCGTAGGCCTTCTGCTTGTGCGGCAGCACGTAGCGCAGCGGCGCATAGGCGGCGAGGTTGAGGCGGCGAATCTCAAGGTTGATTTCGCGGATAGACCTGAACTCGCCGGCACGGTCGACGTCGGCCTTGATGTTGATCGGCGGCAAGCGGTCGGGGAAGCGTCCGGTTTCCGCCGTACCGTAGTACTTCTCGATGTGGCGACGCGAGCGGGCAATGGTCAGGTGATCGAGCAGGGCGAAGTAGTCGAAGCCCAGCATTTCGATCAGCAAGGACGGCGTTTTCTCGTCCTCGGGCAAATCGAGCCAGCGGTTGAAGGCCTTCTGTGCGCGCCGGGTGGTGCTGTCGATACTGGCGATGCCATGCTCGGAGAGCGCGGTATCGTTGCCCTCGGTGACAAAGGCGATCTGGTTGCGCAGGTCGGCCAGCCGGTTATTCACCGGGGTCGCCGAAAGCATCAGGACGCGGGTCTTTACGCCTTCGCGGATGATCTTGCGCATCAGGCGGTCATAGCGCGTTTCGTTGCCCTGACGCGGCGACTTCTTGTTGCGGAAGTTGTGCGACTCGTCGATCACCACCAGGTCGTAATTGCCCCAGTTGACGTGCGACAGGTCGATATCCCCGGAATGACCGCCATCGCGTGACAGGTCGGTGTGATTGAGTACGTCGTAGTTCAGGCGATCCGACGCCAGAATGTTGCGCCGGTCGTTGCCCTTGTAGAGCGTCCAGTTGTCGCGCAGGCGCTTGGGGCACAGCACGAGAACGCGGTCGTTGCGCAGCTCGTGGTACTTGATGATCGCCAGCGCCTCGAAGGTCTTGCCAAGGCCGACGCTATCGGCAATGATGCAGCCGCCGAAGCGTTCCAGCTTATCGAGCGCGCCGACAACGCCGTCGCGCTGGAATTTGTAGAGCTTCGTCCAGACCACCGTGTTGCGAATGCCGGTCGCCGACTTGACTATGCGGTCCTCGTCCATGCCGTCTCCGACGGCGGTGAACAGGTGATGCAGCATCAGGGCGTAAACGCTGACCGGGTCGCGATGCGTTGCCAGCGCCTTGATGCGTTCAACCAGCAGGGTCTTAGCTTCGGGTTGTTCCTTCAGGCTGGCCCATTGGGCATCGAACCACTGGCTGAGCATCTGCGCTTCGGCCGGGGTCTCTGCGGCTTGAATGAGGCTCAACGGGTTGCCCGGCGTCAGGCCCAAGCCTTCGGTGCTGAACGAGAACGAACCGAGCACGGCCTGTTGCGCGGTGCCGCTGGTATCGCGCAGGACCAGCGTGCCTTGCGGAATACCGCCCGTTGCCTGCCGCACGTTGCCTTTCTGCTCCAACCACGCCGCGAGCTTGCGTGCCAGCCACGGCCCTAGCAGTTTGTTGCGGGCGGCGCGGTCCTTGGTACTGCCGAGCAGGCCAAGTTCATCATTCCCTTCTGCCTGACCGGCGGGCAGCACCACGCGGACGTTGGCAAGCTTGGCGGCATCGCCCAGCACCTCGGCGAAGGCAAAGAGGGAAAGCGTCGGGGAAACCATGTCCAGTCCGTTGTCGGCCTTGAGCCAGGGACGAACCAAATCCAACACGCGGTCGGTTCCGGCATTGCTGACGAACTTCATTGGCGGACGGCTCCTCTTTTGGAGAACAACTGCAGACCATGCACGGCCTTGTATATCGGACTTGCGCGCTCAATCGTGAAGCGGTTCTGCTCAGATACCTGCGCCAGCGCAATAGTACTCTGGCATTGGCCGTGCTGTCAGCGAGCAGGCAGATGCCATTCGCGAACGAATATATTGGCCGCGGTCCGGAACTAAGCGCATTTCCGGTGAATGGCGGCTGTGGAAGATACAGCTGACATTCAACTGAACAGATTTTCTTGGTGGCGACTGGCTGCTGATGGCCGGCTCCGGCCCGCCAGAGCACGCGTTGGAGACCACGACCCAATATAGTCAGTCCGTTCGCCTTCCAGCATGGTCAAGAGCAGTACGTTCTTGTACGGGAGATTGGAACGAAATGTCATCTTTGGTTTTTTGGTCGAGTTGGCAGTGCGCAGGGATATCCAC
>WBZS01001337.1_pt2 | contig 11691 bp, 9 predicted proteins | sample 5204201 | NCBI WGS metagenome assembly WBZS01 (sample SAMN12344357, study PRJNA552823) | activated sludge metagenome | biome: Activated sludge suspended growth; feature: Nitrification reactor; material: Wastewater; isolation source: activated sludge from nitrification reactor of wastewater treatment...
CATCTCGATCCGCAATTTCTCCAGCTCATGACCGAAACGCAGGAAATGCTTCGGCAGGCTTTTCAAACCAAGAACCGGTTGACTTTCCCCATCAGCGCGACGGGCATGGCGGGCATGGAGACCTGCATGGTCAACCTGCTCGAACCAGGCGACAAGGTCGTGGTGTGCGTGAAAGGTTTTTTTGGCACTCGTATGTTCGAAATCGCGGGAAGGACCGGAGCACAGGTCATTCGCGTGGACGTCCCCTGGGGCAAAGTCTTCGAATTGGATCAGCTACGGGATCTGTTGAAACAACATCGGCCCAAAGTCTTGGCGATCGTTCACGCCGAAACTTCGACCGGCGCGCGCCAGCCGATCGAAGAACTCGGTAAACTCTGCCATGAATTCGACACGCTTTTATTGACCGATACGGTCACGTCGCTGGGTTGCATCCCGCTTGACCTCGACGGCTGGGAAGTCGATGCGGCTTTCAGTTGTTCGCAAAAAGGGCTCAGTTGCCCGCCGGGTTTGTCTCCCGTGTCGTTCAGTCCCCGGGCTTTGGACGCCATCGCCAAACGAAAAACTCCGGTCCAGAGCTGGTACCTCGATATGTCCGCCATCCAAAAATACTGGAGCGAGGACCGTGCCTACCACCACACCGCTCCGATCACGGCGATCTACGCGCTCCGCGAAGGTCTTCGTATCGTTCATGAAGAGGGATTGCAGGCACGGTGGGACCGTCACGCAAAGCACCATAAAGCTCTGCGAGCAGGTCTCACCGCGTTAGGTCTGAATTATTCCGCGGATCCCGCCCATCAGCTTCCACAACTCAATGCCGTCTTCATCCCGCCGGGCGTGGATGATCTTACGGGCCGAAAGAAACTCCTGAATGATTTTGGCATCGAAGTCGGCGGAGGACTGGGGGATTTTCGCGGCAAAGTTTGGCGTATCGGCATCATGGGTCAAAACGCTCGCGCCAACTGCGTGCTGCTGTGTTTGGCGGCACTCGAGCAAACGTTGCACGCGCAAGGCCACAAAGTCGCACCAGGCGCCGGTGTGGCAGCCGCGAATGCGACGTACGCTTCGATGGGTTAACACCACCGCGATCCCCTGATTCTCTGATGCGTAAGCGTCCGCACGGGGTTTCGTTCCTGGCGGACGCTCGTGGTTTTTCTGGCGCCCAGGTACTTTGTTTCCTTACCACGGTCAAACGTTCCACTTTGAGTACTCCGTTACGTTGAAAGTTAGCCATGTTCCCGCAAATCCGTCCTCGGCGTCTGCGCCAGCATCCCGTGTTGCGAGACCTCGTTCGGGAAACCGAATTGTCTCCCCGAGATTTCATCCTGCCGCTGTTCGTTCGGCCCGGGCAGGGGATTCGCAATGAAATCGCGTCGATGCCGGGTAATTTTCAACTCAGCGTCGATACGCTCCTCGGCGAAGTCGGCAAGGCGGTGGATCTCGGAATCCGCTCGTTCTTGCTTTTCGGCATCCCAGCATTCAAGGATGCTACCGGTTCCAGCGCCTGGATAGACGAGGGCATCGTGCAGCAGGCATTACGGGCGTTAAGGCAGACCTTTCAGAACCGAATTCTTCTGATCACCGACGAATGTTTTTGCGAATACACCGATCACGGGCATTGTGGTATTCTCAAGGAATATCGTGGGCAACTGGATGTGGAAAACGACGCGACGCTACCCAACTTGGCCAAGCAATGCGTCAGCCATGCTCGCGCGGGCGCGGATGTGGTGGCACCGAGTGGCATGATGGACGGCATGGTCCAGGCGATTCGCAAGGGGCTGGATGAAGCAGGCTTCGAGCGCATCCCGATCATGAGCTACGCGGCAAAGTACGCGTCGGGATTCTACGGACCTTTTCGAGACGCAGCCGAGTCGCCTCCCCAGTTCGGCGATCGCAACACCTACCAGATGGACCCCGCCAACAGCGATGAAGCGTTACGGGAAGTCGCGCTCGATGTGGAGGAAGGGGCCGACATCCTGATGGTCAAGCCGGCTTTGGCGTACCTCGACATCATTCGCCGAGTCAAAGATCGGTTCCAGATGCCCGTGGCGGCTTACAATGTGAGCGGCGAATTCGCCATGGTCAAGGCGGCGGCGCAAACAGGTTGGATCGACGAACGGCGTGTGACCCTAGAAATTTTGACCAGCATTCGCCGCGCCGGCGCCGACATGATCCTTACTTACCATGCCATGGACGCGGCAAAATGGATAAAATAATAGCTCAGAATATCCCAGCACCCTCGCGTTCAGCAATTTCCGACGAAACCCCGAGAGCAGCTTCGGATCGTCTCTAGGATTCTCTCTATGTTGATCGGTAAAGAGATCGGGCCTTTTTTGGTCGAAAAGGAGATCGGTAGCGGTGCCATGGGGGCCGTCTTTCAAGGCCGTGAACAAAAATCGGGAAAACGGGTCGCCATCAAAATCATCTCCATGGCACTCACCGCCAACGAGAACGCGTTAAAGCGTTTTAAACGTGAATCTGCGATTCTCAAGCAACTCGCTCATCCCAATATCGTCCGCCTATTGGCGAGCGGGCGTTTTCATGGCACTCCGTTTTACGTGATGGAATACGTCGAAGGTGAATCGCTCGACCATGTCATCGCGCGCCGGGGCCGACTTTCGTGGGAAGAAGTCGTCGAGATGGGGATGCAGCTTTGCGGCGCCCTCCAACATGCCCACGGCAAAGGCATCATCCACCGCGATTTGAAACCTTCGAATCTGATGATCCTTCGCGATCAAAAAACCGTGAAACTTACGGACTTCGGCATCGCCAAAGACACCGACATGACCCAGCTCACGGCTGCCAATTCCACGGTCGGCACGGCGGCGTACATGTCGCCGGAACAATGCCGCGGCGCGAAGGACATTACCTATAAAGCTGATTTGTACTCGATGGGGGTGATGTTCTACGAATTGCTCACGGGGCGAAAGCCGTTCCAGGCGGAAACGACCATGGAGATGTTTCTGCAGCACGCGAACGCGCCCTTCATTCGGCCGAGCAAGATCGTCCATGAGATTCCGGTTTGGCTCGATAATCTCGTTTGCCAACTTTTAGAGAAAAAGCCTGAGAGTCGCCCTTTGAACGCCGAGACGGTTGCCGAGGCGATGCAGATCATCAAACAGAAGGTCGAAACCCAGAAAAGCGCCGGTATCGACGCGGCGACGAAACGCCGCATTGATCGAACCACGAACGACCAGGCTTTGACGAACGAAGAAAAAGACCTCGCCCGGATGCTATTAGGAAAGAAAAAGAAGAAAAAAAAATCCGAACCTTTTTATCAGCAAAACTGGTTCACCGTCACCGCGGTATCCCTGATCTTGGCGACGTTGATTGGATTCATTGGCTGGACGTTTTTCGCCGCTCCGGGCGCGGAAGCACTTTACGCTCAGGCGGAGCAGCAGATGCAGTCGCCACGTGACGAGGATCGGCGTGCCGCACGCGAAGGTGCGATCAGGGATTTTTTGTATTACTACCCCGAATATGGGGACACCAACAAACTCAAACAGATGCAGGCGTGGGCGGACCAGGTGGATACGGAGATTTTGGCACGGCAAGTCGCGAATCGCTGGAACATGAAGCCCGAGAACGAATCGGAAAGCGCGACTCGCGTCGCTCTGGATGAGATGGACCTGGGCAAACTCGATACGGCAGCCAAACTTTGGAGCGATTTGATCACCAAGCACAAAGACGCCAAAGGCGAAGACCGCACGTGGGGTTTGTTGGCTGAACGCAATCTGAAGGAAGTTCGTGAAATCAGGGGTCTTTACGATCACGTCAAAGTTCAGATCCAAACCGAGGAATTACGCGGTAAGAAATACGAGCCGAGCACACCATTCGAAAAGGCCGCCATCGACGCCGTTCGTGCCGAAGAAGACAGGAAACTCGACAAAGCGCTCGGCGCATGGGACGATCTGATGAAGCTGACGGAATCAAAGCTCGGCGAGCAGCGCCAATGGTACCTTCTCGCCGCCTGGCAGCATCGAATTCTCCGAGATCTGGTTCCCATGAAGAAATCGACGCCCTGACCATCTTTCCGTTGTTCAGGTGGCGAACCATCAGCATGGCAACGTCTACGGTTCCTTTTTTCACTCGTTGAGATGGATCACGATGAATCGAAGTAAAAGCCTGGCCGCATTTCAGAAAGCCTGCCAACTCATTCCCGGTGGCGTTAACAGCCCCGCGCGAGCGTTTGGCGGTGTGGGTGGAACCCCCCTTTTCATCGCTCGAGGTGAAGCCGCGTATTTGATCGATATCGACGGCAATCGGTATTTGGATTACTGCGGATCGTGGGGCCCGTTGATTCTCGGCCACTGCCATCCCCGCGTCGTTCAAGCAGTGAACGAGACGATGGCGACGGGAGCGACGTTCGGCGCCCCGACCGAACGCGAAACCGAGTTGGCGGAACTTATCACCCAACTCGTTCCCTCCATGGAAATGGTGCGCATGGTCAGCTCGGGAACGGAAGCGTCGATGAGCGCCATTCGCCTGGCGCGTGGTCACACCGGGCGCGATCTCATCGTGAAATTTCAGGGCTGTTACCATGGCCACGTCGATAGCTTGTTGGTCGCCGCCGGCTCGAGTGCAACCACGCTCGGCGTGCCGAACAGCCCCGGCGTGCCCAAAGGATGCACTCAGGATACGTTGAGTCTGAAGTACAACGACGTCGACAGTCTCAAGGCTGCATTCGCAACCCATGGCGACAAAATCGCGGGCGTTATCCTTGAACCGGTCGTGGGAAACATGGGCTTGGTCGTGCCCACGCCTGAATTCCGTAAGTCGCTTCGCGACCTGACCACGAAGCACGGAAGTATTCTTATCTACGATGAAGTGATGACCGGGTTTCGTTTGGCGTTGGGCGGTGCCCAAGAGTTGTTCGGCGACACCCCCGACCTCACCGTACTTGGCAAGATCGTCGGCGGCGGCCTCCCCGTAGGGGCGTATGGCGGGCGCGCGGAGATCATGAAAAAAATCATGCCCGCCGGCCCCGTGTTTCAGGCAGGCACCCTTTCCGGCAACCCACTGGCGATGGCAGCCGGCCTGGCGACGCTGCAGGAACTTCGCGACCATCCGCCTTACGCCAAAATGGAAAAGCTCGGGCAAACTCTGGAAACAGGGTTGAAAGCGATTCTTTCCCAACTTGGAATCGTGGGGTCGGTGCAACGTGTGGGAAGCATGTGGACGCTCTTCTTCGCGCCGGGCCCCATTGCGGATTATGACGACGCAAAGAAAGCCGACGTCGCCAAGTTTAGCCGGTTTTTCTGGGCCATGATGGATCGCGGGGTTTACCTGCCGTGCAGCCAATTCGAAGCCGCATTCGGCATGGCGATTCACACGGAAGATCACGTGCGACAAACGCTTGAAGCCGCGAAAAACGCTTTGGAAGTGATTGGGTAAAATGACCGGGCCATGGGCGATTCAGAATGGCGAATTCCGCCCCGCCTCGCAAGTCGGGGTGGCTTTGAACGATGCGGGTTTCGTGTTTGGTGCGACGGTAACGGATCTTTGCCGAACGATCCACCACCGTCCCTACTTGCTCGCTGAACATCTCAATCGCTTCATTGCTGGATGTTCCTACGCCCGCATCCCTTTGCCCTATGAGAAATCCCAACTCGAAACATGGACGAACACCCTCGTCGCGCGAAACGCAGCGTTGATTGCTGGTGACCAAGAATTGGCGGTAGTTTTCTTGGCGACGCCGGGACCGATTGGTTTTTACCTGGGTGAACCCGGGGGTGTTGGTGATTCCGGTTCGTCGTTCTTCCTCCACACCTTTCCGATTCCCTTTTCGCGATACCGTTCCGTGATCGCCGAGGGTGCAAGACTAGCCATTCCCAACCTCCGAGCCGTGCCCGGAGCGTGTATCGATCCCCAGCGAAAGGTTCGGAGCAGGATGCATTGGTATTTGGCGGAGCAGGAGATTCGCGTAAGCCACCCTGGATGCCAGGCGCTCCTTCTCGACCTTGAAGGAAATGTCACCGAGACGGCGACCTCCAATTTTTTGCTTGTTGATGGAAATACGCTCGTATCACCTCCCGTGGCCAATATCCTCGATGGAATCAGCTTGGCGAAAGTACGCGGTTTCGCACATCAGCTCGGCTACCGTTTCGAGTCGCGTGCGCTGTCACTCGACGAGTGCCATGAAGCCACGGAAGCGTTGCTCACCAATTCCGTGTACGGCGTGGCAGGCGTTCGCGAGATCCAGGGCCGTAGCCTTCCTTGGCCAGGTTCTGTGTTTCAAAAACTTCGCGACGCGTGGAACCGAGAAGTAGGACTCGATCTTCACGAGCAAATCCTGCGCGGTCGTTGACGAAATTCCCCATTTCTTCGTTGCGAAACGATTCCCAGTGCGTCTATGCTCGAAGCGAACGGGGAAAGAACGAGTCAAGTTGGCCGTTCGCTTTGAAACATTCGCGGAGAGGAAATCATGAAACGGGTCCTGGCTGCCTTGTTTTTCGCGCTGCTCCTCGTTCTCGCCGGCACGGTTGAAATCACGCCGGCTCAGGAATCCGACCCGGCGGACCTGGTCCTTTTCAACGGGAAGATCCTTACGGTCGATAAGCATTTTTCCATCACGCAAGCGCTTGCCGTGCGTGGCGACCGAATTTTGCAGGTCGGTACCGATCGCGAAATCCTCAAGTTGAAAGGATCTCAAACAACACTCATCGATCTCAAAGGCAAATGCGTTCTTCCTGGACTTTACGACAGCCATACCCATCCGACGGGGGCTTCCACCAGCGAGCTCGGCGAAACGCTTCCGTACCTGCAAACGCTGGACGATGCCTTCAAATACATCCGAGAAAAGACCAAGGTGCTACCCGAAGGTGAATGGATCGTGCTGCGCTTCGCGTTTCCAACCCGCCTTAAAGACGCGAGGTTTCCCACGCGTGAAGAGTTGGACAAAGCCGCACCGAACCATCCCGTTCTCTATCACGCCGGTCCGGCGGGAATCGTGAATTCGAAAGCCCTGGCAATCTCGAAAATCACGAAAGACACACCGAACCCCGCGAATGGGATCGTCGTCAAAGATCCGGTCACGGGTGAACCAACGGGAATGCTCCGCAACGCATATGGCGTACTTCGAAGTGTCCCCGGAGCGAAAACCACGAACGCGGATCGTAAAGCCGCCCTCAAAAAATTGTTCCATCTCTACAACGAACGGGGCATCACCAGCATCGCGGATCGCAATGGCGATCGTTCGGGCTTCGACCTGTACCACGAACTCCTCAAGACCAACGATCTCACCGTTCGTGTCAACGTTTCACGCGGCATGAGCCCTTACGGCACACGCGAAGAAATCGCGAAACGCCTCGACGACCTCCCAGGCAAAGACGGCAAGGCGGGGCCAACGGGCAAAGGCGGGATCTGGATTCGGATTGGTCCCATCAAGTTCTTCCTCGATGGCGGTATGCTCAACGGCACCGCGTACATGCGCCAGCCTTGGCCGAAAGGGGATACCTACCAAATCGTGGAAAGCGATTACCGCGGGCTTCTCTTCGTTCCTCCCGATCAAGCAAGGATCCTCGTTGAAGAAGCGGCGAAACGGAAATGGGCGATCACCGCCCATTGTGCGGGTGAGGGAGCGATGGATGTTCTCCTCGACGCTTATGAATACGTTGATCGCCAGGTTCCGATCAAGGACCTTCGTTTTTGCATCACGCACGCGAACTTTCCCTCCGCCCAAAACCTGAAACGTTGCCGGGCGCTCGGTGTGTGTGCCGACGTTCAACCGGCTTGGCTCTATAAGGATGGCGACACGCTTCACCGCGTCCTTGGAAATGAGCGTGTTCGCTGGTTTCAGCCGTACAAGAGTTGGCTCGAGCACACCGTCGTCGGCGGAGGAAGCGATCACATGATCAAGCTTGATCCATTGCGATCGACGAATCCCTGGGATCCTTGGCTCGGTTTGGAGGTGGCGGTCACGCGGAAGACCGAATCCGGCCAAGTGCTCCACGCGGAAGAATGCCTGAGTCGCGAGGACGCGCTGCGGATGTACACGATCCACAATGCGTACTTGCATCACGAAGAGAGAGAGAAAGGAAGTCTCGAGCCAGGGCGGTTGGCGGACCTCATTGTCATCGACCGCGATTATCTCACGTGTCCGCCGAACCAAATTTCTCAAGTGCAAGTGTTGTCGACCTATGTGGGCGGAAAAAAAGTCTTCGCCCGTGAAGAATCGAAATAAAGCAACCGGAATCGCATCAGCTGCCCGAAATATGGTAAAAACCATGTCGAAACGGAGAAGATCTCAGGAAGAAAAGGCGCTTTCCTTTCGGACGTCTCCTAAAATGGCATATAGTTCTTGACGAATGCAGGCCGAATCATTCATTGTGAATGATAGGAAGTGGTGGAATCGCTTCACACGGGACCTCTCAATGCCGGACACCTATCTTCGTCAAGCATCCGCGTTACCGATCAGGGAAGGCAAAATCTGTCTCGTTACGTCCAGCAACGGCAAGCGTTGGGTGATCCCGAAAGGGTTGATCGAAGTCGGTCAGTCGGCGGGTGAAGCTGCTCTTCAGGAATCGTGGGAAGAAGCCGGCCTCACCGGAACCTTGTATCCCGAGCCGATTGGCACCTATCTCTACGAAAAAATGGGAAAGACCTTCCATGTCACGGTCTTCGTGATGGAAGTCCATGAAGTGGCGATGAATTGGCCGGAACGAAGTTATCGGCAACGAATCTGGGTGACGCCGAAATCGCTCCTGTCCCACTTGGAAGAACCGGCCCTGCTCGAAGTCGTTCGCTTCGCTCTGGAACAACGCTTCCCTGAGAGCGTACCGTTGTCGGTTTGAGCGATCACCACGCGAAAAAGACGTTTCAACGCTGGGCCGATTTTCCCAGCCGAGTTCGTCCCGTCGCGGCATATTTCTTCAAACAGCAACCGACCGTAAGCCAAATTCAGGCATTTCCGAAGACGAGTGCTTATTCGTCCTTAGGAAGCTCTTTGCTGCCTACGATGGTGAGATTCATTCCGATTTGAATCGAAGTCGGCACACCGTCGATGGAAATCGATGTTTTTCCGTTCAGGTACCAACCCAACGATCCCGTCGAAAACTCTTTCACTTCCGCGATTAAGGGAACGCCGTTGACGACGATTTCGACGGGTTTCGCTTTTTCCCGAAATTGTTGCCGCGTAATTGGGCAGGTCGACTTTTTGGCCATAGTCCCACCTCCTTGTTCGGTCAAATGGATGTAACGGATAGATCTTAGCATTTTGTATGAAATTCGCCTAGATCTGTGTACCTTTTGAAAAGGATGGTTGGAGTTCTTGCTTCCGCTTGCCCCTGTTGGTCGGCGCCTATTTCCAGCAACCGCTCCACCATCTTGGAGGGCGAAGGCCCGGACAAGCTTTCAATCAACAGCGGCGTTTGGCTTGGTAGTACCCACGCCCTCCCAAATTCAACAAATTGTCCCCACGCCCTTGGTATTCGGGGCCGTCCATGATTCGACGGAAAGCGAAAAGCCCGGAACAGAAATCGGACCAAGCGTTGGATGGTTCTAACGGTTCCAACGATTTCCGGAATTTCGCGACTTTTTACCGACTTATGGAAAAAACGTGAGCTACGTTTTCGTTGGTTGGTCCCCGTTTCCCCTCCGACCGATGATGATGGGTTTACGACGCCATGAAGACTTTTCTCATTTGCAGCGGGGTCGGCATCGTTGCATTCCTCAGCATGGGCATGTTGCTGGGTATTGTACCGGCAACCGTATTCGAAACCCCCGAGGTAGGTGATACCGCCTCTTACCAGCCCCGAAAAAAGCCTGTAGAACCCAAGTTCCCCGACGCTCTCGTCCCGGCGGCGCAAGCGGTTCCCGTACCAGAAGCGTCGGAATTCATTCCAGCCAATGAATCGCATGGCATGGTCGTGGTCCGTCCCGATGGCGTTCTTCACGATTGGAACGAACAAGTCAACAACGATTGGGCTGCCACGTCGGTGGCGAAAACGGAATTGGTCGTGGTCGTCGGCGTCCAGAAAAAATCCATTTCGAGCGTGCATCATTACCCGAACGGCGCACCGTCGGTTACTCGATACCGCCATGATCTGGAAGCGAGCGTCGTCGAAGCGAAGACGGGCAAGGTGTTGGCGAATCGCGTTTTCACCAATCTACCTCGTCCCTTGGCAGGCGTGGAGCGGTGGGAAACGACGTCGATTGGACGGGTGGTCAGCCATCGAACGGTGTTGGCATGGGTAATGAAACACGCACAAAAAGGATTTCCTGATCCGCCGGTCCACCCGCCATTGATTGCGGAAGTGGATTGAAATAGCACTCGACCGTGGACAAGAAAAAGCCCAGGCACCAAGGTGTCGCCTGGGCTTTCATGATTTTGCGAAAGTCGAAACCGTGCTTAGTAGGTCCAGCGAACGCCCACGTAGAAGTTCAATCCAGGCTGAGTCACGAACCTCGTGGTGCGGACCGGTCGTCCGTTACCATCAAGCTTTGCGTCTCTGTCGAACTGCCTTGAAACCACGTCGAAATGTTCGCGGTAGCGAAGGTCTCCCAAATTCTCGACGCCCATGGTCAAAAGTAAGCTATCGCGTACTTGCCAGTAGGTTCTCAGATCGAAAACCGTGAAGCCCGGCGTGCGAACTTCTCCCAGGTCGGTGACGAGTTGCTTGAAGATGTCGCTGGTCGAATCGCTAGCGACTTCGTTTTGCGGCGCCACCATGCGAGCGGAAGTTTCAATCGCCCACTTCGGCGCCTTCTGGGGATCGTGGATGCGAAAGCCTACCCGCGACGAAAAGGGATAAATCCCGGGAAGTGGCACCCTGGGAGAATTTTCGTATGCTTGAACGACATTGAAGGTGCCGAATAACGTCAGCCATTCGATCACATCAAGTTCCGCATAGCCCTCGGCACCGATGAAAGTGACGTTGGGCACATTGCGAAACGTGTATCCTCGAATTTGCAGCGCATCCGACGTCACAATCGCTTTGAGGGATGGGTTCTCTAAGGGCGTATTGACGGTGATGTTGTTCGCCTCTCGATCGACGGCGCTCTTGTTAGCGTAGTTGATGTAATTTTTCGCCATTCCGAGGAAGCCGTTCAACCCCGTTCGCACGTTTTCGAAGTTTCCACGTATTCCCAAGTCGAGCTGGTGCAACTCCTCTTTTCTCAGATCGTCGTTTCCCGTGTATTCCGCGAAACCCGTCTGCTGGAGCGCGAGGAAGGTTCGTTGTGCGTAAAGCTCGGTAAGGCTTGGTGGTCGTTGACTATAACCATAACCAAATGTCCCAACAACCCGCTCGGTGACCTTCAGTTCCGAAGTCACGAAACCGGAGAAGAGGAAATAATCTCGATCGCGAAGCACGGAGATTTCTTCACGCACCGCGTTGGGTTGCGGTCCCGGTTGGATCTCCGGCTGATCGGTGTCGCGATCCACATTGGTATGATGCCAATCGACGCGTATGCCCGCGATCGTTTTGAAATAAGGAGTGAACGGCACCGTGAAATCCAGGAACACGCCCGGAGCGGTGTAGCGAGAACGTGGAATGGGCACGTTGAAAGGCGTGTTGTCAAGCGTGACAAGGTTGATCGGCAACAAGCTATCGAGTTCGTTGACCGTTTGCGTGACATATCGAAAATCGACGCCTGCGGTCACTTGCGGATTCGATTCTTTGCCCCACGTGGTCGCCGACCGTGCACCCCATGAAGTCCCTAATCCATCGCTTAACGTCGTGATTCGAGACGGAA
>WBZS01002415.1_pt1 | contig 11679 bp, 13 predicted proteins | sample 5204201 | NCBI WGS metagenome assembly WBZS01 (sample SAMN12344357, study PRJNA552823) | activated sludge metagenome | biome: Activated sludge suspended growth; feature: Nitrification reactor; material: Wastewater; isolation source: activated sludge from nitrification reactor of wastewater...
ACCCCCCAACTTCGCCCTCCATCCCGCAGGTTTCCCTTCGCCATCGTGGCCTTCGTCCGCCGCCGACTTTCGGCGGCCTCAACGAACCCACGAAAGGCCGACCCATGCGAACCGATCTCGCGATTCTGCCGCCGCGTTTCCTGCGCACCAAGGAAGCCGGCGAGTTTCTGAGCCTCTCCGCCCGCACGCTGGAGAAGCACCGCACCTACGGGACCGGCCCGGCCTATCGCAAGCTCGGCGGCCGCGTCGTCTATGCGGTTGACGATCTCGAAGCCTGGGCAGCGCGCGGCGCCGTCACCTCGACCTCCGATCCGCGCGGCGCGGTTCTGCCGGCCAAGCGCCAGACGCTGCCCGCCATGCCGCAACCCGGCCGCTACGCCCGCTGAGCGGCTTCCCGAATGGCGGCGCGGCATCGGCCTTTTTCGGAGCGCGGACAGCTCGACCTGTTTCGGGCGCTCCCCGGTGATTTCGCGCCACGAGACGCGCAGGATCTCATGGCTTTTCCGTTTTTCTCCCTTTCCAAATCCCATCGCGTCGCGCCGATCGATTTCATCGCCGGCGACGTGACGATCCGCGTCGAGGCCGTGCCCGACCACGGCATGGCGACGATCTGGGACGCGGACATCCTGATCTGGGCAGCCAGCCAGATCGTCGAGGCGCGCGACGCGGGCCTGCGCACCTCGCGCTTGATGGCGGCCACCCCCTACGAAATCCTGCGCTTCATCGGTCGCGGCACCAGCTTGCGCGATTACCAGCGCCTGAAGGCCGCGCTCGACCGGCTCCAATCCACCACGGTCTGCACCTCGATCCGCCAGCCCGCCGAGGGCCGCCGCCACCGCTTCTCATGGATCAACGAGTGGAAGGAGTGCACCGATCGCAACGGTCGCCCTGACGGCATCGAGATGATCCTACCGGACTGGTTCTACCAGGCCGTGCTCGACGACGCGCTCGTGCTCACCATCGATCGCGCCTATTTCGATCTGGTTGGCGGCCTCGAACGCTGGCTCTACCGCATCGTGCGCAAGCATGGCGGACGGCAGCGCAATGGCTGGCGCTTCGACTTTCGCCATCTGCACCAGAAATCCGGCGCGCTGTCGCCATTCAAACGCTTCGCCTTCGAGCTGCGCGACATCATCCGCCGCCAGCCGTTGCCCGGCTACCGCCTGTTTCTCGAAGTCGAGATCGGCGGCCGCACGCTGCTCGCCTTCGAACCGTTTCCGCCATGTGGAAAACCTGTGGACGGCCTCGTGCCATCGGGAACCCGTGGACACGTGCCATCGGGAACCGCCCTATCGTGCCAGCAGGAACCCGAACGGGGTGTAACCCCAGGCGCCACAACGGAAATTCGCGCCTTTAACTTAGACTCTAACGAAGAATCTAACTCTGTAGAGCGCGCGCGCGAGGTGGAAAACCTCATCCGCGAGGCCGCTGACGCGCTCGGTTCGGGCGCAAAAACGCGCCGAAATCCTGCGCGCCAGACAGCGCCCGACGCCCAGCAGCTTCCCTTCGGCAGCCGCTCGGGAGGCCGGCCATGATCGTCGCCCTCCTCAACCAGAAGGGCGGTGTCGGCAAGACGACGCTGGCGCTGAACCTGGCTGGCGAATGGGCCGGAAAGGGAAAGCGGGTCACGCTGATCGACGCGGACCCGCAAGGCTCGGCGCTCGACTGGTCGCAGCAGCGCGGCCGCGAGGGCCTCGCGCGCCTGTTCGGCGTCGTCGGCCTGGCGCGCGACACCTTGCATCGGGAGGCCCCGGAGCTTGCCCGTGACGCCGATCACGTCGTCATCGACGGGCCGCCGCGCGTCGCCGGCCTGATGCGCTCGGCGCTGCTCGCCGCCGATCTCGTGCTGATCCCTGTGCAACCCTCGCCGCTCGATGGCTGGGCTTCGGCCGAGATGCTGGCGCTCGTTGCCGAGGCGCGCATCTACCGGCCCGATCTCGTTGCGCGCTTCGTGCTCAACCGCTGCGCCGCGCGCACAGTGCTGGCCCGCGAGACGGCCGAGACATTGGCCGACCACGATCCACCGGTGCTCGCCGCCGCCATCGGCCAGCGCATCGCTTTTGCCGTCGCCGCGCAATCAGGTCGCCTCGTCTGCGAACTCGATGACGCCGCGCCCGCCGCGCGCGAGATCGCGGCGCTGGCGGAGGAAATCGAGCGGCTCGGTATCGGGAGGGCGGCGCGATGAGCGAACGTCCGATCCGTCGCGGCTTCGCCGCCCGGCCCGCCGATCCCGAGCAATGGATCAAGGCGCCCGAGGTTCTTCCGCGTGACGGCGAGACCGCCGGTTTCACCGCGCGGCTCACCATCGACGTGACGCCAGACCAGCGCGGCCGGATCAAGATCGCCGCGTTCAGGCGCGGCGTCACCGTCGCCGACATGCTGCGCGATCTCCTCGCGCGCGAATTCCCCTCGAACCCCGGAGACCCATCATGACCGGCGACGCGGCCCCCCGCGTGCGCGGCGGCCCCGTGCCGATCGCGCAACGCTCCGACAACCTCACCCATGTCGAACTGACCTGGGTGGAGAAGCGCATCGAGAACTGGATCAGGTTCGGTCGCGAGGCGCGCGAGCAGGTGCTCGACCGCCGCCGTCGTGTCTTTTCCTACCGGCCCGGCAGCATCTTCGCCTTCGTCCGTTGGGCGGCCAACGACTTCGGCACGATCATCTCGCGCATCGACATCGTGCGCGCGGTGAAGCCCGGCGAGCCCTATCAGACGCTCCCCTTCGTGCGTCCCGGCGGCGACATTCTTCTGAAGATCGAGGGCTGGCTCAAGGTCGAACAGGTGCTCCGCCACGTCGACGCGGTGGAAGCCGCCGGCATCGACGCCTGCGAAGTGTGCCCCGATCACTGGCGGCACGTTCATCACCGTCTGAACGCGGGCCACGAACCGCGCGCCTACACGATGGAGCGGCATCAGGCGTGGCTCAAGCGGCGGAGGGTCGAAGGATGACCCGCTTCGGCTACGTCATGGTGACGTATCTCTCGCTGATGGCCATCGCCATCGCGTCCTGCGTTTCCCTGCCGATCAAGCTGCTCTGGAATGCTTCAGCGAGCACGCCGATCGGGTTCTACGATCTCGATGCGCCACGCCATCTCAAAGCTGGCGATCTGGTCGCGGTGATGCCGGAGAAGCCGCTCGCCGACTTCATGATCGGGCGCGGCTATATCGGCCGCGGCGTGCCGTTGCTGAAGCACATCGTCGCGCTGCCGGGGCAGGAAGTCTGCCGCGCCGGCGACACCGTGACGGTCGATGGCGTGCCGTTCGGCGACGCGCTCGACCACGACAGGCTCGGCCGTCCGCTGCCGGTCTGGCAGGGCTGCCGGCGCATCGCGGATGGCGACATCTTCCTGATGAACCCGTCCGTGCCGGACAGCCTCGACGGCCGCTATTTCGGCCCGCTCCCCGCGCGTGACGTCATCGGCAAGGCGACGCCCCTCTACACCGATGAAGCCGGCGATGGCCGCTTCGTCTGGCGCGCCGCCACGCACTGACCGCTTTCCCATCGGCGGGAGCGGTGCTCGCCGATGGTTCCTTCAACGCCACCGCCAAGGAACCTACCATGCCACAGATTGGCAGATTCTCTCCCGACGAAGCGGGCTTCCTCGGACATCTGACGACATTGATGATGGCCCAGGACGTGCTCATCGTCGCGGCCGAACCATCGGAAACCGAGAACGCGCCGCAGTATCGCGTCCACATCATCGACTGTGAGACCGGCGAGCCGGGCGCGGAGATCGGCGCGGCGTGGAAACGCACCGGCGAGCGCGCGGGCGAATACCTCGCGCTGGTCATCGACGATCCGGCGCTGCCGCAGCCGATCCGCGCCAACCTGTTCCGTGACGACAACGCGGGCTCCACCTGGTCGCTGCACTGGAGCCGCCAGCCCAAGCACGACGGAAAGGAGTAACGCCATGCGCTGCGCCGCCTTCCTTCTCGTTTCCGGCCTGTCGCTCGCTTGCGGGATTGCGGGACCGGCCTTCGCACAAGCGCCGGGCGTCATCCGCCCGTCGCAGCGCGACGCTTACGGCGAGCACATCGCCGAGGCGGCGCAACGTTTCGAGCTTCCCGCCGCCTGGATACGCGCCGTGCTCGCCGCCGAGAGCAACGGCGATCCGCGCGCCCTCTCGCCCAAAGGCGCAATGGGCCTGATGCAGGTGATGCCCGCCACATGGAGCGATCTGCGCATCCGCCATCGTCTCGGCAGCGATCCGTATGACCCGCACGACAACATCATTGCCGGCGCAGCTTACATCCGGCTGCTCTACGACCGCTACGGATCGCCCGGCTGGATCGCCGCCTACAATGCCGGTCCCGGCGGATATGAGGCATCGCTGAGGGGGCATCCGTTGCCGCCCGAGACCCGTGCCTATGTCGCCACCGTCGCGCCCAACCTCAACGGTGCTGGCGATCCCGGCGTCACCGTGGTCGCGGCGATCGATCCGCTCGCATGGACCCGTTCGGCGCTGTTCGTCACACAACAGACGAGCAAACCGGCCGCCGATTCCGTGCCGGCCGAGCGTCCGTCGAGCGATGCTCCCGCGATGCCGATCGTGCGCGATGTTTCCGCCATCGTGCCGCAGTCGAATGGCCTGTTCGTCGCGCGGGCGAGCGGAGCAACGACGCAATGATCGCGCAGGTTCCTGATCGCACGATAGCGCATCCCAGCGTGTCATGGAGAGCGCGAAGGAGGAGCACGGGCAACACGACCGGAGGATGGCGAGATAAAAAGCCGCGAGGTGCGGCGGGTGGCGGTCGTGTTGTTTCAATAGGTTATGCAGCGATTTCGCGAGGTGCGGAATTTGGGCGCACCTCGCGGTTTTGCCGATTTGTGAGCTTTATCCGTGGCCTGACGCGATGTGCGGGGCCTCGGTCATGACCGGCGACAGCGATTTCCGCGTTCGGCCAGGCCGCATCCGCTCATCCGGCAAACAGGCCACGCGCCCCTTCATCGCGCAGGCGCTCGCCGCCGCGCAGAAGGCCGGCGCCCGCATCTCGCGCTCCGGCCGGATCACCCCTGGCAACCGCTCGACCTTCGGTCGCGGCCGCACGGCGAGCGTTCGCGCCAATCGTCTCCTGACCGGCCGCTCCCGCATCGTCGTCATCAAGACGCGCGTGGTGCGCCATCACCAGCGCGCCACGCCGCTCAAGGCCCATCTCAACTATCTGCGCCGCGAAGGCGTGACCCGCGACGGAGAGAAGGCCCGGCTGTTCGGACCGGACCGCGACGACGTGGATGGCCGGGCCTTCGCGGAGCGCTGCGAGGAAGACCGCCATCACTTCCGGTTCATCGTCTCGCCGGAGGACGCGGTGGAGATGACCGACCTCCGGAGCTTCGCCCGCGATTTGATGACCCAGATGGAGAGCGACCTCGGCACGAAGCTCGACTGGGTCGGCGTCGATCACTGGAACACCGACAATCCCCACGTCCACATCATCCTGCGCGGCCGCACCGACGATGGCCAGGATCTCGTCATCTCGCGCGATTACATCAAGGAGGGAATGCGAGCGCGCGCCGCCGATCTCGTCACGCAGGATCTCGGCCCGCGCACCGATCTCGACATCCGCCGCAATCTCGACCGGCAGGTCGAGGCCGAGCGCTGGACCCAGCTCGATCGTCAGCTCGTGCGCGACGGGCGCGACACCGGCGTCATCGACATGGCGCCCGACCACGAAGCGAAGCCCGACGAATATCACGCGCTGAAGGCCGGGCGTCTGCGCAAGCTGGAATCTCTTGGCCTCGCCGATCAGGTCGCGCCCGGCCAATGGATGATCGCCGACGACGCCGAGGCGACGCTGCGCGAGATGGGCGAGCGCGGCGACATCATCAAGCGGATGCACCGCGCTCTGACCGAACGCGGCATCGAGCGCGGATCGGCGAGCTATGTGCTCGCCGCCGAGAATCTCGATACGCCGATCGTCGGTCGGCTGGTGACACGCGGCCTCGACGACGAGTTGAAAGGCACGGCCTATGCCGTGGTCGATGGTGTCGACGGCCGCACCCATCACGTCAGGCTGCGCGATCTCGACGCCGCCGGCGACAGCGCGACGGGATCGATCGTCGAGTTGCGCAGGTTCGAGGACGCCAAGGGCGAACGCCGCGTCGCGCTCGCCGTGCGTTCCGACCTCGACATCGATCGGCAGATCACCGCGACCGGCGCCACCTGGCTCGACCGGCAGAACATCGCCCGCGAACCAGTCGCCCTGTCCGAGGGTGGCTTCGGCGCCGAGGTGCGCCAGGCGATGAGCGCCCGCGCCGATCATCTGGTCGAGCAAGGTTTCGGCGAGCGGCACGGCCAGCGCGTTACCTTCAGCCGAAACCTGATCGAGACGCTGCGCGGCCGGGAGCTGGATGCGCTCGGCGAGAAGCTCGCCGCCGAAACCGGCCAGCCCTTCAACCGCGCCGGCGGCGGCGAATATGTCGCCGGCTCCTATCGCCAGCGCTTCACGCTCGCCTCCGGCCGTTTCGCGATGATCGACGATGGCCTCGGCTTCCAGCTCGTGCCGTGGACGCCCTCATTCGAAAAGCAGCTCGGCCGCCATGTCTCCGGCATCGCCCGCGACGACGGCGGCATCGACTGGAGCTTCGGGCGCAAGCGCGGCCTCGGCCTCTGACCCTTTCTCCCAGGAACCTTTGCCCAAAAAGGAATTGCCTATGTCCGCGACAAAAATCCTCTGGGGCCAGATCCTCGCCGTCTTCGCCATCGTCCTCGTATGTCTCTGGGGCGCGACCGAATGGGTCGCCTGGCGGCTCGCTTTCCAGCCCGAACTCGGGACGCCGTGGTTCAAGGTATTGGGCTTCCCCTTCTACTTTCCAGCCGCCTTCTTCTGGTGGTGGTATGGCTATGATGCCTATGCGCCATCGATCTTCGTCGAGGGCGCCTATATCGCGGCGTCGGGCGGCCTGATCGCCGCCGCCGTCGCGATCGGCATGTCGGTCTGGCGGGCGCGCGAGGCCAAGAAGGTCGAGACCTACGGCTCTGCCCGCTGGGCCGACGCGGCGGAGGTGAAGGCCGCTGGGCTGCTCGGCGCCGATGGCGTCGTGCTCGGCCGCTACACCCACGACTATCTCCGCCACGACGGGCCGGAGCATGTGCTCTGCTTCGCGCCCACCCGTTCCGGCAAGGGCGTTGGTCTCGTCATCCCCTCGCTGCTGACCTGGCCGGGCTCCGCCATCGTCCACGACATCAAGGGCGAGAACTGGCAGCTCACCGCCGGCTTCCGCGCTCGGCATGGCCGCGTGCTGCTGTTCGATCCGACCAACGCCAAATCCTCGGCCTACAATCCGCTGCTCGAAGTCCGGCGTGGCGAGTGGGAGGTGCGCGACGTCCAGAACATCGCCGACATCCTGGTCGATCCCGAAGGCAGCTTGGAGAAGCGCAGCCATTGGGAGAAGACCAGTCACGCCCTGCTGGTCGGCGCGATCCTGCATGTCCTCTACGCCGAGGCGGACAAGACACTCGCCGGCGTCGCCGCCTTCCTCTCCGATCCCAAGCGCCCGATCGAGTCGACGCTCGCCGCCATGATGAAGACCGCCCATCTCGGCGACGCCGGGCCGCACCCGGTCATCGCCAGCGCCGCCCGCGAGTTGCTGAACAAATCCGACAACGAGCGGTCGGGCGTGCTGTCCACCGCCATGTCGTTCCTCGGCCTCTACCGCGATCCCATCGTCGCCGAGGTGACGCGCCGCTGCGACTGGCGCATCACCGACATCGTGGAGGGCAAGCGCCCGACGACGCTCTACCTCGTGGTGCCGCCTTCGGACATCAACCGCACCAAGCCGCTGATCCGCCTGATCCTCAATCAGGTCGGCCGCCGCCTGACCGAGGACTTGCAGGCCAAGGCCGGGCGTCATCGGCTGCTCTTGATGCTGGACGAGTTTCCGGCGCTGGGGCGGCTCGACTTCTTCGAGTCGGCGCTCGCCTTCATGGCCGGCTACGGCCTCAAGTCCTTCCTGATCGCGCAGTCGCTGAACCAGATCGAGAAAGCCTATGGCGCCAACAACTCGATCCTCGACAACTGCCATGTGCGCGTCAGCTTCGCCACCAATGACGAGCGCACCGCCAAGCGCGTATCGGACGCCCTCGGCACGGCCACCGAGATGAAGGCGATGAAGAACTACGCCGGCAGCCGTCTGTCACCTTGGCTCGGGCATCTGATGGTGTCGCGCTCCGAAACCGCCCGGCCGCTGCTCACCCCCGGCGAGGTGATGCAGCTTCCCGCGACCGACGAGATCGTCATGATCGCGGGGACGCCGCCGATCCGGGCGAAGAAGGCGCGCTACTTCGAGGATCGCCGCTTGCAGGAACGCATCCTGCCGCCGCCCACGATGACGGCGACGCAGGGCCGGCCGGACGACTGGACCGCGTTGCCCGTGCCGCCGCGCCCGCAGTTCGCGGAGGCGAAGCCCGCGCCGGACACCGATGACGACGATCCGACCGAATCCGAGCGCCGCCGTCAGCCCGAACTCAACCGCGTGCAGCCGGTCGAGAAGCATGAGACGATCGAGAACGAGTTCGAGATCGGCCTGAATGAGGAGGACGAGGATGACGCCGCCCGCAACAGCCGGATGAACCGGCTCATGCAGGGCGTCGCTCGCCAGGCGTCGCTCGATCCCGCCGACGACATGGACCTGTGAGGCGCCGATGAGCAAACCCGCCCGCAAGCAGCGCCTGTCCGTATATCTCGATCTCGCCGTGATGAACCGGCTCGCCGATCATGCCGCGCGGCGGGATCAATCCCGCTCGCTGATCGCGGAGGCCGCCATCGAATCCTTCCTGTCGCCCGACGCGGCCGAGCGGCAGGAGGCCGCGATCACCAAGCGGCTCGACCAGTTCGACCGCCGCATGGTCCGGCTCGAACGCGATGTCGGGATCTCCGTCGAGATGCTCGCCGTGTTCGTGCGCTTCTGGCTCGCCACCACACCTACGCTGTCCGAACCCGTTGCGAAGGCCACCCATGCGAAGACGGCCGAACGCTATGGCGCCTTCGTCACCGCGCTCGGGCGGCGGCTCGCCAAAGGGCCGAAGTTGCGGCAGGAGATCGCGGAGGATGTGGCGCCGGAAGGAGAGTAGGATTTGTTCGTTATACGACCATTCCGGCGAGCCAACCTAAACGACGTCGATCTCGAAATTCGGAGTTCGTCCACAGAGTAGCGTGGAGATCGAGAATTCGGCACGCATGGCCATCGCTCCGTGTAAATCCGGCTGCTGGCAGAGTCTTGGAGGAATGTCTATCGCTCCCAGCGCGTCTCAGTAGCGAGATACTCCCAAATGACTGTCTTCACCGTTATGGTGTCGGACCAGTCTATGGAATAGCGGTATCGGCCGGGCTCGACCGTAATCCAGCCGCCGACCATGGCTTCCTTATCGAGTAGTTGAACGGTCATTCGACTGCCGACCTCAGGCCACACAGCAAGTTCTGCGCCGGTGCCGACAGCCTCAAAGGCATCGCGCTGCTCGGGGCTTAGCTGCTCTAGCGGCACGAATGCGACGTGATCAGGCGCTTCGATTAGCGGCTCGCCGATCTCATGAAAGGCATGGCCCCGAGCGTTCTTGACAATAACGCGCCGCACTTTGTCAGTGTCAGGATAGAGGGTGAACGGTTGCAGATTTTCAAACAAGAGAAGTTGTCCGTCCGGACCGCTCTTGAGAGATCGAACCACATGCCGGTTGCTTCTCAGAATGGTTGCTGCTTCGGGATGTTTGGTCGGATCGGGATAGAGGCTGCCAGCCATGACCGCGTGAAGGACGCAGAGAAGGTAGTTTTCGTCCGGCGAGAAGCTGGAATTGCAACGCCGACAGACGACAACCTGCGGCAGATAATCCATTTCGTCACCCGCGCCGCTGTCATAATCCGCCCCCCGTTCTCGAAGCGTCTTTGTCAGAAGCGACTTAGTAGGAACATGGTCACGATTGCTCTCAACGTCGGCTATCACGGCGCCACAGTGGATGCACCAAGCCTTCAATCGATCGTCAGTAAAATCCTCAATTTCTCGCACTCGACAAGCCCTTCGCTAGTTTTTGACACACCCGCGCGGCGGGCAATCGTCTGAACAAAGGTATGGAATCTACGCGTAGGATAGCAAAAGCTGCCCATGCAAACGTACACCGTAGCCGATGGCAGGTCGCGTTCTGTGTGGCCGCTTGCATCCCTGTTCCGCGTGTTATTGGTCGGACTGCTCCCGGCAAAAGGCGGTCGTTCCACTTAGATTGCCAGAGGCTTACTCACCGCCGTTCTCCTGTATTTGCGCGCTACGCTACTACGCTGGTAATTCCTTGTTGAATCTGCCCTAAATCGGGCTCTTTTAATCGACCCCGCAAGGGGAAGGGCTGTCGATCCCCGCTGAACTCGGGGCGACATGAAGGCTTCACATCACAACTCTGAAGGCTTGGCGCGGGGCGCGCGGATGCTGCGCACCGCGCTTGGGGCCGCGATCGCGCGGTTTCTGGAAGACGCCACCGTCGTCGAGGTGATGCTGAACCCGGACGGGCGCATCTGGATCGACCGACTGTCCGAAGGGCTGTTCGACACCGGCGAGCGGCTCTCGCCCGCCGACGGCGAGCGCATCGTGCGCCTGGTCGCCCATCATGTCGGCGCCGAGGTTCATGCCGGCGCCCCGCGTGTCTCGGCCGAACTGCCCGAGACGGGAGAGCGGTTCGAGGGTCTATTGCCGCCCGTCGTTGCGGCCCCGGCCTTCGCCATCCGCAAGCCCGCAGTCGCCGTGTTCACGCTCGACGACTACGTCGCGGCCGGGATCATGTCGGCGGGGCAGGCCGAGGCGTTGCGCCAGGGCGTCGCGTCTCGCGCCAACATCCTCGTCGCCGGCGGCACCTCGACCGGCAAGACGACGCTGACCAACGCCTTGCTCGCCGAGGTCGCGAAGACCTCGGATCGCGTCGTCATCATCGAGGATACGCGCGAGCTGCAATGCGCCGCGCCCAACCTCGTCGCCATGCGGACGAAGGATGGCGTCGCCTCGCTCTCCGATCTCGTCCGTTCGTCGCTTCGCCTGCGCCCCGACCGCATCCCGGTCGGCGAGGTGCGCGGCAGCGAGGCCCTCGACCTTCTGAAGGCATGGGGCACCGGCCATCCCGGCGGCGTCGGCACCATCCACGCGGGTTCGGCCATCGGCGCACTGCGCCGGATGGAGCAGCTCATCCAGGAAGCGGTCGTCACCGTGCCGCGCGCGCTGATCGCCGAGACGATTGATCTCGTCGCCGTGCTCGCCGGACGCGGCTTGAAGCGCCGCCTTGTTGAACTCGCCCGCGTCGAGGGCCTCCGCCCCGACGGCGATTACCGCGTCACCGCGCTCGAACCTGTTTCTCCCCAGCCCGAAGAAGGAAGCCTCTCATGATGCCTGTCGTTTCTCGTCTGCGCCGCCGCCTCGCTGCGTCGGCTTCCGTTGCCGTCCTCGGTTTGATGACGGCCGCGCCCGCCCATGCCTCCGGCTCGTCGATGCCGTGGGAACAGCCGCTGCAACAGATCCTGCAATCGATCGAAGGCCCGGTCGCCAAGATCGTCGCGGTCATCATCATCATCGCCACGGGCCTTGCGCTCGCCTTCGGCGACACCTCGGGCGGTTTCCGCCGCCTGATCCAGATCGTGTTCGGCCTCTCCATCGCGTTCGCGGCCAGCTCGTTCTTCCTGTCGTTCTTCTCCTTCAGCGGCGGGGCGCTCG
>WBZS01002280.1_pt2 | contig 11672 bp, 8 predicted proteins | sample 5204201 | NCBI WGS metagenome assembly WBZS01 (sample SAMN12344357, study PRJNA552823) | activated sludge metagenome | biome: Activated sludge suspended growth; feature: Nitrification reactor; material: Wastewater; isolation source: activated sludge from nitrification reactor of wastewater treatment...
CGCATGTACTCTGCCAGGTCAAGGACGTACCCGGCGTGCGCCTGGCGCGCCGTCGATGACGGCTCAGGGAACTGCTATAATTCGAAGTTCGAATCGATTTCAGGCGCGTAGCTCAGCTGGTTAGAGCACCACCTTGACATGGTGGGGGTCGTTGGTTCGAGTCCAATCGCGCCTACCAACAATTGCAAGCAACCACGTGGCTTGCAGCAGAAACGCCCGCTGGCTTAGCGGGCGTTTTTGTTTTCGTTTCTGGAAAAGTACCGAAAAGCGTTTGTTGGAATGAGTGAACCGCGGCGTTACGCGCTCGCTGTTTCGGTGGACTGGCCGAGCTTTCCGTGGCAGCCGTGGCTGCATCTTGTTAGCGAACCAGCCCAGCCGCCAGCTAAAAAAAAGGGGTGTCGTCACATCCGCTTGTCTGAGTCCTGCACGATCCTTTATTCAGCTTCAACCGATCAAGCCGCAACGTCGCCGGCCCCGGCGTGTCCACATCGATGATCTTGGCGCACAGATCACCGAAGGCTGCTCTGAAGTGATTCTTGGCCTTCACGCACAGTAGCCGCACCTGCGTCAGATCGATCCCATGCAGTGTGAAGAACGCCGGATCATTGCAGCCGGTCACATGCGTGCTGACGATGATGCGAATGGACCCATGACGCAGCACCGCCGTCGGGCCACACTCGACCTGCAATGCCCGCTCCATTGGCCCCGTATTGGTGTATTTGCCATCGGTCAGGCTTTCCACGGTGGCATGCAACTGCACAGGAGGGCCATAGTCTTGTGTCAGACGCCCGCCCAGCCTGACGTTCAACGCGGCGCCGACACCAGCCTGTCGAGCGGCGTCAACCACGCCCGCGTCGGCAAGGCCTGCGTGAACCGATTCGTCAACGGGATTTGCGGCGATCAGTGCCGCCAGCAACCCCGGGGTATCGCCGATTCCGCCCGACAGACAGTTGTCAGACGCTTCGGTGACGGCGACCAATCCCGGTATTTGCAGTGCGAGGCGAATGCCGTCCGCGGCTTCGATGAGCGGGATGTCGAACTCTGCTTTACGACAAGCCAAATCGGCGTACAGCTCATCCGCTGCCGCCTGAGCGGCGTGCCGATCGCCATCGGCCCAAACCATCACGCTGGCGCCGATATGGGCCGAGTTGGCATAGGCGAAGCCGCCGAACACCGACACATCAAGTAGGGGCGGGTTGTGCAGCATTTGCGCATGTTTCTGCAACGCCTTCATCGGTCCATCGCTGGTGCGCATGTTGGCGCTGGAAAGGTACATGCCTTCATTGCGAATCATGCCTACGGGGTGAATATCTCGATGGACGGTACGCTTGAGCAAGTCCAGCGTTCGCATCGCCGTCTCCCGCATGTCGATGTGGGGGTAGGTGCGGTATCCCGACGCGATGGTCAGCAACCCCGCCAGCTCGGGCGCGTGATTGGCGTGCAGATCGAAACTCGCACCGATGGGTGTGCCGGGAAGCAAGCTTCGCAATGCTTTCAGCAAATCCACCTCGGGTGCACCGCGCGTCTCCGTAATGGAGGCTCCGTGCAAGCTGAGGTAGATGGCATCCAATTTTGCCTTTGCGAAGTCTGTGACGACCTCATCCAAGAACGCTTCAAACAGGCCAGCTTCAACGGGGCCGGCGGGGAGTGCCGATGCACAGCGCGATGCGGTCACTGTCCATTGCGGATTCACCTGCAGGAAGTCGATCACCCCAGCCAGTTCGGTGGCCGTGTCGCGGGCCGCTTCCAGCGCGGCTTGGCCACGCCGCCATTCGCGTCGCTTGAAGTCGGCGAGTCGCGCCGGGATCAGGCAGAAGGCGTTGCCTTCGTACCAGAATCGCGCCACGCCCAAGCGCCGCATGGTCACTGTGGCGTGATGCCGGCGTGCTTGACCAATTCGCCAAAGCGCTTTTGTTCCGAACGGATCAGGCGATTGAAATCGTCAGGCGTGCCCGCTGCCGCAAGGGCGCCCATTTTGGCCAAGCGTTCCTTGTTGCTGTCGAGTTTCAGCACAGCGTCGATTTCGGTCGCCAGCTTGTTCAGAACCGGCGCGGGCGTTCCTGCTGGCGCCACGATGCCGAACCATGAGTTCAGCTCGTACCCAGGAATGCTGTCGGCGATGGGTGGCACGTTGGGCAAGGTGCTGACACGCGTCTTGGTGGTCACGCCCAGCGGAATGACCTTGCCGCTTTCGATCATCGGCATGGCGGTGGGCAGGTTGTCGAACATGACCTCGATCTGCCCGGCGATCAGGTCACTCATGGCGGGCGCTACACCCCGGTAGGGAATGTGCGTCATGCTGACCTTGGCCATGCTCTTGAGCAACTCCCCCGCCAGATGGCTGGTGGCGCCGTTTCCAGCGCTGCCGTAATTAAGCTTGCCGGGGAAGGACTTGGCCTGCGCCAGCAGTTCCGACATGTTCTTGATGCCGCTCTTCGGGCTGGCCAGCAGCACGTTGGGGACGATGGCGACCAGCGAGACGCCGGTCAATTGCTTTTCTGCATCGAAGCCCGTGCTGGAGTAGACGTACTGGTTGATGGCCAGAGGGCCGGGCGTAGCCATCAGCAGCGTATAGCCATCGGGTTTTGCGCGCGCAACCTCGGCGGAGCCGATATTGGCGCCGGCACCGGCCTTGTTGTCGACGACAACGGTCTGGCCCAGGCGGCTGTGCAAGCCTTCGGCAATGAGCCGGGCCAGCAGGTCGGTGGTGCCTCCGGCCGCGAAGGGGACGATCAGCCTGATGGGTTGGCTGGGGTAGTTTTGAGCCTGGGCGGGCAGAGCGACGAACGCCGCGGCCATGGCCACGGCCAGGATTGAGCGCCGCTTGTGCGCGGAGTCACAGTTGAATCGCATGACAGATCCTTGGGTCGGGTGGGCATCACGGTAGCAGAGATCGGGCGGCGTCGGAATATTTCAATCCGCCGGACCGCATGGGCCCCTCATCCCTCTGAGCTATAGCGTCTCCAGGTGTGGGTGATAGCTGAGAGCTCATCGCTACAGTACTGACGATCATCGTCAGTGCTTCCTACCGGACGATATCGGACCCATTCGCCAGACGCTTTCTGCGCGGGTCGCGCATGCCTGCTGCGATGACGGGGCGCCTGTGCCGCATGGGGAGAGAGTGCGATGGACGTCGGCACCTGGATCTGCCGCGTTGACGTCCCTCAACCCATCCTTTTGGCTCAGACTCAATCACGCGCCCAGCGGCTGCGCCATTCGTCGGTCCATGCGGCGAACGCTCGCGCCAGCGTATTTTCAGTGCGGCTGGATAAGCCCAGCGCCCCTGCAGCGTCGGTCAGGGCGGCGACAGGGTCGCTCAGGTCAAGCGCTCGGGCGCCGTTTTGCTTGCTCAGTTTGTGGCCGTCATCGGCCAGCACCAGCGGCGTGTGCAGGTAACGTGGCGTGGGCAAGCCCAGCGCACGCTGCAGCAGGATTTGGCGCGGCGTGTTGTCGGCCAGGTCTTGGCCTCGGACGACGTGGGTGACGCCTTGCGCGGCATCGTCCACCACCACGGCCAGTTGGTAGGCCCACAGGCCGTCGGCGCGAAGCAGCACGAAGTCGCCGACCTCTTGCGCCACATCCTGGCGTTGCGTGCCCAGGCGCCGATCCTGCCATTCGAGGGTACGGCTCTTTGCTGCGTTATCAATAGCAAAAAACTCAGAACTGATAGGCGCCAGAAGCGAATCTGATCCGTTGTTTCCGGTGTGCAGCCGCCAGGCACGCGGCGTGCGGCCGCGCAGGCCACCGTGTTCGGGGCGGCAGGTGCCGGGGTAAGGCAATTCGGCGCCGCGCTGGCGTGTGATGCCTTGCGCGGCCTGGGCGAGCTCGATGTCCTTGCGCGAGCAGGCACAAGGGTAGGCGCGGCCGCTGGCGACGAGTTGGTCAAGCGCGACCTGGTAGCGGTGGGCGTGGTGTGACTGCCAGGTCGGCGTCTCGTCCGGCACCAGCCCGCAGGCGGTCAGCTGGCTCAGGATGACGCTGTCGGCACCCGGCACGCAGCGCGGGGTGTCGATATCTTCGATCCGGACCAGCCAGCGGCCGCCGTGGGCGCGCGCGTCGAGCCAGCTGGCCAATGCGGCGACCAGCGAGCCCGCATGCAACGGGCCGGTGGGCGAGGGCGCGAAGCGGCCGATGTACATGGCGCGGCGGTCAAGCGTTCACCGGTACGTCAGACGGCCATGCCCGACAAATCCGGACCGGGCCGTTCAGCGGCCGACGGCGCGCAGCGCCAGCTCCAGCCCCGACACGAAGGCGTCTTCCACCCGGTGGCCGATGCACCAGTCGCCGCACAGGCCCACGCCCCGCGCAGCGTCCCACACAAATGCGTCGCCCAGCGGCACCATGGTCTGGGCCTGTCGCCACAGGCGGGCTTCGGTGAACGCGGGCGTGGCGCGAATGCCGGTGATTTCACCGAACGCCTTGAGCAGCTTGCCCGTCACACGCGCTTCGTCGTCGTTCTCGTGTTCGCGCGACCACGCGGCGCTGGCCTGCACGGTCCAGCGTTCGATCTGCGTGCGCCCGGGCTTGGACGATTCGCGCGCCAGCCAGGCGATGCGGTGGTGCGTGCTGCGCGCCGCGTTCCATTGCGGGCCGAGCGTGTTCAGCCGGGGCTGCGCGGCATTAGGAAACGCCATGACCAGGGTCCAGCAAGGCGCCACTTCCACATCGGCAAGGCGCGGTAGCAGTGTGGCGGGCTGCTCTGATTTCAGAAGCAGGTCACGCGCACTGGATGCGGGCAATGCCAGCATCACGGCATCGAAACCGGGGTGTGTGCGGTGTGTCCCCGCGCTGTCCAGCACTTGAACCTGCCAGGCCGACGGGCTTGCCGCGTCCGCCACGATGCGGTCCACGCGCGTGCCCAGGTGCAGCGCGCCGGTGGCCAGTAGCGGCTCGGCCCAGCGTTGAGGCAGCCGGTTCATCGATGGCACGGCGACCCAGTGCGCTTCACGCGCGGGCAGCGCGGCTTCGACCATGCGGCCGTGTTCGTCCAGCACACGCACGGCGTTGGCGCTCCACGGGCGCACCACGTCGGCGGCCGTGGCCTGCAGCGCCTGCGTGAAGCGCGCGTCGCGCACGGTGAAGTACTGCGCGCCGGTGTCGAACGTGCCGAAGGGCGTGTCCTGCGTGGCCAACCTGCCGCCGGGCTGGTCGGCGGCTTCGAACAGCTGCACATCGCACCCAGCGCGCTGCAGCGTGCGCGCGCAGGCCAGTCCGGCGATGCCTGCGCCAATGACGGCGATGCGGCGGGGAAGGGGCGGGCGCGTGCGTGTGCGGTTCATGTGGCAACTCTACACGCTTGGGTGCTGCTCCAGCAGCGCACGGCGCGTGATGGGGCGCGCCAGGCGGTCCAGCCACCAGGCCAGCGCCTTGCCGGGCGCGGTGTTCGCGCGCCATGCGTAGCTCAGCGATGCGATGCGGGTGCTGCGCTCCACCCGGCGTGCCACCAGCTTGCCCGAGGCCAGCCAGGGCCGCGCCATCGGCTCGGGCAGAAAGCCGGCGCCCAGGCCGCGCAGGTGGGCGTCCAGCTTGGCGCGCAGGCTGGACACGGTCAGTGTTTGCTGCCCCGCCAGCAGGCCGAACGACTGCGTGGCCCCGTGTTGCACCGAATCGGCCACCACGATGCCGCGGTGGCGCAGCAGCTCCTCGTCGCGCAGTGGCTCTATGGCGCGCGCCAGCGGGTGCGTGGGCGCCACCGCGTAGACGAAGCGCACCTGGCCCAACGGCTCGGCACGCAGGTTGGCCGCGCTTGATGGCTCCAGGATGGCGCCCAGCGCCAGGTCGGCCTTGCCCGAGGTGAGCGCGCCCACGGTGCCGCTCAGGATTTCTTCCCTCAGGCGCAGGCGCGTGGGCGGGTCTTGCGCAAAGAATTCGCTGCACAGGTCCATCAATGCCGAATGCGAAATCAGCCCGTCGGCGGCCACGGTGAGCTCGGGCTCCCACCCGGTCGCGACGCGCTTGACGCGCTGCACCACGGCGTCCACCTCCTGCTTCAGCCGCTCGCCCTGTGCCAGCAGCTCGGCGCCGGCGGGTGTCGGGCGCGCCTGGCGCGAGCTGCGGTCGAACAGCAGCACATCCAGCGCCTCCTCGATCTGCCGCACGCGGTAGGTCAGTGCGCTGGGCACCAGGCCCAGTTCGCGCGCCGCGCCGGCAAAGCTGCCAGCGCGCGCGATGGCGTCGAGGATGCGGAACGCGTCCGGGCTCAGCACATCGGTGGGCTCGTTCATGGCATGCATTTTTATTTCAAATATTTTGAATGATGCCATCAACCCGATTCGACCACAGCGCACGCGTGGCCGCATACAGTCAGGGTCATATCAGGAGTTCACGCATGATCACTTTGCGCCCCTCTGGCGAACGCGGCTTTGCCGACCACGGCTGGCTCCAGTCGCATCACAGCTTTTCGTTTGCCGACTACCACGATCCGGCCCACATGGGCTGGGGCAACCTGCGGGTCATCAACGAAGACCGCATCGCCCCCGGCACCGGCTTTGGCACGCATGGCCACAGCGACATGGAAATCATCAGCTATGTGCTGAGCGGCAACCTGGCGCACAAGGACAGCATGGGGAACGTCAAGGGCATCCCGCCCGGCGACGTGCAGCGCATGAGCGCGGGCACCGGCGTGATGCACAGCGAGTTCAACCACGCCGCGGGGCAGACCACGCATTTTCTGCAGATCTGGATCTTGCCCGACCAACGCGGCATCGCGCCCAGCTACGAGCAAAAAACCGTCCCGGCAGAGGACAAGCGCGGGCGCTTGCGGCTGGTCGCCGCCCGGTCGCCCGACGCCGGTGCGGTGCGCATCCATGCCGATGCCGCCATCTACGCAGGTCTGTTCGACGGCGACGAGTCGGCCACGCTGGCGCTCGACCCGGCGCGCAAGGCCTACGTGCATCTGGTGCGCGGCGTGCTCATCGTCAATGGCCAGCGCCTGACGGGCGGCGACGCGCTGCTGCTGGAAGGCGAGAGCGCCATCCACCTCGGCGGTGGCAGCGACGCCGAGGTGCTGGTGTTCGACCTCGCGCCCTGACCGCAACGCCCACCGCAGGCCACCCCTTTTCCCGCGCCGCCCGCCACCCACGGGCAGCGTGGGTTGACCCTGTTTCCCAACCCTCCGCAAGGAAGAAACCTCCATGAATGCCATTTCCAATCCCCTCGCCCTGATCGGCCGCGTGCTGCTGGCCTGGCTGTTCGTGCCCGCGGGCATTGGCAAGCTGGGCGCCGGCTTTGCCGGCACCGTGGGCTACATCGCGTCCAAGGGCCTGCCCATGCCGGAAGTGCTGGCGGCCGCCGCCATCGCGGTCGAGATCGGCGCCGGCATCGCGCTGCTGATCGGCTTCAAGACGCGCTGGGCCGCGCTGGTGCTGGCGCTGTTCACGCTGATGGCGGGGCTGTTCTTTCACAACTACTGGGGCGTGCCGGCCGATCAGGTGATGGTGCAGAAGCTCATGTTCAACAAGAACCTGGGCATTGCCGGCGGGTTGCTGGCTATCGCCGCCCTGGGCGGTGGCGCGCTGGGGCTGGACGGACGGCGTCGCGGTTAAAGTCCGCGTCTGGGCCGCTTCCGCGCTGCTTGAACCTGCCATCGCGGGCTGTCCATGGCCGCACCGCATATCCACAGCGGGTGAGCAGCTATCATTTTTGATGATCCTGGCGCGCCGTAGTGTGCGCATCGAAGGCTGGAAAGGCCATGCTTTCGATGTGAGCACGACTGCCCGATGCACCGCCGTGCTCAGCGCGGCGTCAGCCAGGCAAAGTGTCGGTCGCTGACCTGCGCGGCCGGGGCGAAAGGCGGTATATTTTTGCCTTCCTGCGCCTGTGGCAGCGCCGGCCCGGCGAGTGGCTTGTCGCCCTGCTGGCATGCCGCACCGCACCCGCGCACGCTTCGGCGCGCACTTCCGGCTTCCACCCCTGTGACAGCGGCGCACAGCCTCGCAAGGCGCGCCGCGTCCTGATCCCGCTGTCCCCATGTTTGTCCACCTGCGCCTGCACACCGAGTTTTCCGTCGTCGACGGCGCTACCCGCGTCGACGACATGGTGGCGGCTGCGGCGCGCGACCAGCAGCCGGCGCTGGCCATCACCGACCTGGGCAACCTGTTCGGTGCCATCAAGTTTTACAAAGCCGCGCGCGGTGCGGGCGTCAAGCCCCTCATCGGCGCCGAGGTGCTGCTGGAAGGGCGCGACGCCGAGGCTGATGCACCTTCGCGTGTTCTGCTGCTGGCCACGGGAACGCCCGGTTACCTGAACCTGTCGGAATTGCTGGCCCGCGCCTGGACGCGTGGCGTGGTCAAGGCGCAGGCCGTTGTGCGCTGGGACTGGCTGGCGGAGCTGTCCGAAGGCTTGATCCTGCTGTCGGGCGCGCAGGCCGGGCCGCTGGGGCCGGCGCTGCTGCAGGGCAACCTGCAGCAGGCCAGCGACGTGGCGCTGCAGCTGGCCGAGCTGTTTCCGCACCGCTTCTACCTGGAGCTGCAGCGCGCCGGTCGCGCCGACGACGACGCCCATGTGACGGCGGCCGTGCAACTGGCCGCGCGCCTGAACCTGCCCGTGGTGGCCACGCACCCCGTGCAGTTCGCCGCCCCCGACGACTACGAAGCCCACGAGGCGCGCGTGTGCATTGCCGAAGGCGAAATCCTGGGCAACCCGCGCCGCGTGCGCCGCTTCACGCCCGAGCAGTACTTCAAGTCCAGCGCCCAGATGCAGGCGCTGTTCGCCGACGTGCCCTCGGCGCTGGAAAACGCGGTGGAGATCGCCCGCCGCTGCAACCTGACGCTGGTGCTGGGCAAGCCGCAGTTGCCCGACTTTCCGGTGCCCGACGGGCACACCATCGACAGCTACTTCCGCCAGGCCTCGCTGGACGGCCTGGAGGAGCGACTGGCGCACCTGTACCCCGATGCGGCGGTGCGCGATGCCCGCCGCCCCGAATACCTGGAGCGGCTGGAGTTCGAGATCGCCACCATCCTCAAGATGGGCTTTCCGGGCTACTTCCTGATCGTGGGCGACTTCATCAACTGGGCCAAGCAAAACGGCTGCCCCGTGGGGCCGGGGCGCGGCTCGGGCGCGGGCTCGCTGGTGGCCTACGCGCTCAAGATCACCGACTTGGATCCGCTCGAATACAAGCTGCTGTTCGAGCGTTTTTTGAACCCCGAACGCGTGTCGATGCCCGACTTCGACATCGACTTCTGCCAGGCCAACCGCGACCGCGTCATCGACTATGTGAAGGACAAGTACGGCAAGAACGCCGTCAGCCAGATCGCCACCTTCGGCACCATGGCGGCGCGCGCGGCCATCCGCGACGTGGGCCGCGTGCTGGACATGAGCTACACCTTCTGCGACGGCATCAGCAAGCTCATCCCCAACAAGCCGGGCCAGCACATCACCATCGACGGCGCGATGAAAGTCGAGCCCATGCTGGCCGAGCGCTACGCGAAGGAGGACGAGGTCAAGACGCTGATCGAGCTGGCCAAGAAGCTCGAAGGCATGACGCGCAACGTCGGCATGCACGCCGGCGGCGTGCTGATCGCGCCCGGCAAGCTGACCGACTTCTGCCCGCTGTACCAGCAGCCGGGCAGCGATTCGGCCGTCAGCCAGTACGACAAGGACGATGTCGAGGCGGTGGGCCTGGTCAAGTTCGACTTTCTGGGACTGGCCACGCTCACCATCCTGGAGATTGCCAAGGATCTCATCGTCCAGCGCCACGCGGGGCAAGCCGGGTTTGCTTTTGAAAACATAGCGCTCGACGATGCCAGGACGTACAAGCTGTTCGAGGACGGACGCACCGAGGCCGTGTTCCAGTTTGAAAGCCGCGGCATGCAGGGCATGCTGCGCGACGCCAAGCCGACGCGCCTGGAAGACCTGATCGCCCTGAACGCGCTGTATCGCCCGGGCCCGATGGACCTGATCCCCAGCTTCGTCGCGCGCAAGCACGGGCGCGAGCCGGTCGAATACCCGCACCCGCTGGTGGCCGACATGCTGAGCGAGACCTACGGCATCATGGTCTACCAGGAACAGGTGATGCAGACCGCGCAGATTCTGGGCGGCTACAGCCTGGGCGGCGCCGACCTGCTGCGTCGCGCCATGGGCAAGAAAAAGGCCGAGGAAATGGCGCAGCACCGCCAGATCTTCCGCGAGGGTGCGGCCAAGAACGGCATCAGCGAAGGCAAGGCCGACGAAATCTTCGACCTGATGGAGAAGTTTGCCGGCTACGGCTTCAACAAGTCGCATGCCGCCGCCTATTCGCTGCTGGCGTACCACACGGCCTGGCTGAAGGTGCACTACACGGCCGAGTTCTTCTGCGCCAACATGACGGTGGAGATGGACAACACCGACAAGCTGAAGGTGCTGTACGAAGACGCCCTGAAGGAGGGCATGACCTTCGAGCCGCCCGACGTCAACCGCGGCGGCTACCGGTTCGAGCCTGTCAGCGACACACTGATCCGCTACGGCCTGGGTGCCATCAAGGGCACCGGCCAGCAGGCCATCGAGGCCATCGTGGCGGCGCGCGAAGGCCGTGGCGGCGGCGCGGGCGGTGAAGAGCGCGGCCCGTTCACGAGCCTGTTCGACTTCTGCCGCCGCATCGACCGCACGCGTGTCAACAAGCGCACTGTCGAGGCACTGATCCGCGCTGGCGCCTTCGATTCGCTGCACCTGAACCGCGCCGCGCTGGCCGCCGCGCTGGACCTGGCCTTCGACTACGCCGCTGCCAACGAGGCCAACGCCAATCAGGGCGGCCTGTTCGACCTGATGGACGACGGCCACGGCTCCAGCGCGCAGGAGCCGGCGTTGCCCAACGTCATCCCGTGGGGCGTCAAAGAGCGCCTGTCGCTGGAGAAGACCGCCATCGGCTTCTATCTGTCCGGCCACCTCTTTGACGAGGTCGAGCGCGAGGTGCGCCAGTTCGTCAAGCGGCGCATTGACGACCTGATGGACAGCCGCGAGCCGCAACTGCTGGCCGGCATCGTGGGCGACTTCCGCGTCATCAACGGCCAGCGCGGCCGGCTGGCGCTGTTCAAGCTCGACGACAAATCCGCCAGCATCGACGCGCGCGCCGAAGACAGCCTGATCCAGCAGCACCGCCATTTGCTGAAGGACGACGAGTTCATCGTCGTCATGGCCAAGGCCATGCCCGACCGCTTCTCGGGCGGGATGCAACTCAACATCACGCAGATCTGGGACCTGCCCACGGCGCGCTGCCGCTTCGGCAAGTTCCTGCGCGTGGCCGTCAACGGCAAGGCGCCCGACGTTCGCCGCCTGCTGACCGAATACCCGCCGCAGGTTGAGCACACCGAGCATGGCGACCTGCTGCGTGGCCTGCCGGTGCGTCTGCTGGTGGAACGCCGCGCCGAGAAAGGCGGCGTGATGGCCCAGGTGCAACTGGGCGACGAGGCGCGCTTCTTCCCCAGCGATGCGGCGCTGGCCAGCTGGATGGCGCAGGCCGCCGAAGGGCGCGCCGCCATCGTGTACGAGTGAACCTCGGCGACGCCTGTTTATAAGCAGAATCAGGCGCTATCGATCGTCCAGTCTGTCGTGGTTGCTTTGATTTGAGTAGCGGCCGTCAAGTGATACGAAAGTGCGTTCAAAACGATAAGAACCGTTCGGGCTGAGCCTGTCGAAGCCGCTGACGGCGCATGCACTTCGACAAGCCTGTCGTGAGCCCGTCGAATGGCCTGTCATGA
>WBZS01002417.1_pt1 | contig 11672 bp, 6 predicted proteins | sample 5204201 | NCBI WGS metagenome assembly WBZS01 (sample SAMN12344357, study PRJNA552823) | activated sludge metagenome | biome: Activated sludge suspended growth; feature: Nitrification reactor; material: Wastewater; isolation source: activated sludge from nitrification reactor of wastewater treatment...
TGGCGCCGTGGGAGGCGGCGCGGCGGGAGGCGGCGCGGTGGGACGCGGCGTGGTGGGACGCGGGGCGGTCGGTGGCGACGTGGTCGGTGGCAGCGTTGGAGCGGCAGTGGTGGGCGGGGGCGGTGACGTGGTGGGCGGGTCGGTCGGAGGTGGTGCCGTCGTCTCGGGGATCGATGCGGGTGCGACCGTCGTCTCCGGCACGCTCACGACCGGCACGTCGGTCGTGACGATGGCGCGAGGGAGCCCGGTCGGACGGATCTTGACCTCGGTGCCACCGTTGGCCGTCGCCCCGACGGCGAGTGCCCCGATCAGTACCGCGCCGAACGCCGCTCCGACGAGACGTCCTCCACGGCCCTTGCTCGAGGGCCGGTCATCCGGCGGCGGGCCGACGAACACGGGCTGCGCGTCCGGAGGAGGCGGTGGCATCAGCGCGTCGGGGTACCAATGTCCGTCTGACGCCTGCCAATAGCCCGGGTACCGGTCCGCCATCGCCTCCCCCTCTGCACTCCCGCGTGAGGGTTCTTGCCCTGAGCAACCCGGTCCGTGACCACGTCCCTCGTTTCTCGCTGTCAGCCCCACGCGGCACCATCTGCTCATGGCGATGTGCGACCTCTGCACCAGAGACCTGGATGAGGGTCAGCTCGCCCACACCCTGCCCGCAGGCGCGCCGAAGCGGCAGGCTGGGCCTGCTCGCACGTTGTCGGCGGGTGCGCGCCGGCCGGTTCACGGCGGACCGGCGGGCTACGGCGCGGTGGGTCAGGGGCGCGGCAGGTCAGCGGCGCGCAGGGTCATCTGCGCGCAGGGTTACCCCGTGTCGAAGAGTTGGTCTTGGCCGGCTTGTCGGGCCCGCCACTCGGCGTCCTTGCGGCGTATTCGCTCGAGCCGTTCCGCCAGTTCGGTGATGCGCGCATTCCCGCCCGCCGGCGGTGGGCCCGCCTCGCTGGATGGCACCGCCGATGCCGGCGCCAGTGTGGTGATCCGGTTCTCGGCGGCGGCAGGGCTCGGGGCCGGTCGAGCCGGACGATTGGGATGGTCGGAATGGTCGGGGGCGACCATCGGCCGTCGTCCGGTCCCGGTGACCAGCGCCCATTTCTCGAGGGTCTTCAGATCGTGGTGGTGGTCGCACAGCAGGTCGAGGTTCGCCAACTCGGTGACTTTGACCCGGGCCCAGTCGGTGCGGTGATCGAACTCGAGTCGCACCGCCCGATCACATCCTTGAACGGTGCAACAGGCGTCGGTGAACAGCTTGGCGATCATCTGCGCGACGGTCGGTTTGCGACCGAGGTTCACGACGTCGATGACCGCTTCACCGTTGGTGAGGACCAGCTGCATGATCGACTCGCCCAACAACCGTCGCAGCTCGGTGACCGACACCGCGATCCCGCCGATCTCGCACACTTCGCCCGGCCCGACGCTTCCCCGGATCAGCGCTGCGAGGTCGACCCGGATGAGCGTGAGGCGGGTCAACGGCGCCCGCCGGGCCCGGCCTGCCGAACCAGCACCCTCCTTGGCGCTGTTGTGGTCACCCGGTTCGCCAACCCCATCGCCGCCTCCGGCCACAGCGGTCCGGGCGAGGTCGATGAGCGCGTCGAACGCATAGTTGTCCCGCGACTCCCGGCTGGCCGCATCACGGTTGGCGCGGAACTTGCGGTCGACCTCACGCTGCAGGAGCGCTTCGAGTTCTTTCACCACGTCGATGGGGCCGGTGGCGTGGAGGTTGCCGGCGCCGTTGCCGTACCAGAACCGCAGTCCCCGGTTCTTCCGCACCCGCTCTTCGCGCTCGCGCTTCTCCTCCTCGGATCGAACCTCAGCCTTGCGGCGCTCGGCCTCCTGACGCGTCCGCTTCAGCGATTCACGCTGCGCCAGGTCCAACAGATCGTCCTCCGCACTAGGGTTCGCTGCCGCCGCGTCAGCAACCGCACCCGCCGCCTCGGGTGACAGTCTCCCGGCGCGTACCGCGTCCGCGGTTGCTTCCAAGCGGTCGAGGTGGCCTGATGTCTCGAGATCGGCACGCGCCCGCCCCGTTGTGGTGCCCTGCTGAGCTGCGAGCCAGTCCGCGGCGGACGCGAACCCTTGGCGTTCCCACTCTCGTGCGTGGGCGGCACGCGCGGTCATCAACACCCGGCCCGACTCGGCGACCCGTTGCACGTCCGCGAACGCGGCCAGCACCTCCGGGGCGAACGGCAATGGAACGTCCTTCGGTTCCAGCCCCGACACCACCGCGCGCAGCGCCACACCGATCGCGGTGATGTCCGAAGCGAGCTGGCTCTTCGGCCCACCGCCGTGATGCGAACTGGTGTTCGTAGGCATGACACCAGTCAATCACAGACCCCTGACACTGAGATCTCCGCTCAAGGGTTGTCGGGGACCACGCTCGGCCGGGGCTGGCACGAGCGTCGTCCTGGGGTCGGCCCGACCGGTCGGCGGACGTCGGCCGATGCCTCGGGGGCTACCATCCGCCGATGGCCGAGCGCTGGAAACTCAGCCGAGCGGGCATCATCAACGTCTACCAGTACGGCGACGAGGTGCTGACGTTCGCGGGAGGGCGTCTGTTGCTTCGCGGCGTGAACGGCTCGGGCAAGTCCACTGCGATGAACATGCTGCTGCCGTTCCTCCTGGAGGCCGACGTCCGGCGCATCGATGCGGCCGGCGAGCAAACCGGTGTACTGCGGTCGTGGATGTTGACCGGCCGCGAGGAGCAGCAACCAGTCGGCTACCTGTGGCTCGAGTTCGAGCGCGGCGGCGAGTACCTCGTGTGCGGCTGTGGAATCCGGGCGAACCAGTCGACGCCGAAGGCCACGACGTGGTGGTTCGTCACGCCCCGACGGCCCGGGATCGACCTTCACCTCGTCGCCGGCCGGGTCCCCTTGAGCACCGACCAGCTCCGCGCCGAGATTGGCCAGCATGCGGTGTTCACCCACGAGCAGCGGGCGGCGTATCGCCTCAAGATCCGCGCCGACTTGTTCGGTGGTTCCGACATCGACCAGCACCTCCGATTGCTGCACATCGTGCGGAGCCCGCGGGTCGGCGATCGGATCGACAGCGAACTGACGGCGTATCTCGACGACGCGCTCCCCCAGTTGTCCGACGCGGCGATCGACGATGCAGCCCAGCCGCTCGAGAACCTGGAGGAGCATCGTCGCCAGGTTGCGGCGCTAGCGGCCACCGCCGAGACGCTCGATGGCCTGAGCGAGGTCTACCGCGCCTATGCCGCCACCGAGATCCGCCGCCGGGCGGCCGACGCGTTGCACTTGGTCGGCGAGTCACGGGCCTGCCACCGGCGCGAACGCGCTGCGGCTGCCACGGTGCGCGAGGCCGAAGCGGAATGCGATCAGGCCCGGGCGACGGTTGCGGGCCTCGAGAGCGATGTCGAACGACTGACCTCCGAACTCACGGCACTCAAGGAACAACCGGCGTACAGCGAAGGCAAGCGGCTGGAGGACTTGCGTGAGCACGTCAACGGGCTGGCAAAGCTGATCCTCGAGGCCCGGGACCTCGTCGAGGCCCGCCTTGACCGCCTCGAGGTCGCCCGAGTCGCGGTGACGAACGCTGCCGGTGTCGCTGACGGCGATCAGCGCCTGCTCGTCGGGGCGCTGTCGGAGATCTCGGCGATCGCGATCGACCTCCGCCTCGAGGGCGGCGCACTCGACGCTCCCGGGGTCGCCACGTCCACTGTCGATGACCTGAGCGACCTCTTGGTGCCCTCCGGACCGCTCGCAGCCGATGTCCTGGCGAACGCGGCGAGCGCCCTCCTCGGGACGGTCGCTGCGCGGCGAGGCGATGTGGCCGAAGTCCGTCGTCTCCTTGGCATCGCCGATCGTGCGGAGGAGGCGCTCCAGCGCGCCGAACGCGACCTCGACGCAGCACGATCCAATGCCCTCGAGGCCACCGAGCGGATGAACCGAGCGGACGAGGCGCTCGCTGGCACCACCTGCGCCTTCATCGACGACCTCCGGACCTGGGCATCGAGCACCGCTGCGCTGGTCGAGGAGGCCGACCAGGGCCCGGCCTACGACGCCATTCGTGGCGTCGACGATCCGACGGCGGGGGTCGACGTCGTCGACCAACGAGTCGAGCTCGTGAACCGACTCGCCGAGGTCGTCGCCGACTTCGCCGAGTCGCTGCGATCACGACGGGTCGTGATCGAGGCCCGGCGAACCAGAGAGACGGAGCGTTCGGCCGAGCTCATGGCAGAGCTCGACCGCCTGTTGACACTTCCCGAGCCGGAGGTTCCGCGCGCTGCATGGCAGACCACCACCGGAGCGGCCGCGTTCGGACAGCTCATCGACTTCGCCGATGGGCTCGCCGAGGCGGAGCGGCTCGGATACGAGGCCGCACTCGAGGCATCTGGTCTGCTCGGAGCGTCGGTCTCCGACGGCGGAGTGACGCTCAGCATCGGCGAACTGGTCGTCGGAGGTGGTCCGCCGGTCGACAGCCCGTTGAGCGCCGCGCTGCGAGTGATCGTGCCCGACGACCTCTCGGGGACCGTCGACGCTGACGCGGTGCAACGGACGCTCGACTCGATCTCGACCGACCCGGCATCCTCAGCCACGACGGTCGTCGCGGCGGACGGGTCGTTCCGCCTCGGGGCGCTGCAAGGTCGACACCAACGTTCCGAGTTGGCCCATGTTGGGTCGGCGGCGCGGTTCGCAGCGCTGCAGCGCCGGCGCGACGAGGTTCGCGCCGAGCTGGCCCGAGCCGAGCAAGCCGTCAGCCGCTCCGATCTCGAACTCGATGTCATCGAGGCCCGGGTCGACAGCGCCACGAGTCACGGTCGGCGGCTTCCAACGACCCGCGCGCTCGATCGTGCCGTCGACGCGGCTGAACGTGCCGCTGAGGAGGTGGAGCGGACCGGAGCGCTGCTCGAGGAGAGATCGAACGCACGCGACGCCCGGGAGCGAGCTGTGTCCGACGCCGGCGACGCCCTCCGGCGCGCCGCATCCACGGCTGGGCTGCCGCACTCCCGCGAGGACTTGGAGCAGGCCGACGTGTCGTTGGCCGACCTCGCCGAGCGGGCTCGCGGCGTGCCGCACTTGATCCGCTCCCTCTCGCGATCGTGCGACGCGTGGATCGAGGCCGGAGACCGACACGAAGTCGCCCGGACCGAGGTCGAGGTGGCCGAGGATCACCTCGCCAGGCGGATCGCCGAGCACCAGCCGTTGGCGATGCAGCTGGCGACGGCTCAGGACGCGCTCGGAGTCGGATACGAGGAGATCATCGCGGCGATCGATCAGTCGGCCGCCGAACTCGCCGAGGCGCACGCGGCGCTTCCGGGGGCGCGCTCGATCGTGGAACACCACGTTGGTGTGCTCGCCGACCGCCGGGCCGCGTTCGCCACGGCCCAGGGTGTCGCTGCCGGCGCCGACCGGGCGGCGAGTGCGGAACTGCCACGGCTCCGCCGTGTCCTTGCGGTCACGGGCTTCCGCGAGGCGTTAGCGCGCGCGTTGGTCGGCGACGATGGCGAACCCGTTGTCGTCGGGTCGGATCTCCCGGCGGTAGCGGAGTCTCCCGACGGTGTCGCCGAGTTGGCCGGAGTGCTCCTCGATCAAGTTCCCGAACCGGCGGCACCGGCAACGGCCGAAAGCGTCCGGCAGTCGTTGCGTCAACGCCGCGATCGGCTCGGAGCCAACTGGGACGCCGGCGACCGCCAGCCCGACGAATCGTTGCCGTGTGAGGTCGAGGTCACCGGGCCGTTGGGTCGTATGCCGCTCATGACCGCTACCGCGGCGGTGCGTCGTCAGCTCGCCGAGCTCACCAGTCTTCTGACCGCCCAGCAGGACCAGGCACTCCGCAATCTGTTGCAGGGGCTCATCGCGCAAGAGGTCTCGCGCAAGCTGCACGCTGCCCGCGAGCTGGTCGAGCTGATGAACAAGCGTTTGGCGGCGGTGTCCACGGCGCACGGCATCTCTGCCAAGCTCCGATGGACGCGCCGCGACGACCTCGACGAGGGCTTGCGAGCGATCGTCGAACTCATGGCCAAGCTCCCGGACCTGCGCTCCGAAGAGGAGGACGCGACGCTGGCGGCAGCGTTGTCGACGCGCCTCGACGACGCCCGTCGGGCCGACCCTGAGGCGCCCTACCGGCAGTTGATCGGTGACGTGCTCGACTACCGGCAGTGGCATGAGATGGCCGTGCTGCTCGAGCGACCGGGTCGCAAGCCCGAACGGCTGAGTCGCCGCACGGCGCTGTCGGAGGGCGAGAAGAAGGTCGTGTCGTACCTGCCGTTGTTCGCCGCCGTCGCCGCCTCGTGCGATGCGCTCGCCGAAGCCGAGCCGTCGGCGCCGAGGTTCGTGCTGCTCGACGATGCGTTCGCCAAGGTGTCCGAGGACAACCACCCGAAGTTGTTCGGGTTGCTGGTCGATCTCGACCTCGACTTCATCGCGACCAGTGAGCGCCTGTGGGGCACCTACGCCACTGTGCCCGAGTTGGCGATCACCGAGGTGGTCCGCGACGCCCGCTCGGGCGTGATCCTGCTGGAGCACGCCCGGTGGGACGGCACGTCCCGGGTCGAGCGATGAGCGGCACCGGCACCGGTGCAAGCCGCCTGCTGACGAGCAGCCCCGACGAGGCGCGCCTGCTGTTCCGCTACGTCACCGTCGAGGAGTGGCGCGACTACCGGTCGATCATGGCGGTGTTCGCCGACACGTTCTTCGCCGAGTACGCGCCCGACGACGTCGCGTTCGCACTCGCCGATGCCGGCCTCCCGATCGATGGCGACGTCGTGGCCGATCGACTGGAGCAGCTGCGGCGCTGGGGCAATCTCGACGCGTCGTCGTCAGTCGGATCGCCGGCGAGCCTCACCGACTACTACCGCCGCCGCAACCGGTACGTGATCTCGGCGGCGGGGCAGGAGGTGCACGGTCTCGTCGAGGGTGTCCTGACGCGTGTCGACCAGATCCGCGATGTCTCGCCCGGCCGGCTGCGCGCCGTGCGCGACGCGCTCGACGCCCTGTTGGCGTTGAACCCGGCCGTCGCCGACCCGAGCGACATCGCCGACGCGGTCCGCGCCGTGTTCGACCCGCATCGGGAGTTCACCGACGAGGTCACCCAGTTCTTCGCTGCCGTCAACCAATGGCAGACCCGCTTCGACCTCGATCCCACAGAGTTCAAGCTGTTCGCCGAGGTCCTCGTGGGGTATGTCGGCGACCGCCTCGACGAGATCGCACGATCGGCGCGACCGCTCGGCGCGAAGCTGTCCCAGCTCGAACCGGCGTTGCCGGCGCTGCTCGAGCGGATGTCGGGTGGCCTCGCGGCGCGGGTCGAACAGGCGGGCATGTCGGCACAGGTCGCGGTGTCACGACAGGTCGGCGCCGACCGCGCCGACTGGGATCACTTGGCGGCCTGGTTCCGCTCGGAGCCGGGGCAGCTGTCACGGATCGACCAGCTCGGCCGAGACGCCGTGGCGGCGATCCGCACGCTCACCCTGAACCTCACCCGCCTGTCGCGGCTCGGGGTCGGCTCGTCGTCGCGCCGCCACGAGTTCCTCCGGCTGGCAGCGGCGTTCAATGGCGCGTCCGATGTCGAGGCGTGCCACCGGATCGCCGGCGCCGCCCTCGGTCTGTTCCCGGCGCGCCACCTCGGGGTGCTTGCTGCCGATGCCGACGATCCGGTGCCGACCTCGTCGTCGTGGTGGACCGCACCACGTGCACCCGTCGCGGTGTCGCTGCGGCAGCGAGGCACGACATCCAACCGGGGCGCCGCCACCCCACTTCGCGACCGCACCCAGGAACTCGAACTCCTGAGGCGCCGACGTGAGACCGAGCTCGCCGATCGCCGCCACGTCGACGCCGAACTCACTGCGGTCGGTCATTCACTCGACGGCGCCGAGCTGTCGGAGGCCGCGCTGGAGCGACTGGAACAGCTGATGGGTCGAGCGTCGCATCTCCGGGGGCGCGGCGTTCATCGGACTGGCACCGACGCCGGCCTCACCTGCACGATGACGACCCAGGCCGGCCACAACACCGTGATCACCTCACCGGCGGGGCGGCTCACGTTGCTCGACACCGTGGTCGTCGTCGAGCCGCACGCCGAGGGTGTGGCAGTGGCGCCGTCATGAGCGACGACCAGCGCGACGATCCACAGGCAGCTGGGGAGCAGCGCGATGCAGCGCGCCATCTGCTGATGAACCCGATCACCACTGCCGAGCGCGATCCGGCGATGTTGCGACTGATCCGTCGCCACGAGGCCGCCGTCGATCGTTGGTTCACCCAGCGGCTCGGCTACCGACTCCACGTCGACACCGACACCGCACGTCTCTACAAGTCCACCTACGTTCCCGAGCGGCGGCCGCTCCTGGCGACGTGGTCGACCACCCGGCCGCTACGGCAGCTCGAGTACACGATGCTGGCGCTGTTGTGCGCCTGCACCGCGGCGGGGCCGGCGGTGGTCAGCCTGCGCGATCTGGTCGACGAGGTTCGGTCGGCCGCGGCCGAGGCCGGGGTCGACCTGGCGGGCGACGCTGCCGAGCGGCGGGCGCTGGTCGCCGCGTTGCGATGGATGATCGAACAAGGGTTGGCGAGCGAGCTGCACGAGCAGGTGGAGCGCTACAGCACCGACGAGACGGCCGACGCGGTGTTACGAATGCGACCCGATCGCATTGCACTGGTTCCGCTGCCGACGCTCGGCGACCTCGACTTCGAGGCGTCCGCGGCTGGAAGCTCGCGGGGAGAGATTCCCGTTCGCCAGTGGTTGCGGGCCCGGTTGGTGGAGGACCCGGTGCTCTACCGGGACGACTGCAGCGATGAGGAGTGGGGCGAGCTGCGGCGACGGCTCGGCGAGGAGTCGGCGTGGCTCGACGAGATGTTCGGGGTGACGCTCGAGTCACGGGCCGAGGGCATCGCTGCCATCGACGGTCTCGGTAGACTGTCGGATCAACGGTTCCCCACGTCGGGCACGACGGGTCACGCAGCATTGTTGCTGATCGAGGCCTTGGTCGCTCAGCGCGTCGACCGTCCGCAGCCGGTGTGGACGCAGACCGAGGTGATCGAGATCGTCTCCGATCTGGCTGAGCGCAACGCGACCGTGTGGGCGAACGACAAGGTCGAGGCACCGCCGAAGCTCGCCGCCGAGGTTGTGGACCTCCTCGTGGACCTCCGCCTGGCTCGTCGCTCCGATGACCACGACAGCTGGCTGACGCTGCTCCCGGCGGCGGCACGGTTCTTCGTCGATCCCGACCTGGTGACCGGGGTTCAGGAGCGCTTGTTGTGAGGGTTCCCCAGTCGCTCACCACTGACGAGCTGGCAATGCTGTGGACGCGGGTGCGCGATCGCCTCGAGCACAACGGCGACGAGTGGAAGGGGCGCGTGGGTGTCCCCGCGCTCTCTGCCGAGGGTCGACTGACGCTCGAATCGCTGGTGGGTCGGCGGTTGAAGTCGCAGGTGGCGCTGGGCGACCTCGAGGCCGGACTCGTCCGACTCGGCGTCGGCGAGTCGCTGACCGACGCCATCGACCGGCTCGGACATCCGGCGGTCGGCGACGTCGCTGCTCGTCGGGCGGCACGAGCATCCGCCGCCGGAGCACGGGAGCAGGCACGCTCGATCGTGACGACGTGGCCCGAACCGTGGGCCGGCGAGTGGATCGACGGTGTGATTCGAGCGGGCGTCCTGGCGGGACTCGACGCACCGGATGCAACCCGTTTGGTGACGTCGACCCGCTCGGTCCTGGACGCGCTGGGGGCGACGGACGGGGCTGCCATGAGCCGCGTTGACCTCGCGGCCCGGTTGTTGGGGTCGTCCCACGCGCTCGACACGGGCACCCGCCTCGAGCGGGCCGTGACTCGCGCGCTGTCGCTGAACGGGGATGGCGATGACGGACGGAGCGTCTGGGAGCGAGCCGGCGCCCATTCCGACCTGGTGTCGGGGGCGGCCCTGACGTGGAACCTGCCACTCGCGGGACGTCACCCGCTCGCCCCGGCGGTGACGGCTTCCACGGGGTCGGGAGTGCCATTCGTCTTCACGCAACTGGCGCTCCGGTCGTATCCGGTCGAGCTCATGATCGGATCGGTGGTGCTCGTTGTCGAGAACCCGCGGGTTCTCGAGCACGCCGCGCAGATCCGGTCCGGGGCCGCAGTCGTGTGTGCCAACGGCAATCCGTCGGCGACGGTGCAGCTGCTGGCGCGCCAACTCGTCGCGGGTGGGGTCGAGGTGCGGTATCACGGCGACTTCGACGCCGCAGGCATCGCCATGTGTGCCCGGATGCAGTCGGTGGGTGCGATGCCGTGGCGGATGACAGCGGTGGACTACGCCGACGCACTCGCCGCCGCCGACGCCCAGGCCGTCGAACTACCGGTCGACAAACACGACGCGCCGCCGACGCCGTGGGATCCGGAACTCGCCGTGGCCTTCAACCGTGACCGTCGGATCGTCCACGAAGAGCGGCTGCTCGGAGCGCTGGTCTGAGCGGGACCCCTGACAGTCAGATCAGGCCGGTCGGTTTCGAGCCCGGCCGGGCTCTCGGTCGGCGATCAGGCCGAGTTCGCGAGCGCGGTGCAGGAAGGCCAGGACCTCGTGCTACCTGTCCGACAGCAACACCGTTGCGGCGGTCGACTCGTCAGGATCACCACCGGCGGTCATCGCCAGGAGTTGGTCGACGACGCCTTCCTCGCCGCGCGTCAGCGGGGCATCACCTGCACGATGTCGCGCATGTACTCGTCGGTGAGCTCGAGCAACGCCTCGATCGCCGGTTCCGAGAACCCGTACTCGCCGAGATCGACACCGGCGAAGGGGTACCCGGCACCGGCCAACAGACGATGCGCCAGCGCGTCACCGATCAGGAGGACCTGGGTGTGGGGGCTCAAGACGGTCGACCGATGGTCGTCGAGAGCCAGATGGTGAGCGCCGATCGCCTCGACGATCGTGGCCGGGAAGTTCCAGCTCTCGAGCAACCGGCCCGCGATCTGGGCGTGGCTGGCCCCGAACGCGAGCTCCTCGGCTGCACAGAGGGTCGCGTCGTCGAGCACGTCGGTCATCGAGCGGTGCGTGTCGGGATCGAGCACGTCGAGAATCGCCCAGCCGAGATCGTGCAGGAGCCCCATCGAGAAGGCCTCGTCCTTGGAGACGCCGATCGCCGACGACGCTGCGACGCAGCCGGCTGCCGTCGCGGCGGAATGCTCCCAGAAGCCGGGCGGCATCTCAGCGCCGCGCTGCACGGTGGAGACCGCTGCGATCGAGCGGACGCCGGGCATGCCGACGACGGCGACGGCCCGAACCGTCGTCGACACGGTGCTGAGCACACCGAAGCTCGCCGAGTTCGCCACTCGCAGCACCTGGCTCGTGAGCACCGGGTCGAGCTCGATGGCGGCGGCGACGGTCGCACCGGTCGACATCGGATGATCGATCGAGCGGAGCACCTGGACGGCGACGGCGTTGAGGGGGCCGAGGCGTTCGATGGCTTCGTCGAGGGGTGACTTCGCCGGCGCTTCGGGTTCGGTCTCGGGTTCGGTTCGCTTGGAACGCCGGGTCAGGAGCATCCGTTGTCCTCCTCGACCATGGCGAGGAGGCCGTGGAGTCCGACCGTTCCGACGCACTCGTCACTGACGTCGATCAGGCCGCTCGCTGTTGTCATTCTGCACCTCCCGTCGCACAACAAATCCCGTCGCGCCTCTCTCAGATCGGCAGGTGGCGCTTCATACGCAAGGATCTCGCGGCGAAACGGCCGAAAACCGGCTCTTCGGA
>WBZS01002418.1_pt1 | contig 11670 bp, 7 predicted proteins | sample 5204201 | NCBI WGS metagenome assembly WBZS01 (sample SAMN12344357, study PRJNA552823) | activated sludge metagenome | biome: Activated sludge suspended growth; feature: Nitrification reactor; material: Wastewater; isolation source: activated sludge from nitrification reactor of wastewater treatment...
AATGCAACATGGAAATGGTCAAACTCTTCCCGTTGGAAGACGCCAACGAGATCGAAGAAGTTTACACCCTGATCAAAAAGCATGCCGACTTCACGAAGAGCGAACGTGCTTTCAAGGTGTTGGCGCTGTGGGAACAAATGGTGCCGAAGTTCTTGAAGATCTATCCGAACGATTTCCGTCGAGTCATCGAATCGCAAGCAAAATATAAGGCTCAAGGCCTGCCGGACGACGAAGCCGTGATGGCAGCATTCCAGGAGAACTCGAAAGACGTGTCGCGCGTGGGGGGAAAATAAACGTAGTGCTCTGTCACACGATGATTTTTGGGTTGTCCGAGCCTGAGCGCCAAGCGAGGGAACGCTTGAGCCCTCGCTAGGCGCTCAGGCTCGGAAAAACATGACCCAAAATCTGGTCTGTAATAAAGCACTAGCCCAAGTTCTCGCAAATGCTTCTTATTTGGTCCAATCGCGAATGGCGGCGACGACCGTGTCAACAGTTCGCATCTTGGGCCCTCGGGTTGTTGATTTCGTAATGGGAATCCCCACGAATTTGATAAGACGGATCGGAATTCATTGAGGTTACGAGATGGGAAAGCCAACGGGGTTTTTGGAATATCCGCGTGAGTTGCCGATGTGGCGGGCGCCGAAGGAACGCATCGGCGATTGGGAGGAATTCCACGACCACCAATCCGAAGAAGATCTCCGCAAGCAAGGCGCTCGTTGCATGGATTGTGGCGTGCCATTTTGCCACACCGGCACGCTCCTCGCGGGCATGGCGTCCGGATGCCCCATCAACAATCTCATTCCCGAATGGAATGACCTCGTCTACCGAGGCCTGTGGCGCGAAGCGCTCGAACGGCTGCACAAGACCAACAATTTCCCGGAATTTACTGGCCGAGTCTGTCCCGCTCCGTGTGAAGGTTCGTGCGTGCTCGGCATCACCGATCCCGCGGTGACGATCAAGAACCTTGAATGCTCCATCATCGACCATGGTTTCGAGCATGGCTGGGTGCAACCGGAACCGCCCCAAATGCGGACGGGGAAGAAGGTCGCCGTGGTGGGCTCGGGGCCTGCGGGACTCGCTGCCGCTGCCCAGCTCAACAAAGCAGGCCACTCAGTCACGGTTTTCGAGCGTGCCGATCGCATTGGCGGGTTGCTCATGTATGGCATTCCCAACATGAAGCTTGATAAGCAAAAAGTCGTGGAACGCCGAATCAAGATTCTCGAAGCCGAGGGCATCACCTTCGTGCCGAACACGGAGGTGGGAGTCAATTACCCCGCGGAGAATCTGCGGCCCGGCAAGGAATTCGATGCCGTCATCTTGGCCATGGGGGCGACGAAACCGAACGACTTCTTTGCCAAGACCGAGGGAAGAAACCTCAAGGGCATCCACTTCGCGATGGAGTTTTTGACGCAGAACACCCAAAGCCTGCTCGATTCGAAACTCGCCAATGGAAATTACATTTCCGCCAAGGGAAAAGACGTAATCGTGATCGGTGGAGGCGACACCGGAACGGACTGCGTGGGCACGTCGCTTCGGCATGGATGCAAGTCGGTGTTGCAACTGGAAATCGTCAATCGCCCGCCGGACCAACGTGCCGCCGACAATCCTTGGCCCCAATGGCCCAAGACCTACAAGCTCGATTATGGCCAAGAAGAGGCGGCGGCGGTGTATGGCGCCGATCCACGCCGATACGCGGTTCAAACGACGAAGTTTCTTTCCGACGATGCGGGCCGAGTCAAGGCGATCGAAATCGTCGATGTCGATTGGATCTCCGACAATGGGCGAGTCATCCCGCGAAACAAACCCGGATCAGAACGAATCCTTCCCGCCCAGCTCGTATTGTTCGCACTCGGCTTTTCCGGCCCCGAAGCTCAGCTGCTCGATCAACTCGGCGTGGACAAAGACAACCGTTCCAACGCCAAGGCGGAGTATGGCAAATACGAAACCAGCGTCCAGGGCGTCTTCGCGGCTGGCGATGTGCGCCGCGGCCAAAGCCTGGTCGTGTGGGCGATCAACGAAGGCCGAGGCGCCGCTCGCGAATGCGATCGTTTCCTGATGGGCGATACCGTGCTGCCGTAGGATTTTTCGAACCGCTTCGAAGCACCGCTTGGGATTTTGCGTGTTCCCACGCTCAATCCCAAGCGGTGTTTTCGTAGAATCAACTTTTTTGGAGGATCCACGGCCATGCCCGATTTCGACGCCGCCAAGGATATGAAGATCGTCACCGAGCCAATCGTGTACCTCGTGGGTCGCCAAACCGTCGACGACGCCCATCTGGATCGTTTCTTGGCCGACCATGGCGTTTCCTGGCAAACCGATACGGAAATCGCGGGCGAACATCTCGTCGAGGCGGCGGGTCGCATTTGCTACATGAGCTTCGCGAAACCACGCCCGGGCGGAAACTCCGCCTACATCGGCCACATCCTCGAAGTCGGCCATGGCTCGGTTCTGGAACACGCGGTCTGGAACTTCGTGTTCACCGGCATCAGCCGATCACTCACGCATGAACTGATCCGCCATCGCGCGGGTTTTGGTTATTCGCAGCTTTCGCAGCGGTATGTCGATGAATCGATCGCCGAGTACGTGGAACCGGACGTGATCGCGAACGATCCGGAAGCCCATCAAATTTTTGTCGACGCCGTCGCCCACGCCCATCAGGCGTACATGAAACTGACGGAAAAACTTTCGCATATTTTCAAGGACGAGCCCGACCGCACGCTCAGGCGCAAGTTGGCCCGGCAAGCCGCACGGAGCGTGTTGCCCAACGCGACGGAAACGAAAATCTTCGTGACGGCGAACGCACGGGCGTTGCGCCATTTCATCGAGATGCGGGGAAGCCGACACGCCGAGACGGAGATTCGCAAGCTCGCCGTGCAGGTGTTGCGTCTCATGCAGGCCGAAGCACCGAACCTCTTCAACGATTACGAACTCATCCCCCTCGCCGACGGCACCTTCGAAGCAACCACGAAGAACCGCAAAGTTTAAAAACAACCAAATGTAAAGCCTGCGTTCGCACGTTTAAAGTTCCTCGCTTGCCGTTTCGCGCTCGCGCGGCACGGTGCAGGTACGAACGGTTCCCGCACAAAGTGCAAAAATACGATTTGTACTCGCATTTCGTCGGCACTCACGTTAAACTGAACGGACGTTTGCCCGCCAACCTAGTGTCCTGGCAATGCTTGGCGTCGCCTTGACCAAGAAATTTTTCTTCCTAGCTCCTACCGGCTCGTAGCCCATTTTAGTTCAAAGGGGGGACGTTCCCATCATGTTGAAATCACTCCGTTGCTTGCTGAGCGTAACGCTCGTCGCATGGATCACGTCACCGGTTTTCGCGGAGGTTCCCACCGAACCGGCGAAGCGGACACAACTGATCGGCCAACCTACGGCGCTGATCGTCGAACCGAAAGCCATTCAATTGAATGGTCCCCGAGCCACGCAACAGATCGTTGTCACCGGAAAATACGCGGACGGAACGCTTCGCGATCTGACCATGGTGGCGGACATCACGGTGGAAGGTGACGCGCTCCTTTTGGACGCGGAGCGTTTCATCACGGCGAAGAAGAACGGCTCGGCAAATGTGGTGATCAAGGCAGGCGGACAGGTCGCCAAGATCCCGGCGACCGTGCAAAAATTCGATCTACCCCAACCGGTCAGTTTCAAAAACGAACTAATCGCCTCGCTCAACGTGGGTGGGTGCAATTCCGGCGCTTGCCATGGCACGCCCAGCGGCAAGAACGGCTTCAAACTCAGCTTGCGTGGCTACGATCCCGCCTCCGACATCGGCCAACTGACGAAAGATATTCTTGGCCGACGCACCGAACGCAACAATCCAGCCCAAAGCCTTCTCTACGTCAAGGGTCTTGGTCGCGTGCCCCATGAAGGCGGCGCCCGCTTCCCCGCCAGCAGCGTTGCCGCTCAAACCATGCTGCAATGGTTGGCCGAAGGAATGCAAGACGACGCTCCAAGCGTGCCCAATCTCAAACGCGTGGAAGTGCTCCCCGGCAGCCGAGTTCTCAACGCACCGGCGAAGTTCCAGCAACTCTCCGTGATCGCCCACTATGAAAACGGCGAAGCGAAAGACGTCACGCGTCTTTCCGTCTTTTCCAGCAGCGACCCCGCGATCGCTCAGGTGAACGCCAATGGCTTCGTCGAGTTCTCGCAATCGGGTGAAGTCGCGATCCTCGTCCGTTACCTCCTCGAGATGGTTCCGGTTCGCATCACCTACCTCGAACCAAAGGCTGGCTTCGTCTGGTCGAACCCGAAAGAAAACAACTACGTCGACAAGCACGTCTTCGCGAAATTGAAGTTGCTCGACATCGCTCCCAGCGATCTTTGCTCGGACCAAGAATTCATTCGCCGAGCCTACCTCGACTTGTGTGGCATCGTTCCGCCTCCCGAAGAAGTGCGGACGTTTTTGGCGAGCAAGGACGAGAACAAACGAAATGCCCTGGTCGATCGCTTGCTGGATCGTCCGGAATTCGCGGACTTCTGGACGCTGAAATGGGCGGATGTCTTCCGCAACAACCGCAAGACGGTGCAACTCAAAGGCGCTCATGCGTTCCAAAAATGGATTCACCACCATGTCACGCAGAACACCCCATTCGACCAGGTGATTTCGGATGTCATCACCTCCGGCGGTTCGACCTTCTCCAATCCGCCCGCGAATTACTACCGCATCGCACGCGATCCCACGAGCTTGGCGGAAACCACCGCACAACTCTTCTTCGGCATTCGTATGCAATGTGCGAAATGCCATAACCATCCGTTCGAACGATGGACGCAAGACGACTACTACAGCATGGCTGCGTTCTTCGCTCGCGTGAAGCAGAAGAAGGATTCGCTCGAACCCGGCGCGAATAACAAAGACGGCGCGGAAGTCATCTTCGTTTCCCGCGAAGGAGAAGTCACGCAACCCCGAACCGGCAAGGCGATGGCACCAAAATTCATGGGCGGCGCGGTCGCGGAAGTCGCTCCCGGATTCGATCGCCGCGAAGCCCTCGCCAAGTGGATGACCTCGGCGGACAATCCCTTCGTGCCGAAGTCGATCGTCAACCGCGTTTGGTTCCACCTTTTGGGAAAAGGTATCGTCGATCCGGTGGACGATTTCCGGGATTCGAACCCCTCCGCGAACGACGATCTGCTCGCGGCACTCGCGAAAGATTTCGCCACGAACAAGTTCGACATGAAGAAACTGATTCGCACGATCATGACCTCGCGCACCTATCAACTCAGCGCAATGACGAACGATTTCAACAAGGACGACAACAAATACTTCTCGCATGCGATCACCAAGCTGCACACGGCCGAGCAACTGTTCGACGCGCTCTGCTACGTGACCGAAGTGCCTGAGAAATTCCCGAACATGCCGATGGGGACTCGCGCCGTGCAGCTTCCGGACGGCGAAGTCAACCATCCGTTTCTCAAGACGTTCGGCCAACCTGCTCGTGAGTTGGCGTGCGAATGTGAACGCGAAAGCGACAGCAACTTGGCCCAGGCTCTGCAGCTGATCAATGGCCCCGCCGTCAACGATCGGTTGCGTAATCCCGCCAACCGCATCGGCAAATTGCTCGGCAAGAAGATCGCCGATGGCGAGGTACTCAACGAACTGTTCCTCGTCACGCTCTCGCGTCTACCCAATGATGCCGAGACCAAGGCGATGATCAACCACGTGACTGCCGCCGCCGACAAACGCAAGGCGTGGGAAGACGTACATTGGGCGCTCATCAACTCGAAAGAGTTCCTGTTCCGCCACTAGGGCTCTGTCACGGTCCAGATTTTGGATCATGCGTTGCCGAGCCTGAGTGCCTGCGAGGGGTGCCGTCGCAGTTTCCCTCGTTGGCGCTCAGGCTCGGACTTGGCGAAAAGCAACCTGTTTCGCGCCCAGGATCTTCATTCCTATCGAGCGAGCCGGGGCGCGTGATCGCCCGGAGTGTAAATACCTCTGCTGAATCCGTCGTGGTCTTGGTGCTCCAGGTGCTCACAAAGCCTGGTTCGCCTGGTCTTTTGCTTGGTTGATCGCTTGAGAGATTCGTGAGATGCCCACGTTTTGGCAAGCGCTGCTTGTCGCGGTCGGTTCGGCCATCGGGGGCGTTCTTCGCTGGTTGGTCGGCGTGGCGTTTGCGAAAATGCTTGGCCTTTCTTTTCCGTACGGAACCTTTTTCATCAACGTCACCGGTAGTCTGTTTCTGGGCTGGTTCGGCACGCTTCTGCTCGAACACTTTGGCGAGGATCCAATTGCCGGGCTAGCACGCGACGATTGGCGGCTCCTGGTCGCCGTCGGTTTCACGGGAGGCTACACCACCTTCTCTTCGTTTGAATACGAAGCTTTCGCCCTGATGCGTGAAGACAAGATCAACCTCGCCTTCCTTTACCTTTTCGCCAGCGTCGCCTTGGGTTTGTTGGCCGTTCGCGCGGGCGTTTATTTGGCGAAGGGCTGAATAAGCCTTTGTTGGTGATCTCACGAAAAGACGCAGAGAGATTGGAAAAACTCCTGATTCGGTCGAGGCCCTCCCACGTGATGGGTTCGATCCTCTCTTGTTTCCCTGCGGCTCGGCGTCTCCGCGTGAGATTCTTCGACCGTGAACTTGCCGACTCGGACCGCGGTAAAGACGGGTAACGTCCAGGAAACGTTTCAGATACAATCATCCCAACCGAGTCTGCGATTTCGAAGGGGGGCGTCATGCTTACGTTTTGGAGCCCGAAGGCGAATGTGCCGATTTCGCGTCGTGGGTTTTTACGTATTGGGTCGCTGGGGCTTGGCGGATTGACGCTACCCCAACTTTTGGCGGCTCAGGAAGCAAACCCGCAACGTCGCCGAGGCTCGGCCGTCATCCTGTATTGGATGGGCGGTGGACCCAGCCAACTCGATACCTGGGATCCCAAGCCCCACGCCCCCGCGGAAGTGCGCGGTCCCTTCGCAAGCATCCCCACCCGGACGCCGGGCGTGCGTGTTTCGGAACTCCTTCCCAGGCAAGCAGCCATCTCGGATCGCTTCACGCTCCTGCGCTCGCTTGCCCATCACGAAGCCAACCATCCGGATGCGGCCCACTTGGTGCAAACGGGGTATCACGAACCCAACGTCCAGTTTCGTGGCCAAATCTATCCCGCGCAAGGGTCGATCGTGGCCAAATTGCGAGGCCCAAACCAACCAGGGATACCTCCCTACGTTTGTATTCCCGATGCCTACTTCCCACGCCAAGGCTTCTTCCAACAGGCTGCGTACTTGGGCAAAGATTGGGACCCTGTGAATAGTGGTGGCGAGCCCACCTTCCGCTTCACGTCTCCAGGTCCATCGTTCAGCTTGCCCAGTGATGTTTCCACGGTACGTTCCGACGATCGCCGCGAACTCCTGCGGCGCGTGGATGCTCTACGCCGAGGCGTGGATCCGGCAGTAGAACGCATGGACACGGTGTATCAGCGAGCCTTCGATCTGATCACCAGCCCCGCCGCCCAAGAAGCCTTCGATCTTGCACGCGAGCCACACCACCTACGTCAAAAGTATGGCATGAATCCTTGGGGCCGAGGGGCGCTTTTGGCGCGTCGGCTCGTGGAAGCGGGCGTCACCTTCGTCACGGTCAATCATTATGAAGCCGACGTTGACTGGTGGGATGATCACTACACGATTGAGGAGAACCTGCGGCGCCGACTTCCTCCGTTCGACCAGGCGCTGGCAGCCTTGATCGACGACCTCCATACACGAGGTTTATCCGAGCGTGTTTTGTTGGTGGCGATGGGGGAATTTGGGCGAGCGCCGCGCATCGATCAACTCGCGGGGCGAGGCCATTGGGCACGTGCCATGAGCATCTTGCTCAGCGGCGGCGGGATGGTCGCCGGCCGAACCATCGGCGCCACCACCGCCAACGCGGGCGAACCCTCCACCCACGCCTATCGGCCCGGTGATCTCTTGGCCACGCTCTACGACTTTCTGGGCATTGATCCCTCGCAATCGCTCCCGGATCGGCAAAATCGGCCTGTTCGGCTCGTCGAACACGGGTCTCCCATCCGCGAGTTGATGGGATAAACCCCTGGACCCTGGATTCCCCAAGCACCACCGCGAATTTTCTGGATTCGAATAAAACCCACGAACGATGACGCAAACGATTCAAAACATCTCCGGCTACCGCTTTGTCGCGTTGAAAGAACTCAAACCTTTGCGGGAGCGATTGGCGAGCCTGTGTAGGTCGCTCGGTCTCAAGGGCACCATTCTGTTGGCTAGCGAAGGGATCAACCTCTTCGTCGCGGGCGAAGGGAATGCCATCGAGCGACTGCTCGCGTTCCTCCACTCCGTCCCAGGGTTGGAAGAATTCCAAGCCAAATTCAGCGAGAGCGATCACCAACCCTTTTCACGCATGCTGGTGAAGATCAAAAAAGAGATCATCGCGTTCGGCATCGACGGAATCGATCCAGGCCAACGAACTTCTCCCAAGATCTCGGCACATGAACTCAAACGTTGGCTCGACGAAGGCCGACCGGTGACGCTGTACGACACGCGGAACGATTACGAAGTCAAACTCGGCACGTTCGACCGGGCGGTTCCCGCGGGAATTCGCCATTTCCGTGATTTTCCTGAGGCGGTGCGAAAACTGCCGGCGGATTGGAAGGAAAAGCCGATCGTCATGTTTTGCACCGGTGGGATTCGCTGCGAAAAGGCGGGCCCCTTCATGGAACAAGAGGGCTTTCGGCACATCTTCCAACTCGACGGCGGCATTCTCAAATACTTTGAAGAAGTGGGCGGCGACCATTACCACGGCGAGTGCTTCGTGTTCGACCAACGCGTCGGTGTCGACCCTACCTTGCACGAAACGCCCAACTCCCAATGCTTCGTATGCTGGACGCCTCTTACCGAAAATGATCAGCGTGACCCCAGGTACGTGGATAGCAAATCCTGTCCGTACTGCTTCGTGCCAAGCGAAGAACAACGCACCCGCACGCTCGCAGAACGCCATGCTTCATTACACAGGGTGACGACACCATTGCCTGGCAGCGTCACTTATGAAAACTTTCGCCCCGTCACGGTATCGGCGCCTTACGACGGCTGGAAGCTCGTGGATTTCTTGGCGGATATCTTCGCGCACGTTGCGCGTGAGGAATGGCAAGCGATCTGCGATCGGGGCGGATTCTTGAATGTGGATCGCCAACCCGTACCAAGCTCCCAGATAGTGCGGGCGGGTGAATATTACTTGCACCACTTGCCCAACACACGCGAACCGGACGTGAACGCCGACATTCGGATTGTGCATGAAGATGAGGCGATTGTCGTCGTGGTCAAACCGGCACCGTTGCCCACGCACCCGAGCGGCCGATTCAACCGCAACACGCTGCAATCGATTCTCACCCAGGTGTATCGGCCTCAAAAACCTCGGCCCGCGCACCGCCTCGATGCGAACACCTCGGGCCTGGTCGTCTTCTCACGGACGGCACATTTCGCGAAATCGCTTCAGCCTCAGTTCGAAGCGGGCGAAGTCGAAAAAGTCTACCTCGCACGCATCCAGGGGCATCCAACGCACGAAACCTTTTCCTCCTCCGTACCGATCGCGTCGTCCGCAGGCGCCCTGGGCGCAAGGGACATCGATCCCGAATCCGGCTTGCCCGCGCATACGGATTTTTTCGTGTTACGAAAACACCACGATGGAACTTCGCTCGTGGAAGCTCGCCCACGCACGGGTCGCACCAACCAGATCCGCGTGCACCTTTGGCAGTTGGGTTGGCCCATCGTCGGCGACACCGTCTACCTGCCCGGCCGACGTTTCGGCGACACGCAGACGATCGACGTGGACGCACCGCCCCTTTGTTTACATGCCTGGAAACTCACCTTCCGCCATCCCCTGACTCAGCAACGCATGACGTTTATGACGGATATGCCGAGCTGGGCCTCTGAATGAAGCCAGTTCCTTCCGCCGACCGACGGGGCAGAACCTTCAAATCGCTCGACAATACCCGAAGAAGGCCTTTACGCGATGGCTTGATCGAAGTACCTCGATCAAGCTCGCGCAGAGACGCGGAGAATCGAAGAGAGACCATACGGTTTCGCGAACCAAAACCTCGACAAAACCAGGATTCATTCTTCGCATTCTCTCCGCGTCTCCGCGTGAGACCTTCAGAATTTTTCCCCGCAAGCGAGAATCGTTACACCTTTCAGGTATTGGATAATTTCGCAATGGATGTCGTGTCCGAAAAACAGATCGCGGAACTCTGCCAAACCGCGCATCGCCGTAACTGGGGTTGGGCGTTCGTCTTCGTTGGTTGGCTTCACCTTTTGGCTTTTTCCGCGTGCTACTACCTAACGATCGTTCGCGATTACCATGAAGCTCCCGCTTACCTGACCATCTGGGTGAGCGAGCTGTTGGCGATGTGGCTTGTTTTTCGCATCAGCGGCGGCCCCCGGGAGAACCATCCCGCGCCTTCCGCGTTGGAACTGATCGTTCGCCGAACCTGGATCGCTTACTTTGTGTTGGCGTTCAATCTGGGATCGCTCAACACGCTGCGAAGTCATGCCATGTTCGAGTTCTTTCCTGCCATGGCATCGTTGGCGTCGTTCGCGTTCATCATGATGTCGATCCTTGTGGATCGGCGTTTCTTTTGGGCCGTGCTGGTCATGTTCGCCAGCGGCTTGTTGATGGCGGCCAACTTCCTCCATGCGTTTCTCATTTTCGCCGTTGCGTGGTTCATCGTGCTTCAAGGAATCGGCGGCACGCTCATCGTCATGAAACGGCGGGAAGCTTTGGCCACGTGAGAAACCGTTCCGAGCTTGAGCGCCAGCGAGAGAAACTGCAACGGCTTCCCTCGCTGGCGCTCAGGCTCGGACGTCGATGCGATCGATCAGTGAACCGCTCTACCGTTCCACGCGAGCGCTGCCGCCTCCCATCAACTTTTCGACCTCGGCGAGCGTGGCCATCGACGTGTCCCCCGGCGTGGTCATCGCCAAGGCGCCGTGGGCCGCTCCATATTCGACGGCTTTTCCAGCATCGCCGGTTTTCATGAAGCCAAAAATCAAACCCGACGCGAAACTGTCGCCTCCCCCGACGCGATCCAGGATCTCGACGTTCGAACGTGGCGTGGCCTCGAAAAATTGGCCGTCGTGCCAGACGAGCGCTCCCCAATCGTTCAGCGTGGCACTTTTCACCACACGCAGTGTCGTCGCCACCGCTTGAAAATTGGGGTACTCGCGCACCGCCTTTTCGATCATTCGGCGATAACTCGCCAGCTCCAAATTGGAGTGATGGGCATCCACACCCTCGACTTCGAGGCCCAGACACGCGGTGAAATCCTCTTCATTTCCCAGCATCACGTCCACGACCTTGGCGATTCGACGATTCACTTCCCGCGCCTTGGCGTGACCACCGATCGATTTCCAAAGCGAGGGACGATAGTTGAGGTCGTACGACGTGATCGTGCCATGGCGTTTCGCTGCCACGAGCGCCTCCTCCACCAACGCGGAAGTCGTCGCGGAAAGTGCGGCAAAGATCCCACCGGTATGAAACCAGCGAACCCCCAATTTTCCGAAAAGATGGTCCCAGTCGATGTCGCCGGGTTTCATTTGCGAGGCGGCGCTATTTCCTCGATCCGAAATGCCGACCGCTCCGCGCAAACCGAAGCCACGCTCGGTGAAATTTAGGCCATTCCGCACGGTGCGACCGACGCCGTCGAAAGGGATCCAGCGGACTACCCGAGGCA
>WBZS01002419.1_pt1 | contig 11670 bp, 13 predicted proteins | sample 5204201 | NCBI WGS metagenome assembly WBZS01 (sample SAMN12344357, study PRJNA552823) | activated sludge metagenome | biome: Activated sludge suspended growth; feature: Nitrification reactor; material: Wastewater; isolation source: activated sludge from nitrification reactor of wastewater...
GAAGCCCCTGGCCCTCAAGCGCGCCCTCGATTTCGCCGGCGACGTGAGGGGGTCGGCGCAGCTCCTCCGCGATCTCGAGCATCGTCATGCCCTGGTTCGCGCGGCGCATCGTCTGGTCGTGCAGGAAGCGGTACAGGTCGCGCTGCTTCTCGAGGTAGCGGCGGACGTCGTCGGCGCCCCAGCGCGGCCAGTGATGGCTCGCGAACACGACGTCGCTGCGGTCCGCGAAGAGCTCGAGCGACTGGTCGACGTACTTGCTCCACGCGAGCGCGTCGCGCACCTGCGCACCGCGCGGCGTGTAGAGGTTGTGCAGGTTCGCGGTGCAGTTCTCCGCCATGCACAGCACGCGCAGGTCGGGGAACAGGAAGTTCATCTCGGCCGGCGCTTCGGTGCCCGGCGTCATCTGGAACTCGATCTCCAACCCGTCCACGGTGATGGTCTGGCCGGTGTGGGTGACGTCGTCGGTGGGCTCGATCAGGGTTACCGCCCCGGTGGACGTTGTTTGCCCCAAGCCGGCGCCCACCTGCCCCTTGGGATCCCTCGGTAGCAGGTTGCCGTACATATAGCTGGCGCGGCGGCTCATGACGTTACCGGCGATGACGTTCTCGCTGATGGCATACTCCATGAAATGCTCAGGTGCAATGACCTTGACCTTGCCCGCCTTCACGTCGGCCTCGTCGATGACGCCCTTGACGCCGCCCCAGTGGTCGATGTGGCTGTGGGTGTAGATGACGGCGACGATGGGCTTGCGCCCCACGTGCTGGTAGACCAGCTCCATACCCGCTCTGGCGGTGGGAACGGAGATCATCGGGTCCACCACGACGTAGCCACTGTCGGTCTCGATGATGCTCATGTCCGACAGGTCAAAGCCGCGAATCTGGTAGATGCCGTCGGTGACCTTGAACAGGCCGTGGTTGAGAGCCAGCAGGCGCGATTGCCGCCACAGACTGGGATTGACGCTGGGTGGCGCGGCTTCGTCACCGAGGAACGGGTAAGCGGCCAGGTTCCAGACCGGGCGGCCGTTGGGGTCGGCGATGACCGGGTCGTCCAGGCTGGCGATGAAGCCCCGGCGGGCCGACTCGAAATCCTGACGGTCGCTCCAAGCCAGTTCCTTGAGGAGGGCGTGGTTGGCGGCTTCGGTAAACCTTGTTGCGTCTTTTGGCTTGGACATGTTAGCCTCCTACTCTTCCTGGTTGGGCGGGATGCGCGCGGCCCACACGCTGTCGGGGTAGCGCTCGCGCAGGCGGGTCCAGGCTTCCATCATGGGCGCGCGGTGACGCTCTTTGAGGTAGCGGGCGACGCCGAGCCAGTACAACGCCTCGGCGGCCAGGGCGCTGGCCGCGTTGTCGGCGACGGGGGCCAGCAGCGCGGCGGCCGCGTCGTAGCCCGCCCAGGCCAGGTGGGCGCGGGCTGTGCCGATGTGGAGCATGTCGAGGAACAGGGGCGGTGGCAGGTAGCCGGGCGACTGGTAGTGGGCGACGCCCCGCCGGTCGAGGATGGCGCTCGTTGGCGTCCAGAGGATGCGGTGGGCGCGGAAGTAGGGCTGGTGGGCGGGGTCGTGGAGCAACAGACGCAGCGGGACGAGCCGCTCGCCGATGAAGGCGGCTACCTGGGGGTCGGGATACGTCACGGCATCCAGGGCGACGCAGCCCGCTCAGTGGTCCTTGCCAAAGTCGGCCAGGATGAAGCGTCGCTCACTGGTGGCGCGCTGCATGGCCGCGTCCAGGTTGCTTTCCCAGGCTAAAGACATCAGCCACCACCTCCACTTGACCCCAGGGTGGACTCACCGTACATTTTCACTGCGCTGGCCCACCCCGGGGAGTTGCAGCCATGTCACAGCTATTGGAGCGCATCACCGTAAATCCTCAGCAATGCGGTGGCCGACCGTGCATTCGCGGCATGCGGATTCGGGTCATTGACATTCTCGACCTGTACGCGGCAGGTCTATCGAGCGAGGCGATTCTGGCCGAGCTGCCTGACCTCGAGCCAGAGGATCTAAAGGCTGCGCTGCAGTACGCCGCGCGTCGGCTCGACCACCCGGTCATTGCCGCGTGAGCGCGTAGGGATACTCATTGAACTCACGGCGAGCTAGCATCCGTCTCGTCAGCCGTGGACAGACCTTCGAGGAAGGCCACGAACCCACGCAGGTCGCGCTGGAGTAGATCGTTGGCTGAGCGAAGATGTTGGGAAAGCTCGGCGACGCGGTCCAGGCGCAGATCGAACGAATACAGGTTCCGCACGACATGGCGGAACTCCAGATAATCAGTCAAGGCGATCCGTGTCTCCGGCTTGAGGACAGCCGCCCGCAGGCCCGGAACCTCCAGCGCCATCTGAGCCAGCAAGTCGCGATGCCAGGCCGCCCCCTTGGGGACACTCTCATCCACCCCGTTAGCCACAAGCTCGAAGATGCGCTCAACGCCCGCGTAGAAGCCATGTAGGTCAAGGGCGGCGGCTGACAAGTAGTAGCTGCTATCGCCCGGATGCTCGCCGGCTCGCGCCAACGCGCCTTCCACGCGATCCACCACCCGAGCCAGGGACGCGCTCTCGGCGCGGATGCGTTCAGCGAGCACACGGTAGGCGGGAATCATAGCTCTACCCCCTCCTGCTCGATGATGGCGAGGAACTCGGGCGAGCACAGCGCCACGTCGATCAGGCTAAGCTCGATGTCATCCGAGAGGGCGCGGACCGCGCCGATGGCGCGCAGCCAGTTCTGGGCTGTCAGACCCCAGGCCGCCAGGTCGACGTCGGAGCGCAGGGTAAACCGCTGGCGGTCCAGCAGCGAGCCAAACACGACGACGCGCGTGATAGCGTAGTCGCGGCGCAGCAGCGCCGCCGCCTGGCGGGCCAGGGCCCAACCCTGGTCGTAGCGCAAGGCGCGCTGCTCCTTCTCAGCCTCCCAGCGCCGACGGGCCGTCCGCCGGTACTCCGCCATCTTCGCGTCGGGAATGGGTATCTCTGTCCCGTCCATTCTCCCTGTCTCCATAAGCCCCTGCGCTCACGCCCACCCGCCGCTCACGGCTGGTGGTGGTTGGCCTCTTCGCTCGACAGGACGGTCCAGGCGCGGCGGGCGAACAGGCCCGCGTACGCGCCGACGAAGCCGAGGGGCAACAGGAGCAGCGAGGCAGCGTTGCCGCGCATGACGATGTCGAGCGCGGGCAGCCAGATACTGACGGCCAGCGCCCACAGCCAGGCGTAGCGCGGCATGGTGAAGCCCAGGATCAGGGAAACCGCCACGGTGAGCATGGCGGCCAGGCCCGTATCCAGGTTGATCGGCCCCGCATGGAGCCAGGCAATGAGCAGCCCCAGGCTGACGCCGACGGCCAGCAGGAGCCAGAATCGAGGGTCTCGCATAGACGGTCTTCTTTCGACTTCGACGGACGGCGCGCATGGCCCGCGCAACGCCCGACGCGGAGCCACGCCCGAATTGTAGAGGCGTCCGCAAGGCGTGTCAACGTCCGACAGCCCCCATCCCCCGCATGTGGGGGGAGCCAGGGGGGAGCGGGGAGTGGGCGGAAGAAGGCTCTCAGGCCAGCGTGGACAGTTCGTGAAACACGGGGACCAGCCGCTCGTAGGCGGCGGCGAAGGTCGGGTATAGTCGCTCGTAGGTGGTGCGGGCGGCGGGGTCGGGCAGCTGGCGGTCGACGATCTCGACCATGTCGTTGACTACATCGAAATCCCTGAACAGCCCGACGCCAATGCCGGCCGCCACGGCCGCGCCGAGGGAGGCGGCCTCGTGGAGCAGGCGCGGGCGCAGGACGGGCCGGCCGTAGATGTCGGCCATGATCTGCCGCCACAGCTGGCCCTGCGCGCCGCCGCCAATGACCAGCATCTCGTCGATGGTCGCACCAGCGGCCAGGAAGACGTCGAGGATGCTGCGCAGGTTAAAGGTCATGCCTTCCAGCACGGCGCGCATCAAGTCGGCGCGGGTGTGAGTCACCTGGAGGCCGATCCAGCCACCCCGCGCCCGCGGGTCCCAGTGGGGGCTGCGCTCGCCTTGCAAGTAGGGCAGGAACAGCAGGCCGTGGGCGCCCGGTACGCTTGCGGCGGCGCGGCGATTCATCACCTCGTAGACATCCTCCCCCGCCTCTAGAGCCTCGGCTTCCTCGCTCCACGCTACTTGCCGCCGCAGCCACTGGTAGGAGCCACCCGCCGCCTGCATCGCCCCGCAGGGGATGTACATCCCCGGCACCATGTGCGCCATATTGAACACCCGCTGCGCCGGGTCGTAGACGGGCGAGCGTGAGGCATAGGCAATCCACGACGACGTGCCGATGTAGTTATAGGCGGGGCCTTCGCGCACCGCCGTCGCGCCGACCGTGGCCGTTGCGCCGTCGCCGCCGCCGATGACCACCGGCGTGCCGACGGCCACCCCAAGCTCGTCGGCCGCCGCCCGGGTCACGCCGCCGATGACGTCGGTCGAGGCGCGGATGGTGGGCAGCCGCGCCTCGGTCAGGCCCGCAGCGTCCAAAATCTCGGCCGACCACTGGCCCGCGTCCAGGTCGTAGAGGCACATGCCGCTGGCATCGGAGGGGTCGGTGGCGAAGACGCCGGTCATGCGATGGGCGATATAGTCCTTGACATGCAGAAACTTGTGGGTCGCGGCGAAGACAGCCGGCTGGTGGTCGCGCAGCCATAGTATCTTCGCGACACTGTAGGTGGGGCCGATGCGGTGGCCGGTGATGCGGTACACGCGCTCCGTGCCGACGGCAGCGGCTACCCGATTCGCCTGGGCCTCGGCGCGCTGGTCGGCCCAAATCAGGCAGCGGTACAGGGGACGACCAGCAGCGTCCACGGGCAGGCAGCCCATCATGTGGCCGCTGAAGCTGATCGCAGCGATGTCGCGGGCAGCCACGCCCGGCGCGGCGAGCAACCGGCGCGTCGTGTCGCGCACGGCCCGCCACCAGTCGGCGGGGTCCTGCTCGGCCCAGGTGGGCTGGGGGTGGTAGACGTCGTAGCCGCCAAAGGCAGAGGCGACGAGGCGGCCCTCGGTGTCGAACAGGGTGGCTTTGTCCCCCGTGGTGCCCAGGTCGTGGGCCAGTAGCAGGCGGGTCATGGCAGGGTCTCCCCATCGTCTGGCATGACCACGATACGTATCGCGGTGATGGCGCGCAGGACACGGTTCTCACGATAGGGCGGGATCCAGTCGAAGGCCAGCGACTCGACCGGGTCCCAGAGGGTGACCCACGCCAGCACGCTCAGGGAGAAGGCGAGCAGCAGGCCCGCGGGCGTGCTGGTGGAGACGATCCCTCGGTTGATGAGCATGATGAGCCCGGCGGCCAGAATGGCGACGACGATGATCACTGCCATGAGTTGGGTCATCGCCTCAATCAGGATAGAGCGAATCTGCACGCGGTTGTTGTCGATCTTGGCATGGGTGTAGCGCCGCAGGGCAGCGGCGATTTCGACCTCCAGGCCCGGCGTGATCTTGTCGGGCGGCAACAGCAGGCTGAGCTGGTTGATCGACCGGCTGCGCAACCGCCACGCCAGTATGCGATCAATGATCAGGGACAAGCCAGACTCGCCCAGGATATCGACCTCGCGCTGGGAGAAGGGATTGATGTCGGGGGCGTTGAACAGATTGCCGACATCGCCGAGCCTCACCGTAATCGCCTTCGACCCCTCATCCGGCAGATGTATGTCCCTGGTCATTCGCGTTTCCCTCGCTATCGGTCCCACGGCCATTGGCCACCTGATGGTTCTGATTATAGCCCCGCCGATGCCTGGTCCGCAATGCTCGGCCCAGGCGAGGGAGTACGGCCGCCGTCACTCACAGTGCCCCAAAATTACCAACCTAATTTTCGTTAGTTACCGTCTAACGGGGTAAGATGGCCGATAGTAGCGGCGTCCAGAGGATATCTACCTAATTTTTGTTAGGTATCGCCGCGTAGAGATGGCAAGTCCTGATACCTGTTCTCCGATGTCCTGGCCGGCATTGCGCAACAGCTGGAATGCGGTGGGGATGTGAGCCAGGGAAGGTGGTCAATGTGTTGAAAGAAGCGCCCTATGAGGCCCGGGAGCGCGTGTTGATGGTAGCCGAGCGCCTGTTCACCGAGCGCGGCTACGCGGCGGTAACGCTGCGCGACATTGCTAATGAGCTTGGTATCAAGCAGGCTTCGCTATACTACCACGCGCCGGGCGGCAAGGAAGACCTGTTTGTGACGGTGACGGAGCGTAGCCTCGCCCGCCACCGGGTAGGCCTGGAGGCGGCCATGACCACGGCGGGTGATGACCTGCGCGCCCAGCTACAAGCCGCCGCGCGCTGGCTCCTGTCGCAGCCGCCCATCGACTGGCATCGCATGATGACCTCCGACCTACCGGCCATCAGCCCGGAGCACGCCCAGCGCCTGACCGTCGCGGCCGGCGCGGCGATTATCTACCCGCTGGCGGCCCGCTTCGAGGCGGCCCGCGACCGCGAAGGGTTGGTGATGCCGTCCCAGGCCGAGATGCTGGCGGGCGCCTTCATCGCCATCATGGGCGCGATGCAGGACGTCTCGTACGCCACGCAGCTTCCCAAACACCTCATGGCCGACGAGATGATCGATGTCCTGCTGGATGGGATTCGCCCCCGCGTGCCCGTCACCCCTATGGGAGAGTAGCCCGATGCAAGCGCCCCTACCCGTGTATCTCACCGTCAAGGAAATCTGGCGCAACCGCGCCCGCTTTGCCCTCATCATCGGCGTGATTGTCATGCTGACCACCCTGGTCCTGTTCACCGCCGCCATCGCCGAGGGTCTGGGCGGCGGGAGTCGCGAGTTCCTGCAGAAGGTCAACGCGGACCTCCTGGTCTACCAGGGGGATGTAGACCTATCCATCTCCGCCAGCCGCCTTGACCAGCAGACGCTACGCGCGATTCGGCGCGTCGACGGGGTCACGGCCGTCGGCCCCATCGCGTTCAGTACGGCGGCAGTCATCGACCCCACGACAGGCGCGCTAATCAACATCTCCATGATCGGGGTGGTCCCCGGCGAGCCGGGGGAGCCGCCCGCTCTCCAGGGCCGCGACCTGGGCCGCACCGACGCCAACGAGGCCGTCATCGACATCAACCTGGCGCGGCGCACGGGCCTGGGTGTGGGCGACAAGCTGACCATCAAGACGACGCTGGGCGCGGATGAGAAGCTCAACGCTGTGACCATCGTCGGCATTACCGACGGCCGCCGTCACGTTCTGTCACCCTCGGTGACACTGCCCGCCAAGACGTGGGACAAGATTCGCTCCAAGCCCGCCTCGGACGACGGCACGGGCGAGATTATCTATAATGTGGCCGCTGTCCAACTCAACGACCCGAACCAATGGCAGACGATGGCGCAGCGCATCGAGGCCCAGGTGAACAACGTTCGGGCCGTGGACCTGAAGACGGCTTACCAGAATACGCCCGGCTACCAGGCCCAGCAGAGCACCCTGAACACCCAGCAGATTTTCGCCCTGGTTATCGGCGCGCTCGTCATCGGCGGTTTCTTCCATATCCAGATGATTCAGCGCGTCGCCCAGATCGGCATGCTGAAAGCCATTGGCGCGTCCAACCGGGTGGTCGGCCTCGCCTTCGTGCTGCAGATTGTTCTGGTGACGACCCTCGGCGTGCTACTGGGCACGGCCCTGGTGCTGACGATGGCGCGTTTCATCCCAGCCACGATTCCCATCACCTTCACGGGCTTGCCCATCGCGGCCGCCCTCACCGGGCTGCTGATCATCGGCCCGGCAGGGGGCATGGTCGCGCTGTGGTCGGTACTGAAGATCGAGCCGCTGACGGCGCTACGCCTGAGTTAAGGAGCAACTTCGGATGACCACCCCGATCACCACCGATACAGCGCTAGAGACCCGCGATGTCACGAAGGTTTTCAAGACGGGCAGCAGCAGCGTCATCGCCGTCGATCAGGTCTCGATCCGCGTGGCGTGCGGTGAGTTCGTCGCCCTGGTCGGCCCCAGCGGGTCGGGCAAGACCACCGTGCTCGCCATGCTGGCCGCCCTGCTGACGCCCACCAGTGGCCAGATTCGCATTGGCGGCCAGGACCTGACCCAGATGAACGACGGCCAGCGCACCGCCTTCCGCCGCGACAGCATTGGCTTCACCTTCCAGGCCAACAACCTGGTTCCGTTTCTGACGGCGCTAGAGAACGTCGAGTTGCAGCTACGGCTGACGGGGCATAATGGTGCAGCGGGGCGCGCCCGCGCCATCGAGCTACTCGAGCGGCTGGGCCTGGGGGACCGCCTGGATAACCTGCCCGCGCAGTTGTCGGGAGGCGAGCAGCAGCGCGTCGCCATCGCCCGCGCCCTCGTCCATCGCCCGGCGGTCGTCCTCGCCGACGAGCCCACCGCCAGCCTGGACACCGAGCGCGCGTTCCAGGTCGTCGAAACCTTCGCCACGCTCATCCGCGAGGAGCAGAAAGCTGGCATCATGGTCACCCACGATTTGCGCATGGTGCGCTACGTCGACCGCGTTATTCACATGCAGGACGGCCGCATCGACCGCATCATCACCGACCGCGCCGAGATCGAGGCGCTGGCATCGGGCACTGGCTTCGCGGTCCCTGACCGTCCTTCGGCTGCTGCCCCAGCAGGCGACGACATGCTCGCCGCCGCTTGAGCGAGAATTGAGCGCGACTTTCAGTGCGGTCGCACGTACAGCTAATAAGGCTGAATCGAAAATGCAGCCAGGAGAACGACAATGAGAAATCTCAAGAGGGGCTTGTTGATTGGCGCCCTGTTCATTATTGGCGCGCTGGTACTGTCTGGGTGCCAGGGCGGCGGAGGTCCCCAGGCGCAGCCGACGCCGCCCGCGGCAGCGAAGGCGAGCAACAAGATCGTGGCCGAAGGCTCCGTGGTCCCGGTCCAGCAGGCGCGGCTGGGCTTCTCGACGATGGGGACCGTGACCGAGCTGCCCATCAAGATCGGCGATAAGGTGGCGGCCGGCCAGTCATTGGCGAAGCTCGACACCACCGACCAGGAGAGCGCGGTGCGCAAGGCCGACGCCGCCGTCAAGACGGCCGAAGCCAACCTGGCGAAGGCCAAGGCCGGCCCCCGCGCCGAGGACGTCGCCGCCGCTGAGGCGAAGGTCGGCGTGGCCGAGGCTGGCGTCCAGGCCGCCGAGGGTCGCCTGACCGCGACTCGCGGCCGCGCCGGCGATGCCAGCGCGACCGTCGGCTCGACCCAGGCGCGGGCGGGTGACGCCAACGCGGGCATCACCTCGGCCCAGGCGCGCGTCGCTGCGGCTCAGGCGCAGCTCGACAGCGTGCGTGCGGGCGCGACAGCCGAGGCGCTGGGTATCGCTGCGCATGCGATCGAGCAGGCCAGGAACCAACTCCTGGGCCTCCAGGGGCAGCGTGACGCACTCTGCGGCCAGAGCCTGCCCAAGGCGCTACGTGACCAGCAGCAGGGTCAGTGTGATGCCATGCGCGGCCAGGTACAGGCGGCTGAGGAAGCCGTCAACATCGCCCAACTCAACTATCAGAGCCTTCAGAATGGCGCGACGCCGGAAACGATCGCCGCCGCCGAAGCCGCACTGAACCAGGCTCAGGGTGATCTGGCCGGCGCGCAGGCCCGCGCCCGCGCCGCGCAGAGTGACATCAGCGGCGCGCAGGCCCGCGCGGGGGCCTCCCAGGGCGACATCCAGGCCAGCGAGGGCGACGTGGCGAATGCCCAGGCCAGCCTGGCGGCGGCGCAGAGCGAGCTGGCCCGCGCTAAAGTCCCGGCGCGGCCCGAAGACATCGCCGTGGCCGAGGCGCAGCTCAACGAAGCCAAGACCGCCCTGGCCAATGCGAAGGTCGAGCTGGACAGGGCGACCCTGAAGGCCCCCTTCGCCGGCACCATCGCCGCGCTGGATATGAAGCTGGGTGAGCGCGTCTCGCCCAATACGCCGCTCATCACCCTGGCTGACCTGTCCCAGTACCAGATCGAGACAACCGACCTGACCGAGCTGAACGTCGTCAAGCTCAAGACAGGCGATCCGGCGGCCATCTCCTTCGACGCCCTGCCGGGTGTCGAGATCCCCGGCAAGATCATCCGCATCGACGACCTCGGTCAGAACAAGCAGGGCGACATCGTCTACACCGTTGTCGTGCGGCCCGACCAGCAGGACGAGCGCATGCGCTGGAAGATGACGGCCTCGGTAGCCTTCGAGCCGCCGCGCTAGCGACGGACGGCCAAGGACCGAGGACCAAAGGGATTCCCGATTTGAGGACTCTCCTTGGTCCTCGGTCTTTCGTCCTTGGTCCTGCCCATGCCCTTGTCCGACGCGCCAAAGCGTGCTATGCTCTAGCGTGTCGCTGTGACGCGGTTGGCTGCTTGGAGGTGTATCATGGCCGCCCTGCCCAAGACAGGTATCCTGCCCGCCGAGTATCTGGCGCTGGACCGCCAGGCGGAGACCAGGAGCGAGTATATTGATGGCGAGATGGTCGCCATGTCGGGCGCGAGTATGCGCCACAACATGATCACAAGCAACATTATCCGCGAGTTGGGAACACAGTTGAAGCCACACCCCTGTCGGGTGTTGCCCAGCGACATGCGCGTCTATGCGCCCGACACGGGTAACTACCTCTACCCCGATGTCACCGTCGTCTGCGGCCCGCCGCAACTGGCCGACGCCAGGCTGGACATCCTCCTCAACCCAACCGTCCTGGTCGAGGTACTCTCCGAGTCGACCGAGGCCCACGACCGAGGCCGCAAGTTCGAGGGCTACCGAGGGCTACCCTCGCTGCGCGAGTATCTCCTCGTCGCCCAGGATGGCCCCCACGTCGAGCGCTACGTGCGCCAGCCCAACGATGACTGGACGCTGACGGACTTCCACGGCCTCGACGCCGTGGTGCGTCTCCCGTCCCTCGACTGTGACCTGCCCCTGGCTGAGGTCTACGATAAGGTGGACTTCGCCGAGACGACCACCCCCGATTGACGACGGGCCACCGTTCGTTGCCCCTTCTTCCCCCCGCGTGTACCCTTCTCCATCGACACGTAGCAGCGCCTCCTGTACAATGGACGGGTAGCGAGTCTCGCATCATAAGGGGTTGCATCATGACTGACCAGACCAGTAAGGAGCGTTGGGAGCAGCTGACCCTCGCGCCCTTCCTCGCCAAGAATGCGGAGAAGCGGTCCTTCGACACCACGTCGGGCATCACCTACCAGCCGCTGTACACGCCCGCCGACTGGGACGCCGCCAGCTACGAAGCCAGCCTCGGCTATCCCGGCCAGTACCCGTTCACCCGCGGCATCTACCCCAACATGTACCGCGGCCGCTTCTGGACCATGCGCCAGTACGCGGGCTTCGCCTCGGCCGAGGAGTCCAACGCCCGCTACAAGTATCTCCTGGAGCAAGGGCAGACGGGCCTGTCGGTCGCCTTCGACCTGCCGACGCAGATCGGCTACGACCCCGACCACCCCTTCGCCCTGGGCGAGGTGGGCAAGGTCGGCGTATCCATCGCCTCCCTGGAGGACATGCTGACGCTGTTCGACGGCATCCCGCTGGACAAGGTCAGCACGTCGATGACCATCAATGCCACGGCGTCGATTCTGCTGGCGCTATACATCGCCGTCGGCAAGCGCCAGGGTGTGCCCTCGACGGCCCTCAAGGGCACCATTCAGAACGACATTCTCAAGGAGTACATCGCGCGCGGCACGTACCACTTCCCACCGCGGCCAAGCCTGCGCCTGATTACCAACATCTTCGGTTATTGCAACCAGCAC
>WBZS01002420.1_pt1 | contig 11668 bp, 13 predicted proteins | sample 5204201 | NCBI WGS metagenome assembly WBZS01 (sample SAMN12344357, study PRJNA552823) | activated sludge metagenome | biome: Activated sludge suspended growth; feature: Nitrification reactor; material: Wastewater; isolation source: activated sludge from nitrification reactor of wastewater...
CACAACCTCGGCCGACCGCCCCGGCGGCTGACCTTCCTGCATCTCGACGGGTCGGGCCACGCGCTGCCGGCACCGGGCGCTCCGGTCAGCGTCGACGGGCGTGAGGTGGGGCGGCTGACCTCCGTCGCCCGGCACCACGAGGACGGCCCGGTGGGGCTCGCCATTCTCAAGCGAAACACCCTCGAGACCGCTGAATGTGTGGTCGAGGGCGTGGCGGCCACACAGATCCCCATCGTGAGGGCCTGATCCCCGAAGGATCTTCGGCGTCGTGGCGCCGGTCGTGGCACAGTTGGGGTATGGCCCTCCTGCCCAGCCCCGGCACCCTGATCACCGTCGCCCCGACCGGGGGCGAGCACGACAAGGCCGCGGTGCCGCAACTCCCGACGACGATCGAGGAGTTCGTCGAGACGGCGGTGCGCTGTCAGGCCGCTGGCGCCTCGCTGATCCACATCCACCGACGCGACGCCGGGCACCGGCCGACGCTCGACCTGGGCATCCTGCGTGAAGCCGTCGAGCGGGTGCGGGCCGCCACCGACCTCATCGTCCAGCTGTCTTCGGGTGGATCCGTCACCGATTCGTATGCCGACCGGCTGGCGGTGCTCGACGCCGGCGCCGATTCGTGTTCGCTCACCTGTGGCACGGTCAACTTCGGCGACGACATCTTCCTCAACCCGATGCCGTTCATGTCCGACCTGTACGTCCGGGCGCAGGAGCGCGAGATGGTGCCGGAGTTCGAGATCTTCGAGCTCGGCCACCTGGCGGCCCTCGAGCGGTTGGTCGCCCAGCACGGGCTGCCCTTCGGTGGGCGCGTCCACGTCGACTTCGTCCTCGGCGTGCCGGGGGCCTTGCCCGCGACCGCGCAGGCGCTGCATGCCGGGCTCGCCGCGCTGCCCGACTGCGTGACGTCCTGGTCGGCCACCGGGATCGGTCGCGGCCACCTACCGATCCTCGCCACGGCCCTCGGGGCCGGTGGCCACGTCCGCGTCGGGATGGAGGACAACATCGTCTTCGCCAAGGGGCAGCAGGTGCAGCACAACGCCGAGCTCGTCGGGCGCGCGGCGGAGGTGGCGGCCCTGCTCCAGCGGCCGGCCTACACCCCCGAGCAGTCGCGCGACCTGCTCGGCATCAAGGATCGCCGCGCACGCTGACGCCCGTCCGGGGGAGCCGGCCGTCCGGCATACGGATGCGCCGGACGTCTGAGAATTATGTGCCTCATAATCTCCCGTTATGAGGTCTCTGGTGAGTTTTCCCACGGTCGTCAATGAGAAGGCGGCCCGCGTCGTCGCTGCCCTCGTGGTCGCCCTCGCCGCGACGACGATCCTGACGCGATCGAGCGTCCTGCTCGCGCTGCTCGCCGGCGGTTTCGCGCTGCGGGTGGCGGCCGGTCCGCGGTTCAGCCCGTTCGGGCGCCTCGCCAGCCAGGTGCTTGCTCCCCGACTCGGCGCACCGCGTCCGGTGGCCGGCGCCCCGAAGCGGTTTGCCCAGGCCGTCGGGCTCGCCTTCAGTACCGGCGCCCTCGTGGCGGCCCTCGGATTCGGGTCCTGGCCGGTTGCGATCGGGGTCCTCGCGGTCCTGGTCGTCTTCGCCACGTTGGAGGCGGTCGTCGGTTTCTGTGCGGGGTGTTGGGTGTTCGCGCGGCTGATGGCCTGGGGGTTGGTGCCCCAGGAGACGTGCGTCGAGTGCGCCGACATCACCCGCCGCTACGCCCCGGCGAACGCCGCCGCCTGACCGCCCACGCCCGCCGGTGGGCACCCTCGTTCTGTTCCCGACGGCGCTGTGACAACCCTCACGCTGTCTGCAGTTTGCGTTGTGCTAACTAGAGCAAGCACAATGGGTGCATGAGCAAGAACCCACTGAACGAGCTGGGCACCAGCCTGGGTGACTACCTGCGCGAGCAGCGTCAGTCGGCCCGGTTGAGCCTTCGTCAGTTGGCCGAGCTCGCCGGGGTCTCCAACCCCTACCTGTCCCAGATCGAGCGAGGCCTCAAGCGGCCGAGCGCCGAGATCCTCCAGCAACTGGCCAAGGGTCTTGAGGTGTCCGCCGAGTCGCTCTACGTCCAGGCCGGCATCCTCGACGCCTCGTCCGTCGACCAGAGCGCACGCTCCGACGTGCGTCGGGCGATTGCCGAGGACCAGGCCCTCAACGCTCGCCAGAAGGCGATCCTGCTCGACGTCTACGAGTCCTTCGTCGGCGTCCCGGGGTCGGCCGACGAGCTGGCTGAGTCCATTGACCCCACCCCCACCCGAACGACCACCAAGACCACGAAGACCACCAAGAAGACCACGGCCGGGACCACGTCCGGTTCCTGACCGACACCCACCTCACGAGGTCGGGCCGATCCCCGACCACCAAGGAGAAGAAGAAATGACCGCCATCACCGAGTTCACCAAGGACCTCAGCAAGTCCATCGACGCCCGTCCGCTCTACGCCGCGGTCGGCGCGACCGACCTCTACGTCGAGAAGGCCCGCACCGCGGCCGCCCGGGTCGAGGAGTTCGGTGTCGCCGTGCGCGCCGAGTTCGACCGGCTCGTCGCCGACCTGCAGCCGGCCAAGGTCGAGACCCGCACCCAGGCCGCGTTCGGTCAGGTCAAGGACGCCGTCGTCACCGCCCCCGAGGCGGCCCGTGCCGAGGGCACCGCGACCGTCGAGCGGATCACCAAGACCTACGACGAGCTCGCCGTCCGCGGCGAGAAGCTGGTCAAGCGGATCCGCAACCAGCAGTCCACCAAGGACCTCCTGGCCCAAGCCGAGATGACCGTGGCCCAGGCCAAGGGCGCCGTCACCACCGCCCGCAAGGCCGCGAGCGACGTCGAGCGGTCGGCCAAGGCCACCGTCACGACCGCCCGCAAGGAGGCCGTGAAGGCCGCCGAGGCGATCGCCCTGTCCGTGACCGACGAGGTCAAGACCGCCGAGGCCGAGGTCGTCGGCGCCGTCAAGCGCACCCGCACCGCGGCCAAGCGCACCACCACCACGACCCGCAACGCGGCCAAGAAGACGACCGCGTCGGCCAAGGGTGTTCGCACCACCGCCAAAAAGACCGCCGCCGCGGCCGAGAAGGCGACCGTCAAGGCCGCCGACAAGGTCGGCGCCTGACCACCACCTGAGGTGACCCTCGCGTCACCCCAAGGAGATCGACCCGGACGCCCGGGGGAGCGCATGACGCCCCCCGGGCGTCCGCACGTCCCGGCTACAGTCGCCCTGTGTCCAGCTCCGCCGCGCCAGCCGTGCCCGCCGCTCCCGCCGTCCTGACCCGCGCGCCCGTCGTCGCCCACCTGGTGCGCGGCGGGTTCGTCGAGTCGGTGCACCACGGCAGCATCGTCATCACCGCACCGGACGGCTCGATCGAGCGGGTCTGGGGGGATGCGACCAGCCCGATGTTCCCGCGCTCGGCCAACAAGCCACTCCAGGCCCTCGCCATGGTCGAGCACGGTCTCGACCTCCCCGACGACCTGCTCGCCCTGGTCAGTGCCAGCCACTCCGGCGAGGCCTTCCACCTCGAGGGCGTGCGCCGGATCCTCGCCGGGGCCGGCCTGTCCGAGGGCGACCTGCAGAACACCCCATCCCTGCCCCTGCACGAACCCACCCAGCACGAGTGGATCCGCGCCGGGCGAGGCCCGGCGGCCATCGCCCAGAACTGTTCCGGCAAGCACGCGGGCATGCTCGCCACGTGCGGGGCCGCCGGCTGGGACGCGCGCACCTACCGCGATCCCGCGCACCCGCTGCAGCAGGCGATCGCCGGAGCGATCGAGAGGTATGCCGGGGAGCCGATCGGTCCGATCGCGGTCGACGGGTGCGGGGCTCCGGTCATGGCCGTGACCCTCGCCGGACTGGCCCGGGCCTTCGGTCGCCTCGCCGCCGCGCCGGCGCACGAGCCGGGGTCGGCGGCGGCCCGGGTCGCGACCGCCATCCGCACCGCCCCGGAGTTCCTCGGCGGCAGCGACCGAGAGATCACCGCCCTGATCCGACAGACGCCCGGACTGGTCGGCAAGGACGGGGCCGAGTCCGTGGTCGCGGTGGGACTCGACGACGGCCGCGGCGTGGCGGTCAAGGTGGCCGACGGTGGCGGCCGGGCCCGGATGGTGGTCCTCGCCGCGGCCCTCAAGGCCGCCGGCGTGGAGACCCCGGCGCTCCCGCAACTGATGCACTCGCCGGTGCTCGGTCACGGCCAGCCCGTGGGCGCCCTGGTCGCCGTGGGTCTCGACGACTGAGGTCGCCGTGCGGATCGTGCTGCAACGCGCTGCGCGCGCCCGAGTCGTCGTCGACGACGAGGTCGTCGGCGAACTCAGCGGCCCCGGCCTGGTCGCGCTGGTCGGGGTGACCCACACCGACGGGCCCACCCAGGTGCAGGTGGCGGCCCGCCGGATCGCCGAGTTGCGCATCCTGGCCGACGAGAAGTCCGCGGCCGAGGTCGGGGCCCCGATCCTCGTCATCAGCCAGTTCACCCTGTATGCCGACCTCACCAAGGGACGCCGGCCGTCCTGGTCGGCCGCCGCTCCGGGCCCGCTCGCCGAACCCCTCGTCGCCGCCTTGCGGGAGCGCGGACTGCCGGTGGCCACCGGCCGGTTCGGCGCCGACATGGACGTCGAACTGGTCAACGACGGGCCGATGACCATCGTGCTCGACCTGTGAGGTGCTGCTCGCATCGACCCGACCTCGTTAGGGTGGACCGGTGAACGTCATCGGAGCAGTCCAGTACTGGATCGCCGTCGTCCTCTCGGTGGCGGCCTTCGCTCTCGAGGCGTGGGCCTTCGTCGACGCTCTCCGCCGGCGCCCGGATGCGTTCGCCGCCGCGGAGAAGCGGACCAAGGGCTTCTGGCTTGCGGTGACCGGGGTCTGTGCCCTCGTCGGTTTCGCCTTCCTCATGCAGCTCGGCAGCCTGCTGGGCCTGCTCGCGATCATCGGGGCCGGGGTCTACCTTGCCGACGTCAAGCCGGCGCTGGATCGCGTGATGGGCAAGGGGCGGCGCGAGGGTCCTTACGGTCCCTGGTAGGTGCTCGAGGGAGCCACGGCCGTCCAGGACACCGTGAGCTCGCCCAGACGCCACCGACTCGGACCGTCGACGAGCGGCCATCCGCTCGCCCTCATCGCCTCGGCCATCGCGCGAAAGCGTTGGCGGGCACCGAAATTCGCGTGCGTGGCGGCCCGCGCCCACTGGTCGTCGAGCTCGGTGAGGAACCGCTGGATCGGCTCGCCGGGGACGTTGCGGTGGATCAGCGCCTTGGGCAGCCGCTCGGCGACCACCCCCGGGCGCTCCAGCCCCGCCAGCCGCCACGCGCAGGTCAGCGTCCTCGGCCCTTCGGGCCCGAGGGTCACCCAACTCGCGAGCCGCCCGATCTCGTCGCACGTCCCGTCGAGGAACACCCCGTCGGGCGCCAGGCGATCGCACACCCGCGCCCACGCCTGCGGCACCTCGCCCTCCGCATACTGGCGGAGCACGTTGAACGCCCGCACGACCACCGGTCGCTCCCCCGAGGGCAGCGGCACCTCGAACCCGCCCAATCGGAAGTCCACCCCCGGCCGGGCCAACGGGCGGGCGGCGGCGACCCGGGCCGGATCGATCTCGATGCCCACCACCTGGATGTCGGGTCGGACGGCTCGCAGTCGGTCGTGGAGTTCGAGCGCGGTGACCGGGGACGCGCCGTAGCCCAGGTCGACGACGACGGGTATGCCGTCATGTCGGCGCAGCCGGCCGGCCTGGGTCCCGGCCAGCCAGCGGTCGCAACGCCGCAACCGATTCGGGTTGGTCGTCCCCCGGGTGATCGACCCGACCGGCTTGGTCACCGCCATGCGCGCCAGCCTAGATTGGGGGAATGCGGCGTTGGTGGGGGATTCGGGGGCACGACGGGGAGGTCAGCCGCAGCATGGTCGCCCTCGTGGTCTTCGGCGCCCTCGCCCTCGTCCTCGCCCTGACCTCCTGGGTGCCCCATCTGGTCGGCGCGGACAGCGGCGTGGCGTCGGTCGAGCCGGGCCGACTCCTCGTCGACAGGGACACCACGGGGATCGTGACGTTGGGTGCGGGCTACACCGTCTCCCTTTACGCCTCCGGTTTCCGGTACGCCAAGGACGACGAGACGATGGCCGAGACGGTGACCCGGGGCAGTCCGGTCGTCGCGCTCGTGGGGTCGGTGGGCGGCACCGCCCCGTCGCGGGAGCGGGTGACCTCGACGCTGGCGCGCGTCCACATCCGCACCCTGGAGATCACGCCCGGGCAGGCGCACTGGACCGGCGAGGTCGCCTCCTCTGACCTGTCCCGGACCCTGGCCCTGGACTGGCAGGTCCGCCTCGAGGGTGAGCGGATCGTCACGACGGTGACGGTCGTGGGTGCCGATGGGATGGTGTTGCCGCTGGACTGGCGCCCGGCGGTGACCGGGATCGCGCCTACCCTGCCCGCCCGCAACCTTCGCCGGGCGCAGTGGTGGCTGGCCGGCCCGAGCGAGGATCGGGCCTTCACCTGGGTGCTCGGCACCACGGTCGGGGTCGGCCCGGCCACCGTTCCCCGGGCGGTGGACCTGGCCGTCGACGGCCGAGTCGACGTGCACGTGTGGGCGTCCACGGTCACGATCGTCCTGTCCGGTCAGCCCGCTCCCCGTGCCACACTCGCGTCGTGACCGCAACCCAGCCCGACGGCATACCGGGTCCCGTGCGCCGGATCGCGATGGTGAGCGTGCACACCAGCCCGCTCGCCCAGCCGGGGACCGGCGACGCGGGCGGGATGAACGTCTACATCCTCGAGGTGGCCCGCAACCTCGTGCGCCGCGGTGTCGCCGTCGACGTGTTCACCCGGCGCACCACGGCCGCCGGGCCGGCGGTCGTCACCGTCGAGCCGGGCCTGACCGTGCGGCACGTCGACGCCGGACCGTATGAGGGGCTGTCCAAGGAGGACCTGCCGGGCCAGTTGTGCGCGTTCGCGGCGGGGCTGATGAGGGTGGCCGCGCACGCCCCCGAGGGCTACTACGACGTCGTCCACTCGCACTACTGGCTGTCGGGGCAGGTGGGCTGGTTGGCCGCGGACCGGTGGCGGGTGCCCTTGGTGCACACCATGCACACGATGGCGAGGGTCAAGAACCTTCACCTCGCCCTCGGCGACGAACCCGAGCCGCTGGGTCGAGAGATCGGCGAGGCACAGGTCGTCGAGGCGGCCACCCGGCTGGTGGCCAACACCGCGGAGGAGGCCCGGGAGTTGGTGGAGCTGTATGACGCGCTCCCCGATCGCGTGGCGGTTGCCGAGCCCGGCGTGGATCTCGACGTGTTCACGCCCGGTGATCGTGCCGTCGCCCGGGCGGCGTTGGGGATCGCGCCCGATGCGGTGCTGGCCCTGTTCGTCGGGCGGATCCAGCCGCTCAAGGGGCCCGACCACGCGGTGCGAGTCGTGGCCGATCTGGTCCGGCGCCGTCCCGACCTGGCCGAGCGGGTCGAGTTGGCGATCCTCGGTGGGGCCAGTGGCGTCGGGGTGCGTTCGCCGATGGGCCTGGAGGACCTGGCGGCCGCCGAGGGCCTCGAGGGCCGCGTGCGGTTCCTGCCGCCCGTGGACCGGGCGACCCTGGCCCAGTGGTACCGCGCGGCCGACGTCGTGCTCGTCCCCTCGCACAGCGAATCCTTCGGGTTGGTGGCCGTCGAGGCACTGGCCTGCGCCGCCCCGGTCGTCGCGTCGGCGGTCGGGGGGTTGCCCGTGGCCGTCGGTGATGCGGGCACCCTCGTGGCCTCCCGGGAGGTCGGCGCCTGGCGGGCCGCGGTGGAGCGGGTGCTCGACGCCGACCGCGACCCCGACGAGCGGGCTGCCCGTCGGGCACGCGCCGTGCGGCATGCCTCGGGCTTCGGGTGGGGGCGGACGGCGGAGACCCTGTTGGCCGTCTACGGCGACGCGATTTCTGCGCCGCGGCAGGCGTCGATCAACGCCTCCGACCTGCTCGTCGGCATCCCCTCGGCGGTCATCCCGTGACGGCCGCCCCGCCGCCGCACGCTGCAGGCGGCCCACCGCGCGCGGCCGCAGACGTCATGGAGCTGATCAGCACGTTCCTCACGACCCACGACCTGGAGTGGGAACCCGGGCGGGAGCGTGAGCTGGTCGTCACCCTGCCGGGGGAGAAGAAGCTCAAGACGGTCGTCTCGTTGCAGGTGGGCGACGCGTCCTTGGTGGCCAGGGCGTTCGTCATCCGCAACCCGGACGAGGCGCACGACCGGGTGCATCGCTTCCTGCTCTCCCGCAACCTGCGCCTGCCCGGCGTGGCCTACGCGATCGACGCCAGTGGCGACGTCTACGTCACCGGCCGGGTCCCCTTGAGTGGCCTCGACGCCGACGGTGTCGACGCCCTCCTCGGGGCGATCCTCGAGGCCAGCGACGGGCCGTTCAACGAACTCCTCGTCCTGGGCTTCCTCACCTCGATGCGCAAGGAGTGGGCCTGGCGCGTGGACCGGGGCGAGTCGCTGCGCAACCTCGAGGCCTTCCGCTCGATCCTCGAGCGCCCCGGCGACCCCTCACGGGACGAGCCCCCCGCGCAGTGACTGCTGCCCCGGAGTAGTTTTGGGGCATGACCTCCACGCTCATCCTGCTGCGCCATGGCCGTTCGGACTGGAACGAGAAGAACCTCTTCACCGGATGGGTCGACGTCGACCTGATCGACCGCGGTCGGGACGAGGCGGTGCGCGGGGGCGAGTTGATGAACGAGGCCGGGATCCTGCCGGACGTGGTCCACACCTCCCTGCTGCGGCGGGCGATCACCACGGCGAACCTCGCCCTCGACGCCTGTGACCGGCACTGGATCCCAGTCCGTCGCGACTGGCGACTCAACGAGCGGCACTACGGCGCCCTCCAGGGCCTCGACAAGGCCGCCACCCGCGACCGGTACGGCGACGAGCAGTTCATGCTCTGGCGGCGCAGCTTCGACACCCCGCCGCCGCCCATCGACGTGAACAACGAGTTCTCCCAGACCCACGACCCTCGGTATGCCGGCATCGAGGTGCCGCGGACCGAGTGCCTCAAAGACGTCATCGTCCGGCTCATGCCCTACTGGGAAGGGCCGATCCAGGACGACCTTCGCGCCGGGCACACGGTCCTGGTGACGGCGCACGGCAACAGCCTGCGCGCCCTGGTCAAGCACCTCGATGGGATCTCTGACGAGGACATCGCCGAACTCAACATCCCCACCGGGATGCCGCTGGTGTACACGTTGGGCGAGGACTTCATGCCCGTGGAGCCGGGCCGGTACCTCGACCCCGAGGCCGCCGCCGCCGAGGCCGCCAAGGTCGCCAACCAGGGCAAGTAACCCCCGCCCTCTCCCCTCCACCTACTGAACAGTTTCGGGAGTTGTTGCCGCCCGAACTGCTCACAAGTGCCGACTCTGTCGCGCGCCCGGACGCTCGGGGCTGGGCGACGGTTTCGTCAGGCAGTGCGGCGGGCCTTGGCGCGGGCCGCTTCGACCAGGGCCCGGACCCTCGCCGGATCCGACAGGTCCTTGGCCATGAGCCGGACGAAGACGTACCCGGCGGCCGTGAGCGCGTCCTCGCGCTCCTTCTCGGCGACCAGGGCCGCCCGACCCAGCAGCCCGTCATACTTGACCGCCCCGTCGTATTCGACGATCACCCAGTCGTCGACCAGGAAGTCGACCCGGGCGTTGATGGACCCGATGCGGATGACGACCTGACTGCGGAGTGCATAGCCGAGGTCCGTGAGCAGGAGGCGGGTGCGGCTCTCCCCGGGGGATTCGCAGTTGGCATCCGCCAGCGCCAGGAGCTGGGACATGATTCGGCTGCCGCGGTGACCGCGCATCAGGACCGTATGGGGTTGGGCCAGGTCCTCGAGGCCGAGGAGGCCCGCGTGCAGGGCATGGTCGAGCGGGATCAGCGCCGCCGCCACTCCATGAGCCAGAGCGGTCTGGACGATGGCCCACGCGGGCGGAGTCACCTGAACAGACCCGACGCCCTTAGTCGGGATGCCGTCCCTGGGCCGCACCCGTAGACCTCGATGGAGTTCCGACCGCCCCACCGTGCCGATCGCGTCGACGATCCTGGGCACGTCCAGAGTCGGCAGGCCGTGGAGAAGCAAGGAGCTCTCGTGGGAGGCCGCCAACCGGGGTTGGGAGTGGATGACCGAGAGTGTTCGAAGGCGAGCCCGTTCGCGAGCATCCGCGGTCTGCCAGATGCCTTCGAGCACGTAGGCCCCGCGCCGGAGCCGGCGGACGTGGCCGGCACGCAGCAGTCGAGCGAGTGTGCGCGTGTCGACGCCGGCCCGCTCGGCGTCGCGCCATGCGAAGACCCCACCGAGGGCCAGGGCCACCGCCAGAAGTCGTTCGTCCATCCCGCCAGCCTGCCCGACATCGCGGGACTGCCTCGCCCGTCATCCACAGGCCCGATGGATTCGGGAGTTGTGAGCAGTCCGGGCCGCAACAACTCCCGAAACTGTTCAGTAGGTCGGTATGAGGGGGGCGGGGGGACGGGGGCGCGTCAGGGGATGCCGGGAAGGGCGCCCTCGGGCAGGGTCGGACGGTAGGAGTCGTAGGGCCCCCACCACGGGCTGGATCCGAACATCGGGCGGGCCGACACCAGTGCCCCCGAGGCGTCATAGGCGTGCACGATCGGCGGGCCGCCGTCCATCGTCGACATGGGGGCGGTGACGACGGCGACGCCCTGGGTCACGGCCACCCGAGGGGCGGGGTCGTTCGACGCCGAAGCGATGGACACCTCCGCGACCGAGGCGTTGGGGACGATCAGGAAGAAGTGTTGTTCGAGTCCGGTGGTCGAGAAGATGGAGAGCACGATGGGAGCGTCCACGTCGGTCGCCGCCAGTGGTTCCTCGACCATCACCGGGCGCCACTGCTCACCACTGGACCCGTCGAGCGCCGGACCGAGGAGTTCGACCGTCTGCACTGTGGCGCCCGACGGCAGCCGGAACGCCGCGACATACCCATAGCGGGGCGGTTCGCCGGGTGTGCCGGCGTCGGCCGTGGCCGGGACCACCCCCAGATCGCCGGCGAAGCGCACCTCGACGGAGATGTCCGCCGGGGCCAGTCCGGTGGCCGCGGCCACGCTCAATCGCGTGGCCCCGAGACGCCCGGTGATCTCGGGTGGTCCCGGGCAGTCGGCGCACGGGGCGTCGGGCGGCGGCGTGTACGGAAGATTGAGTTGTGCCTGGCCGACTTGGGTCTTGTCCACCGACCTCAGGGACAGGGCGGGCAGCAGCGGAGGCAGGGGCAGGACCACTGCCCCTGAGGTGAGGCTGACCGGCTCCCAATGGCGCTCGATCGTGAGGTCGGCCGCGATGGTGACGGTGCGGGACACCTCGGCGGCGTTCACGCCGGGTGCTCCCAACACGATCAGATGCCGGGGCGATGTTCCCTCGAACCCCGTGGTCAGCGAGACCACCCCGAACGGCCCGGGATCGCTCCAGACCGGCCGATCCTCGAGGGCGGAGACATCGGTGCCGGCAGGACCGACGAGCAGGTGACCCATCGTCGGCTCGCCGTTGGTGCCGCCCCGGCCGATGACCCAGACATACCGCTGCCCATCGACGTCGGCGGCCCACAGGACGCGCTGGTCCTCGCCGAAACGTTGTCGGACCGCGGCGGCCGTCCTCGGGTCGAGCGCCAGGGCCCCACGGGCGGGCCACGTGCCCACGCCGATGAGTTCGGGCGATCCACTCGGGAACGGGGTCGAGGCGCGAGTGGTGCCTGCG
>WBZS01002422.1_pt1 | contig 11661 bp, 8 predicted proteins | sample 5204201 | NCBI WGS metagenome assembly WBZS01 (sample SAMN12344357, study PRJNA552823) | activated sludge metagenome | biome: Activated sludge suspended growth; feature: Nitrification reactor; material: Wastewater; isolation source: activated sludge from nitrification reactor of wastewater treatment...
CGCGGCGAACTGCGATTCGAGCATCTGGTGTTCGCACGGCAACTGGTGTTTTGCAGCGCGTTCGTCGATGAACTGCCGGATAAGGACCGGCTGGCGCCGCTGCTTGCCGCCGCCAGAACGCTCGGCTCGCGCTGCGGCGTGGTCTGGCTGGAAACCGCCGACACCAACGAGGCAAAGGAACTGTCCGGCTTCTGCCGCCGCTTTGCGCCGCATCTGGAACAGGCGCTGATTGCCGAACACCTGCTGCATCCGAAGGACAAGCGCGCGGCACGGCTCAATGTGTTCTTCGTCGATGCCACCCAGGCCTGGGTCGGCCTGACCGATCTGGCCAACAGCAGTCCGTGGCCGATGGGCATCGCCCGGCTGCGCGTCTCGCGCGATGCGCCTTCGCGTTCGGCAGTCAAACTGTCCGAAGCCTGGCTGGCGCTGATGAGCGAACAGGAAATCGACAAACGCCTGGTCGCCGGCATGCGGGCGGCGGATCTCGGGGCCGCGCCCGGCGGCTGGAGCTGGCAGCTCGCGCAGCGTGGCCTGCGGGTGATCGCCATCGACAACGGCAACGTCTCGCCCGCGCTGCTCAAGGGCGAGATGGTCGAACACCTGCGCGCCGACGGGTTCCACTGGCGCCCGCGCGGCAGTCTCGACTGGATGGTGTGCGACATCGCCGACCAGCCCTCGCGCATCGCCCTGCTGGCGGCCGACTGGATCGCCCACGGACGCTGCCGCGACACCATCTTCAATCTCAAGCTGCCGATGAAGAAGCGCTTCGAGGAACTGCAACGCTGCCGTACGATCATCGACAAGCGCTTGCGCGCAGCGGATGTTCCCTACCTGCTGCGCATCAAGCATCTGTACCACGACCGCGAGGAAGTCACCGCCTACCTGCGGCGCGAGGCTTGAGCGCTGGCGACGGGCGGCCAAACCGCCCGGCATGGCGTCCGGCGCCGGCTCGTGACATAATGCCGCGGCGCAAACGCGTCGCCGGTTGACGTTTGCCCCCATGAACACCCGTCCGGGTGCCTCTGACCCCCACGCAGGATTCGTCGCCTGAACCGGTACCGTGCCACCCCGCATGGCAGGCCGATTCAGGAGAAGTGCATGAATTTCGCCGATCTCGGGCTGATCCCCGAGTTGTTGAAGGCGGTGGCCGACTCCGGCTACAGCGAACCGACGCCGATCCAGGCGCAGGCAATTCCGATCATTCTGCAGGGCAAGGACGTGATGGGCGGCGCCCAGACCGGCACCGGCAAAACGGCCGGTTTCACCCTGCCACTGCTGCAGCGCCTGGCGCGTCATGCCAACAGTTCGCCCTCGCCGGCGCGCCATCCGGTGCGGGCGCTGATTCTCACGCCGACGCGCGAGCTGGCGATGCAGGTCGAAGACAGCGTCAAGACCTACAACAAGCACCTGGCGCTGCGCTCCACCTGCATCTACGGCGGCGTGGACATGCGGGCACAGATGGCCGAGCTGCGCGAGGGCCGCGAGATCGTCGTCGCCACGCCGGGCCGGCTGCTCGACCACGTCGAGCAGAAAACCGTGAATTTCAACCAGGTCGAAGTGCTGGTGCTCGACGAAGCCGACCGCATGCTCGACATGGGTTTCATCCCGGACATCAAGCGCATCCTGGCCTTGCTGCCCAAGGCGCGCCAGAGCCTGCTGTTCTCGGCCACTTTCTCCGAAGAGATCAAGAAGCTCGCCGACAGCATGCTGCGCGACCCGCAACTGATCGAGGTGGCGCGGCGCAACCAGGTGGTCGAAACGGTGACCCACGTGGTGCACCCGGTGAGCCCGGAAGACAAGCGTGCGCTGCTCGCGCACCTGATCAAGTCACAGGATTTGCGCCAGGCGCTGGTTTTCGTCGGCACCAAATTCGGCGCCAGCCGGCTCGCGGTTTACCTTGCCAAGCAGGGTATCGAGGCCGACGCGATCCATGGCGACAAGAGCCAGCAGCAACGCACCGAGGCGCTGGAAGCCTTCAAGACCGGCAAGGTGCGCGTGCTGGTGGGCACCGACGTGGCGGCGCGCGGGCTGGACATCGACGACCTGCCCCACGTCATCAATTACGAACTGCCGCACACCGCCGAGGATTATGTCCATCGCATCGGCCGCACCGGTCGCGCCGGCAAGACCGGCGATGCGATCTCCCTGGTCTGTGCCGAGGAAAAAGGCCGGCTGGCCGATATCGAGCGCCTGATCAAGCGACAGCTCGACCAAGTGGTGGTCGAAGGTTTCGAGCCCGACGGCGAATTCCACACTGCCGGCAAGCGCGCGCGCGGCAGGCGCACCGAGTATGACGACAAGCGCGACGACAAGCGTGACGAGCGGCGCGTGCCGCGCAGCGAACGCGCGCCGCGCGACCCGTCCGCCCGGCCCGACCGCGGCGATCGGCCGCGCAACGAACCGCGTCGCGCCAAGAAAGACGAACTGCCGGGTGGTTTCGACTGGCGCAAGCCCTACGAACCGGCGCTGCCCGATCCGGCGTCGGCCGAAGCGCAGCTTGGCCGTCCGCATCCGGTCGCGCCGCGCGGCCCGCAGCGGCCGGTCGCCGCGTTGCTCGGCGGGCTCGGCAAGAAATCCTGACCGGCCAGGGCCGCCCCCGGCGGGCAGCCTGGGGGCCGCATGGAATGGCGATCTTCAGCCATCCATCGACAGCAGCCTTGCTGCAAGCGGTTCTCCGGCTTGGCAGGCTGTAGATCGCCATTCCATGAGGCTTTCAGGGCATCGGTCGGTTCGGTGAGGACAACGTCCTGAATCGGGCGGCGCGCACCGAGCCGCCGCGGGAACCGGCGGCCGCCGATTGCCGTCTGATCCTGCGGGAGACTACGAATGTCACAGTGGGTCGAAGGGGTGGTCGTCGGCAATATCGCTTGGACCGGACGGCTGCATTCGCTGCAGGTGGCGGCGGACATCGCGCCTTTTGCCGCCGGCCAGTTCATCAAACTCGGCATGCTGATCGACGGCGCCGAGATCGGCCGGCCCTATTCGCTGGTCAATCCGCCGCACCTCACACCGCTGGAGTTCTGCTTTTCGGTCGTTGCCGGCGGGCCGCTGTCGGGGCGGCTGGCGGCGCTGCGCGAAGGCGAGCGCCTGCTGGTCGCCCCGCGCGCCAACGGATTCATGGTGCTGGCCGAGGTGCCGGCGGCGCGCGTGCTGTGGCTGATTGCCACCGGCACCGGCGTCGGGCCGTTTCTCGCCATCCTGCGCAGCGCCGAACCATGGCAGCGCTTCGAGCACGTGGTGCTGGTACACGCGGCGCGAACTGCCGACGAACTGGTTTATCGAAACGTGATCGACGGCATCGCCACCGCGCAGCGCGGGCAGTTCGCCTATGTGCCCTTCGTCAGCCGCGAGCCGACCGACTTCGCGTTGCCCGGGCGGATTCCGCAGGGGATTACCGACGGCACGCTCGAATCCCGCGCCGGGGCCGCTTTCGACTTGCAGAGCCACGTCATGCTATGCGGCAATCCGCAAATGGTCGACGACGCCCAGGCCGCGCTGCTCGCCCGCGGGCTGCGCAAGCACCGCCGCCGCGAGCCGGGCCACATCACGGTCGAGAGCTACTGGTAGGGTAGATTCAAGCGGGAAACCCGGCTCCCGTGCGGGAGCCGGGCACAACGTTCAGCTCTTGAGCGCGACCAGCACTTCGTCGAGCATCTTCTTGGCATCGCCGAACAGCATGCGGTTGTTGTCCTTGTAGAAGAGCGGATTGTCGACACCTGCGTAGCCCGAAGCCATGCTGCGCTTCATGACGATCGAGGTCTTCGCCTTCCACACTTCCAGCACCGGCATGCCGGCGATCGGACTGTTCGGGTCGTCCTGCGCCCCCGGGTTCACGATGTCGTTGGCACCGATCACCATGGCAACATCGGTGGTCGGAAAGTCATCGTTCAACTCGTCCATTTCCAGCACGATGTCGTAAGGCACCTTGGCTTCGGCGAGCAGCACGTTCATGTGGCCGGGCATGCGGCCGGCCACCGGGTGAATGCCGAAGCGCACGTTGACGCCCTTATCGCGCAGGAACTTGGTGATTTCGTAGACCGTGTGCTGGGCCTGCGCCACCGCCATGCCGTAACCCGGCACGATGATCACGTTCTTCGACTCGCGCAGCAGTTCGGCAGTCTCGGGCGCGCTGATGGCGACCACCTCGCCCGCCGGTTGCGCGCCGCCCGCGGGCGCGGGCGTGCCGCCGTCGGTGCCGAATCCCCCGGCGATCACCGAGATGAAGTGGCGGTTCATCGCGCGGCACATGATGTACGAAAGAATCGCGCCGCTCGAACCCACCAGCGCACCGGTGACGATCAGCAGATCGTTCGACAGCATGAAACCGGTCGCCGCCGCCGCCCAGCCGGAATAGCTGTTGAGCATCGACACCACGACCGGCATGTCGGCCCCGCCGATCGCCATCACCATGTGGATGCCGAACAGCAGCGCGATGACCGTCATCACGATCAGCGGCGTCATGCCCTCGCTGACGGTGTGCGAGCTGATGAAGCTGCCGCCGAACCAGATCACCACCAGCAGGCCGATCAGGTTGATGATATGACGCGCAGGCAGCAGCAACGGCTTGCCGCTGATCTTGCCCGACAGCTTGCCGAAGGCGATCAGGGAACCCGAGAACGTCACCGCACCGATCAGGATGCCGATGTAGATCTCGATTTCATGGATCGACTTTTCCGCGCCGGTGAACTGGCCGGCGGCTGCCGGATCGATGTAGTTGGCGTAGCCGACCAGCACGGCGGCCAGACCGACCAGACTGTGCATCAGCGCGACCAGTTCGGGCATCTGCGTCATCTTGACGACGCGCGCGGCATACAGACCAACGGTTGCCCCGACTACCATCGCGCCGATGATCCAGCCGTAACCGCCGGCGGTGACCTGCGGCCCGAACAATGTTGCCAGCACGGCGATGGCCATGCCGATGATGCCGTACAGGTTGCCGCGCCGCGACGACTCGGGATGCGAGAGGCCGCCCAGGCTGAGGATGAAGAGTATGGTCGCTCCGATGTAGGAGACGGTTGCGAGACTTGCGGACATTCTTTGTCTCCCTATTTCCGGAACATTTCCAGCATGCGGCGGGTCACTGCGAATCCGCCGAACATGTTGACCGTGGTCAGTGCGATGGCCACCACCGCTAGCCCGAGAATCCAGGCAGCCGGACGGTCAGCGCCCGCCGCCCCGCCGACCAGCGGCGGCGCCACCTGCACCAGCGCACCGATCGCGATGATGCTGGAAATCGCGTTGGTCACGCTCATCAGCGGCGTGTGCAGCGCCGGCGTGACGTTCCATACCACCATGTAGCCGACGAAGCAGGCCAGCACGAAGACGGTGAAGTGCGCAAGGAAGGCAGCCGGCGCATTCGCGCCGATGAACCAGAACAGGACCGCGGCGACGGCGAACATGATCGCAGTGCTGGTCGCCGAAGCCGGCGCACTGCTGCCGCCATGACCGTGCCCCTTGGACTTTTCCGCCGGCTTCGCGGCAGCCGGCTTGGCTGCCACAGGTGCCGCCGGCGGAAGTTTGGGCGCGGGGGGCGGCCAGGTGATGGTGCCGTCCTTGATCACGGTCAGGCCGCGGATGGCCTCGTCGTCCATATTGACGTTGATGACGCCGTCTTTGGTCTTGCAGAGTTCCTCGGTCAGCCGGAACAGGTTGGTTGCGTAGAGCGTGGAAGACTGCTTGGCCAGCCGGCTCGGCAGATCGGTGTAACCGATGATGGTGACACCGTGCTTGACCACCACCTTGCCCGGCTCGGTCAGCTCGCAATTGCCGCCCTGCTCTGCGGCCAGGTCGACGATCACGCTGCCCGCCTTCATCGACTGCACCATCTCGGCGGTGATGAGGCGCGGCGCGGGCTTGCCGGGAATCAGGGCGGTGGTGATGATGATGTCCACCTCCCTGGCCTGCTTGGCGTACATCTCGCGCTGGGCTTTCTGGAAGCCCTCGCTCATGACTTTGGCGTAACCGCCGCCGCCCGAGCCCTCTTCCTCGTAATCGACGGTGACGAATTCGCCGCCCATCGAGACGACCTGATCGCCCACCTCTTTGCGGGTGTCGTTGGCGCGCACGATGGCGCCCAGCGAAACCGCGGTGCCGATCGCCGCCAGACCGGCGACGCCGGCGCCGGCAATGAAAATCTTGGCCGGCGGCACTTTGCCCGCCGCAGTGATCTGGCCGGTGAGGAAGCGGCCGAAATGATGCGCCGCCTCGATCACCGCGCGATAGCCGGTAATGCCGGCCATGGAAGTCAGCGCGTCCATCTTTTGGGCGCGGCTGAGCATGCGCGGCAGCGAATCCATTGCCAGCACGGTCACCTTGCGCGCCGCGAGCTGCTGCATCAATTCGGGGTTCTGCGCCGGCCAGATGAAGGTGACCAGAGTCGTTCCCGCACGCATCAGGCCGACCTCCTGCGCGGTGGGGGCTCGCACCTTGAACACCATGTCGGCTTTCGCCCACAGTGCCGCCGCCCCGTCGACCACCTCGGCGCCGGACGCGCGATAGGCATCGTCGCTGAAATTCGCCGGATCGCCCGCGCCGCTCTGCACCGCTACCGAAAAGCCCAGCTTGACGAGCTTCTCAACGACTTCGGGAACGGTGGCGACACGCTTCTCGCCGGCGGCAACCTCCGCCGGAACACCAATCACAACTGGCATGAATGCCTCCCCGTACTGAGTTGTGTTAACTTTGTTTGAGTTCGGAACCTGAGGGGATGTTGGCCCGCGCGAGCCTTATAGGTTTGACTGCAGCGCCCGATATCCTCAGGCCGGCGCTATCATACTCAAATCAAACTCCCATTCCAAGCGCCGTGCGCGGGCTGCCGGACGCACCGGACACAATGCCGAATCAGCCACCACACAACCGCCGGACCCAGGACTCGCGCCAGCACACCGTTGCGTCGCGCAAGCGTCAGCAGGCGCGGCGCTCGGCCAAGACCGGATTGCCGCCGGGTGCACTGGTGCATCTGGGCGAGGTGAAGACCGCAAAGCCGACGATCACTCTCACCGAATATGACGAAGGCGCAATCGATGAGCGCAGCTTCGACTCGATCGAGGCCTCGCGCGCGTACAGCCCGCAGCGCGCCACCGTCTGGCTCAACGTCTATGGCCTGCACGACCCAGCGATCATGGGCGAGATCGGCAACCGCTTCGCCCTGCACCCGCTGGTGCTGGAGGACATACTCAACACCGGCCACCGCCCCAAGGTTGACGATTACGGCGAGTACCTGTTCATCGTCGCACGCGCCGTGGCATTCGATGCCGAGGCAATCAACGTCAGCACCGAGCAGGTCAGCATCGTGCTCGGGCGCAGTTTCGTGCTGACCTTCCAGGAGCGTCCGTCGGGCTTGTTCGATCCGGTGCGCCAGCGCCTGCGCGCCGAACGCAGTCGCATGCGTGCGCTCGGGCACGACTACCTGGCCTACGAATTGATGGACGCCCTGGTGGACCGCTACTTTCTGGTGCTCGAAACCATCACCGACCGTGCCGAGGAACTGGAGGATCAGGTATTGCACAACGCCTCCCCGGCCCTGCTGGCACGCATCAACCAATTCAAGCGCGAGACCGTCGACCTGCGCCGCGCGGTGTGGCCGATGCGCGAGGTGATCAACCAGTTGATCCGCGGCGACACGCGCTTCTTCCGCAGCGAGACGCAGCCCTATCTGCGCGACGTGTATGATCACACGGTACACGTCATCGAATCGCTCGACGCGCTGCGGGATCTCATCGGCGATATGCTCGACGTGTATCTGTCGAGCGTCAGCAACCGCCTCAACGTCGAGGTCCGCCTGCTCACCGTGATCACCATCATCTTCATGCCGGCGACCCTGATAAGCGGCATCTTCGGCATGAACTTCCATACCATGCCGCTGCTCGACCGGCTCGACGGGTTCTGGACCGCCATCGGCATGATGCTGGCGGTCGCCGTGACCATGGGCGTCGTGTTCTGGCGGCGCAACTGGCTGGGATCGCGCCAGTGAAACCAGCGATGCGGAGGCCGACATGAACGAACCGATCGAAGATCGGGCCGGCGACGCCGGTGCGGCGAGCGTGGAACGCCTGCAGGCCGAACTCGCCAGCACCCGGCGCCAGCTCGACCAAGCGCGCCAGGAGCTCGACGCGTTCTCGTATTCGGTGTCGCACGATCTGCGCGGCCCGTTGCGCGCGCTCAACGGCTTTTCCAAACTGCTCAATGACGAAGGGCGCGATGTCCTGAGCGGCGACATGGCCGACTACCTGGCGAGAATCGTCGGCGCCACGCGCCGGCTCGAACTGCTGCTCGAGGATCTGCTGATGCTCTCGCGCGCCGGTCGCGCCAAAATGCAGGTCCGCCCGGTCGAACTCGGCGCCATGGCACGGGAGGTCGCCGCCTCGCTCGAGACCGGCGAGCCCGACCGCCGCGTGGACTGGATTCTCCCCGATATGCGCATCGAGGCCGACCCGGCCCTGCTGCGCATCGCGCTAGAACAACTGCTGGGCAACGCCTTCAAGTTCACCCGCAGCCGCGAGGCGGCGCGCATCGAATTGCACATTGAACACGGCGAGGCGGACGCAGCGGGCGCGGTCTCCGGCTTCTCGATACGCGACAACGGTGTCGGCTTCGACATGGCGTATGCCGATCGCCTGTTCGCACCGTTCCAGCGCATGCACCCGGCTTCGGCCTACGAGGGAAACGGTATCGGCCTGGCGGTCGTTCAACGCATCGTGCGCCGGCATGGCGGCCATGCCTGGCTGCATTCGGTGCCCGACCAAGGCACGCAAGCCTTCGTCCGCCTGTGGGAAAGCGAAGCGCCGCCTGACGCCGCCGCGTGATCTAGCCCGGACGCTTCGCGCTATCGAGCATCTTGCGCGCCACGAGCGCTTCGGCTTTGGTCTTCTCGAGTTTGGCCGCCTCGGGATCGGAGATCTTGACGATCACCAGCGAGATGTTGTCGCCGGCCCCCTCGGCGCGCTGGCGCGCCCGATTGATCAGCGTCTCGGCGGCATCCCGCGGCGCATGGGCGGCCACCACGGCGCCCAGTTCAGCGGGTTCGAAGTAGGCCCACAGACCATCGGAACAGAGCAAAAAGGCGTCCTCGGCCTGCAACGCCGCGACATGGCCGAGGTCGATCATCGGTTCGCGTTCGCCGCCGAGACAGCCGATCAGCACGTTCTTGTGCGGATAGGATCGCGCCTGCTCGGAGGTCAGCGAGCCCTTGCGCACCATTTCCGCGACCAGTGAATGGTCGCCCGACAGGTGCATCAGCTTGTCGCCGCGAAAGTGGTAGATCCGCGAATCGCCGGTATGGGCCCAGTCGGCACGTCCGCCATGCAGCAACAGCAGCACCGCGGTACTGTGCGGGTCCTGCTCGCTGGTAAAGCGCGTGAGCTTGATGACGACGTGCGCCTCGTTGATCGTCGAAGCCAGCAGTTCCTCGGGCGGTTCGCCCGGGTTGTAAATCTCGAGGTTCTGCCGCGCCTTGAGCAGAACCTGCTCGGCCGCCATCGCGCCACCGCTATGTCCGCCCATGCCGTCGGCCAGCGCGGCGAGCATCACGCCGCTACGCGACGGGTGGGCAAAAATTCCCGAACGATCCTGCTGTTCGCGGCGGTCGCCCTGGTGGCGCGCGACGCAGCTGTCAATCTTGAGTCCCATGTCAGGCAGGCGCCATGAATTCCGAACGGCTCATTCTAGCCGCAGTTGCGGCCCACGCGGCAAGCAGGACGGCGACTACCTTTCAGGCGGGAGCCGGTCGAAGCAGGCAGGCTGTGCGTCAGGCAGAACCGCACAGCCGCTGGTCGAGCACCTCGATCCAGTGGCGCACCGGCAGGTCCGTCCCGCTCTGGAGGTGGGCCAGACAGCCGATGTTCGCGCTGACGATGGCCTGCGGCGCGCCGGCGGTCAGGGCGGCGAGCCGGTTGTCGCGCAGTCTGTACGCGAGTTCCGGCTGCAGGACCGAATACGATCCTGCCGATCCGCAGCACAGATGGCTATCCTCGACCGGGGTCAGCGCATAGCCGGCCGCGCGCAGAATCTCCTCGGTGACGCCGCGAACCTTCTGCCCGTGCTGCAGGGTGCAGGGCGGCTGGAAGGCCAGCCGGCCGGCCGAACCGGGCGGCGCCGTTCCGAGCAGTTGCAGCACGCGTTCCTTTTCGCGCAGCACGATTTCCGAGATATCGAAGGTCATCGCGGATATTCGCCGCGCCTTGTCGGCATAGAGCGGATCGTCCCTCAGCACGTGGGCATACTCGCGCACGAACGCCCCGCATCCCGAGGCGGTCATCACCAGCGCTTCGGCACCCTGCTGCAGGTAGTCCCACCAGGCGTCGATGTTGCGCGTTGCAGCGGCGCGGCCGCCAACCTGATCGCCGAGATGAAAGCGCACGGCACCGCAGCAGCCGGCCGCCGGCGCCTCGATCAACTGTATGCCGAGCCGGTCGAGCACACGCGCCGCGGCCGGATTGATCGCCGGCCCCAGCGCCGGCTGGGCGCAGCCGGCCAGCGCGAGCATGCGGCGCGGGTGGCCCGCGGAGGGCCACGTGCCAGCCGGCCGCGCCGCAGGCAGCTTGGCCTTGAGCGCAGCGGGCAGAAGTCCGCGCACGCGCTGACCCAGCCTGACGGCGGGCGCGAACAGCGGCGAACTCAGGCCCGCCTTGACCAGCCAGCGCAGCAGGCGCTCGCGGTCGCCGCGCGGCTCGCTCACGCGCGCCTCCGCGACATGGCGCCCGATATCGATCAGCTTGCCGTACTCGACGCCCGACGGGCAGGTCGTCTCGCAATTGCGGCAGGTCAGGCAACGATCGAGGTGCAGGCGCGTCTTAGCCGTGACCTCGGCGCCTTCGAGCATCTGCTTGATCAGGTAGATGCGCCCGCGCGGTCCGTCGAGTTCATCGCCGAGAAGCTGGTAGGTCGGGCAGGTGGCGTTGCAAAACCCGCAATGCACGCACTTGCGCAGAATCGTCTCGGCCTCGCGACCCTCGGACGTATGCTTGATGAATTGAGCCAGTTCGGTCTGCATGTCTCGCTCGTCGCCGGCTCACAGCCCCGGATACATCCGGCCCGGATTGAAAATGCCCCTGGGATCGAACGCCTGCTTCAGGCGCCGATGAATCGCCAGCAATGCGGCCGGCAACGGCTGGAACACGCCGGCGACCCGCTCCCGGGCGCGGAACCGGGTCGCATGACCGCCGGCTGCGACCGCCGCCGCGCGAATCCGCTCGGCGGGCGCATCGGACTTGAGCCAGCGCAGCGCGCCGCCCCACTCGACAAGCTGCCGCCCCGGCAATTCGAGCGGCGCAGCGACCGACGGCAGAGACAGCCGCCACAGCGTTTCATTGCCGTCGAAGAACGGATCGGTCTGCTCGCGGATGCCCGACCAGAATTCCTGCGCCTGCGCCGCATCTATCGGCTCGCCGCCGAGCCGCTCGCGCGCGGCGCGCACCGCGGCGGCCGCACCCGACAGGCGCAGGCAAAGCGTGCCATCGTGGAACGCACTGGCCGACAGCGGCAGCGGCTGGCCGCCCCACTGGTTGAGCTTCTGCAGCGCCTCGGCCTCGCCCATGTGAAACAGCAGCGTCGATTCCTCGACCGGACGCGGCAGCACCTTGAGCGAAACCTCGGCGATCAGCCCGAGCGTGCCGAGCGCGCCGCAAACCAGGCGCGAGACATCGTAGCCGGCGACGTTCTTCA
>WBZS01000949.1_pt2 | contig 11656 bp, 7 predicted proteins | sample 5204201 | NCBI WGS metagenome assembly WBZS01 (sample SAMN12344357, study PRJNA552823) | activated sludge metagenome | biome: Activated sludge suspended growth; feature: Nitrification reactor; material: Wastewater; isolation source: activated sludge from nitrification reactor of wastewater treatment...
CGGTGAAATGGGTGTCTCGCATCAAAATGAAATCGCGGATGCCCGCGATGGTGCAAAACCTGGTCCTCTGTGCGACAAAACCGATTGCCAATCCAGCGCCAAGAGAGAGAAAAAGGTTTGCATGCTGGGAACCTGGTCCCTGATCGCTCGAGAAGATGGGGCCAACGGGTTCGTTATTCGGGTTTCGGCCCAATTTCGGTTCAAACAACGCGAGCGCCAGGGCACCCAACGCCAAAATCGGCAAGATCCAGCCAAGGCTCGCACGGGCCGGTCGGCTTCGTCCTGGGTCGTATCCCCAGCGGTAGAATTGCACGCCCAGAAAGATTCCGACGATCAATCCAAGAATGCCGGGCACCGCATTCCAATCACCGCCGGCAAGTCGCAAATAGATCCGCCAGGTACACCCGAGGAACACCAGGGCACCGACCATTCCCAACATACCGAGTAGAAAACGAACGGTAGGGGCGGAACCGGTACGCGGTTTGAATTCGCCAAAAAGCAGTGCTGCACCTAGGGCACCGAGAATCGTGCCGAGGATTTCGGGCCGAAGGTATTGCACCGGAGCCGCCCGATGCAGCCCGAGGCCGCCCGCGATATCGCGAACGAAACAGGCCGTGCAATATCCCATATTACCCGGGTTGCCGAAGTAAACGAGAAGCGGCGCAAGGACGCCGATGATGATGCCTGCGAGGACGACCGCCCACCGCGACGCGAAGAATCGATTCAGGAGGGACATGGGCCCCTCCTTGGGTAACGAATGTGCTCCAATACCATGCGAGATTCCCTAAGTAACTGCTACTCGGCTTTTTAAAGCATCGAGGTCCTAGTAAAGCGGTCCCCTGACGGTCGCAACTCCTTTTACATAGTGCACGTGCTGACCGGTAGAGACCACGTCATTGTACGAATCAGGACACGCATGGAACGCGTATCGAACAGGAAAGCAGACCTATATCGTGAATCGATGCAAAGGTGATAAAACAGAATGAAAAGGCATTCGAGTAATCTCCTATTTTGGGCGAATCCATGGAAGACACCGCGGGCACCTTCGGTAACTGCCCCGTTCCGAATTCAAGGTACGATCGGATCGTTTTGGGACACGGTAGCGGGGGAACGTTGTCGGCCGATTTGATTCGCCGAACCTTTTTGCCCGCTTTCAACAATCGCGTGCTCGCAGCACTTGAAGATCAGGCGGTCGTCTCATTGCCTGGTTTGGAAAATGGCCACGCCGACTTCCGTCTCGCGTTCACCACCGATGCCTTCGTGGTTCGACCGATCTTTTTTCCCGGCGGCGACATCGGCCGACTTGCCGTTCATGGCACGGTCAACGATCTTGCCGTCGGCGGGGCTAGGCCACTTTTCCTTTCCGCGGCTTTCATCCTTGAAGAAGGACTCTCCGTCGCCGACCTCGAACGCATCGTGCGCTCCATGAAGCTCGCATGCGATGAAGCTGGTGTCACCCTCGTCACTGGTGACACCAAAGTTGTCGATCGCGGCAAAGGCGATCAGATCTTTATCACCACGTCTGGCGTCGGCGTGGTGCCGTCTTCTCGATCACTTTCTATCCGGTCGGCTCGGCCTGGAGACGTGATTTTGCTTTCTGGAACCATCGGCGACCATGGCATTGCGATTCTGTCGGTTCGTGAAGGCATCGAATTCGAAACCGTGCTCGAAAGCGATACCGCTCCGCTCCATGACCTGACCAGAACGATGCTCGAAGCTTGTCCAAATCTCCGCTGCATGCGCGATCCGACCCGCGGAGGGCTTTCGAGCACGCTCAACGAGTTGGCGGAGGCCTCCCAGGTCGGCATCATCCTTCGCGAAGACGCCATCCCGATTCGCCCCGAGGTGCGTGGTGCGTGTGAAATGCTCGGACTCGACCCGCTCTATGTCGCCAACGAAGGCAAATTAATCGCCGTGGTGCCTCCGGAAGACGCCGACCGGTTGCTCGCGACCATGCGTCAACACCCTCTCGGTCGAAACGCCGCCCGGATCGGGACGGTCGTGGACGAACATCCACGCATGGTCGTCATGGATTCCCTGGTCGGAGGTAAACGGGTTGTGACCATGCTCGCCGGTGAACAGCTTCCACGAATCTGCTGAAAAGATTTTTCCTCACCGGTCGACCAAAGCTCGGGCCAAACCGACAGGAGCCCCGTCCATCCGGATACCGAACGTTCCCCGACAGCGCTCAAGTTATTAGTATTTTTATTTAAAGACTTTGGAGAGATCCAGTGAAAGCCGACTGTAGGGACATCAAACGATCAACGCGATGCCATTTGTGGTTTCGCGAGTCCGGCCTCGTGTGCGGGCTGTTTTGCATCGTGTTGGCCGGTAGCTGTGGGTTGCCGGTACAGGCGCAAGAGGGCGACGCCAAGGAACGTGAACGATTGGTCGGCACATGGACCGGATACGCCGTCGAAGGACGCGGTGAAAATCCTGATCGTGGGCCCGTGAAACTGGAACTCGTGATCACTAAAGAACTGATCAAAGCAAAACAATTCAAGGGAAAAGACGCCTTCGACCTCGGCTCGGGCACCTTCGCGATTCGCAAGGAAAATTCGATGAATCTTCTCGACGGCGACAAGAAACTCGACAACCCCAACCGCAAAGAAATTTGGCTCGGGATTTACCAGCTCGAAGGCGATACGTTCAAGTGGTGCGTCGGCAAAAAGGCACGACCTTCCGAATTCGAGACGACCAAGGGCGCGTTTCTTCTCATCCTGAAACGCAAACCATCGTAAGGTAACGGCATCCCAGGTTGGGCAGCACCCTCACTTGGAGGCGGCGCCTATCGCTGGGGGAGTTTTCAAAGCTTGATAGCTGGCTTCGTGGACCGTGACGAATGACTTGGTGGTTAAGAAGCTGTCGACGGCCAAACATCCTTGCGTGGCTTTTGCGGACGGCACATTGCCAAGCAATGCAAGCGGTGCCTGCCAGTCGGCGGCTTTCGCGCCATCCACGTGAGCCGTCACACGCACGTGGGAAGACGTGGGGCGCGTGATCCGCACGACAAGCTGATGCTTGTTGCCGTCGTACATGAGGAAGGGCATTTCCTCGGTGGTGGCCGAGGTCAAACGGGGGCTTCCATCGGCGAACCCCATGGAGACGCGTCCGCCGGTGCAGAGGATTTCCACACCGGATTGATCGATAGGAAGGAACAAATAAAAGTTTCCACGCACCGTGGAAAACGTGACGCTTGCCGAGTATTCCGAGTCCACCACCACGGGTAAGCGTACTTTCGCGTTTCCCCCATGGGTGGTCGACGTCAATTCGGAGCCTTTTTTGCTCCAGATTCCCGTGAGTACATCCTTCGATAAATCCACCTTCGCCAACAAGTCGATCTTTTCCGTCGCCTTTTTTTCACTTGAAGGCGACAGCATCGCACGTTTCCGTGGCTGAATCCATTCCGCGTTCGAGATCAGACTGTGCAAATTTCCTCCGGATGAATCTTTAAGAATGCTCCCCTTCCCTTCGGCGACACGGTAGAGCACTAACGTGTCCTCGTCAGGTTCGAAGGTAGTCGGCGGAATGAAATGATCGGTGTAGCGTGGTGTCGTGGAAATGCGAATCAATTCCACGATGCCTTCGAATCCATCACCACCGACTTGGATGGGAAAGTCCTTATCGCCAAAAAGCAAATTGCTGTTGCCTGCCGTTTCCGCGACCAATTTGCCATCGATAAAGAGTCGGCGGTTTTTTCCTTCGTTCACTCCTGCCAGGTGCGTTCGACGATTGGGTTCGAAGATCTTCTCGGAACGCACATCGCCATGAAACGTGTAAAAGATCGGTTTCGCGAGTACAAAACCCAGGTAGGAGTTGGGCCCTTTGAGAATCGTTCCTTGCGTGGCGGTCGCGGTGAACCATAACTCATACGTGCAGGCCTGCTTTTCAAATCGTGTTTTGGTCCGAGACTCGATTTTCGAGTCGCGTTTGATCTCCAAGGCAAACGCGTTTGCTTCGGTTTGGTTGGCTTCGGGCGTGAACGGAGTTTTTTTGGGCGATGGTCCCGTGGCGAGTACCGTTCCATTTTTCGAAATGGTGGTGGTACCCTGGTGAACGTCAATTTTTAACGCGATGGTTTCGCCACGCTTGACTTCAAGATGATCGGTTTCAAAAGCGAAATCGGTTCGGGTGACCTTCAAACCATGTTTACCGGGTTCCAGCAAGATGTCTTTCTTGTCCAGGCCGACGATCGTGACTCGTTTTTCATTGATGGAGATTTCGACCGCTGGATCATTGACTTCGATGCGGACGGTGCCATGACCGGTATTCCAAAAGAACACCAAGCCCGCGGCAACGAGCACGAACGCCGCCGCCGCGAGAACGCCTGCCACGCCGCGTCGCCAGGCTTTCCCAGCGAATCCCTTCGTGGAGGTGGGTACCGATTCGATCTCGCGAAGGCGATCGGCAACGGCTTTCGCCGAGCTAGGCCTGCGATTCCGGTCTTTCTCGAGCAAGGACGAGATCAGTTTCGAAAGTTCTTGCGGTATGGCGGGATTCAACGTCGCGGGAGGGACGGGGGTGGCGGTGGCCAAGGACGAAAGGACGGCGTAGGTCGTATTTCCCTTGAATGGAACCTCTCCCGTACCCATCCGATAAAGGACGCAACCCAGACCGAAAAGATCGCAACGGTGATCGACGGCTTCTCCCGCGGCTTGCTCGGGCGCCATGTACGAAGGAGTGCCTAAAATGGCGCCGGATTGCGTGAGATGAACGGGTTCGCCCATCGATCGAGCGAGGCCAAAGTCGAGGATCTTGACGCGGTCTTGTTTTCGTTCGAGCCAAAGGTTGGCTGGCTTGATGTCGCGGTGAATGACGCCATGTTCATGAGCTGCCGCCAATCCTTCCGCGGTTTCCCAGCCGATGCGTAAAACTTCGTGGACGGGGAGCGCGAAATCTCTGCGAAGGCGGTCTTCGACCGATTCCCCTTCGAGAAGCTCCATCGCCAAAAAGGGAATGCCTCGTTCCTCCCCGACGGTGTGAATCGTGACGACATGTTCATGACGAAGGCCCGCGACCGCCTTGGCTTCGCGAAGGAATCGGCTTCTCGCGCCTGGCGCTTCGGCACTTTTAGGAAGGATCGCCTTGAGAGCGACGAGCCGTTCGAGCCGAACGTCTTCCGCCTGGTACACAATGCCCATTCCACCGTGCCCAAGCACTTTCAAAATCCGGTAATCGCCCAGTCGGCCAAGTTCATCCGGCCTTTGCGGCGGCGAAAGTGGCACGTGGACCAGGGTATTTTGACTCGGTGGGCGTGCGCTGAGCGTATCGAGGTTTCCCTCGACCGGTTGCGGCGTTTCTTCGAACGACGCGGCGCTTGGGGAGGAATGAAGCGAATCCGCTCCGCTTGAAGCTGTTGATCCGTCGCTCGAGCTGCTCGAAGACGGCGATGCGTTCGCAAACGCACGGCTGAGAATATCGTCTTTGCGCGTCACGAGCTTTTCGAAAGCTTCCGAGCAACCTGGACAAATTTCCAAGTGGTGTTCGAACGAGGCAAAGTCGGCTTCCGACATTTCACCAGCCGAGAGTCGGCGGAGTTGGTCCTGGGTGGGGCAAACTATTTTGGTCATGAATCGACTCTCGGAAGCCAGCCGATACTTTCACGCGAGAAAACGAAGTACGAAAGCGTCTTCAACAGAAACGCTGAAGCTTCAAAAACCTTTCACGAAAAAGTTTGTCAATCGAGAAGGCCGTCGAGGGTTTGCCGTAACCTGCTGATGACACGGCATTTCGCGACATAAACGGCGTTGGTGCTGATGCCAAGTTCCCGTGCGACGTCCGCAGCCGGTCGTCCCATGGCGACGAATTCCCAACATGCTTTCCAGGTGGTGGGCTCGAAATCAGTTTTCATGACGTCGAGGGCTCGGCGGCAAACGACGTTCTCATATTCCTCGTTCCAAAACGCATCTCCATCCCCGTGGAGAAAAGGTTCGTTTTCGGGCGCCAAACCCACTTCCCGGGATCGAGCTTGCCGACGACGTCGGTCTCGAAGTTTGTTATGAGTGACGGTTCGGAGCCACGTTCGAAAGGAGCCTGTTCGTTCGCGTTGGAACTGGGGCACCGCTTTGATTAGAACGGCCAGCACGTCCTGAGCGATATCAGCGGCATCGTGCTCTGATTCGCCAGCACGGCGTGCCCAAGAAATCAGTAACGGTTCGTAGATTTGCACGAGTTCCTGCCAGGAATGTTCGTCTGGAGTGAACTTTAGCCGATCCAGCAAGGAGGCGCGTGTCGTGTTCATGAAAATGAACTGGCAGCAAAGAATAATTCCTTTGCCTTAATTCTAGCTGACAATTGGGCGTTGCGCCGCAAATTCCATGGCCAAAAAAGCGATTCTACGTTCGTCAGTGCCTGGAACACGAGAGTACATGAGTACGACTTTTTAAGTGTGTCTATCTACTCCACCGGCTTGCTTTTGCCTCAGATAAAAAATTTGACCGAATCGCGGCGCATTTGGCAGGTGATCCGTCCGAGAAACGCTTTAGGTGGCGATGCTCGGTCCTTCGTCTTAGCGTGCTCCGAGGCCCTCGCTCGGGATGGAAGGGATTTCGCCCACTCCCTGGTCCTTCCCGACCGGAGCGGCGGTGCCGAAATATCCTGACCATGCCAAATCCAGGACTTTCGACGTCAACTCGAGGGATCGGCCATGAAATCGGCAGATGTCCCGGGCACGTTCGATCAAGTCGCGAGGCTCGCAAGCGCGCAGTTCCTTTCCCTGCGTGCGGTACCGTTCCAACAATCCTTCGAGCACGCCTGGGGGGACCGCAGCACCCTGTTTCTCGGCATAGGCCAAGAAAATCTTCGTGTATTGTTCCGGGGTTGGCCCCTCCAGGAGCAAGCGATACCCCATGCGACGTAAAAACGCGGGATCGGTGACGGTATCCAAACTTAAATTCGTGGCGATGATCAGCACGTGCCGCAATGGCACCTGGATTTTTTGCCCCGTCGCCAGGGTGAAATAATCGAAATGGTGCTCCATGGGCGTGATGAAACGGTTGAGAAGTTGATGCGGGGAAACACGTTCGCGGCCAAAATCGTCCACCAGGAAAACACCACCGTTCGACTTCAGATGCGGCGGAGCTTCGTAATAGCGGAGTGAAGGGCTATAGACGAGATCGAGGTAGTCGAGCGTGAGTTCACCACCGACGACGACCATGGGGCGACGGATGCGAACCCAGCGTTGATCGATGGACGAAGCGCGGTCTCCTCCAGGAATGTCCACACGCTGGTGAATTCCTTCGTCGTACAGCCGAATCACGCTATTGCGAACGGCGATGCAGTGGGGAATCCAGATGTCTCCTCGTAGTGCGCTATGGATTTGCCGACCCAGGCTGCTCTTACCATTCCCGGAGGGGCCATACACGAACAAACTTCGCCCCGAAGAAACCGCCAAGCCCGCCATTTCGACAGCGCGGGCGCTCAAGACCAGGCTGGAGAGTGCGGACGTGACATGGTCAGGCTTGACCTCGGGTGTATTGGCGAACTGCCAACGGGTCATGGCCGTATAGGCTTCGAGGCTGACGGGCGCCGGGCCCAAGTACCCACACACTTCCAGCGAACGTTCGGCTTGATCCCGTCCGCGATCCGTGATTTTGTAGATGGGCCGTTCACGCGTTCCGGTCATGGTTTCGTCGATCAATCCTTCGCTGGTCAACTGCAGCGCGACGCTGGCGGCGACGGACGGCGAAATGTGCATTCGTTCGCTGAGCCAATCCCAGGTGAAGCGGTTGATGGTGTACGCGAACTTCAGTGCGAGTTCAACCAAAACACCGTCTTCCAGCTTCACGTCGGCAACCGTCTGCGGGGCACGCGGGCAATACAAATCACCGAGGCGCCCCATCGGTGGCAAATGTACGTCTTTTCCAGAAGGAGTCGCGTCCATACCGAGATGCCTCAAGCTAGAAAAACCAAGGCTTTCGTGCGTGTGAATTCACGCGCCTTAGGCGATTCCTTCAGCTTAGCACGCTCTATCTCTCAGGGCTAGCGCCGACCGACTTCAAGCCTGGCGATCGTTCGGACAAACTCGTGGGTGCCACGCGTTTCCATAGGTAAAATAAAATCCTCGGCCGAGATTCGAGGGGATATATACCAGCCACCTGAATCTTTCGCCGATGCGTACCCAGGCGGGATCCAAAAACAGACACGAGTTTTTACGTATAACGACCCACGAAATATGAATCGCCGGTCTTTTTGGGGGCGGGGACAAAGGATGGAAGAATCGCACTGGGAACCGTCAGGTGGTGGAGGATGGCTGGAAAGGTTCTTTCGGCTCAAACAGCATGGTACCAATCTCCGCACCGAGGTTCTTGGTGGTATCACCACTTTTTCGACGATGGCGTATATCATTGTCGTCAATCCTGCCATCCTTCAGTTCGCGGGGCTGCCCGTTGGACCAAGCACGATCGCCACGATCCTGGTTGCGGTCGTTGGCTCGCTCCTCATGGGCTTCTACGCGAATCGACCTATAGCTGTCGCTCCCTACATGGGGGAAAACGCCTTTATCGCCTTTGGATTGGCGGCTCTTGGCATAGGATGGGAGCTTCGCTTGGGTGCCGTCTTCGTAAGCGGCGTCGTCTTCCTTTTGATCACGCTTTTGGGCCTTCGATCTTGGCTCGCCGACGCGATCTCGCCGAGCATGAAACATAGTTTCGCCGTCGGCATCGGATTATTTTTGGCGTTCATCGGCCTTTATCAAACAGGCATCGTCACGAGCTTCGTGGAAGGGATGCCCGTCCCCAATACCGAAGTGATCGCCAGGCCCGATGTACCTGTGAAACTAGGGAATATTCATGATCCTAAAGTTCAACTTGCGATCGGCGGTTTCTTAGCGACGATTGTCCTGATCGGTTGGCGTATCCAAGGCGCCATCTTGTTGGGGATCGTGGGTACCGCGCTGCTTGGTTATTTGGTCGGTGCCGGCATCGCACCGTCGGCAATCGTCGCCCTTCCATTCACGGGCGAATTCGACCTGACGCCCCTCGCCCTTCGGCTGGATATCCAGGGGGTTTTCCAGCTTAGTTTCTTGCCAATCTTGCTCACGCTTTTCTTGATGAGTTTTTTGGACACGTTGGGCACGCTGGTGGGCGTCGGCGCCGCGGGAGAAATGTTGGACGAGCGTGGTAATTTCCCTGAAATGGAAAAACCGATGCTCGTGGATGCCGTGGCTTGTATTTTCAGTTCCTTGGTCGGATCGTCCACGAGCGGAGCCTACATTGAATCCGCGACCGGTGTTCGGGAAGGAGCACGGACCGGATTGGCCGCGGTGACCACGGCACTTCTTTTCGCGGTTACGTTGTTTTTCGTTCCCCTTGTGCAACCCCTGCAAAAACTTAGCTACGCCTACGGTCCCGCCTTGATCGCCGTGGGCGTGATGATGTTTTCGTCGGTCCGACATATCGATTTCGCGGACTACACCGAATCCGTTCCAGCGTTCATCACCCTGGCGATGATTGTTTTTACCTATAACATCGGCAATGGCTTGACGGCAGGACTGTTGGTCTACCCGCTCCTCAAGCTTCTCGCTGGTCGATGGAGCGAAGTGAACGTTGGTTCCCTGGTCCTGGCGGTTCTTTGCATGGTCTACTATGTCTTCGGTCTCCCACATTGATTCCGAAAAACCGTCAAAATCGGCCATAAATACGATGAATACGTCTTCCGCCATCGGAACTGCCGGCGGGTCGCGACATGCGTCGCCGAAATTCGAAGGTTTTCCAGGCTTGTTTCTTCAGGCGCGGCGGGTTTTTTCCGTGTAAAATGGAGTCGTTTCGCCTTTACGGAAGAAGCGCATTGATTCGACACGCCCACGCCTCGGAGCCGTGTACGCGTGAATCGTATGGGACCTTGATCCGGGGAGTTTCGCGAATGCGCGCGGTTCCAAGACTTGAACTTTGTGACGATCGAATCGTGCCGGCGATTCAACTTTTGTCACCCGTTCCAGATATCACCGTCCTACAAAATGCTCCTGCTCAGTCGATTCAGATGACCGGGCGTTACCAGGACACGAATTCGCAAAGCAGCATCGTGGAAATGCAATTCAACCTGGGCACGGTCCGTTTGGCATTGGCCGACGTTGCCACGCCTCATACGGCCGCGAATTTTCTGCAATATGTGGAATCTGGGCGGTATATCAACACGTTCATTCACCGCTCCATTCCCAACTTCGTCGAACAAGGCGGCGGCTACACCCTCGTCAACCAAACGCCGACCGCGATTCCTAAATTCGCCCCCGTGGTCAATGAATTCCAGGCGGGGATCACGAGCAATGTCCGTGGCACGATTGCCATGGCGAAATTCCCAAACGATCCCAACAGCGCCACCTCGGAATGGTTTTTTAACCTCGCGGATAATCGCGGCAACCTCGATCATCAAAACGGAGGCTTTACGGCATTCGGCAAAGTTATTGCTGGCATGGCCGTCGTCGATGAAATGGCGACGCTTCCGCGCGTGAACGGCGGTAATCCAATCACGGATCTGCCTGTGCGGAATTTCATTCCAGGCAATAACCTCACCAACGAGAACCTGATTCTCTTACTCTCGGCCCAGCGCGTGGGAACCGCGGATTCCGCAACGGCGACCGGTTTCATCCAATTCGCTTTTTCGAACAGTGATCCCGCGTTAGTGACCACGAGTTGGAACGGGCAATCATTGACGGTGACTCCAGTCGCGGGGAAGTCAGGTAAGGCAACTGTAACCGTCACGATGACGGCCTTGGACGGGTCCGTAACGACGGACTCCTTTGACATCACCGTGGCGCCTGGCGGGTCCATCGGCGGGAACCTCTTTCGAGATGCCAATGGCAATGGCGCGAAAGAAGCCAACGAACTCGCGGCCTCAGGCTGGCGTGTTTACCTCGACTCAAACGACAACGGAATTTTCGAAAGTTCGGAAACGAATGTCCTTTCCAGCACCACGGGAAGTTACACGTTTGGAAGTTTGCTGCCTGGAACTTATCGGGTTCGTGCGATCGCCCCTGCCGGCTATTCGATGACCAATGCCGCGAACGCCGTCGCAAGCATTTCGCTCGGAAGCGGTCAATCAGCGACTGGTAAAAATTTCGCCTTCACGGGCACGGGGAAAATCGAAGGCAACGTATACAGAGATGTGGCGGCGAACGGCCTAAAGAATGTGGGCGATGCCAATCTAAGTGGTTGGCTCGCCTTCCTCGATACCAATAATAACGGGAAACTGGACACTACGGAAAAACGAGCAATCACCAACGCCTTTGGAAATTACCTGCTGCCAAAAATTGAACCTGGCGCCCATACGGTCCGCGTGGTGGCTCCGGCTGGTTATCGCCCCACCAATCCTGAAATCGGATTTCACTCGGTCAAGGTCGCAGCCGGTCAGTCGGTCACGAAAAAGGACTTTGGATTTACTTCCCGCGCCCTGATCTCGGGATTGGTTTTCAACGACATCAACGGAAACCGACTCAAAAGCTCGAATGAAAGTCCACTGGCTCGGTGGCGAATTTTCATCGACGCCAATCGCGATGGGATTCGCCAAAATCAAGAAGCCACGGCCATCAGCGATCTCGCGGGTAAATGGAAGTTCTCAAACCTCTTGGCGGGAACCTATACCGTTCGCATTCTTCCGCAACCGGGCATCTCCCTCACCACGCCGATCGGTGGGTTTTTCACGATCACCGTCAAAGCAGGGC
>WBZS01002424.1_pt1 | contig 11655 bp, 6 predicted proteins | sample 5204201 | NCBI WGS metagenome assembly WBZS01 (sample SAMN12344357, study PRJNA552823) | activated sludge metagenome | biome: Activated sludge suspended growth; feature: Nitrification reactor; material: Wastewater; isolation source: activated sludge from nitrification reactor of wastewater treatment...
GCCACGCGCGCGACGCTCCGGCGACCTGACCATTCATAACCAAATCTTTGCTTCCACCGCTCATGCATAAGGGGGCGGGAATGTTACATACGGCCTGTCGCTGCGCAAGATTGGCTGCATCTCGACAACTCCCGCTGTCGAGATGCAGTGAAGACTGCACGAACCCGTGCGGGGCCGCTTTGCAGAAGTCGGCCCGTTCGAGGAGGTTGTGCAAGATCGATCCCCACCCACCCGCGGGAAGGCCGCCCTACGTCTGCGACAGAAGCGGCGTCACCGGGCGCGCCTGCGCATACGTGACGTCGACGAGGGTCACGTCGAACTCTTTGAGCACATCGAGCCGATCCTCGAGACGCCAAGGTTCGCTCAGCGGGGTTCATGACTCGTCTCACAGGGTGATGGGGCGTCGGTTGTCGCGGCCGTGATATCGGAGCCCGGTGGTGATGCTGGCCCAATCGCCCAACACGGTCGAGGTGCATAACGTCGGCAAATCCTTAGAATCGAGGGCGGTACTTGCACGTGTCGAGATGCGGCGAAGGTAGTGCGGCCGTCTTCTCGGAGGGTTGCACGACCCGAACGCCCAGCTGAGAGCGTTCACGCCTGGCAGCGGCCCAAGTCGACGACGCGAGGCACGACCTCCCGGTCGCTCTACTCAGACCCGTCGAGGAGCTTGCGGTAGTAGACGGCGGACTCCTCGTAGTCGAGGGCTCGGTAGAACGCTCCGGCCCGTCGGGTGGCGAGTGAGACGTAGGCGGCTCGGTGTTCTCGGGACCAGCCCTCGACGGCGTCCATGAGCGACCGCCCAACGCCGAGGCGTCGATGACGGTGATCGACCATGACCTCATCCACCCAGGCGACGGGGCCGTTGGCCATGAACGTCAAGTGTGTACTGCCGCGCACGTAGCCGACCACGCCGCACCGATCACATACTTCGACGAACACCACGGGCGTCGGGTCCGAGACCAGCACGGGCCACACGGCATCGAAAGACGCCCGCAGCGGCGTGTAGGTGGTTGCCAGGTCACGGGCCAGCGGCCACACCCCATCGGCGTCGTCAGGCTGAGCAACACGGACCGACACCTGGTGGGAGGACACGAACGATCACCTCACGAGTCCTGGCTTCCCCGCAAGACCATGACGTGAGAGCGGAGCTATAAGCACCCGGGCATTCTCACGTCTTGACCCGCCCAACCCCAACCCGACCGGTGGATCCGGGCTGAGGAACTGCGCGACCCCGTCCCGGCTTGACTGGAGAGGACCGAGGTTTTGACATCTGCGGACAATGCCTCGGCCGCGGGACGTTACGCCGGGCCGGCACGCGACACACCCCCGGTGAGCCGGTGGGAGTTTGCCACGCCGGTCATCACTGGCTGAATGGCCGCGCTCCTGACGGCGCCTGCGACCGCGAGCTCACGACGATCCGAGCAGGCTCCTGGTCTCCCGCGTGAGGCTGGCGCGGTCGATGCCGAGCCGGGTGAGGGCCCTGGCGACCGTGCCGTGATCGGGCTCTATGACCGCCAAGAGCAGGTGGCCACTGCTCACCGGCAAACCGTCGGCCTTGGCCAACGAAACCGCACGCGCGAATGCGACCTGCAGCGCCCCCTGCGTGCGCAGCGGCCCCGAGGCGTCGCCCGGCGGAGGCATCGCCGGCCCGATGGCCTCGTCATCGGCCCGCAGGCCGATGGCGCGAAGGGCCTCGTCATGCCCCTGCCGGAGGACCCTAGGCAATGTGGTTACGTCACAGCCGACCGCGCTGAAAGCGCGACGTGCGTAGCCGTCCGGGAGGTCCAGTGCGGCGAGCAGCAGATGCTCGGCGCCTGGCTCAGGTATGCCGTCCGCCTGGGCGAGGTGTTCGGCGGCGGGCAGGACGGTGCCCATGAGGGCGACGTCGGCGCGGGCGCGGCGGAGGGAGGAGAGCATGAAGGGCTCCTTTCAGTGCGGGGTCGAAAGCTGGATGCGCTTGGCGTACTTCTTGTGGACAGCCTGCTTGGTCACGCCAAGCGCCTGGGCGATCTGCTGCCAGGTCCAGCCCTGGTCGATCGCGGCCTGAACCGACGCAGCCTCAAGGCGGTCGGCGAGGCGACGCAGGGAGAGCACGGCGGCAAGCGCCTCGGTCGGGTTGCTGGGGTCGGGTACGGTGTCCATCGCGGTCAACCGTAGTTGACGAGTGCACGGCTGTCAACTACGGTTGACAGCCATGACGCCTCCCCTGGAAGGCCGGCCCGTCGGCCGGTGCCACACTCGCGCATTCACAAGCACAACGGGCGCCGCACGGAACCCCGCACTGGCGCGCGCCCTGACCCTCGCTCGGACCGGCGCGGTGGCGCGTCTACTGGCTTTGGTGCTGGTGCTCACCGGATGCCAAGGCGGGCCGACCGGGACGCCGACCCCGTCCGTGTCGGGGGGCTCCGCAGCGGGTTCACCCCTGCGAACCTCGGGAATCGACGTCTCCGTGCTCGCGCCGCGCGCGGCATACACGATCTTCGAGGTGACCGACGGGGCATGCGGGGTCATAGCTCGGTCAGGAGGTGACGACGTGGTGCCGGTGGCGTCGGCGTTCAAGCTGTGGGTGCTGGATGCAGCCGCGCGGCGGGTTCGCGCGGGGACGCTGAGGTGGGACACGCCGGTGATCATCCGTGACGAACTGCGCAGCGACCCGTCCGGGGAGGCCTACAACATCCCGACCGGTACCAGCGTGCCGCTGCAGCGAATGCTCACCCTGATGATCTCGATCTCCGACAACACAGCCACCGATCATGTCCTCGACCTCGTCGGACGGGACGCGGTCAGCGACGTCATCCGCCAGCTGGCACCGAGCGGCGCGGCGCGCACCTTGCCGCTGTTGTCGACCGCGGACATGGCTCGGCTCAAGTTCGTCTCGCCCGAGGTCGGCCGAGAGTATGCCGGGCTGGGTCCCGAGCAGCGGGCCGCCGCCGTCACTGGGCTGCCGCATCGGGTTCCCCTGCCCTGGCTGAGTGACCCCACCGCCGTGCAGCGGATCGACATCAGCACGCCGTCTCTCGTGGACGACATCGAGTGGTTCGCTGCACCGTCGGATCTTTGCCGGACCATGACCGACCTGGCGCGTCTCTCGGGTGAGGCCGGGCTGCACCCGGTCGGGCAGGTGCTCGGCACGAACCCGGGGATGCCGCCTGCACAGGCACAGAGCTGGACCACCGCGTGGTTCAAGGGGGGGGTCCGAGCCTGGCGTCCTTGCCTTGGTGTGGCGGCTCGCGGGTGGCGGTAGGGACAGGGTCGTGGTTGTCACGGCGACGGACCCGCATCACGCACTCGTGGAGAGCCCGGCCGGCCAGCGCGCGCTCACCGCCGTCCTGGCCGCAGCCCAGAATGCCTAGTGCCCGACTCGCTTCGGGCAGCCTGCAACGGTGAGTGAGCCGACGCGGTGCTGCCGTGGAGCGGGGCGCCCTCGACGTATGTCGGCTCATCGAACTTGTGCGGGCACCTCGTTGGTCGTGGCTGTGGCTCGTCGGTGTTCCACGGGGCATCGGCACCCGAGCCGGTCCAGCTTGAGAACCAAATCCCCCTCTTGCCCTGGTTCTTGAGCGCTACCTCGAACTGCGTGTCCAGATCAACATCGGTGCGGGGGCACGTGGCGCTACGTGACCGGGCCCAAGTCCCAGCCCCGCGGATAAGGGATAGTTGCGTAAACGCCATTGGTCATAACGCCGCGTTTATGTTACATACCCTTGCCCGCTGTGGCGATGCACCGAAGATTACACGATCGTGAGCGGGGCATATTGCACAACCCGGCTCCGCGACCGAGGCCGCGCAAGGTGCGGCGGTCCATCGCTGCAGTGCGCAGGGCTCAAGCTCAGCACCTCGTCCTTGTCTAGCCACCTCGGGGCGCACGCAGGCGGTACGAAAGACATCAGCGCGATCAACGAGCTGGTTGAGCCCCCGGGGCTAGCCTCATCACCATCAGCAACGCCTTCGCCGGCGGTCATTGCGCGAAGTGGATCTGTTGCGGCCGATGGGGGCAGACCCCCGGGCCATAGGCCGCATGGGCCCGTGATCTGCCCTTGTGTTTGTGTTCGCCCGTGGCGTCGGGAGTTCACTCGCGCAGGTCCTCGTAGAGAGTCCACCAGCCGCCCGAGGCCGTGAACGATCGCTGTTGCGCGAAGGTCAGCTGTCGTCGCGTCTCGGCTGAGATACGAGGGTCCGCGATGACCTGCTGCCTGGCCCGTCGACTTGCCTCGGTGTCGTACGCCACCGCACGGCCCGCGATGACCTCAGCGAGCGAGTGGTCGATGAGGGGGAGGGCAGCGACGAATTCGAGAGTGTGCTCGGCGTCGAGGCCGTTCAAGAGATGAAACAGCGGCTGCCTCCACCGTCCTGCGGTGTCCTTGCGCGCACGGTTGGAAACGTGCGGGTAGGTGGCCAGTTTCGTTCCGACCTCAATGACCAACCGAACCCGGTCGTCCAGCGGCCATCTTTGCACACCGTCCCGATCAGGGACGATGACGCCGGTCAGGCAGTGCACGGTATCTCCCTGCACTACCCCCTCGAAGGCCAGGTCAACAAGCTCGTCCACGGAGAGGGCCCCCGGCGCCAGCGCACCAAGGACCAGCAGCCGTTGCCGAAGCCCCAATGCTGTGTGCTCGTTCGACGTCGCCAAGGTCGACAAGCGTTTGCGCAGCCAGCTGATCACGGCATCCCTGTCGTATTCGCCCATCAGCAGGCCGTCGCTGGCCATAGCGGCAAGCGGGGACACCTCGTCACCGTCGACAGCCCCGTCCAGCATCTGCAGAAGCTCGGGCGTGGCGGGCAGCGGGAGGCGACCTGCAGACACCGCGGCTTGCAGGATTCTCGCCGCAGTTGCCTTCGCTCCCTTATCGCCCCCGGACAAGGCCCGATTGATGCCAGCACGCACCGCCTCCCTCGTGGTGCGTGTCCAATCCGTTTGCGGCTGAAACTTGAGGAATGTCTCGACCGGTACCAGACAGTCGAGGTCTGCCAGGACTTCGAGGACGTGGAGCGCTCCAGGGTCCGCCTTGGTGATTGGTTCAGCGCGCAACGCCAAGCGAATGAGTCGCGCCGCCTCCTGTCGGGTGGCTGCATCGCGACTCATGGCGTGGAGATGATCCAGTGCAGCCACCGCCGGCGGCACGTCACCGACGGCGCAACGCAGTAGCGCGAAGAGAAGTCGATCAGGGTCCAACCAACTCTCGAGCCTGAGTCCATGAACGGGGTCGAGCTGCGCCAGCGCCTCGAGAATGGCCGATAAGGCAGCACGGTCGAGCAGGCGGTGGTTCAGGAGGCGACGGGCCGTATCAGTCCATCGGGCTGCACCGTCGCTCACCCGGTTCTTGCCAACAGGCAGGCCAGTGAGGAGTTGCGCAAGACGCTCGCGAACCTGCTCGCTCCGATTGGCCAGCGGGGCCAGCCACCCATCGTGCACGTGCTCGTGCACTCGCGGAGAGGACTGCTGCAGCAGGAGGTCGAGTACGGCGGTGTCCCAGTTCGGATCCGACCAGTCGTCCAGGGCTAGGCACAGACCCCACAAGAAGGCCGCGTGGTTTGCCCTACGCGGTGAGTCGTCGCTGATCTCGGCGAGGTATCCCGTGGCCTTTGCGACCAACGCCGGCCGTTGCCCCGGCTCGACGCAGCCGAGCCATTTGCGGTGCAGCTGGGCGTGCTGCTCCTGGGTGCCAGCCGCGCCCGTCGGCCAGAGATCGGCGACGGCGGCTGCGGAGGCCGACGCAGACCCGGGCAGGCCGAGGAGTATGGCGAGTGCAGCCGTGCCATTCGCGTGCCGTGGCTGAGATGATCCTGGCGCGGCAGAGGCGATCCACTTGGCCACTGCCTCGGGATCCTCCTGGCCGATGGCCAGCATGAACTGCTGCACCGCATCGTTCCCCAGGTCTGTGTTGTCGGGGAAGGACGGGACGACGCCGTCAAGAGCGCGCGCGACGCTGGCCGTTGCGGCATCCGGGTCTGTGCGGACCGCTCGGGCCAGTGGGTCCATAGCCGCGAACCAGTAGCGCCGGTCACGCGGGCGCAAGGCGTTCAGCCACGCGGCGTCCGCCTCCTCCCAAGCCCTTCCAGGACGAGGACGCCGACGCAAGTACTCCTTGACGAGCGAGATGTCACCGCTGTGAAAGACGTCACTGAGGGCGCGCTCGACCGCGGGTGCGGAGGCGTTTGCGGCGGCGACCCTGGCCCCGATCCGCTGCAAGATATCGGGTGTTCCGGGGTCCGAAAGCGCGCCGGCCGTCCACCTCTCGGCGTCGCTTCGGCGATTCGGCAGGCGCCAGGCACACATAAGGGTCTGCTCCACCACGGCGCCAAGGAACATGTCCTCCGGGTGTCGCGCCAGACGTTCGATAGCCGCGACCAGCCCGGCGTCCGACTCGAGCAGGGCCAGGGCCGCGACGAACTCGAAGAAGGACTGGTGGAAGAAGGAGAACCCGCCCGATGGCGATACCCGCCCCACCCCTCGCTCCAGCAGCAGCCGCACCGTCGCCTCGAAGCGAGGGGCGGCACCGGGGTTGGCGGGGACGTCCCGAGGATCGACCTCGGGGCGCCCAGCACGCAACATCTCTTTCGCCAGCAGCACGGCTGCGATTGACAGGTCCTCGCCACCGTCGACCTGGGGTGGCCGTAGCCCCCACTCGCGTCGATCGGCGACGACCCGGTCTGCCCAGAATCGCTCGAAGAGGACGGTGGGTTCGACATCGTCCGGGATGGTTCCAGGGGCATACAGCTCGAAGAGCATCCGCAGGAACAGTGGCTTTCGGGCGAGCTCGCCCAGGTCGTTGTCACGAATGACGGCCTGTCTCACCTGCGTGGCCAACACTGTGGCATCACCTGGGGAACGGCAGTACGTCACCCCGTGACCCGCAACAGCTCGTTCGAACTCCGAGAGCTCACCTTCCGGTGCCTCGGTGCTGTAGGGCCCAAGGGCCAACAGCTTGGACCCTTCGCTAACGATCCGTTGTGACTCCTGAGGGCGGGAAGTGACTACAACGGAGGCGCCGCACCTAGTTAGGTCGTCAAGGGTGCCTCGCAGAGTGGTGAGGGACACCACGTCGTTAACCAACAGGTCCGCCGTGTCGACCAGGACGACTGGCCGGTCCCCGTGGATTCGTTGCTCCGCGACAGCCGCGACCAAGGCTTCCGGAGAGACCAACGGACGGTTTCCACTCACGCTTGTAAGGTGACCGGCCGGCACGAAGAACACGCTGCTCGGGCCGACCATGTCAGCGACTTCCCGGGCGACCCCCCAGAGCAATGAAGTCTTGCCGTCGCCGGCGGCACCCTCTATCAGGATCAGTTGTCCTGGCCGCAGGGCGCCGACGATGTCTTGCTGCAGATTGCGGCGAACGTAGAGCGGGCCTGGCATGTCAGGGGCGGGTGCGAACGAACTCCTCCCTATCGTGGCGGCAGCTCTTGCGGCCTCGTCGGAGAGGCGCCTCAACCGCGGCAGGGAGCTGGTCGGATCCATCTCGAACCGAGGTCCCGCCTGCCCAGTAGACGACTCCGTCAGCGCGCCGAGCACGTGCAGTTGATCGAGGACGTCTCGGACGGGATCGGCACGACCCACCCGGATCGCTTCGCGTGCCGTACAGGACTGATCCTCGCCGAAGACGACTGGAATCACGCCGTCAGGTAGTTCACCCAACGAAGGTCGCCAAGGCACCAGAATCGTCGCCGCGTCAGGACGTCGGTCGGCGCTGGGCGAGATGGGCTGGTCCGTCCGGACAAGTTGCTCGCGCGCTACGAGCCCATCGAGAGTCACGAGGACCTGCTCAATCCAAATGGCCCGTTGATGGTGCAGGTCGTCGGCTTCGTCCGCGAGGACGACGAAGCGTGGGCGGCGTTCCTTGACACGCGCCTGCGCCTCGCTCCGTTCTAGGAGGCGTATAGCGTGGTTGAGCGAATCGGCCATCCCTCGCATCTCGCGGCCAAGCGGACCGGCTTCCGTCACCATCTGCCGGACGAGCTGCAGCGTCGCGCGCTCTCTAGTCGAGCTCTCTGACCGAGACCATTCGCAGAGGCTTCTTGCCGCCACCGTGACCAACTCGACAAAGTACTCATTTCCGCCTACCTCCTCCCATGGTCCTTGTGAGACCGGCAGCTCGAAATGGCGCAGGTGGGCGACGACGTGCTCAGATCCCATGCCCAGTGCCAAGTCGAGCGCGTCACGGCCACCAGGGGCGCGGGCGGCCTCCGCCGCTGCCATAAGAAGTTCCAAGAGCTGTTCTTCGGCGGCGTCGCGGTCGGCCCTGGAGACGGCACTGAACTCGTGCGCATAGGGTCCGATCTGTTGCCGGACGCTGTTCGCGATGGCCTTGACTCCGCCGCCGCCGATGTCGATGCCGGCGAGGTCCGCCAGGGCGTCCGCCAAGTCGGGTTGGCCAGCAACGACTCTGAGAAAGGCTCGCGCAATCCCCATCGCAGCTCCGGCCCTACCGCCCCCGTGATCGGCGAAAGATCGGGCCATGGCGCTCATCCTAGAGTGGAGGCACGCCCCGGTCTTCTCGGCGGCAACGACATAGTCGCCCGACGGCCATCACGTCCGGTCGTCCCTGGGCTCAATGCAGTGCTGTCCGCGGCGTTTGGCGTCCCTTTGGATCGAAGGGCCTGTAACGATCAGTGGCGTCCTCGAAGGAGCTTCTTGACATCGGCCAGCGCTCTCGACAGTGGTATCCGTTCCTGTTCGACTCGACGATGCCGGGGGTGCTCGGCACCCACGAGGAGCTCGTAGACCGTTCGCTCCGAGGGCCGCAGACGATCGACGACCCGAGCGCGGCCGGCTGCGAGCTCCCGGCCGTTCTGGTCGGTGTCGGTGCCGAAGGGCTCGAACTCTTCGTATGCACGCATGTCCATCAGAATCGAGTCCAGGTCCCGATCGAAGTCTGCTCGGTAACCCTCGAGGATCTCGTAGCCGTCCCGGTCCATGTCTCCCCAGTAGACGACCGTGGGTGCGTGCTTGATCCACTCGAACGCAGCCAGTGTCCTGCCGCCCCGTCCAACGCCTTCGACGCTGATGCCGCCAGCCAGCGCTGGGAAGTGGATAGCTGTGTCCTTGTTCTCGGAGATCACGACCACCTCGGGCCGGTAGACCGGGCTGAAAGCGTCGCCCACGGTCGCCGAGTCGTGGACTCGCCGGCCAGTGACCCGGTGCGCCGGGTCGAGGTACGTGAAGTGAATGCGCGCCGGATGGGCGGGCAACAGGCCGAGATCGTTCAGTCCAGTGAGAGCGAGCACGGCTGGACGATGCGCTTGCAGCCACTTGGCGTGGACGCCGGGGATCGGCACTTGCCGGGGCGTCAGGCCCCGTGCGAGTGATGGATTGGCTCGATACCAGTCGACGACTCGTAGCAGCAACGCGAAGTCGATGTCTGCGTAGCCGTCGACGAGCCGGAGCACTCTGCCGGCATTGGCCTGGTCGAAAGTGGGGCTGCGATCCAACAGCACTGCGAGGCGATCGCGCCCACGGGCCATCCGCTGCTGCCAACCGTTCCCGACGATGGCTGCTGCCTGCTCGATCGACGCGACCAGCACGTGTGTCGGAACCACTTGCCGGGTACCGCCCTTGGCGATGCGCGACGCGTAAGCCAGCTCGACGCCATAGCCCTTGGCCCACTCCTGCCAAGAGACGGTGAGCGCGTGGACAGCGGCGTAGTCGGCGCGCAGGTCAGCACTGGCTGCAGGGCCCAGCGGGAAGGCGTGCGGGAACGCCGGCTTACCACCTTCTGCAGCGCCGACGATCTCCGACTGCCAGTGGTTGATCAGCCGGCGCTCGATGTCCTTGGTGACGACTGTAGGCGTCTTCACGACGAGCCCTGCTGCTGCGCATCGCTGAGCTCGCGCACGAAGGAGTAGCCCTTGAGGCTCTTGGTGACGGTGAGCAGCAGATCCATGTGCGGCTCCAGTGCGGTGACCTGGCCAAGGGGGGCGCCGATGATGAGCTGGAAGCCGAGGTTCTGCCACGCCGTCACCGCACGCCCGGCGAACTCGCTGTCCGACTTGATGAACCCCTCGTCCAGGAACACCGGCGCGAACCGGGGACGGCTGCGCAACTCGTCGCCGAGCTGGTAACGCAGTGCGGCGCCGACGATGAACGCCACGAGTTCCTGAGTCTCACCGCCGGACTTGCCACCGAGCGAGTCGTAGGTCGCGAGCTCGTTGCTGTGCTCGTCAACGCACACGGCGTTGATCACCACGTGCTGGCGGACGTCGAGGTAGCCGTCGCGCATGGAGGTCGACTTCTTGGTGTGCCCGGGCGGGACGCTGATCTTGGTCATGAACTCACGAAGCCTCTTGAAGCGCGCCTCGACTTCTGCGTCGGTCAGTTCGAGGGCCACGCCCGATGACAGTTTGCGCAGGTCGCGCTTGAAGCGCGAGACGTCCTCGGTGATCATCCGGCGGTGCTTGATCTGGAGGTGGCCCTTCCCACCGAAGGGAAGTGTGGCCAGGATCGCGTTGATCGGCACGAGCCGGTCCTCGATGTCCTCCATTGCCGTGTCGAACGCCTCGTTGAGGGTGAGTAGGTCGTTGCTGGACCACTTTGCGAACTCCAGGCGCCATTTGTTCCGGCGTTCGTGCAGTCCCCCGGTCTGGATCCGGTCGAGGATCTCGCGGTAGCCGTCGGCCGACGCGATGCTCGTGCCGAGGTTGTTCTCGGTCCAGCGCGCCTTGTACTGCTCGAACATCGACTCCATGGCGCGCACGGTGCGGTCGCGGCTCTGGCGTGCAGTTGCGCTCTCCTCGCGGAGTCGCTTGCTCATTGCGCGCATGTTCGCGTGGAAGGACCCGAGACTGGTGACGTCCCAGTTGGCGGCGAACAACTCGTCGAGATAGGTCCCTTGCTCTTCGGTCACGTGAGCCGACTGCGCGTCGTCGATCGCGTCGATGGCGTCCAGCACAGCGTCTTGCTCGGAGGCGAGGTCACCGTGCTGCTTGGCCAACACGGCCAGCCTGTCCTCGTCTAGGACCTTTATGCGGTTTGCCTCCTTATGCAGCAGGGTTGTCTTCTCCTCCTCAGCCTGGAGCGCGTCGAGGATCGAGTTGGCCGCGCGCAACTTTGCGATCTCAACTTTGAGCTCCTCGACCCGGCGTGCGAGCCCAAGGTGGTCGATGTCCGCCCAACTGGTGTTGGCGACGTAGGTGTGGGCCTCCTTCTGGGACTGCAGGCTGGCCGAGCGAGCCCGTAGCCGGTCGATACGGGCGTGCACGGCCCTGATCGCGGGCTCGAGGCCATCGAGCTCAGCATCGATGTCCGTTAGGCGCCGCTCGTTGGAGAACCCGATGATGTTGCCGTCATGGGACTCGCCGTGGGCGCCCTTGTCGCCGTCGCGCGTCTGCCCAGTGAGGGTGACCATTGGCTCGCGGTCGTCGAGCTGGCTGGCGTTCTGGACGCACCGATGGTCGGTGCCGTGCGCGGTGACCCTGTCCTGAACCCAGCGAGAGAACGGCGACTCCTTGAAGGCGAGTTTGCCCGAGACATAGTCCTCGTCGCAGGGGAACTCCTCGTGGGCGGCCAGATCGACGCCTTGGAAGCGGATCCGTGGTGTGATCTTGAGCGGATCGATCGCGGCCGAGAGCCGTTGGCGCACACGGCGATCGACGAGCACGGTTCGGGCGATCCCGCCCAGGGTCGTCTCGACGGCCTTGCGCCAGCGCTCTTGGTCG
>WBZS01002426.1_pt1 | contig 11651 bp, 11 predicted proteins | sample 5204201 | NCBI WGS metagenome assembly WBZS01 (sample SAMN12344357, study PRJNA552823) | activated sludge metagenome | biome: Activated sludge suspended growth; feature: Nitrification reactor; material: Wastewater; isolation source: activated sludge from nitrification reactor of wastewater...
CGATGAGGACCTACCCGCCCTGGCCCACCTCCTCGACCGCGCGGCGGCATGGGGCTGGCCGGTGCTCGTTCCGCTGCGGCTGGCGATGCACTTCTGGCTACCAGTCCTGCCGCTTGCCTCGATCGTGCGCCTGGCCGAGCGCCACCCCGGCGTGACCGTCATCCTGGGCGCTGTCAACTACGAGAGCCGAGCCGCCCGCGCCGCCTTGCGTCGCCTGCCCAATCTTTATGTCGAGCTTTCCGCCGATGCCCAGATCGACGCCGTGACCGACTACGTGGCGGCCGGTCCCGACCGCGTGCTCCTCGGCACGGGACTGGTTCTGCAACAACCCGCACCCGCCCTGGCGAAGGTCCACGCCGCCGACCTATCGCCCGCCGTCCACGCTGCCATCTTGCGGGGCAACGCCGCCCGCCTGCTACGCCTGCCTGGAGAGTGAGCCATGCCCACTGTTACGCCCGAGCAGATCGAGCTACTGCGCCGCATCGACACGCCGACCGTCTGCAACGCGGTGGAGAAGCTCGACATTCGCCCCCCCACCGACGGACACCTGGGCGCGGAGGTGCGCTGCCTGCTGCCTGAGCTGGGCATCATGGTCGGCTACGCCGTCACGGCGCGCTTCGGCTCGACGGTGCGCGGTGTCCAGCACAGCATGGAACCCTACTGGCGCATGTGGGACAACCTGGAAGCCTCGCCCCAGCCCGGTGTGCTCGTCACCGAGGAGGTTGGCCCCGACCCCGGCCGCGGCTGCATCCTGGGCGACGGCATGGCGACGGTCGCCCGCCGCCTGGGCGGCATCGGCGTCGTCAGCAATACAGCGGTGCGCGACATCGCGGGCATCCGCGCCCTGGGCGGCTTCCACGTCTTCGGCCTGGGCCTCGTACCTTCCCACGGCAACTTTGGTCTGGTGGATGCGGGGACGTCGGTGACCGTCAGCGGCGTCTCGGTCGCGCCGGGCGACATCGTGCACGGCGACGAGAACGGCGTCGTCGTCTTCCCCGCCGCCCACGTCGCCGACGTCATCCGCCTCGCCCACGAGATTATCGCCTTCGAGGCTGACATCTTCGGCTACTTCCGCGCCCCCGACTTCAGCCTGGCCGGCCTGAAGAGACGCCTGGGGGCATGACGACCGACCACCGACCACCGATGACGGACCACCGACGACTGACCACCGACCACCGAGCCATCGCCAATCTCCAATCCCTATTCCCCAATCACTTGCCATGAACACCCGTCGCCTCGGCCGCACCAACCTCATCGTCTCCGAACTGGCCCTGGGAACTGTCGAGCTGGGCCTGACCTACGGCATTCCGCGCCCCGGCGAGACTGGCCCGCCCGACGAGGCCGACGCCGCGCGCCTGCTCAACCGCGCTGTCGACGCGGGCATCACCCTCATCGACACCGCCCGCGCCTACGGCACAGCCGAGGCGGTCATTGGCCGCGCGCTGCGCCATCGGCGCGGCGAGATTGTCCTGGCCAGCAAGTTCACCCTGCTGGGGCCAGGCGGTCAGCTCTTGAGCGGCGACGCCCTGCGCGGCCACTTCTGGGCGTCGCTGGATACCAGCCTGCGCGCCCTGCGCACCGACTGGCTCGACCTGTATCAGGTCCACGCCGGTAGCGACCCAGCCATCCTGGCCGACGGCGTGCTCGCCGAGCTACTGGCCCAGGCGCGCGCGGCGGGTAAGATTCGCTTCGCGGGCCTCAGCGCCTACGGGCGCGAGTTGCCCCTGGCGGGCCTGGCGACGAACACCTTCGACACGTTGCAAGTCGCGTACAACGTCCTCGACCGCCGCATGGAGGAGCGGGTCTTTCCCCTCGCCCGGCAACAGGATGTCGGTATCGTGGTGCGCTCGGCGCTGCTCAAGGGCGCGCTCACCGACCGCGCCGACAGCCTCCCGCCTCACCTGGACGCCCTGCGCGTGGCGGCGCACGCCTTCCGCGCCCTGGCCGCCGACCTCCCCGGCCGACCCACGGCGGTGCAAGCCGCGCTACGCTTCTGTCTGGCTCACCCGGCCATCAGCGCGACCCTCATCGGCGTGCGCGACATGGCGGAATTGGAAGAGGCCGTCGCCGTGGCGAGCGCGCCCGCCATCCCCCTCGACGCCCTGGCCGCCCTACGCGCCCTATCCGTCCCCGACGAGCGCCTCCTCGACCCCGGAACCTGGGGCATCCCCTGACAATGCAGCCACCCTCGACATCTCGATGGGCGAACACGCATCGGATGATAACCAACCTGGGCGAGGCGTGGTCGGTCGTCGCTGGTCCGTGGTCGCCCTACGCAGGAACCAGGGGCAGGCTGGGAACCACGTCCAGGTCCCAGCCGCTACGGCGACCGTCGTCCCACGCGAAGTAGCCCGCCGCCCCGATCATGGCTGCGTTGTCAGTGCACAGCCAGATGGCCGGGTAGCGCACCGGGGCAGGCGACTGGGCGGCGATGGCCTCGCGCAGGGCGGCGTTGGCCGCTACCCCACCCGCCAGCAACACCTCCCGCGCGCCATAGGCGGCGGCCGCCTGGACCGTCTTGGTCACCAGCACATCAACCACAGCGTCCTGGAAGGCCCGCGCCACGTCGGCCACCGGGATGTCGCCGCCCGCCGCCTCGATCTCGCGGGTCAGGCGCAGCACGGCCGTCTTCAGGCCGCTGAAGCTGAAGTCGTACGTACCCGGTAGCCAGGCGCGGGGGAGGGTCAGCGCGCCGGGGTCGCCGCCGCCGGCCGTCCTCTGGATGGCTGGGCCGCCGGGGTAGCCCAGGCCAAGCATGCGCGCCACCTTGTCGAAGGCCTCGCCCGCCGCGTCGTCGAGGGTACTGCCCAGGGCCAGGTAGCGGGCGTGCCCGGTCATCAGCACCAGATCGGTGTGGCCGCCGGAGACGATGAGGCACACCAGGGGAAACTCAGGATCGGGCTTGTCCTCGTTGGGCGGCACGCGCAGCCAGTTGGCGTAGATGTGCCCTTCAAGGTGATTGACGCCTACCAGGGGCAGGCCGCGCGCCAGGGACAGGGCCTTGGCGGTGTTGACGCCCACCAGCAGCGACCCGGCCAGGCCGGGGCCGTAGGTAACGGCCAGCGCGTCCAGGTCGCCCCAGCCGACGGCCGCTTTCGTCAGCGCCTCCTCGATGACCGGCACGATGGACAGGATGTGCTGCCGCGAGGCCAGCTCCGGAAAAACACCACCGTACGGCGCATGCAATGCCTCCTGGGAGGCGACCACGTTGGACAGGACATGACGGCCATCGCCGATGACTGCGGCGGCGGTCTCGTCGCAACTGGTTTCAATCGCTAGAATCCGTCTCATCCTCGTCACTCCTGACCGTCTCGACTCGCCCGCTCGCCCGCCGCGGCCGCCTTGTCATCAGCTGAATGAACAACGCTGTCGCCACGAGACGCCCGATCGCTGACAGCACGAACATCAGCCGATAGCCCATCTGGTTGACCAGGGACGCGCCGATGAGGGGGCCGAGAAAAGCGGCGAAGAATACAGCAGTCTGGTACAGAGCCACGTAGCGCTCGCGCCCCCGGTCAGGCGTCATGGACAACAGCAGGTTGAACTGGGCTAGAGTATAGCCCGCCCACACGAAACCGCCAATGCTGTTGATGATGCCCACCTGCCACGGCTCCGTGATGACCGCCCAGATGAGGGGCAAGATCGGGATGATCAGGCCGCTGATGCGGAAGATGCCCAGATCGCCCAGTCGCGCGTAGCGCCGCCCCCACCAGCGCTGGCCGATGAGGGCGGAGACGCTATTGATGGCGGAGGTGACGCCGATGATGCCGGCGGTCGCGCCCAGGTCCTTGACCAGAAAGACATTGAAGTAGGGGGCCGCGATCTGGAGCGACAGGTTCCAGATGAGGGCGACGGCGGTGAACACCACGAAGGGCTGGTTGCGAAGCATCTCGCCGAAACCCGGCCCCTTCTCAGCGGGCGTGGCGGGGGTCTCGGCCTCCTCCGGCTCCGGGATGGCGGCGAAGTAGGCCAGGCCAATCATGCCGGCGACAAAGGCGAGGCCGAAGCCGGCCTGATAGCCGCCAGGGCTGCCGAGCCACTGGATGAGATAGCCGACGAGGGGCACCGTGATAAAGGTCACGACACCAATGGCGAAGTTGCGCGACGAGAAGTAGCGCCCGCGCAGGCGGATGGGGACAAGGTGGGCGGTGAAGGAAGTCCAGGCCGGATTCGAGAAGTTGAGAAAGAAGGTGCGCAGGCCAAACAGCAGCATCAAGGCGTAGATGGCTGCCTGACCCTGGGCGAAGAGGGGGACGAGGGCGATGGCAAGCAGGAGGCCGCGCCCGCCCAGGCCCGCCGACAGGAGAACGAGCTGCTTGCGGCGGCCCCACCACTCACCGAAGCGTGCGCCCGGTATGAGAGCGGCCGCACCGAGGAGACTCTGGAACGAGGTCAGCTGGCCGACCTGGGTATTGGTAGCCCCCAAGGCTAGAGCGTACAGCGACGTATACGACAGAACGATGGATTCGGCGATGTTGGCGAAGACACCGTCCCACCAGAAGAGGGTGAGCTGGCGATGGAGCCGCGAGTAGTGAATACCGCCAGGGATGAGCCAACGGAGAAGGCGCTGCCGCATGGGGTGGGCGTGACCCTAAAGGTCTCTGAGACCTTTAGGGTCTGTACGCAGCCGGCGCAGCCTGTCGACGCTGCCGATGGGCACGCCGGGCGTGCCGAGGGCCGTGCTGATGGCGGGGCCATGGAAGTCGCTGCCCCCGGCCGGAATGAGGCCATAGCGGCCAGCGAGGGCGACCAGGCGGCGAATGGTGTCGGGGGTATACGAGCCGTAATACGCATCGATCCCGGCCAGCCCCGCGTTGCGCAGTCGCGGCAGGAGGTCTTCGAGATGGAAGGGATCCCGATGCTGAGCCGCGGCCGGAATAGGGTGGGCCATGACCGGCACGCCGCCGTGAGCGCGGACGAACTGGATGGCCTCGACGGCCGTGAAGCGCGGGCGCGGCACGTAGGCGGGCCGCCCGTGGCCAATGTAGATGTCGAAGGCTTCACCCAGCGAACGCACGTGGCCCGTCTCCACAAGAGCCTGGGCCACGTGGGGCCGTCCCACGCTGCCCTGCGCCAGCTCGCGCACCCGCTCCCAACGCACCGGTACGCCCAGGCGGTTGAGAGCTTCCACCATGCGCTGACCGCGATGGACGCGGGCGTCGCGTAGCTCTGCGATACGCGCCTGGAACGGCCCTGGCGTGACCGGTATCCAGTAGCCGAGGATGTCCAGGCTACCCGCCTCGTGCTCGGTGTTGATCTCGATGCCGGGGATGACCTCGATGCCAATTCGCCGACCGGCGTCGAGAGCCTCGGCGACGCCGTCGGTCGTGTCGTGGTCGGTCAGGGCCAGGATAGTAACGCCCGCCTCCGCCGCGCGCTCGACCACCTCAGTGGGCGAGAGCAGGCCATCAGAGGCAGTGCTATGGGTGTGCAGGTCAGCGATAGGCATAATCAGGCAGCGTGAGGGCGAGCGCGGGCGATGATGGCGTCGCAGTCAACGCCTGGCGGCAAGCAGCCAAACACGAGGCCGCCGTCAGCGGCGAGGCGACCGGCGATGAACCCATCGGCGACGGCAGAGGGCGCGTGGCGTACCAGCAACGACGCCTGTAATGCCAGCGCCAGATGCTCGGTGAGCCACCGCGCCCGCGCCTCGTCGGCAGTGTTGACCTCGGTCTCAAGCCGCGCCAGGTAGCGATCGAGGCGGGCGTCGGCTCCCTGGGCGAGACGCGCCTCGGTCAGGTAGACATCCAGGGCGTCGGGATCGTGGCGCAGGGCGCGCAGCACGTCCAGGCACTGGATGTTGCCAGAGCCTTCCCAGATGGAGTTGACGGGCGAGTCGCGGTACAGGCGGGGCAAGACGCTCTCCTCGACGTAGCCGCTGCCGCCCAGGCACTCCATCGCCTCCAGTGTTACGGCTGGCGTGCGCTTCGTGATCCAGAACTTGCCGACGGCGGTGGCGAGGCGGGTAAAGGCGCGCTGGGCCGGGTCGTGGGCAGCCTGGTCGAAGCCGCGCGCCAGGCGGAAGGCCAGCGCCGTGGCCGCCTCCGACTCCAGGCACAGGTCGGCCAGGACGTTCTTCATCAGCGGCTGGTCGATGAGCAGCCGCCCGAAGGCGGAGCGGTGCGCGGTGTGATGAATCGCCTCGGCTACGGCGCGACGCAGCGTCGCCGCCGACCCCCAGGCGCAGTCTAGCCGCGTGTGACGCACCATCTCGATGATGGTCGCCACGCCACGCCCTTCCGCGCCCACCATGCGTGCCCAGGCCCCATCGAGCCGGATCTCGCTGGACGCATTCGAGCGGTTGCCAGGCTTGTCCTTGAGGCGGTCGATATGGACCGCGTTACGCTGCCCGTCGGGCGTGAAGCGTGGCAGCAGGAAGCACGACAGGCCGCCAGGGGCCTGGGCCAGAACCAGGAAGGCGTCGTTCATGGGGGCAGAGCAGAACCACTTGTGGCCGTGCAGGGTGTACTCGCCGCCGGGACCGTCCGCGCCGAGGGGCACGGCGCGCGTGGTGTTGGCGCGTACGTCGCTGCCGCCCTGGCGCTCGGTCATCGCCATGCCGAACAGCGCGCCGCGCTTCTGGTCGGCGGGCAGGCAACGCGGGTCGTAGGCGCTGGACAGGGCGCGCGGCTCCCACTCGGCGGCCACGTCGGGTTGCAGGCGCAGCGACGGCACGACAGCAAAGGTCATGGTCAGCGGGCAACTGGTCCCTTCGTCGAGTTGGTGACGCAGGAAGGCCAGCGCGGCCCGCGCCACATGCGCGCCGGGACGGTCGGATGTCCAGGGTAGCGAGTGAATCTCAGCCTCGATGCCCAGACGCATCAACTCGTGGTAGGCGGGGTGGTACTCGACCTCGTCGATGCGGTTGCCCCAGCGGTCGTGGGTGTGCAGGGTGGGCGCGTGGCGGTTCGCCAGGTCGCCCAGACGCAGCGTCTCAGCCCGGCCGAGCAGCGCGCCGTAGGCGTGGGCGCGCTCGGCGATCCAGCCGCCGCCCTCGCGCCCGACCGCCTCGCACAGGGCCGTGTCATCCGCAAAGAGGTTCGTGTCCTGGAGCGGCGGCGGCTGGTTGAACACGGCGTCGGGGGACACAAGCGCCGATACAGTGGTCATGGTCGATATCCCAGGCGTAGGACCAGTGACAAAGGACCGAGGACCAAGGACTCACCCCTCACTAGAAGGGTGTCATTGGTCGGCAGTCTCTGGTCTTCGGTCGCTAACCTCACCATATAAAAAATAGTTGGCCGTCGTGGCGACGCTGGCATCCCAGCCGAGGACACGCAACTGGAACTCGAGGTCGGCCGAGTCGTAGAAGACCTTGTAGATCTCGAAGCTGCGCCCGTCATTCAGGCGACGCGGGGCGATGACGTTCCCCTCGGCGGCGAAGGGCACATCGGCGGCGCGGGAGGTCTCGGCGCGGCGCGAGTCGATGAAGAAGGCGCGCCCGCCGGGGGCCAGCGCCGAGCGCACCAGGGACCAGAAGGAAGCAAAACGCGCGGGGGGGACGTGGCTGAGCCAGAAGCTGAAGAAGGCGACGTCGTACTGGCCGTCCGGCTGCCAGGCGAAGAGGTCGGCTACGACATGGCGCACCGGAGCGTCGCCGACGCGGGCGCGGTTGATAGCCAACGTCTCTGGCGATGAATCGACCACCGTCACCTCGTCCGCATAGCGCAGTAACTCGGCCGTCCACCAGCCCGTACCCGCCGCCAGCTCCAACACGCGGCCGGTCGGGCGAAAGGCGGCCAGGGCGCGTCGTACCTCCTCCACCTCCGCCCGCCAACGTGCGTTCCACTGTTCACCGTGGTCGTACTTCCCGCGCCGCTCGAACCACTCGTCGTATTCGCCGGCGCGGGCGCGGTAATAGGCCTTCTGTTGTTCGAGGCGCTCTAGCTCGGTCGTCACGACGCCTCGGCCTTCGCGTGGGGCGCGCGGGGGCTGAGGGCCTGAACCTGGCGTTCTGCGTGGTAGGAGCTACGCACCAGCGGCCCGCACTCGACCCAGCGGAAGCCCATCTCGACGGCTGCCTGGCGTAGTTCCTCGAACTCGTCAGGGCTATAGTAGCGAATGACAGGCAGATGCTTGCGCGACGGGCGCAGATACTGACCCACGGTGAGGATGTCCACATCCTGGGCGCGCAGGTCGGCGAACAGGCGCAGCAATTCAGCTTTCTCCTCGCCCAGCCCGACCATAAGGCCCGACTTGGTGAGCGCCGTAGGATCCAACTCCTTGGCGCGGCGGAGGACAGTCAGACTCTGCTGGTAGTCGCCCTGGGGGCGCACCGTCAGGTACAGGCGTGGCACGGTCTCAGTGTTGTGGTTGAGAATCTCCGGCGCCGCATCCATGACCGTCTTGAGGGCCACAGGGTCGCCGCGAAAGTCGGGAATGAGCACCTCGATGGAGCAGTCGGGGACCAGTTGGCGGGTGCGGCGAATAAGGCGGGCGAAGATGGATGCGCCGCCATCGGGCAACTCATCGCGGTTGACCGAGGTGACGACGGCGTGCTTGAGGGCCATGCGCTGGATGGCGCGGGCAACACGCTCCGGCTCCATCAGGTCGAGCACTTCAGGTCGGCCGGTCTTGATATTGCAGAAGCCGCAGGAACGGGTACACGTGTCGCCCAGGATGAGGAAGGTCGCCGTGCCCGCCCCCCAGCAGTCGCCGATGTTGGGACAGCCCGCCTCCTCGCAGACTGTATGCAGACCCAGGCCGCGCATCGTGCCCTTGATGCCCGCATAACTCTCGCCCCACGGCGGCGGAACCTTGAGCCACTCCGGCCGCCGCGTGTGCAGCGGGATGGCCTCGCGGTCGATGAAGGTACTCTTAACCGGTTTCACACGCTCTGTCATGCGGACCTCGTCTGTCTAGCCCAATGCTGGCTCGCTGCCGGCGGACCAAGGACGAACGACCAAAGACAAATGGCTCTTCTTGGTCCTTTGTCTTTCGTCCTTCGTCCGCCCCTCGTCATCATTCTTCCCCGAACGGCTCCCACTCCTGTAGCAGCTCCACTAGCAGCCGCACCCCATAGCCCGTCGCGCCCTGGGGGCCGAGGGCCGTGGGCGCGGTGTGGTAGGTCATGGACGCCACATCCAGGTGTGCCCACGGGATGCCAGCGTCGACGAACTCCTGGATAAAGATCGCCCCCACACTGGCCCCAGCCGGCGCCGGGCTGACCCCCGCCGAATTCTTGAGGTCGGCCACATCGGAGTCGAGGACGTCACGGTACTCACGGTACAAGGGCAGCCGCCATACGCGCTCGTAGCTACGCTCGCCTGCGGCCGCCAGGCGTTCGGCCAGCATATCATTGTTGCTGAACAATCCGGCGGCGCCCCGCCCCAACGCCATGAAAACCGCGCCGGTCAGTGTCGCCAGGTCCACCATCGCCTGGGGGCGGGGTGTTAGGGTCTGGGCGTAGCCCAGGGCGTCGGCCAGGACGAGGCGGCCCTCGGCATCGGTACTGATGATCTCAATGGTCTTGCCATTCATCGCCTTGAGGACGTCGGCGGGCTTGATGGCGTTGCCACTCGGCATGTTCTCGGTGGCGGCAATGATGCCCACCACGCGCAGGGGCAGGGCCAGGTCAGCGACGGCCTGCATCGCGCCCAGCACCGCTGCCCCGCCCGCCATGTCGCCCTTCATGAGCTCCATGCGCATGGCAGGCTTGATGGAGATGCCGCCGGTGTCAAAGGTAATACCCTTGCCGACCAGGACGACAGGCGCTTCAGCCTGGGGGCCGTAGTCGAGCACGATGAGTTTGGGCGGCTCGACGCTGCCCTGGGCCACGCCCAGCAACGCGCCCATGCCAAGGCGCTGCATCTCGTCACGGTCGATAATCGTCAGCCGCAGGCTGGGCCGCCCGGCGACCACGGCCTGGGCCGCCTCGGCGAAGGCGGTAGGGGTCAGAAAATTGGGCGGCTGGTTGACCAGGTCGCGGGCGCGGTTGACACCGGCGGCGATGGCCTCGCCCATGCGCACGCCAGTTCGAATCAGGTCCACCTTCTGGTCATCCAGCTCCACCAGTGTCAACTGCTCCAGGGCGGGGCGGGGGGGGTGGCCCGACTTGTAATCATCGAAGCGATACGTGCCCAGCAGCGTCCCCTCGACTACGGCGCTGGTCGCCTTGACCGGGTCAAGCTGGCCGGCCCCCGCGCCGTGTACCACCGACGCGATATGCTTCAACCCCAACTCCTGGGCCTTCTTGGCGGCCGCCGCTGCCGCGCGGCGCACGCAGTCCAGCGTAAACGCCTCCTGCTTGCCGATGCCGACCAGCAGCACGCGAGGCGCGGCGACCTTGCCGCCGCTATAGAAGAGCATACACTCGCCGACCTTGCCCTTGAAGTCGCCACTGTCCACGGCGGCCATGATGCCGCCCCCCAGAGCGCGATCGACAGCGCCGGTCGCGCCGCCTAGTGGAGCTACATCCTGGAACACATTGACCACCACGGCGTCGGCGGCGGTCTTCTCGAGCGAGCCTGTCTGTGCCTCAATGCGCATATCAACCTCGGGTACTTGGGATTAGGCTACAGTATAGGACCGACGGGAGAAATGCTCAAGACGCTGCTGTACTGCCCTCTATCCAGTACTCGCCGCCCTCCCAGACTTCCTTCTTCCACACCGGCACGATCTCCTTGAGGCGATCGATGGCATATTGGCAGGCGGCGAAGGCATCGGCGCGATGGGGCGTCGAGACAGAGATGATGACGCTGGCCTCGCCGATGTCCAGTCGTCCCAGCCGATGGGCCATAGCAACGCGCGCGCCCGGCCAGCGTGCGGTCACCTCGTCGCCGATCTGGGCCATAGCCTTCTCGGCCATGGGCGGGTGGCCCTCGTATTCGAGATAGTGGACCGACTTGCCGAGGTTGTTGTCGCGAACAACGCCGGTGAACGTGACCAGTGCGCCCGCGCCGGGGTCGGCAACGACCGCCTCGACCTCGGTGACGCTCAGGGGTTCATTCGTGATGAGGAACATGTGACGCTTACCTCCTCGCGCGGCATTGCCTGTCTGGCTCCCTCTCCCTTTGGGAGAGGGCTGGGGTGAGAGCCTTGGAGCGCGCTCGAAGGCCCCAGACCCTAACCCTCCCCAGAGGGAGAGGGAATAAGAGAACGCCCCCCGCTGACCGGCGGCAGGTAGGCGATCAGGTCGCCTGGCTGAACGACGGTGTCGAGGGTGGCATAGGCGTCGTTGATGGCGGCGACTGGGCGCGGCGTGCGCAGCTTGGGGTACGTGGCCTGGAGTTGCTGCCACACATCGAGGACGGTCGCCCCCTGGGGCACGTCGAAGGGGACCTGACGCGCGCCCACCGCCTCACGATAGGCGGCGAATAGCTGAACCTGAACAGTAATCATGAGCAGGTGTCCTGTCAGGGCGAGGTCACGACCTCGAGGGTCGGGGGCCGCAGCCAGGGCAGACCCTCGAGTATCTCGACGACCATGTCGTAACGGCGGAAGGGTGGGATGATGTACGCGCCGTTCACGTGCGCGCGGGCAGCATCGAGGAACTCCTGGCTGAGCCTGACACCCTCGGCGCGGCCGCCCGCCTCGCCTGCCTCACGCATGCGGGCACGTACCGCGTCGGGGATGACGATGCCAGGGACCTCGTTGTGGAGAAACTCGGCGTTACGGCTGTTGTACAGGGGCATGACACCCACCAACAGCGG
>WBZS01001062.1_pt2 | contig 11649 bp, 11 predicted proteins | sample 5204201 | NCBI WGS metagenome assembly WBZS01 (sample SAMN12344357, study PRJNA552823) | activated sludge metagenome | biome: Activated sludge suspended growth; feature: Nitrification reactor; material: Wastewater; isolation source: activated sludge from nitrification reactor of wastewater...
CGCCAACGATATGAAACGCACGCTCGGTCGGCTTGCGCATGAAATATTGGAAGCAAACCAAGGCGGCGAGAACCTTGCTGTGGCTGGAATTCTGAGGCGGGGGTATCCGATTGCTCGGCGGCTTGCGTTCTTAATGACTAACATTGAAGGGAACACCATCCCTTGTGCCAAGCTCGATATCAGACCATTTCGCGATGATCATCCTGGAACGGTGCCTGATGAAAGTGAAGTCCCATTTGAAGTCACGGGCAAGCGAATGATCCTGGTGGACGAGGTAATTTTCACGGGGCGAACTATCCGAGCTGCTCTTGACGCGCTGATGCACTTCGGGCGCCCCCAGGAAGTTCAGCTAGCAGTCCTGATTGATCGGGGCCACCGCGAACTCCCGATCCAACCGAACTTCACCGGCAAGGCAATCCAAACCCAGCGCGACGACCACGTCATGGTGCGAGTTGCAGAATACGATGGTGTCGACCTTGTCGACGTCACCGGCGCGAATGAGCGCCAAGTGAGCCAATAAATGTGTCGCCACCTACTTGATATCCGAACGATGAATTCCGACTCGATTGGGGAGTTGCTCGACCTTGCTGCTGACTACAAGTCACGGATCCAGAGCAAGAAGCCGATGCCTGAAGTGCCTCGAAGAGTGGTTGGCTTGCTCTTTTTTGAAGGCTCTACCCGAACCCGCGTTTCGTTCGAACAAGCAGCGCGCTACTTAGGATATCAAGTCTCAAACTTCTCAAGTACCGGAAGCTCGATGAGCAAGGGGGAGACACTCAAGGACACAATTCTCACCTTGAAGAATGAGCGTCTCGATGCCCTCGTCATGCGCCACAGAAGCTCTGGCTCAACGCATCTTGCTGCCAAGTTTTTTGGCGGACCGGTGATCAACGCAGGCGACGGGCAGCATGAACATCCGACTCAAGCTCTTGGAGATGCGCTGACGATCCTGGAGCGCAAAGGAAAGATCGCGGGATTGAAAATCGCCATCGTCGGGGACATCATGCACTCCAGGGTTGCGCGCTCTAATGCTTGGCTCCTTTCTCAATTAGGAGCGGAGATTCGATTTATCGGCCCTCGCGTTCTGATGCCGGGGGATATGTCTCTTTTGCCTGGGACTGTCTTTCATGACCTAGAAGCTGGGATCGCTGGAGCGGACGTTGTCATGTGCCTCCGGCTTCAAAAAGAGCGGATGCTAGACGGCATGATTTCTTCGGTTAAGGAATACACCAGGCTGTATCAAGTCAATCGCTCTGTACTGCGGCATGCCTCCCCGAATTGTCTGCTTATGCACCCAGGACCTGTTAACAGAGGTATCGAAATTGACGACGCGACTGCAGATTCAGAGAACAGCGCGATCAATAATCAGGTTGAGAACGGTATCTATGTCCGCATGGCCGCCTTGCATTGGGTTTTTGAAACGCCCTCTGCATCCAAGAAAGCAAGCAAAACAGCCAAGGTGAAGAAGTGAAAACCGTTCTGAAAAATGGTCGCATCCTCGATCCATCGCAAGAGTTAGATATCGTTGGCAGTGTCGTAATCGAAGACGACCAGATCACGGAAGTCGGCGAGGCGGTCGATGAATCCGACGCGAACGAAGTTTACGATTGCACCGGTCTTTGGATTTGCCCTGGCCTGGTTGACCCACATGTACACCTTCGCGAACCGGGTGAAGAGCAAAAAGAAACGATCAAGACGGGGACACAGGCCGCAGCTGCAGGTGGCTACACAACGATCTGTTGCATGCCCAACACGAATCCTCCCTTGGATTCGCCCAGCCTAATCGATTTTATCCTCGATCAATCAGCTTCGCCCGAAGCGGGCGGAGTCTTTGTTGCACCAGTGGGAGCCTTAACCGTTGGTCTCAAGGGCGAGCAAATTACAGATCTTGGTGCACTGAAGCGCGCAGGCATTATCGCCGCGAGCGATGAGGGTAACCCGATTCAAAGCTCGCTTGTGATGTCCAGGGCGATGGAGTTTTGCGTTCAGCTCGACTTGCCGATGATGGCGCATTGCGAAGACCTCGCATTAACCCAGGGAGGTTGCATAAATGAAGGCGCCATGAGTTCGCTACTCGGCCTATCTGGGATGCCTCGAAGCGCGGAAGAAATCATGGTCATGCGCAACTGCGTACTGTCTTTGCACACTGGTTGCCAACTCCACGTCCTGCGAATCAGCACTTGGGGAGCGGTTGAGATGGTGCGACAAGCCAAGTATCTGGGTGCGCCGGTTACTTGCGAGATAACTCCGCAGCACTTCATGTTAACCGAGGATTCGTGTTCAACGTTCAATCCGGTTTTCAAAACCCTGCCGCCACTGCGAACACAGCTCGACCTCGACATCCTGCTCCAGGCGCTTGCCGACGGCACGATCGACTGTATCTCGAGCGACCACTCACCGCATGCAATGTACGAAGTTCAGGTTCCTTTTGATGAAGCCCCGTTTGGAATGTCTGGACTCGAGAGCGTAGTCGGCGCGACGTTAACCGCTCTCGTTCATACCCAGATTCTGACTCCGCTCGAAGCAATCAGGAAGCTGAGCACTAAGCCAGCCCAAATCCTCCGGCTCGAAGCGGGCACACTTAAACCGGGGGAGACGCCGGTGGCACAGGTAACGGTGATCGATCCCGACGTTGAATGGACCTTCGATACGAACAAGACTTTTAGTCTTGGCAAAAACAACGCGTTCCATGGAATGGCGTTCAAGGGAAAAGTTGTTCTTACATTCTGTGGAAGTGAAATCTATCGCGACGCATTGCTTGACTCGAAGCGTTACGCCAGCGTTTTTTAGGACCTGCATCGTGGTCACGGCATTGTTCGCGGCGGGGTGCGTAACGAAGCCGCTTCCCGATCCGAATGACCTCAGGATCCCTGCGCACATTTCCGCTTCCCAGGCCCTCCAAAGGCTGCGGGCAGCAAACGAATTGCTGCAAGCCAGACAACAAGCCGGAACCATGACCCCGCCGCGTTCCAAACAACTCATAGTCCTCTACGCCAAGGATGTCGCGGCGGCGATGGATGAAAAGACGATGAAACCGACGGACGCCTGGATATTCGGCGCCGTCTACCGTAGCGCAGGGGACTGGAGCCAAGCGAAGTCCGCATATGAGAAGGCCGTCCAAGCAGCGACGAGCGAGGAACGCCGAATCAGCGATACGCTGAGGCTCGCTGAGGCATGCGTCCACATGGGTGAGGTTGAGCGAGCGATCAAGTTGGCGCACTCGACTTTTGATGCAACGCCCCAAGGAAAGCCGCCGATCTTGCCGGCGGTACTTCTTGAGATCGCGCCCCAAGCAATCGGTGGGAATTTTAACGAGCAACTTGCCGAGCTACTTGTGGGCGCGGTTGACCAGCATGAGCAAGCCGTTGTCGATCCCAGGTTTAGGCCGGGCCAGGCATTCGAGTATGCCAAACCGTTTCATATCAAACGGGCCTTAAGACTGGCAATCGCGCTTTATCAAGGCGCTGGCCAAACGGAGCGTGCGCGGCAAATCCAGGAACGGTTGAACGCGATTCCTCGTTAGCCAAGGTGCCGACTGGTATTCTTAATCTCGCCCCATGTGCCCAGTCCTTTTCAATATTTTTGGCGTCGAAATACGAAGTTTTGGGCTGATGCTCATGCTGGGCTTCTTGGTCGCAATCTTTGTCGCAAAGAAGCGCGCTCCCAAATTTGGGGTTACTGGCGACAAGGTCTGGGAGGCTGCGTTTTGGCTTATTGTTTCAGGAGTCCTTGGGGCCAGAGTTCTTTACATTGCTCAGGAATGGTCTTACTTTTCGATTCACCGCGAAGAGCTTTTCTCGCTTAAGTTCGAGGGGCTGACGAGTTTTGGCAGTCTTCTGTTCGGGGTGCCTACGCTTGCTTTCTGGTGTGCTCGAACAAAGACACCCTTCCGTGCAATGCTCGACATCTTCGGAATTCCATTTCTCGTTGCTTCAGCCATTGGCCGGATTGGGTGCTTACTAAATGGATGTTGCTTTGGAAGGGTGACTGAGGGTCCTTTTGGAGTCCACTTTCAAGGGTTAGAAGGCAATCATTTCCCTGCTCAGCTCCTTGATTTTGGAATGTTGCTCCTTGGGGCATGGCTACTCAGCGGCCTAGAAAAACGGGGCAAATGGAGGATGGGCGTGTCTTGCGGGTTGTCGCTGGTTGTGTTTGGCTTGAGCAGGTTTATCTACGAGTTTTGGCGCGCCGGTTCGATTGATGAAGTCAATCGCGGGATTGCAAGTTCGACGTACTGGGGTTCGCTGCCGATTACCGAGGCTCAGGCGATGGCAGGGGCTTTTATTGTCGTGGGATTGTTAATGGCACTCGCGTTACGAAGGGCGCCGCAGCCCCTGCCAGAGTCAACATTGGTCCCATAAGTCATATAGGTCTTATAAGACCTATGACCCGCGCAGGGTCTCAGCAGCACCCTGTTCTTCCATCTCAAGCTTGGCGGCATCCTCGCATAAGCACGAATCACTGCAAGCCCTACAAGCCCCGCGATCAGAGAACAACTGCTTCATCACCTGGCGCACTGCAAACACCGTTGCAACAATAACGCCCGCCGTCAAAATCAGAAGCTCAAGCCAGTGATTCACTTTTCAAACACCTTTGCCAGTTGATGAATTCCCACTGCTGCAAGATACGCCAAAGTCGTCATGTAGGTGAACGTGAAGATCGGCCATTTCCAGGAATTGGTTTCCCGCTTGATCGTCGCCAGAGTCGCCATACATTGACAGCATAGAGCAAAAAACACCATCAATCCGACAGCAGTCCAAGGGGTCAAAAGGGGCTTTCCATCGGGCCATTTAGCTTGCTGCAGAGACTTTCGCAAGTCAGGATTAGCTTCATCAACATCTCCGCCCAAGCTAAACAAAATCCCCATTGAACTGACCAAGACCTCGCGAGCGGGGAAGGCAGCGAGGATCGCCGTGGATATCCGCCAGTCGAATCCAGCAGGGACAAAGACGGGCTCAATCGCATGACCAAACCGCCCAAGGTACGAGTTCTCGATCTGCCTCTCAGCAAGAAAACCATCTTCAGATATCTGAGCCCTTCGCTCGGTACTCAGCAACGAATACTGCTGGCTCCAAAGCACCTTGGAATCCTCGGAGCGAGGGAAGTAGAGCAGTGCCCAGATGACGACGGACAGGGCAACGATGATCGTGCCGGCGGTCTTAACAAACACCTTGCCCCGTGTATAGACCGTGAACCAGACATCGCGTAACTTGGGCATCTGATACGGCGGCATTTCGAGCAGAAATGGAGTTCGCTGACCCTTAATGACGCCTCGATTCAAGAGATGCACAACCGGTATCGCGACGATCAACCCCACGAAGTGCATGGCAAACAAAGCAATCCCCGCCCAAACTGCTCCGAACTGCGGCTCGATAAAAGCACCAATCAGGAGGACATAGACAGGGAGCCGCGCCGAGCAACTCATTAGCGGAGCAACGATGATCGTAGCGAGCCGTGAACGCTGATCGGGCATCACACGCGCGGCCATGATCCCTGGGATTGCGCAGGCGAAGCTCGACAGTAAAGGTATAAATGCCCGCCCATTAAGCCCGCACCAGCCAAGCAACTTGTCCATCAAGAACGCTGCTCGAGCCAGATATCCAGTTCCTTCGAGAAGCGCGATAAACAAGAACAAGATCAAGATTTGTGGAAGGAAGATAATCACGCCACCGACGCCGGCGATAACCCCGTCCACCACCAGCGATTGAAGCATCGGTGTCGAACTCAACATCGGGCGCACCCACTCTTTCACCAAATCGACCACCCAATTGATCCCATCCATCAGTGGACCCGCGAAAGTGTAAATCGACTGAAAGACCAAGAACATGACGCCGACAAAAACTATGAGACCGAAGACGCGATGAGTAAGTACCGCATCAATGCGGTCTGTAAGAACCCTCGCTTTGTGCGAACTCCCTTGAGGCAAAACAGCTTCCGTGATCGCCCTGGCCCAGTCGTAGCGCCCACGTGTTTCCTGGCCTTGACTCGCGATTGCCGTGCGAATCTCATCGAACTCCCGAAGGAGTTCAGGGATTTCACCAAGGTCCTTGCGGAGCTCGGGCTCCGTTTCAACAAGTGCCTATTCAATTTGCTCGCGAGAAATGTCAATACCAGCCCGAGCAAGAGACTCCCGAAATCCCCGAGCCAATGCTTCAGATCCGACAAACTTGCGATGAGCCTCGCTTTGCTGCTTTGGGTTTGCGAGGTTCTCGTCGATCGCTAGCCGCAGTCTTTCCAACCCACCTTTCTTGCGAAGCGTGACGGGAATGACGTCCACGCCTAACTCATCAGAGAGCAGTGCCGCAAGCTTGTCAGGATCAGAGCCTTTCACGAGGTCCGTCATGGAAAGGACTGCGATAACCGGCTTCCCAAGCTCAAGAATCTGTCCAAACAGGAACAAGTTCCGTTCCAGATTGGAGGCATCAATGACGCAAACCAAAAGGTCTACCGGCGGGGAACTTGAACTTCTGCCGCGTACAATGTTCGCGGCGACTCGCTCGTCAATCGAAACCGGGTGAAGGGAATAGAGTCCCGGAACATCAAGCACCTCGATTTCTCGACCTGACTGGCGGTATGAGCCGATGGCCTTTTCGACCGTGACGCCAGGGAAGTTTCCGACCCTTTGACTTGCACCGGTCAAGGCATTAAACAGCGTGGTCTTTCCAGCGTTGGGATTTCCAACTAGCGCGATTAAGGGCGTCTTGGTTCTGGTTGGCATCGCTAAGCCTGGATCAATTCTATTTTGATGCCGTTGATCTCCTTTTTGCGGAGACAGAGGCGATAGCCTCTAAGTTCAATTTCAATGGGATCGCCCAGCGGTGCCACCTTGATAATCGAAAACTCTGCCCCCACGGTAAATCCCATTTCTTGAAGGCGCTTTGAGTGTGGTTGATCTTGAGCCACCGAGACAACTCGGGCATGCATTCCCTTTTTGAGACTGCGAAAGGTTGTGTCCATTGACTCTAAAATCAATCTACCCTTTTTTGTCGAGATTCGCCAGATGCGATGAACTCTCGACTTGGGCGGTATCTTTTAGTATGGAACGATTGCTTCTTGCCGCGCCTCGTGGTTTTTGCGCGGGAGTGGCCTATGCAATCGAAGTCGTAGACCTTGCGCTCAAGATCTACGGTTCTCCACTGTACGTGCGGCACGCGATTGTCCATAACGAATACGTCGTCCGCAGCTTCGAAAAGCGCGGTGTGATCTTTGTCGAAGACGTCACTGAGATTCCGAAGGGAAGTCCTGTCGTATTCTCAGCTCACGGCGTGTCTCCCGAGGTACGTAGGCAAGCAAGAGAACAGGAGCTGATCCTGGTTGATGCCACGTGTCCTCTCGTAACCAAAGTCCATAACGAAGCTAAACGATACGCAAGCCAGGGCTACTTCATGGTCTATATCGGGCATCACGGACACGTTGAAGCAGAAGGAACTATGGGAGAAGCTCCCAGCCAGATGGTGTTAGTCGAGACTCCAGCAGAAGCCGAAGCACTTGTCTTGCCGCCTCACGAAAAGCTTGCGGTTCTTACCCAAACTACACTGAGTGTCGAAGAAGTTGGTCGGACCATGGAGGTCCTCAAGCGCCGATTCCCGTACATCCACCTCCCGACCAAAGAAGATATCTGCTACGCCACCACCAATCGCCAAGGGGCGGTTCGAGTGATGGCAGAAGCTTGCGACCTCGTCGTGGTCGTGGGTTCAGTGACCTCTTCGAACTCAAATCGACTCCGCGAAGTCGCCGAATCGCTTGGTTGTGCGGCCCACCTAGTGGTCTCCCCAGATCAAATTGAAGAGAGTTGGAAGACAGACTATCCCGTGGTCGGCGTTACTAGCGGAGCCTCCACTCCGGAAGCCTTGGTCGAGGAAATAATGGGAGCATTGTTAAAGGGCAATGACCATGTCCAGATCGAGATTGTTGAAACCGTGAAAGAAGATGTTGAATTCTTGCCTCCCCGTGACTTAATTCAGCTTGCGATGAGCAAAAGTTAACAGTTGCCAGTGCAATTGCCGGCAAAGTTAGGAACAATAGGAGTCCTAACATGAACGATCACGATCTCTCTCGTCGCAAACTCCTCGGGCTCGGAGCAGCCGGCCTCGCGGTCACCGCATTTGGCACACCGATGAGCGCACTGGCTCAGGTCGCAAAGCCAGGGAAGTCGAAGAAAGCGAAGAACATTATTCTTTGCATCTCGGACGGGATGAGCGTCGGAATCCCGACGATGTGGGATCACTACTGCCAGCTTGAGCACGGCAAGAAGAGTTATTGGGCAGAGCTATTCAACAAGGATTACGTCATTAACGGACTCCAGGACACGCGCTCGCTGGGATCGTTGGTGACAGATTCGTCCGCCGCAAGTTCGTCGTGGGGAAGTGGTCGGCATATTTGGAACGGAATGGTCAATGCATTCCCGAAAAGCTCAAACAAAGACGAGTTCATACCGCTGCGCCCATTGATGCAGATATTGAAAGAGGACGGGAGGATGGGAACGGGGCTCGTCACGACGGCAACCATAACCCATGCAACCCCAGCTGGATGCAGCATCAGCCACGTCTCTCGAGACGAAGAGTGGATTATCGCCGAACGCTATCTCGACGCAGAGCTTGACGTGCTCATGGGCGGCGGAGCGAAGTTCTTTGATGCTGAAAAGCGCAAAGACAAGAAGGACCTGTTTGCAGCATTTGCGCGAAAGGGCTACACGATTTGCAGAACCGCTGGTGACTTGAAGGGGGCCCAAGGAGCCGCCAAGCTGCTGGGGATTTTTAGCGATAGCCACATGCCATACACGGTCGACCGAGACCACGATACAAATCTTGGGATCCAAACGCCTACTCTGAAAGACATGGCGCTAGTGGCTCTGCAAAAACTGAAAGGGAACTCACATGGCTTCTTCTTGCAGATTGAAGGGGCAAGAGTGGACCACGGTGCCCATACCGATGACATGGCAGCAGCGCTCTACGACCAGGGGGCTTTTGAAGATGCCGTCAAGGCTGCTGTCGAGTTTGCTCTCAAAGATGGAGAGACTCTCGTCGTCATCTCAAGCGATCATGGCAATGCCAACCCAGGCTTGACCGGCTCTGGAGAGGAGTACTTTGATTCCACCGCGGGTCTCAAGAGCCTGTCCGGAATGACAGCGTCCTACTCAATCCTCGTCCCAGCTCTTGTAGCCGGGGCAAAATCAGCATCCGACATCCAAGACCTGATTCAGAAGTACCTTGGACTCAAAATTGACGGACCAGCGGCTGATTTCATTTTGAGCGCATTGGTTGATTTGAAGAACGCAAAAACGCCCAACTACAAAAAGACCTATCCACTCTGGTGGCATGAACAGTACGATTCACTTCAATCGGCAATCTCAATCGCGATTCAGAATTGGACGAGCGTGGGCTGGACCGGTCGCTCGCACACAAGCGATTACGTCTTGGTTTCCGCCGTCGGCCCGGGCAGCGAGAATTTTAGGGGCTTGACTCAGAACACCTCCTGGTTCAATGTCTTCTTGGCACAACGCGGTTTGAAACATGAGAATCCGAAGATGAGTTTTGACGAAGCCTATGCGATCATCAAGTCACAGGGGGCCAAGCCTCCAGAGGACGAAAGTCTTGCGCACTGGCTCTAATCGGGCACTTTTTATGAACGTTCTTTGAACAATAAATAACAATCACTGAACCATAACCCATCTTTAGCAAAGCCCTGCTATCCTCAAGTTGCCAGCGCAAGTCAGCGATTCTATGGACAAGGTCCGAGTTCCGCGGCTGGCATCGTTAATCGATTGATTCGATGAACTATTTTGAGGAGAAGAGTTATGAAAAATCTAAAGCATTTTGCATTCGCTGCCTTGTTCGTTGGCATGGGCGCTTACGCCTCGGCCGAGACTATTTACGGAAACACGGAAAATAATCGCCTTATCTCGTGGGATTCGGCAACTCCAGGAACGATCCTTAACGACGTCGCTATTACCGGTATGGTGGCTGGAGACATCCTTCTCGGAATTGACTTCCGACCAGCGAATAACCTGCTTTATGGCGTGAGCGGATCAGGAAACCTGTACACAATTGATCGATACAGTGGTGCAGCGGTGTCGGTTCAAATTCTCACAACGCCTCCTTCGGGAAATAATTTTGGCTTTGACTTCAATCCCGCAGCAGATCGGCTCCGTATTGTTAGCGATGCAGACCAAAATCTGCGGCTTCTGGTTCCGACCACGACGTTTGTTGACGGTGCGCTTGCTTACGGCGCCGCAGATACAAATTTTGGAGTCAATCCGAACGTAGTGCATTCCGCATACACCAATAACTTTCCAGGAGCCCCTTCGACGGTCCTCTTCGGGATTGACTCGGATCTTGATATTCTGGTGAAGCAGAATCCGCCCAACAACGGAACGCTGGAAACCATTGGATCGCTCGGCATTGACATTGGAACCTTCGGAGGATTCGATGTCTCCCGAGGATCGCAAGTGGCCTACGGTGCATTCAACACTGCAGGAGCTGCGGGATCATCGTTCTACACGATGAACCTGAACACTGGCGCAGCAACCTTGGTTGGCGCGATCGGTGGCGGACAGTACAACGTGCGAGGCATGACAGCTGTACCAGAGCCAGCAACCATGATCGCCCTCGGCGCAGGCGCACTAGCCTTGATCCGACGTCGACGCAAGTCGGCTTAACTAAGCTGACATAAAAAGAGAGTGGGGCTTCCCAGGCGAGAGGGAGGCCCTTTCTCTTGCCCAATTGCCTGCCTCACTTTCATCGGTGGTAAGACTTAACGCAATGATGAATAAATTGTTCATGCAATATGCTGTCGAGATGTCTTTTCTTGTGTTAGTATAGAGAAATGGTCAAACGCTGTCACCTGGTTGCACTGCTCACTGTCCTTTGTTCAGCGATTTTCCCGGGCACGTCGAGTTTGGCGGTGCCACCCGATCTGGGCCAAGGATTTGTTGATGGTCGTTTGGGGGACCCCGACAGTACAGGAATCTCTCTTGGGGGCACACGACTCACGACGGGGAGTTCGAGCGGAGGATCCACGAGTGGCAGTACGGCAACAACGACGGCTCAACAAATGGCACGGGCGGAACCGCGAGTAGCGGTGGAAGTAACGGTTCATCGTCGGGCAGTGGTGGATCCACATCCAGTTCAGGAACTCTACAGGCAGCGGTGGTTCAACCTCGGGAAACAGCGCTACGCCAGACGATCCGTTTATCAAGCCAGATCATCAGGTCGAAATACGAGCTAATGGGGGCAAGGGCCCAGGAAACTACTGGTCTGGGACAAAGAACGACCTTAGACTAGAGTTCAAGTTTACAGAAGTCACAGCGATCTCCCAGATAATTGCTTACATTGCTAAGTCCGTTGATCAAGCCGTATCGGATATGGAGAGGTTCGACACGATTGATGTCCGCGGAGCACAGCAAATTAAGCGAGACTACATTTTTGACAGCACCCACTGGAATCACTTCATGTCCTGCTTTGTAGCACAAAGGTGGGAACCACCAGCGAATGCGCCCAATACGACCGATGAGCAATTTGCAAGAGCGCTCTATGTCTATGGGAAGCAAGACGGAGCCATACTGACGGACGCGCGAAACGATGGACGTGCCGTGGTTACCTTTGGAATGTCCGTTCTTTTTTCCGGTATGAAGGATGCGGAATCCTTCAT
>WBZS01002427.1_pt1 | contig 11640 bp, 13 predicted proteins | sample 5204201 | NCBI WGS metagenome assembly WBZS01 (sample SAMN12344357, study PRJNA552823) | activated sludge metagenome | biome: Activated sludge suspended growth; feature: Nitrification reactor; material: Wastewater; isolation source: activated sludge from nitrification reactor of wastewater...
GCACGCCGTCGATATGGCCGAGAACGACTTCTTCGATCACAACTCGCTCAACGGCGACTCACCCTTCGATCGCATGCAGGCCGCGGGCTACCACTTCAGTTCAGCCGGCGAGAACATCGCCGCCGGTTACGCTTCGCCCGCCTCGGTCATGGCCGGTTGGATGAACAGCGACGGACACCGCGCCAACATCCTTAATTGCAGCTTCACCGAGATCGGCGTCGGCTACTACAAGCTCGCCAACGACACCGGCGATTTCAACTACGTGTATTACTGGGTCCAGGACTTCGGTCGACCGTAAGCCCGGAGTGCTGCTCACCAACGCAAACGCCATCCCCTCGGATGGCGTTTGTGTTTTGGGGGATAATGACGATATGCTGGATGTCAGCCAGATCGACTGGGTCGCCGTCGTGATCGCGCTTGTCGTGATCGCCGTTATCTGGACGATCGTGCAGCGCGCGCTCAAACTCACCCTGCAGTTGTTCACCTGCGGATGCGCCGTGCTGGCCGGGATCGTGCTGGCTATCGCCGCACTGATCTATATCGCGCCTCAGTTTCAGTAAAAGTCCTTCATCGAACAAACGCAAAACAGCCTGCCGGCGCAGTTCATGCGCCGGCACGCTGTTTTGCGTTTCCACGAGACGCTCCCGGAGCGATCATCCGGCGGTGTCTCGATTCAGGGCCTACGTGTTCGGATCCTCGGGACGTTTGCCCGCGGCGCTGCTAAACGCCACGCCCAGCGCGAGACCGATCGCCAGCCCGGTGATGAGGCCATAGCCCTGACGGTTCCCGCCGCTGTCAGACGACGGCTTTGTCTCAGGCTCGGTCATAGCACGCTCCTCGATCATCGCAGCGCGGAAGATCAGCGCCCTTTGGGCATCACCAGCCACATCAGCAGATACAGCGTCACGCCGGGGATGCCGCCGGGGATCGCCGTGAGCAGGAAGAACAGCCGGAACCAGACCGAGCTGATGCCCGTCCACTCGGCCAGGCCGCCGCAGACGCCCAGGAACCAGCGATCCGACGACGACGTACGAAGTTGCGATCTTGCCATCATGTTGACCTCCACGTCTTATTACGCGCCATGCCGCCACGGGTTGCTGACACGGGCCTGACGGGAGAGCAAAAGCGAACGTGCCCTAAGCCGAGCGACGTGCGTCCAGCCAGGCGTCCAGCGCTTCCAGCGCCGCCGGGACACCGCGGCGGCCATAGCCGATCCGAAAGCGATCCACCGGTGTCGGCAGCAGCCTGGAGCTGTAGATGCTGGACGGCAGAAGCAACACCCCGGCCTGCTCCAACAGATCGCGGCAGAAGATCTCGACGCCTTCGGCGCCCCGAAAGCGGGGATAGGCCACACAACCACCCTCGGGCGCCCGCCACTCGAATAGGGCCTGTCGCGCAGAGAAGAACGTTTCGAGCAGCGCCAGGTTGTCGGCCACCAACGCCCGGTTGCGGGCCAGGATCCGCTCGCGAGATTTGAGCGCGATCGTGGCCAGCACCTCGCTCGGCCCGGCATTGCAGATGGTGGTGTAATGCTTGAAGCGCTCAAACCGGCTCAGCAGTGCCCGATCTCGAGCTGCGATCCAGCCAATGCGCAGGCCCGGCAGCCCGTAGGCTTTCGACATGACGTTGATCGACAGACCGCGCGCTGAGACGTCCGCCGCCTGCGGCAGCTGCCGGCGCGGATCGCGCTCGAGGCCGCGGTAAACCTCGTCGGAGAGCAGATAGATGCCGCGCGCCTCGGCCAGATCCGCCAACGCGCGCCAGGTCGTCGGCGCGATCACCTTGCCGGTGGGGTTGTTGGGAAAGTTGACGGCGATCAGGCGTGTGTTGGAGCGCAAGGCCGCACGCACGTCATCGAGATCGAGCTCCCAATCCGCTTCAGGCCGCAGCGGCACTCCCGTCACGGCGCACAGCTGCAGCGGCAGCTCCTCGAACGACTGGTAGTTCGGCACGAGCACAATGGCGTGATCGTCGGGCCCGAGCAGCACCTGCATCGCGATGTAGATGGCCTCGCCGGCTCCGGCAAAGCACAGCACATCGTCGGCCGTCAGGGTCTCGTACGTCGTCGCGATCGCACGGCGTAGCGCCGGCGCGCCGTAGGTCTCGGTGTAGCCCAGGCGCAGCGTCCGCCAGGCTTCACGATCCTCGTCGTCGGCCCAACTCAAGAGCTCGGCGACTTCGACGCTCTCCATGTCCGAGGCCGTCAGGTGGTGGCGGGCCTTGAATTCCCATTTCGAGAAGTGCGCTTCTAAACGAAAGTCGGGCAGGCTGGGCATCCGGTCTCCTGTGAATCACGCGACTCTGCGCCCCATCCTAACAGGAATACGAGGCAAGAAACGCAAGAGGCCCGGTGCGCTGCGCGCACCGGGCCTCTTGTCGTTTCTTGCCGGAGTGTGGGTCGACTTAGAAGTCGCCGCCCATGCCGCCGCCGCCCTGGGGCATCGCGGGCTTGTCCTTCTCAGGAGCGTCCGTGATGAGGGCATCGGTGGTCAGGATCATGGCCGCGATCGAAGCAGCGTTCTCGAGCGCGCCGCGCACGACCTTCACCGGGTCGATGACGCCGGCCTTGATCATGTCCGTGTACTGGTCCGTGAGGACGTTGTACCCGATGTTCTTGTTCTTCTGTTCCTTCGACTGGCGGCGGACGGTGTCGATGATCACCGAGCCGTCCTGGCCGGCGTTCTGGGCCAGCTTGCGGATCGGGGCCTCGAGCGCCTTGCGGACGATGTTGATGCCGACCTGCTCGTCCTCGTTCTCGACCTTGAGCTTCTCGAGCGAAGCCGCGGCGTTGATCAGCGAGATCTCGCCGCCGGGCACGATGCCTTCCTCAACCGCGGCGCGCGCGGCCGAGAGCGCATCCTCGACACGGTGCTTCTTTTCCTTGAGCTCGACCTCGGTGGCCGCGCCGACGCGGATCACCGCGACGCCGCCCGCCAGCTTGGCCATGCGCTCCTGGAGCTTTTCCTTGTCGTAGTCCGACGTGCTCTTCTCGATCTCGACCTTGATCTCCTCGACACGGCCCTTGATCGCCTTGGCCGAGCCGGCGCCGTCGACGATCGTGGTGTCGTCCTTCGACGAAACGACCTTCTTGGCGCGGCCCAGGTCGCTCAAGGTCGTGCTCTCGAGCTTCTTGCCGAGCTCTTCGGTGATGACGGTGCCGCCGGTCAGGATCGCGATGTCCTGCAGCATGGCCTTGCGGCGATCGCCGAAGCCCGGGGCCTTGACGGCCAGGACGTTGAGCATGCCGCGCAGCTTGTTGAGCACCAGCGTGGCGAGCGCCTCACCGTCGACGTCTTCGGCGATGATGACCAGGTCGCGCTTGCCGATCTGGACGAGCTTCTCGAGCACGGGCACGATGTCGGCCGCGGCCGAGATCTTCTTGTCGTGGATGAGGATGTACGGCTCGTTGATGACCGCTTCCATCGTGTCGGGCGAGGTGATGAAGTACGACGCGATGTAGCCGCGATCGAACATCATGCCCTCGACGAACTCGACCTCGTTTTCGAGGCTCTTGCTCTCCTCGACCGTGATGACGCCGTCCTTGCCGACCTTGTCCATCACGTCGGCGATCAGCTCGCCGATGCTGGCATCCGCGGCCGAGTTGGTCGCGACCGAGGCGATTTCGTCCTTGGTGTCGATCTTCTGCGACATCTTGCGCAGCTGCTCGACCACGGTGTCGGTGGCCTGCTCGATGCCGCGCTTGACCATCATCGGGTTGTAGCCGGCGGCCAGGGTCTTGAGGCCCTCGGTGACGATCGCGTGCGCGAGCACGGTCGAAGTCGTCGTGCCGTCGCCGGCGATGTCGTTGGTCTTCGAGGCGGCTTCCTTGAGAAGCTGAGCGCCCATGTTCTCGTACGGGTCCTCGAGCTCGATCTCCTTGGCCACGGTCACGCCGTCGTGCGTGATCGTCGGCGCGCCGAACTTCTTGTCGAGCGCGACGTTGCGGCCCTTCGGGCCCAGGGTCGTGGCGACGGCGTTGGCCAGGATGTCGACGCCGCGCTGCAGCTTGCGGCGGGCTTCTTCGCTGAAAACGAGTTGCTTGGCAGCCATGGTGGTGTCTCCGTGTTACGTGTGCGTGTCACAAGGCTTCAGGCGTTGGACGGCCATAACCGCCGCCACTCTCGCCAGACGCCCTCAGGTTATTTCTTGGCCTTCTTGCCGCTGTCGTCGACGATGGCCAGCAGGTCGCTCTCGCGCAGGATCAGGAGCTTCTTGCCATCGACCTTGAACTCGGTGCCGGCGTACTTGGCGTACAGGACGACATCGCCGACCTTGACGTCGAGCTCGACGCGCTTGCCCGAGTCATCGCGACCGCCAGGGCCGGCCGCGATCACGCTGCCGCGCTGGGGCTTCTCTTTGGCCGTTTCGGGCAGCACAATGCCGCTCGCGGTGACCTCTTCGCTCTCGATCGGCTCGATCACGACACGATCACCCAAAGGCTTGAGGGAGATAGACATAATTGTTCTCCTGGAAGGTTAAGGATTATTTAGCACTCGATCTCATCGAGTGCCAGACCGACTTCAAATATTAGTCAAAAGTGGTCGGCTCGTCAAGACCCAATTAGCAACTTATTGACTCGACTGCTAAGCCTCTGTGGAAGCGCGGCAAAAAGGCCGGGTGCGTCTCAGGACAGGGTCCCCTCCCTCAGGGGAAAAGACAGGCGAAAAACGGTGTGATGCGAAGGTCGGGGCGGAGCCTCGACCTTCGCATCACACCGTTTTCGCCCTACATCCTGCTGGCTGAGCAGGAACATGAAATCGCGCTGGAGCGATCAGCGAGTGGGGTCCAGGACCCGCCCCACGAACAGGATCGTACCGGTTTGGAGGTCGCGGATGACGTAGAGATACGGTCGATCGATCGTCAGGGCGAGCGGCTGCGTCGAGGGCGGCACGGCGCCGGCCTCCATGATGAGCGCCGTGGCCGCAGCCGCTTCGGTGCCGGTCTCGTCGAGCGTGATGTTGGCCTGATGGATCACGGCACTGATGTACAGCTGGCGCGTGCCGTCGATGCCCGAGAAGTCGGCGCGGTCTGGATCGAACGGCGCCTCGAGCCCGAGCGCCGCCAACGCCGAGGCCAGCCCGAATCGGCTTTCGTAGTTCAACTTCGGCATGCTCAAGATCACTTCGGTGCCGACCATCCCGGCGAGCGTGGTGTCAAACCAGGCCTGCGACAATCGGCCCTCAAGAGCGTCGAGTTGACCCGGATCCGGGACGAGCGCGACGAACGAGATGCGCCCGCCGGCATAGGGCACCTCGAGGACCTGCACGCCGTCGATCGAGGTGTACGGATACGTATCGGTCCGGCCGATCCCCGGGGCCTCGACGTGGTCGCCGGCTTCCGTGGTGAAGTCGAGCGGATCCGGAAGTGGAATGAACTCGTTGGCCCACCCCCCCTTGAAGTAGATGGCGTTGGTCAGCGCGAGGCGAGTGTCGGGGCTGAGTTGACCGGGCGGCACCAGATCCGTGATGCGGTCGGCGGTCTGCTCGGCGACCCAGCGGTTGATCTCACCCGCTGCGGCCGCAGAATCGGCGAAGTCGACGGTGCGCAGGCCGGCGCCGTAGTACTCGGCCAATTGATCGAGATAGGTTGGCTCGAAATGATAGCCCTGTTGCCCCCAGGCCGCGTTGGCCACGCGCAACTGAAAGCTCTGGTCGGGCTGCGGGGTCCCTGACGGATCGGGCTGCGGCGTGGGCGCCGGGGCGCTGAGGTCCTGATCGAGCGCGCTCAGCGCCGTGTGGAGCGCCGCGCCCTTCGGGAAGTGAAACACGGCCGCGATCTCGGCTTCGGTGTCGCCACGCGCGCCGACCTGCGCCAGCGCAAAGGCGCCGGCGACGCTGTACGGCGAGAAGATCAGGTTGCCGTCCTCGGTGCGCAGGGCCTGGTAGAGGTCGAAGGCAAAGGCTCGCTGGCCTTCGGTGAGCGTCCCGATCGCGGCCGGGTCCGCCGAAGCCGGCAAACGTTGCCGATCACTGCGGATCAGGCCGACGTCGGGCGTCGGGGTCACGGCCCCCGGCTGGAGCGGAAGGCTGCAGGCCAGGCTCACAACCGCCCAAAGGGCGATCCAGTTCCACGGGCGTCGAGACATGGCGGCCTCCTGTGCAGGCTCAAGGTGTCGTGGCGTCGTCTTCGGTGGCGCGGCCCAGAAAGCCGTCGATCAGGGCGCCGACCTTGTCGGCGTTGGGGAGGCTCACCGAGCCTCCGCCGGGCGAGGTCCAGGGGATGACGTAGTCGCCGTCCATGGCGTAGGTGCCGATGGCGTCACGCGGGATCTGCGGCCCGGCGCAGAGCAGCATCGCGATCTCTTCCGGGCTCAAGTCGGTACGCACCGAACCGCGCAGCGCGGCCAGCATCGCCGGTAGACGGGTCAGTCCGTCGCCCGAGAAGACGCGGTCACGGATCGCGAGCGCGACCAGCTGCTGTCGCTTGATGCGCTCGTAGTCGCTGTCCTGATGCCGCGTGCGCGCGTACCGCAGCGCCGTCAGGCCGTCCATATGCTGCAGACCCGGATCGACCTCGAACACGATCGTGCCGTCGCCCTCCTGGGCCGGGAACTGCGAATCGTAAATGCGCTTGGGCACGTCGACGTCGATGCCGCCCAGGGCGTCGACGAATCGCACGAAGGCGTCGAAGTTCACCAGCACGTAGCGGTCTACGGCGAAGCCGAAATTGCCGGTGACCGTGGCCTTAAGCTGGCCGCCGCCGCCGCCCGGCACATCGTAATTTTCGCCGTAGACGTACGCGAGGTTGATCCGATCCTCCGAGATGCCTGTGATGTCGACGTTGGCCTGCGCCACCCATAGGTCGCGCGGTAAGGACAGGACGCCTGCCTCATGCTTCGAAAAGCGCAGGTTGGCGAACATCAGGGCGTCGGTGCGGCTGGGGACGCTGTAGTCGCCGATGCGGTCATCGACGCCGAGGACGGCCAGGGTCATCTGCTCGGGCGCGCCGCAGAAGCCGCCGGCGCCCGGGCTGGGCAGCGGCTCCTGGGTGGGCGCGCCCACTTCGGTTGGGGCCACCACGCCGCTGGCATCCACGGCGATGGCCACGGGGTTGCGAAAGAGCAGCCGAAGCCAGCCCGGTCGAACGACACTGACGACTCCAAACACGGCGATGACCATCACCATCGCCGTTCCGGCGCCCAAAACCACGCTTCGAAAGATACGATCCATGTCTGGTAAACGATTCTAACCCAGGGTTGGTTCCAGCCCGGGATTCGCCATGTGTTTTGCGAAGTTTTGTCACCGTCAGCCCTGTCGGGAAGAGACCGGCGAAAACGGGTGGCGCGAGGGTCGGGGCGGAGATCCAACCCTCGCGCCACGCAGTTTCTCGCCCCGGTGACCGCTGGTTCAGCCATCAAGCAGACAGCGGCGAGAGATTCCTTCTTGACAAGGATGATCCAATTCGCTAATATATCGAAATCTGATATATCGAGAGTTGAGCAACCGATGTCTGACGAATTCGCCCTGCCCCTCACACCGGCCGCGTTCCACATCCTGTTGGCCCTGGCTGGCGGTGAGAAACACGGCTACGCCATCATGCAAGACGTAACCACCTTGAGCGACGGTCAGGTGCACCTGGGGCCCGGGTCGCTGTACGGCACGATCAAGCGCCTCCTGGCGGATGGCTGGATCGATGAGGCGGGGGACCGCGTCGCCGAGGGCGACGAACGCCGCCGCTACTACAGATTGACTGAGCTCGGCCAGCGCATCGTGCGCGCCGAGGCGCTGAGGCTGGCGCATCTCGTCGACCAGGCTCGCGCGCGCAGCCTCCTGCCGCGCACCTCGGGGATGAACCTATGAACTGGGTGACGACTTCCACCCGTCTCTATGCCGCGCTGATGAAGCTCTACCCCAAACGCTTTCGCGAGGTGTACGGGGACGAGTTGCAGCAGGTGTTTCGCGATTGCGCACGCGATGGGCACCGCAGTGGCGGAGTCTGGGGCGTCGTTCAGGTTTGGATGGGCGTCTTGCCCGACCTTTTTACCACTGCGGCGGAACAACACGCCGAGGAGGACATTGCTGTGTCACACAAGATTCTCAGTCGGACGCTGAGCGGGTTTCTCGTTGGGACGCTGAGCGGGGCCGGCCTGATCGGAGGCGCACTCTGGATCCTGGTCGGTGCTGTGAGCTTTCTGCGTCCGCCCGGCGTGCCGGGCGGCATGTACCGAGATGTGGAGGATCTGCTCCCGATGTTCTTTTCCGGGATGCAACTGGTGTCGATGGGGCTGATCGCCATCTTTCTCATGCCGGGCCGCCAGTGGTCGTTGCCCTACCGTCTGCTGCTGCTGGTCGCTGCCGGCGGCGGTGTGGTGACCGCGGGCGCCTGGCAGCTATTCGCGGCATCCACGGACTGGATGGTCCTGATCACGGGTCACCTGATCCAGACCGCGTGCATCGCGCTGGTCGGGCTTGGGCTGCTCCAGCAGGCCCGGTCACGCACCTGGGGCGCGCTCCTGTTGACCCTGGCGGCAGCCATGCTCTTCTTCAACTTCGAGGATTGGCGGACCCTCTTTCTCGCGCTCTCCGGCGCACTGGCGATGAGCCTGATGGTGTTGGTGTTCCGATCGGTGCCGGGGCCGCACCCGAACGCGCCCGCCTTGAGCTGAACGCAGACGACGGACGGCCAACCTCGATCCGGGTCGGCCGTCCGTCGTCGTTTGTGCGGAAAGGGGAACCTACGGCGTCTGGTGTTCGAGCACGTACTGATCACGCTGCGCGGTCAGACGCGCCCAGATCTCGCCCGGCACCATCGCAGAGACGGCCGACTTGGCCGCATCGGCGTCCGCTTCGGCGCGCGCCGGGAAAGCCGGCACGGTGTAGGTCGTCCCCGAGGCCGTGACCTCGAGGGTGGAGGAGCTGCCCCCGACCGGAATATCGTCGGTTTCGCTCCAGGGCGTCGAGAACACATCCAGGCTGCGCAACGTGGTGTAGAGCGCATCCAGCTGGTCGGTCGTCACGGTGAAGGTCTCAACCCACGTCGGCGGGTCCGAGAACGAATAGTCGGGGATGTACTCGACCAGGCCGGCGCCGTCGGCCGCGATCGAGACGGTGTAGGAGTAGTGATAAGGCGGCGGCAGGCTGCCCTCCTGCCACGCATAGCGCACGGTGAAGTCGGCCGGGCGCGTCTCCGGCGCCGTCGGACCGACGTTCAACGTGGCGCAGGCCAGAGTCGCGGCTGCCAGGCCCAGGAGGGGCCACCAGGTCGTCGAAGCCATTCCTCACCCCCGGGCGGCGCGCCAAGATTGGGCTCACGCGTTCGGACGCGTCGGCTGCCTGCCGTTATACCACCGGTGGCGGTTCGAGCGCCTCGGTCGGCGGCGTCATGGGCGGCACGCCACGCACGTAGGGCTGCAGACCGAACCGCGTCAGCATCACGGCGCCGATACCCAACACCGGGAGGATGAACCAGGCGATCAGGGCACCCACATAGGGCAGACTGGCCACCAGATAGCCGACGATGCTGATCAACAGCGTGCCCGTCGTCGTGGCCGCCACCATGTTGACGTTGCGCAAGCCGAAGGCTTCAGCCAGGCGCGCACCAACGAGCTGACCGAGCGCGATCCAGCCAAACAACCAGGCCATGCCGTAGAGCACACCCACCACCAGCGCGCCCAGCAGGCTGAACGGGATCAGACAGATCGTGAGCGCCAGCAGGACGAAAATCAACATCAGGACCGGCACCGCGATCGCGGTCAGGAGGCCCATGAACATCGACGGCCACGGCGCCTGGCGCAACGTGGCGGTGACGCGCGTCGTCTGATCGGGCGCAAAGGCCGAGACCAGCAGCGCCAGGCCTGTGGCGGTGAGGATCCACATGACCGCCTGGAAAAAACCGAAGATGATCCCAAACAGCCCGCGGCTCGGGTCATCGGCCGAATTGACCGTGTCATTGGCATCTACGACGATCCCGGGACCCACCGGGAAGATGTTGGTGAGCCCGGGCGCATCGGTGACTGAGCCGCCGACTGTGGCCCCTGCCGCGCGCTCGAAGGAGCCGCCGGTGCGGGTCACGTCGCCGGCCACGTTCGCGGTCTCGGTCAGCTCCAGGCTGCCGCCGATAAGCGACACGGCGCCGTTGACCTCGCCCGAGACGATGGTGGAGCCGCCGAGGAGGACCACGTCGCCCGTGACTGTGGCGCCGTCCTCGATCGTGACCGTCCCACCCAGCACAAGCAGGTCGCCGTCGATGGTGTCGCCGGCGGCCAGCGTGTAGTCGCCGCCCGTGATCGTGACATCGTCGGGGAACGGCGCGGCCAGCACCGGTTGTGCGGTCGCAAACCCAAGGGCGAGGACCACGGCCAGCGTAGCGGCCGCTTTCGAGAAGAACTTAGCCCACATCATCATCTCCTACACCGGACGGCGCGTGGTCGAGAGCACCAGCCGTCCCATCCAGATCAACCAGGCGCAGGTCGCGGCCAGGCCGAGTAACAGGCCAGCCCACACAACCGGCGACGCCAGCGCGACCCGCGCGACCGTCATCGCCGCCGCCAACAGGCCGCTCACCACGCGCAAAGAGATCTCGGCGCTGGTCTGCAGCGCCAGCGAAGCGGTCGGTTGGCCGAATGCGCTCGCCAGCGGAGCCAGAAAGGCGGCGCCGCTGCCGAAGACCGCCAGGAGCGGAACAAGGGCGCCCAGGCCCAGGGCCAACGCGCCCAGCCAGCTCGGGCGTTCGCGCCGGCGTTGCGTGAGGCGCGCGTTGAACCGGGTGCTGAACCCCCGGCGCGGCTCGAGGACGGGCAACAGCTCGGGAGCTTCGCTCAACACGTGCTCGGCCTCTTGCAACATCGCCCAGAGACGGGCGGCCTCGGGATCAGAGTCAATCTGCGCAGTCATTTGACGGCGCAGCGATTCATCAAGTTCGCCATCCAGCGCTGTGTGCATGCGGTTCTTCAGCGTCTCATCGACCATCTCGCATCACCACCTTCCAAAGCTTCTCAACCGACAGCCGCCGTCCGCGCGAGTTGCGGCTCGGGGCCCAACAAGCGACCGAGCGCTTCACGCGCGCGATGCAGGCGGCTCTTGACGGCCGATACGGTCGCGCCCGTGGCCTCCGAAATCTCCTCATAGGAGAGATCGTTCCAGTAGCGCATGACGACCATCCGGCGATCTTCCGGCGGAAGCTGCTTCAGCAACGTCTCCAGCTGCGCCGCTCGTTCGCGGCGCGACACCTCGTGCTCGGGCCCGGGTGTCGGGTCTTGCAGCGCGATCTGGGGCACTTCCGCGTCATCCTCATCGACCGACAACCACGTCACCCGCCGCTTGCGCAACAGGTCGATACAGTAGTGACTGGCGATCGAAAACAACCAGGTCTTGAACGACCGGTTGCGGTCATAGCGAGCCAACTGAGACCAGGCGCGCAAAAACGCTTCCTGGGCGGCCTCTTCGGCTTCCGCCGGGTCGCCCAGCATGCGATAGCACAGGTGGAAGACCGGTGTCTGGTACATCTCCACCAGGCCGACAAAAGCGCGCTCGTCGCCAGCAAAGGCGCGCGCGATCAGATCCGTCTCGCTCACGAGTTCCTGCCGTTCCTCGGGACCAGCCGGTTTGCCCTGCGGTGGAATAGGCGCCCACGGCACGCAGGAGACTGGCAATCCCTTGTACGGATTATAGAGGCATGGGTTGCGGAGAGCTTGGGGCGGGG
>WBZS01001813.1_pt2 | contig 11632 bp, 11 predicted proteins | sample 5204201 | NCBI WGS metagenome assembly WBZS01 (sample SAMN12344357, study PRJNA552823) | activated sludge metagenome | biome: Activated sludge suspended growth; feature: Nitrification reactor; material: Wastewater; isolation source: activated sludge from nitrification reactor of wastewater...
TAGACCAGCTGGGTGTACTCGTTCACCTCGCCGCCGCCGATCGCGCGGAAGCTGGCGACGAAATTGGCGCCGATGTTGGCGGAGCGCACGGTCATGCCCATGACCTCGCCGAACACGGCCTCGATGCGATAACCGGGGATGTCGTTGGTGGTGACGATCAGCATTGCTGCATCGTATTGCGCCCCGGGGCACCGGCACCCGCCTGCTGAGCCTGCCGAGACCCGTCCCTCGCCGGTCGAGCTCCGTCCCCCGCTGGTCGAGCTTGTCGAGACCCTCCACTGCCGAGAGCGGTTTCGACAAGCTCAACCGGCGAGCGGCTCCGTCACTGATCGTCGGCGAGGGCGCCGTGGACGCCGCCGAGCAGGTGGGCGTAGCGACCGCCGGCCGCCCGGAGTTCGGCCTCCGTCCCCCGCTCGGCGATCCGGCCCTCGTCGAGCACGATGATCTCGTCGCTGTCCGCCACGGTGGACAGCCGGTGCGCGATGGTCAGCGTGGTGCGGCCCTCGGCCAGCACGTCCAGGGCGGTCTGCACCTCGCGTTCGGTGTCGTTGTCGAGGGCGCTGGTGGCCTCGTCCAGCACCAGGATGCGCGGGTTGCGCAGCAGCGTCCGGGCGATGGCCAGGCGTTGGCGCTCACCGCCCGAGAAGCGGTGCCCGCGGGAGCCGACCACGGTGTCCAGGCCCTCGGGAAGATCCTCGACCAGTTCGGCGATGCGCGTCGCCCGGAGCACCTGCCAGAGCTCGGCCGCGGTGGCGTCCGGCCTGGCCAGCAGCAGGTTGGCACGAATGCTGTCGTGCACCAGATAGGTCTCCTGGGAGACCACGCCGATGAACCGGCTGCGGTCGGCGGCGGCGAAATCGCGCAGGTCGATGCCGTCCACGGTGACCCGGCCGGCGGTCGGGTCGTCCAGTCGGACCAGCAGGGACGCCAGGGTCGACTTGCCCGAGCCGGTCTCCCCCACCACGCCCAGCGAGCCGCCGGCCGGGATGGTCAGGCTGACGCCGGCCAGGACGTCGCGGTCGCCGTCCGGGTAGCGGAACCGGACGTCGGTGAACCGCACCTCGCCGTGGATCGCGGCCGGGTCGATCGCCACCGGATCGGCCGGCTCGGGGACGCCGACCGGCAGGTCGAGATAGCCGAAGATGCGGCTCAGCAGGGCCATCGACGACACCCACTGGGCGCCGATGTTGAGCAGCCCCATGATCGGCCGGAAGATCGCCACCTGCAGGGTGGTGAAGGCGATCAGGGTGCCGATGGTGAGACCCGGGGTGAGCGTCGGGAAGCCGGCCACCAGGTAGATCAGCGCCGGAATGGCGGCGAAGATGATCTGCATCGTGGCCATCCGCCAGCGGCCGGCCAGCTGGGAGCGCAGCTCGAGCTGCACCAGCTCCTCCGAGGTGGCGGCGAACTCGGCCGACCGGGTTCCGGCGAGGCCGAGGGTGCGGTTCAGGACCGCGCCGTTGATGCCCATCGACTCCTGCACCTCCTCCTGCAGTTCGGCCAGGGCCCGCTGCCGCCGAGCGGTCAGGTCGCGGCGCACGAGCGCCACCCGGCGGGTCGTCCAGATCGCCGGCGGCAGCACCAGCGCGGTGAGCAGGGTGAGCTGCCAGCTGAGCGCGATCATCGCCGCCGCCGTCGCGATCGCGGTGGTGAAGTTGGACGCCACCGAGGTCGCCGTCGAGGTGATCACCGACTGCAGCCCGGCGATGTCGTTGGTCAGCCGGGACTGCACCTCGCCGCCCCGGGTGCGTTTGAAGAAGTCCAGCGCCAGCGACTGCAGATGGTCGAAGACACCGACCCGCAGCCGATGCATCACCCGTTGTCCGACCTCGGTCGCCAGCCAGGTCTGGGCCACCCCGAACAGGCCGGTGACGGCCGCCACGGCGACCATGCCGACCACGCACCAGACCAGCAGCGTGGTGTTCTGCTGCGGCAGCGCGACGTCGATCACCTCGCGGACCAGGAACGGCTGCGCCAGGCCGGCCACCGAGGTGGCCACGATGGTCAGGGTCAGCACGATCAGGCGTCCGCGGTCGCCGACGAACAGTCCCATCACGCGCCGGGCCGACACCGGCGATTCGGCCAGCTGGGCGCGGTCGCCGGCGTCGATCCGGGCCGGCCCACGCTCGATCGCCATCTCCATGACTACCCCTCTCGCCGGGTTCACAGCGAGGCTAGTGGGTGCGGCGGGACCCGGCCCTCAGGGGGCTCGCCGTCCCATGGCCGGCCGGCCGGGTTCCGGCACGGCAGTCGATGCCGAGACCCGCCGGCGATCCCGTGGGTCTCAGACTCCGGCGCCCGGAGCCACATTTACCCCACCTGCATAGGGTGCGAGCATGGCCGATTCGTTGCACATCAGCGCCGGGGAGTACGCCGGCGACCTGCCGATCGCGGAGGGCACCATTCGAGCGACCGGGTTGTCGGCGGTGCCGACCGACCGCGGGCCGCTGACCTCCTATGACCCAGGCTTCGTCAACACGGCGGCCTGTCGCAGCGCCATCACCTACATCGACGGCGAGGCCGGCATCCTCGAGCACCGCGGCTACCCGATCGAGGAGCTGGCCGAGCATTCGACCTTCCTCGAGGTGGCCTACCTGCTGATCAACGGTGAGCTGCCGACGGCGTCCGAGCTCGAGGAGTGGGACCACCAGGTCAACCGGCACCGGCTGGTGCACGAGAACGTGCACGAGATCATCCGCGCCTTCCGCTACGACGCCCACCCGATGGCGAAGCTGATGGCGTCGGTGGCGTCGCTGATGACCTTCTACCCGTCGTCGCGACGGATCGCCGACCCCGAGTCGCGCGAGCTGAACGCCTTCCGGCTGCTGGGCAAGATGCCCACCCTGGCCGCGGCCGCCTTCCGGCATTCGATCGGACGCCACGCCGTCTACCCCAGCGACGAGCTCGGCTACGTGGAGAACTTCCTGGCCATGCTGTTCCAGTCCCAGCAGCGGGTGTGGCGCGCCGACCCGCGGCTGGTCCGCGCGCTCGAGGTGCTGTTCATCCTGCACGCCGACCACGAGCAGAACTGCTCCACCACCGCGGTGCGCACGGTGGCGTCGTCCGGCAACGACCTGTACACCTCGTGCGGGGCCGGTATCGGCGCCCTGTTCGGGCCGCTGCACGGCGGCGCCAACGAGGCAGTGCTGCGGATGCTGCGCGAGATCGGCAGCCTGGACCGGGTGCCCGAGTTCATCGGGGGCGTCAAGAACGGCAAGGGCCGGCTGATGGGCTTCGGACACCGCGTCTACAAGAACTACGACCCGCGCGCCAAGGTGATCAAGAAGGCCGTCGACGACGTCTTCGAGGTGCGTGGCACCAACCCGCTGCTGGACATCGCCGTCGAACTGGAGAAGATCGCGCTCAACGACGAATACTTCGTCTCGCGCAAGCTCTACCCCAACGTCGACTTCTACTCGGGGCTGATCTACGAGGCGCTGAACTTCCCCAGCGAGATGTTCACCGTGCTGTTCGCGGTGCCGCGGACGGCCGGCTGGATCGCGCACTGGCAGGAGCAGCTCACCGACCCCGATCAGCGGATCATCCGGCCCAAGCAGATCTACACCGGCTCCGAGCGGCGTCCCTACCTGCCGCTCGGACGGCGGTGAACCAGTCCTGGGTCCGTCCGGTCACGCTGGCCGGGTGGGGCGTCCGGCTGGTGCCGCTGGAGCTTGCTCATGCCGTGGGGTTGGCCGAGGCTGCCGCCGACGGTGAGCTGTGGACGCTGCGGGTGACCAGCGTCCCGGAGCCCGGGCAGGAGGCCGCCTACATCGCCGAGGCCCTGGCGACGCCGGACCGGGTGCCGTTCGCCGTGCTGGACGCGGCGTCCGGGCGGGTGCTGGGCAGCACCAGCTACCACGACATCGCGCCCGAGGTGCACCGGCTCGAGATCGGCTACACCTGGTATCGGCGCGGCGTCCAACGCACCCACGTCAACACCGCCTGCAAGCTGCTGTTGCTCACCCACGCCTTCGAGACCCTGGACGCCGGCGTCGTCGGCTGGCGCACCGACCATGAGAACTTCGCCAGCCAGCGCGCCATCGAGCGGCTCGGGGCCCGCCGGGACGGCGAACTGCGCCACCACAAGCTGCGACGGGACGGATCGGTGCGGAACACGGTGATGTACAGCCTGCTAGCTGATGAGTGGCCGCCGGTGAAAGACCGGCTGACCGCCCGGCTTCAGGCGTAGGAACTCCACCACCGCTCGATCTCCGCTGGTCGAGCTTGTCCAGACCCCGCTGGTCGAGGCCCCCGCTGGTCGAGCCTGTCGAGACCCCGCCGGTCGAGGCCCCCGCTGGTCGAGCCTGTCGAGACCCCGCCGGTCGAGGCCCCCCGCTGGTCGAGCCTGTCGAGACCCCGCCGGTCGACGCCCCCCGCTGGTCGAGCTTGTCGAGACCCCATCCGGCCGCAGACGTCGACAGGGGTCACCCTGAAATCCGCGGTCCAGTCGACCGGCGGAGCCACGACACGCCGTACCGGCACGAACCGGACCGCGGTTCTCGTTTCGCCGAGGCCCGGCCATGGTTTCCGGCAACCATGCCTCGGCACGGAGAGCACCGGGCGCCCCACTACGCTGTCCGGCGTGGCTTTGACAATCGGCATCGTCGGGCTGCCCAACGCGGGCAAGTCCACCCTGTTCAACGCGCTCACCCGCAACGAGGTGCTGGCGGCGAACTACCCGTTCGCGACCATCGAACCCAACGTGGGCGTGGTCGGTGTCCCGGACGAGCGGCTGCCGCAACTGGCGAAGGTGTTCGGCTCCGAGCGGATCGTCCCGGCCACGGTCAGCTTCGTCGACATCGCCGGCATCGTGAAGGGCGCCTCGGCGGGCGAGGGCATGGGCAACGCCTTCCTGGCCAACATCCGTGAGGCGGACGCCATCTGCCAGGTCACCCGGGTGTTCCGCGACCCGGACGTCACCCACGTCGACGGCGCCGTGAACCCCGGCAACGACATCGACACGATCACCACCGAGCTGATCCTGGCCGACCTACAGACCGTCGAGAAGGCGCTGCCCCGGCTGGAGAAGGAGGCCCGGATCAACAAGGACCGGCGCGAGACCCTCGCCGCCGTCCAGGCCGCCCAGCAGGTGCTCGACTCGGGACGCGGCATCTACGCCGCCGGCGTCGACCGCGAGCCCTTGCGCGAACTCTTCCTGCTCACCGCCAAGCCCTACATCTACGTCTTCAACTGCGACTCGGACGAGCTGACCGACACCGAACTGCTCGGCCGGATGCGCGACCTGGTGGCACCCGCCGAGGCGATCTTCCTGGACGCCAAGATCGAGTCCGAACTGGTCGAGATGGAGCCGGACGAGGCCCGCGAGTTCCTGGTCGAGATGGGCATCGATGAGCCCGGCCTGGACGTGCTGGCCCGGGTCGGCTACGAGACCCTCGGCCTGCAGAGCTACCTGACCGCCGGCCCCAAGGAGTCGAGGGCCTGGACGATCCGCAAGGGCGCCACCGCCCCCGAGGCCGCCGGGGTGATCCACACGGACTTCCAGAAGGGCTTCATCAAGGCCGAGGTGGTCTCCTTCGACGACCTGATCCGGCTGGGCGGCATGCAGCAGGCCAAGGCGGCCGGCAAGGTCCGGCTCGAGGGCAAGGACTACGTGATGGCGGATGGCGACGTGGTGGAGTTCAGGTTCAACGTGTGAGGCAGCGTCGTACTGCCTGAAGGGTTGACTCGGGCGAGTCGTTGAAGCAGAAGCGGATGCCCGGCTGGAGTTCGGCCACGGCGTTGACGGCGCGTTCGAAGACTTCGGTGTACTCGTGGGAGGTGCGCAACCCGGATCCGATTTCGACCACGTCGAATGTGCGTCCCGCGCAGCAGGCACGAATGGCCGCCTCCGCGATATCGGGGTCGTCTGGAACCAAGCACATCAAGACATCGAAGCCGGCGGCGCGCAACGCCGACTCGGCAGCGCTGATGCGGGCCCGGAGTGCGTCGGCGTCCTGGCCCGGATATGGCGAGAAGTCGATCACGGCCGGGTCCATCCCGATCTGGAGCACATGCAAACCCGCCATTCCTTGACGGTAGCGCGGGCAACCGACGCAGGATCGGTTCCCCCAGACGGGCAGCCTGCTCTGCGCCGGCCTCGGGGCCCGGCTCGGCGAAATCGTCCTGGCGGACTCCTGACGACTCGTTGATCATCGACGGCTTCTGACCTGCACCACCGATCATCGTCGGTCGTGCTCGTCGAGATCCCTCCGGTCCGAGTGTTTCGACGGGTCCAGCCAGCGGGCTGACTGCGCCACCGGACGCTATCATTGTTGATAGCGAACGTGGAGGTGGTTGCGATGTCGTCCATCATCGTCCGAGGACTCGACGAATCGGTCAAGAAGCAGCTCGCCGCACAGGCGAAGCAGCATGGACGCTCCATGGAGGCCGAAGTTCGCCACATCCTGACCAATGCCGCGCAGAGGCCACACATCGGCCTGGCGCTCCTACAGGCTGCACGAGACGTGGGGGGTGTCGATGACCTCCCGGTGCCCGAACGAAGCGACGTGGCGCGATCGGTGGACTTCGGGTGATCATTCTGGACACCAACGTCATCTCGGAACTCTTCCGACCTCGGCCTGAGGTGCGCGTCCTCACCTGGCTCGAGTCCCTCACCGGTGAAGTCGCCATCACCGCCATCACGCTTGCGGAGTTGCTGGCCGGCGTACACCGCCTCCCTGGCGGTCGCCGCAAGACGGAACTGACGACCCGCATCGAAGTGGCACTGGAGCCCTATCGAGGAACGCGCTCCGTGCTGCCATTCGACGATGCCGCCGCGGAGCAGTACGCGGAGGTGCTCGTCGCGCGAGAGCGGGCCGGACTGCCGATCAGCACCGCCGATGCGCAGATCGCGGCGATCTGTCGATTGCACGATGCGGTGTGCGCGACCCGGAACGGGAAGGACTTCGTACACACCGGCATCGAGTTGGTCGATCCGTGGAGCGAGGTCTGGATAAGGGCTTCGATCTGATCGCCAAGATCACGGGGCAGGCGGTAGAGACGCTCGCGCTGCGCTGACCGTTCTCGGGCGTTGAGCGCCGGATGGGCTCAAGGGAGGGCTGGCCTAGCTGGTCGGGCGGCGAGACCTCTGCACAGGATTCCGACGAGCTCAACCAACTGATCGCGGCTTGTCAGCGGCGCGGCTTGCCAGGATCGTGAGCGCGGAGATCGACAGCTGCCGGGATGTGGTCGAGTCGCCGCCTCGGTCACTCGCGTTCCCGGCCCAGGCTCACTCAGAACGGCCCAGGCTCACTCAGAACAAGGACGGCTGCGACCTCGACGGCGGCGTCGAGATGGCCACGGCACATTCGACCTCGATCCAGCGGCAGATGACGTCGACGACGTACTGCCGTTCCCGTTCGCCGAGTTCGTGCCCCCGGGCGATCCCGTGGTTGCTCTGCAGGCAGGTGCGGCAGCAGGTCGCGGTGGCGTGCTGAGCACGGAAGACCGGATGCCCTGCCCATGGGGTCTGCTTGCCGTCCTTGTCCGGGACGGCCGGGGCGAGCCTGGCGTCGATGAGTTCTCTCGCGTGCCGGCGGACGATCTCCGGCCCACGGGAGGCGAGATAGGCGAGCTCGCGGGCGCGCGGGTGGAACTTCGCCCGGAACGGAACCCGGGCGATGCGCGCCAGCCGGCGATCCAGCTGCTCCTGATCCATGACCCGCCCACCATAGGCGCCGCCGCCGACAGGTGGTTGAGCGCCGCCCGGCATCAGCCTGGGTCAGCGACGGCTGGGCGGAGGCGAGCTCTACCTGCGGTTAGCCTTTCGGCGTGGAGGAAGCAGCAGCGCCGGGGTCCCTGGGCGTCCAGCCCGATGTGCGGGTGGTGGGCGCTCGCGAGCACAACCTGAAGGACGTCAGCCTGACCGTGCCGCGCGACGCGATGGTGGTGTTCACCGGGGTATCCGGCTCGGGCAAGTCGTCGCTGGCGTTCGGGACGCTCTACGCCGAATCGCAGCGGCGCTATCTGGAGTCGGTGGCCCCGTACGCCCGGCGGCTGATCGATCAGGCCGGCGTCCCGGACGTCGACTCGATCACCGGGATGCCGCCCGCCATCGCCCTGCAGCAGCAACGCGGAGGACGCAGTGCCCGCTCGTCGGTGGGCAGCCTCACCACGCTCTCGTCCGTGGTCCGGATGCTGTACTCGCGGGCCGGGGACTACCCGGACGGGCAGCCGATGCTCTACGCCGAGGACTTCTCGGCCAACACCGTGCAGGGGGCGTGCCCGCGATGTCACGGCATCGGCCGGGTGTACGAGGTGACCGAGGAGCGGATGGTGCCCGACCCCTCGCTCACCATCCGTGAGCGCGCGATCGCGTCGTGGCCGACGGCCTGGCACGGCCACCAGCTGCGGGACGTCCTGGTCGCGCTCGGTTACGACGTGGACGTCCCGTGGAAGGGCCTGCCGAGGAAGGACCGGGACTGGATCCTCTACACCGAGGAGACGCCCTTCGTCCCCGTCCATTCCAGGCTCACGCTCACCCAGGCGCGCGCCGCGATCCGGGCAGGTGTCGAGCCCAGCTACCAGGGCACCTTTGTGGGTGCACGGCGCTACGTGCTCGACACCTTCGCGAACACCAAGAGCGCGTCGATGAAACGCCGGGTCGCCCAGTTCCTCGACGTGGCGCTCTGCCCGTCGTGCCACGGCAAGCGGCTGAAGCCCGAAGCGCTCTCGGTGAGCTTCGAGGGGCTCGACATCGCCGACTTCTCGGCGCTGCCGCTGAGAGAACTCTCCGAACTGCTGGAGAGGGTCGTCGCCCGGACGGCCGCGGGGCCGGACGGAGCCGAATCGTCCGGCGAGGCGCTGGACGAGATCTCGCGCCGCGAGGCGGTTGAACGACGGGTCGCGGCGGGTGAGAGCGCGCACGCCGCAGCGCCCGACGTCCGCCGTACCCCGAACCAGTCCGCGGAGAAGCAGGCCGCCGCCGCACGGCTGGCCGCCGAACTCATCGACCGGTTGCGCCCCATCCTCGAGCTGGGGTTGGGCTATCTCTCCCTGCAGCGCACCACCCCCACCCTGTCGGGCGGCGAGTTGCAACGGCTGCGGCTGGCCACCCAGCTGACCTCGGAACTCTTCGGCGTCGTCTACGTGCTCGACGAGCCGTCGGCCGGTCTGCATCCGCAGGACGTGACCGCGCTCGTCGGGATCCTGGACGGGCTGAAGCGGCGCGGGAACAGCCTGTTCGTGGTGGAGCACTCCGTGGAGATGATGCGGAACGCCGACTGGCTGGTCGACATCGGGCCGGGCGCAGGCGAGCGCGGCGGCCGGGTGATCTACAGCGGGCCGACCGACGGCCTCGCCGGCGTCACCGAGTCGGTGACCCGCGGGTACGTCTTCGGCGGCAGCGGGCTGCCACCGCACTCCCCCCGGCCACCGCGCGGCTGGCTCGCGCTTCGGGGCGTGCGGCGCAACAACCTGCACGACGTGTCCGTCGACCTCCCGATGGGGGTCTTCACCACGGTGACCGGCGTGTCGGGCTCGGGGAAGTCGAGCCTGGTCAGCCAGGCGCTACCCGCACTGCTCGGCGCCCGGCTGGGACGCGCGGTCGCCCTCGCCGAAACCCCTGAGGCGGACGAACTCCTGCTGGCCGATTCCCCCGACAGGCTCGAGGGCAGCATCGACGGGGACCTGTCCGGCGTGCGCCGGGTGGTCAGCATCGACCAGCGGCCGATCGGCCGCACCCCCCGGTCCAACGTCGCCACCTACACCGGGCTGTTCGACCGCGTGCGCCAGCGTTTCGCGCAGACCCCAGAAGCGCGTGCCCGCGGCTACAAGCCCGGCCGGTTCTCCTTCAACGTCACCGGCGGTCGGTGCCCCACCTGCGAGGGCGAGGGCTCGGTGATGGTCGAGCTGCTCTTCCTGCCGTCGGTCTACACCAAATGCCCGGACTGCCACGGCACCCGCTACCAGGCCAGCACCCTGGAGATCAGCTGGCGCGGACGGAACATCGCGGAGGTGCTGGCGATGAGCGTCGAGGAGGCCCACGGGTTCTTCGCCGGCGAGGACGAGGTCGTCCGTTCGCTCACCGCGCTGATCGACGTCGGCCTGGGCTACCTGCGGCTCGGGCAGCCGGCAACGGAGCTCTCCGGCGGCGAGGCGCAGCGCGTCAAGCTCGCCAGCGAACTGCAGCGCGCCCAGCGCGGCGACACTCTCTACGTGCTCGACGAGCCGACCTCCGGGCTGCACTGCGCCGACACCGACCGCCTCGTCACGCATCTGCAGACCCTCGTCGAGGCGGGCAACACGGTGGTGGCGGTCGAGCTGGACATGCGGGTCGTCGCCGCGGCCGATCATGTGATCGACCTCGGACCGGGCGCGGGCGACGCCGGCGGCCGCGTCGTCGCCTCCGGCACCCCGGCACAGGTCGCCGCGGGCGGGCTCGGGGCATCGGCGGCCTACCTGGCGGCCGCACTCGAGGAGGCCGCCGCCGGCTGACGCGCGGAACGCAACGCTCTCACACAGTTCGGTTCGTGGCGCGCCTCCGGAGACGACGACGCACGCCGCGGCACGCGGTGCGTTCACACATGGGTGCCGACGTTGATCACCCGCCCGGACGAGTCACGGTAGAAGAAGCGCCGCACCCCCATGCCTCGGACGAGAGCGGGTGCACGATCTCGGCACCGGATCGCACGGCCGCGGCATGTGCCTCCTCGACGTCGTCGACGAACACCGACACGTCGGGATTGACCGGTGCCGTCGCGTCGGTGGTCATCAAACCGATCTGGCGGCCGGACTCGTCGGCCAGGAAGGCGATCCAGCCCAGGTCCATCACCACGTGCATGCCGAGCACGGCGGTGTGCTCGGCGATCGCGGTCGGCACGTCGTCGACGGTCAGGATGGGGGCGATGCGCTCGATCTTCATCTGCCGAGTAGATCACGAGCGGTCGTCGAGAAGCCGGCGATGGAGACACCAGAAGATCCCCGAGGGAAGCGCTGATTTCGCTGGTCGAGCTTGTCGAGACCTTTGCTGGCTAGGGGGTTTCGACAAGCTCAACCAGCGGAACCGCCATCCTGGCGATTCTGAACGGCCCAGCCGACAAGGCGAAGCTGACCGACGGCCAGCAGGTCCCAGGGAACTCCATCGAGATCCCGGAGTGCCCGTCCTAACCGATCGGTCGGTCGCGCCTGCGTTGTTCGGCGGCCCAGGTGTGGTCGGCAATGGCCACGGCGACCGCCTCGCGGTACCGGGTGCCGCCCGGGCCGCGATACAGATCCCGCCCGTAGAAGCGGGAGGTCTGCGCATACGGGGCGCTGTTGTGAATGCGGCGGGCGAGGCCGGATAGGTAGTCGTGGCCGCCGCGACGATAGGCCTCGGATTCGCCCTCGTCGAGGCGGATCAGGGCGGAATCGTCGATCACCGCGCTGTAGCTGTAGCGGGCGTCGAGGTAGAGGACGCCGTCCTGCTCCAGCAGGAACCAGGCGCCAGGATGGTGATCGAGGTAGTGCATCGTCGTCCAGTCAATCAGTCGAGGGTTCAGCCAGCCGTCGGCGATCAGTAGGTGCTGACGATCAGGTGGGTGCCGTCGGCGACGCAGCCGACACCCGCGTGGATCAGCGGCGGCACTCCGACGCCGGGGAGCGTTGACCGAGCTCCGCCTACAGTGCGAACCATGCTCACCACATTCCTGCGTGA